>JGI24130J36418_10000509_pt1 | contig 12793 bp, 10 predicted proteins | sample BarGraNGADG00212_FD_36418 | JGI IMG/M metagenome (IMG submission 36418)
GCGGCCTCGAGGCCCAGGTGGGTGGGGTCTGGACGGATCAGAGCCAGCAGACGTTTGCCTTCAAGGGGCTGCGGATGATCGCTGAGCAGACCGGCGGCGTGTCGTCGATCAGCGAAGATGGCATGGTCGCGGTCAACCGGATCAACGAGGTTTCGCGGTCCGAGTATCTTCTCGCCTTCTACCCTCCGCCGTCCAGCCTGACGGGCGACTACCGGAAGATCGAGGTGAGGACGCGGCGTCCGAACGTCACGCTCCTCTATCGGCGCGGCTACTACGCGCGCACGGAAGTGGGCTCGTACAACCGGCGCGAGTTCATTACCCGGGATCGCATGCTGGCCGCGACCGGCTTCCGGCGGGAAATCAACGACCTCAAGGTCAAGCTCGATGCCTCGCAGCAACGGAATGCCGCCGGTGCCAACGAAGTGTCCGTTCGACTCTCGATCGACACCTCGCGGGTGTTCCTCTCACTGGTGGACGGCAGGAAGACCGGCTCGCTCGACATCCTCGCCGTCTGCTTCGACGAGAAGGGACAGTCGATCGGCCAGTTCTACCAGCGCGCGGCGGTCGATCTGACCGACGAGATGATGCAGAAGGTGAGCCGGTCCGGGCTGCCGTATAGCGTGAAGTTTGAGGCGAGCCCCGCCACCCGCAAGGTCCGCGTCGTCGTCTACGACTACCGCGCCGACCTGATCGGGAGTGCGGATATGCGGATCTTCTAGCGACGCTCCGCAGTCAGAATTCAGGAGTCAGAAGGGCCTACGACGAGGCCAGAGCGACACGGAGACGTGCACGCAGAGGCGCCGGCGTCAGCCGGGCCCGGTTGACACCGACACCCCTGGCCTCACCGTTACGCCGCACGCGAGGCACGCATTCCTCTCCGTGATCTTTGTGTGCTCCGTAGTTGTCTGCCGTGCGAGGCGGTTCCAACCATCGCAGCGGCGCTCTGTAACTTTCACACCGTTGATCTTCAGGACACACCGTTCGGACGCGGAGGAAGCGTTCGGCCACCGCGGCACGCCGTGGCGACAGAGGTCGGCCAGGAGAAGGTGGATCACAATGATACAGACCCGTGATGAACGAGCCTCGGAGGCCAGGCAGGACGCTCAGCGGCGGGTAGACCAGGTCAGCGCGTTCACGCGCGAGCTGGCCGAACTCGAGCGCGCCGGCGTCCTCGCGCTGCCGCCCGGACAGCGGGAGCAGATCGAGCGCTACCACGGTGACGTGCTCGCCACCCTCGCCCGGCGGTTCGACGTCGATCAGACGGACGAACAGCGGCAGATGGCGCTCGGGATGCGCGTCGCGTCGCTGCTGGGCGCCGTGACGCTGAGCGCCGCCGTCGTGTTGTTCTTCTACCGCGTGTGGGGCCTGCTGACCACGCCGGCCCAGGTGATCTCGCTCATCGCCGTCCCAGTGCTCATGCTGCTGGCGGTGGAGGTCGCGGCCCGGCGCGAGCCGACCCGCTACATCGCGTCGGTCCTCTCGCTCATCGCCGCAGCCAGCTTCGCGCTGAACCTGAGCGTTGTCGGCGCGATCTTCAACATGACGCCCACGCCGCTGGTCCTGGCCGCCTGGGCCGCGTTCGCCCTGGCCGTGGCCTACACCTACGGCCTGCGGTTGCTGCTCGCGGGCGGGGTGATTGCGGCCATGGGATACGGAGTAGCCGCGGTCGCGAGCGCGACGGGGCTCGACTGGTCCGTCTCGCTGGTCCGCCCGGAACCGCTCCTGCTGCTCGGCCCGCTCGCGATTGCCGCCTCCTTCTGGCCGTCCGGCGTCCGGCCCGAGGGCTTTGCCCGGACGTGGCGACTGGTCGGCGTGGGCGCGCTCCTTCTGCCGCTGCTCTTCCTGTCCACCTGGACCGAGGTGTTCAGCTACAGGCTCCTGCCGCTGAACGTTCTTCACGCGGTCTACGACATCGCCGGCTTCGGGTTGCCGGTGGTCGCCATCTGGTACGGCATCCGCCGCCGGTGGACCGACGTGGTGAACGCGGCCAGCGGCTTCCTGGTGGTATTCATCTACGCGAAGTGCTTCGACTGGTGGTGGGAGCTGATACCCCGCTACCTGTTCTTCCTCCTGCTCGGCGGCCTCGCCATCGGCACGATGGTCATTCTCGGGAGGCTCCGCCTCCGCCTGAAGGAGGTGTGACATGTCGCGCAAGGGACTGTGGGTGGCTGCCGTTGTCGTGATCGTGTCGAACGTGTTCGCACTCGGCAGTGCGGGCATCAACCGGGGAGGCGAGCCGGACGCCGTCCTGAACCTGACCGAACGCGAGCTGCGGCTGGCGCCGCGCGAGGCGGAGAACACAGCGATGGGGCTGCGGCTGGCTTGGATCGATCCGGCAGCCAATGCCCAGGAGCCTGGCTGGTTCGACGCGGCGAAGCTCGCGGAGATTGGATTCGACTGCAGCCGACCGGTGACTGCGAAGAACGCGTCGCACTATCGGACCCAGCCGCCCCGCTCCACCTACGCCGTGCTGGAGAACGAAGGTGCCGCGTGGCAACGCTACCTGGCCGCCCCACCGGCCGGGGCGGAGCGCGAAGTGCTCGAAAGGCAGTCGCACCTCGTGCTCATCGACGTGGGACACGATCCATCGGCACTCCGCGCGCGCTACCCGGACCGGCGGCGGACGGTCGTCGTCCCGGCCACAGCGAGAATGGCCTTCGTCAACGACGGCAAGCGCGATCCGTTCTTGAGAGGCCGAGTCAGCGTCACGTATCCGATGGAACTGAATGTGCCCCGCCACCTGCGGCCGGTGCTCGAGTCGATGCCCCCAGGCGCGAGATACGCGTTCGACCAGCGCTTCGACCGACCCGGGCAGCCGCTGGCGGACGCACCGCACTACCGGATCACCGTCAAGTGGGGCCGGTCACTGGAGCCGTGGATTGAGAGCGTGCAGGCGATCGGCCAGACATTCGCTCGCTGACAGAAGGGGTCGGGTGGAATTTCGGGTGACCACCTGACCCCATTGCTCCGTTACGACACGTCCGGCTTCGGGGTGCTCGCCGTGCTCCTGGGCAGCACTGGCGGCTTGATATAGTCGCGGTCGATCCGGCCCGTCAGCACCTTCAGGAACACCACGATCTGCCTGACCTGCTGCGGAGACAGCTTCTTCCCCAACTGGAACTCGGCCATGTCCTGGACCGCCTTGTCGAGGCTGGCCACCTTGCCGTCGTGGAAGTAGGGCCCCGTCTTCTCGACGTTGCGCAGCGACGGCACCTTGAAGACCGACCTGTCGCCTTCGACCTTGGTGACCTTGAATCGACCGGGATCGGTGACGCCCGGATAGGCCTTCGCGGCGCCCAGTTTCTGATACGACGTGCCTCCGAGCAGCGCGCCGTTGTGGCAGGCCTGGCAGCCGGTTTCGAGGAACGCCTTCAACCCGACCGTCTCCTCGGGCGTCAGCGCCGACGCGTCCCCGGCCAACAGCGTATCCCACCGCGATGGCGTCATCAGCTTGCGCTCGAACGCGCCAATCGCCTTCGCCATGTTGTCGTAGGTGACCGGCCTCTTCTCCTTTGGGAATGCCTTCCTGAACAGGTCCACGTACTCGGGCATCGACTCGAGCACGGCGACGACGTTCGCCTCGGCCGGCATCGCCATCTCCACCGGGTTCAGCACGGGACCCTTGGCCTGCTCCTCGACGTCGGGCGCGCGACCGTCCCAGAACTGCGAGAAGTGCCCGGCGGCATTGAACACGGTGGGCGAATTCCGGTCGCCCATCTGGCCCTTGTGCCCGTCGGACGTGGGCTTGCCGTCCGCGCCGTAGTTCGCCAGGTCGTGACACGAGTTGCACGAGATCGCCTGGCTCTTCGACAGACGCGGCTCGTAATACAGCATCCGGCCGAGTGTCACCGCCTCCTCGGTCACCCTCCCCGACTCGCCGGGCACCGACGCCGGCAGCGGCGCGAATACCGCGAGGCTGGCCTTGTCAACGGTGGCCTTTGGCGTCTCCGCGAGCGCCGGATCCGGAGCGGGCTTGGCGCTGCAAGCGGCGAGGGCGATCAGGACGAGCACCAGCAGCGGCGCGAGGGTCTTGGCTCTGAGCATGGCATCCTCTCTGGGTGTGTGTCGGCAGAGGATACCAGAGCGGCTCCTCAGAAGCGACACTGCCAGCAGCAGGCTGGGCCATTTCTGGTCTATGCTTTCTTGCTGGCGCGCCACCCATGCCGCCAGCTCGGGGAGGACTGATGGACTGGTTCTACGGCCTGAGCCCGGTGTACCAGGCGCTTGTCGCCACCTGCGGGACCTGGTTCATGACGGCATTGGGCGCCAGCGTCGTACTCGTGACGCAGAACGTCTCCCGCCGCTACACGGACGCATCGCTGGGACTCGCCGCCGGCGTCATGCTCGCCGCGAGTTTCTGGAGCCTGCTGCAGCCGTCGGTCGAAACGTCGACCTCGCGACGATGGGCCTCATCGTCGGCTTCGCGGTGATGATGGTGCTGGACGTGGGGCTGGGCTGAGGACCTCCACGGTCGTGCGCGGCCTGGGTTCTTGGTTTACACTCTGCGCATGCGCACACGCCTGACGCTCGTCGTTGCCGTGGTTCTCTGCACCGTCGTCGTTCTCACCGGTCAATCGCGCGACCTGCGCGAGGATGTCGAGAGGTGGGTGTCGGCGCACCAGCGCACGGTCGTCGGAGAATTGACCGCCCTTCTGTCGATTCCCAACGCCGCGGCGGATACGCCGAACATCGCGCGCAACGTCGAGGCGCTCCGCGCGATGCTCGCCCGGCACGGCTTCCGCACCGAGGCGCTCGCCACGTCGGGCAACCCGCTCGTCTACGGCGAATTGCCGGTGCCCGGCGCCACCCGAACGCTGCTCTTCTACGCGCACTACGACGGACAGCCGGTCGATCCGAAAGGATGGAAGCAGGCCAGCCCGTTCACGCCCATCCTGCGTGACGGCCGCCTCGAGGACGGCGCCCACGAGTTACCCAATCTCGCGGCGCGTGACCGGTTCGAGCCCGACTGGCGCATCTACGCGCGCTCCGCGTCCGACGACAAGTCGCCCATCGTCGGGTTGTGCGCGGCGCTCGACGCGCTGAAGTCCACCGGGCGCGCGCCCACGTCGAACATCCACGTGGTCCTCGATGGCGAGGAGGAAGCGGGCTCGCCGAGCATGCTCTCCGCAATTGCGCAGCATCGCGACAGGCTGAAGGCTGACGCAATGGTGATCCTCGACGGGCCGGTTCACCCGAGCGGACGCCCGACGGTCGTCTTCGGCGCCCGCGGGATTCTCGCGATCGAGCTGACGGTGTTCGGGCCGAAGTTCGGCCTGCACAGCGGCCACTATGGCAACTGGGTGCGGAACCCCGCGTTTGAACTCGTGCGGCTCCTGGCGTCCATGAAGGACGACAGCGGCCGCGTGCTGGTCCCCGGCTTCTACGACGGCCTGGAACCTCTTGCGCCCGAGGAGCGCGCGATGCTCGACGAGGTTCCCGACGATGAGGCGGCGCTTCAGAAGCTGTTCGGCATCAGTGGGACCGAGCAGGCGGGATTGTCGCTCCAGAACGCGGTGCAGCGCCCTTCGCTCAACGTCTGCGGCCTCTCGAGCGCGTTCGTGGGCGCCAACTCCCGCACGATCATCCCGGACCGCGCCATCGCCGCACTCGACATCCGGCTGGTCAAGGAGACACCGTCGGGGCCGATGCTCGAGCGGATCAAGGCGCACATCGCCCGCCAGGGCTTCTTCATCGTCGATCGAGATCCGGATGACGCGACGCGCGCCGCCCACGCGCGAATCGTGAAGCTGGCGGTGGAAGCCGGAGGCACGAATGCCTACCGGACATCCCCGCTCGCCGCCGAGTCACGCCAGATGGTCGCCGCGTTGACGCGCGTGTTCGGCCTGGCGCCCGTTCAGATTCGCACGAGCGGTGGCACCGTGCCGATCGCGCCGTTCATCGACCAGGTGGGCTTCCCCGCCGTCAGCGTCCCAATCGTGAACTTCGACAACAACCAGCACGGGGAGAACGAGAATCTCCGGCTTGGGACGTTCTTCACCGGCATTGCCACGCTCGCGGCGGTGCTCACGATGTGACGGGACAGAAGTTGGAATCCAGAAGGAGGGGTAGGAGGGTGCTGTTCGACAAGATGGTGAATCTCTCTCGAGGAGGAATCAGATGAAGAAGTTTGCAATCGGCTGCCTGATCGCCTTCGCCCTTCTGTTGGTCGTGGGGGGTGTCGGCCTCTACTTCGCGTATGACCGCCTGATCAAGCCGGGCATCGAGATGGCCGGCAGCTTCAAGGAACTCGGCAAGCTCGCGGACATCGAGAAGCAGGTCCGCAACACCGCCCCGTTCACCGTCCCGGACAACGGGGAACTGACGCAGAAGATGGTGGACCGGTTTGTGAGAGTCCAGCGGCAGGTCGAGGCAAAGCTGGGCGCCCGGATGGCTCAGATCAAGACCAAGTACGACCAACTCGATCGCACGTTGTCCGGCGAAAAGCGCCAGGCGTCGTTCACCCAGATCGCCGGGGGGCTGAAGGATCTGGCCACAATCCTCGTCGAGGCGAAATCCACACAGGTTGAGGCGCTCAACCAGGCCGCCTTCTCGGTCAAGGAGTACGAGTGGGTGCGTGAACAAGTCTACGCGGGTGCGTGAACAAGTCTACGCCGCCGTTGGCATCGCCGCGGTCGGGCTCGACTTGAAGAAAATGGCTGCCGAGGCGCAGGCCGGCAACATCAAGGGATTCTCGCCGCCCGAGCGCGAATCGGTGGGCGACGTGCCCAAGCGGAACAAGGAACTGGTGAAGCCCTACGAGCAGAAGCTGAAGGAATGGGCGCCGCTGGCATTCTTCGGGCTGTGATGCGGGGCGCGATCTTCGACCTCGACGGCACGATCGTCGACAACATGCCGGTGCACGCCGAGGCGTTCGCCATCTTCGTCGGGCGCCACGGGCTTCCCCCGCTGACGCTCGACGACCGGAAACGACTGGACGGACGACGTAACCGCGACATCTTCCCGGACCTCTTCGGCCGCCCGCTGGGAGAAGACGAGTTGAAGACGTTTGCCGACGAGAAGGAGGCGCTCTACCGCAGCCTCTCGGAGGGTCGGCTGTCGCCCGTCCGCGGACTCGTTCACCTCCTGGACCGCCTCGACGCGCATGCAATCCCGGTGGCCGTCGCCACCTCGGCGCCTCCCGACAACGTCGGCCACACGCTGTCTGAACTCGGCCTCGCCGCGCGTCTCTCCTGCATCGTCCGCAGCGACCAGGTGCCGCGCGGCAAGCCGTTTCCCGATGTGTTCCTCGCCGCCGCCCACCGCCTGGGGGTGACACCCGGGGGCTGCGTGGCCTTCGAGGACGCGCCGGCCGGTGTGATTGCCGCCCGCGACGCGGGCATGAAGACGGTGGCGATCGCAAACAGCTTCGATCCGGACGTCTTCCGCTCACCGGCGGTGGCCGCCGACTGGGTGTTCGGAGATTTCGAAGACTACCTGGCAGGTCCCGGCCACTGGCTCCTGGCCGGAAGCGCATGAAGAATCCCGCCTTCTTCCCTACATCTCCGGCTGTTCAACCACCGCAGGCACCGGCGTCGGGGCGGCCTGACGACGTCGCGTCTTGCCCCACAGCGTCGCCACCAGATCGGTGATCTTCGTGTCGCGCAATCCATCGAAGTACGAATACACGACCGGCGTGACCAGCAGCGTCAGCAGCAGGCAGAGCAGCTGCCCGCCGATAATCGTCACCGCCATCGACGCGCGAGAACCCGACCCCGCGCCGCGGCCGAAGGCGATCGGCAGCATGCCTGCCACGATCGCGATCGTGGTCATGAGAATCGGGCGCAGCCGCACGTGGTTCGCCTGGATGATCGCCGTGTGGCGATCCATCCCCGCCGCCCGCAGCGTGTTNGTGTAGTCCACCTGCAGGATCGAGTTCTTCTTGACGATCCCGAACAGCATCATCAAACCGATCGCGCTGTAGACGTTGACGGTCATGCCGAACGCCATCAGCGCCAGGAGACCGGCCGGGAGGCTGAGCGGGAGCGCCGTCATGATCGTCAGCGGGTGAACGAAGCTGTTGAACTGCGACGCGAGCACCATGTAGATGAACGCGATCGCCAGGATGAGCGCGATGAGAAAGTCGTTCGACGCCTCGCTCAACGTCTTGGCGCTGCCGCCGAACACCACCTGGTAGCCCGGCTTCAGACCCAGCTCGCTCACCTGGGCTCGCGCGGCCGCCACCGCGTCTCCGAGCGGAATCTTGTCGAGGTTGGCGTTGACCGAGATCTGCCGCATGCGGTTGTAGCGGTCGATGGACGCCGGCGCGCTGCCCAGCGTCAGCGTCGCAACCTCGCCCACTCGCAGCACCCGCCCGCCGGATGTCGGCACCAGCAGTTCGCCCATCGAGGCCGGGTTGTTGCGGAACTGCTCGTCGAGCCGCACGCGAACGACGTACTGCTCGTCACCTTCCTTGTACTTGGAGACTTCCTCACCACCCACCAGCGTACGCAGGCTCGAGGACAGCGAATCGATCGACACGCCGAGGTCCGCTGCGCGCGGCCGATCGATGTTGAGCCGAAGTTCGGGCTGCGTTGGCTCGAAGCTGGTGTCCGAATCGACGACGCCCTGGATTTCCTTGACCCTGTCCCTCAGGTCGTAGGCGTATTTCTGCAACTGATCGATGTCCGGTCCCTGGACGATCATGCTGAGCCGGTTCGACCCGCCGCCGCTGCCGCGCCCGCCCGCGCTCGACGCGCCGGAGATGTCGGTTCCACCCGAAACGCTGACTCGCGCGCCGGGGAACTTCCGCAGGCGCGCGCGGGCCAGGCGCATCAGGTCCTGCTGCGACTGCTTCCGGCTTTCGAGCGGCGTCAGTTGCACGTAGAAGTTGCCGCTGCCGCTCGAGATCGACGTCATCACCGACACCACTTCAGGGAACGACCGGACTTCCTTCTCCACCGATTCCATGTACTCGACCGACCGCAGATAGCTCGTGCCGCGCGGCAGGCGCACGTTCACCGAGAACTCGCTCTGGTCGTCGTCGGGCACGAGTTCCTTGCCGACGTAGGGGAACAGCAGTCCCGCCGACAACGTCACCGCCCCGGCGGTCGCGAGCATCGCACCGCGGTGGGCCATGGACCATTCCAGCATCCGGCCGTACTGCCGGTCAATCCACGCATAGGCGCCGCGCTGCTTGGACTGCGTCGAGTGTCCCTGTGCCGCGTCGGACGGGCGCAGCCAGTACGCGCAGAGCGCCGGCGTTAGCGTGAACGAGACGAACATCGAGATCAGGATCGCCGTGGCCGACGAGATCCCGAAGCTGTAGAAGTAGCGGCCCACCTGCCCGGTCATGAAGGCCACTGGCAGGAAGATCACGACCAGCGACAGGGTGGTCGCCATGACGGCCAGGCCGATCTCGGACGTCGCCTTCATCGCCGCTTCCTTCGGCGTCGCCCCCTTTTCCTCGATGTACCGGAAGATGTTCTCCAGCACGACGATGGCATCGTCGATGACGATGCCGGTCGCGAGTGACAGGGCGAGCATCGTCATGTTGTTGAGCGTGAAGCCCAACGCCTTCATGACCGTGAAGGTGCCGATGATGGAGGTCGGGATGGCGAGCGCGGCGATCAGTGTGACCCGCAGGTTCCGGATGAACAGGAACACGACGAACGCCGCCAGCAGGCCGCCGATGAACAGGTGGTGCTGGATCTCCTCGAACGACTTGCGGATGAACCGCGACTGGTCGCGGATCGGCTTGGTCTTGATGTCGGGCGGCAGCGTCGGCTGAATCCGCTCGAGGCGTGCGAGAACGCGATCGACCACCGTGACCGTGTTGGTGCCGGACTGCTTCCGGATGGACAGCGAGATGGCCGTCTCTCCATCCAGCTTGGTCATGCTCCGGATTTCCTCGACCGTGTCGGCCACGCGCGCCACGTCCTCGATCTTGATGACCGATGCGTCCTTGTAGGCCACGATGACCTTGCCGAAATCGGCCACGTCGCGCATCCGCCCCATCGTGCGCAACGAGATCTCGGCCGGGCCGGCGATGAACGTCCCGCCCGGAATCTCGACGTTCTGGCTGCTGACCGCGGTCTTCACCTGTTCCACCGTCAGCCCGTAAGCGTTCAACCGGTCGGCGTTCAGCAGCACCTGGATCTCGCGGTGCCGGTCGCCCTGCCAGGTCACCTCGCCGACGTCCTGGACCGTCTCGAGCACCTGCTTGATCTGCTTGTCGGCGATCTCGGTGATTTCCTTGGGTGTGCGGGCGCCTGACACGACGATCGTCAGCACGGGCGCCGAATCGGGGTCCATCTTGCTGACGGTCGGCGGCAACGTGTCGCGCGGGAACTGGCCGACGATGGCCGCGACCTTGTCGCGGACGTCCTGCGTCGCCGCCTCGATCTCGCGCTCGAGCACAAAAGTGATCGTGCAGCGGGACGAGCCCTGATCCGAGCTGCAGCGCAGCTCGTCGATCCCGTTGATCGTGTTGACCGCCGCCTCGACCGGCTTGGTGATCGTGGTCTCGATCTCCTCGGCGCTCGCGCCGACTAGGCGCGTATTCACCATGACCGTCGGGTAGTCGGTCTTCGGCATCAGGTCGAGACCGAGCTGCCGGTACGAGAACCAGCCCATGACGATGAGCGCGACGCTCATCATCACCGCGAAGACCGGCCTCCTGACGCTGACATCAGAGAGAATCATGGCCGGTCTCCTCGCTGCCGCTGACCCTGACCGCCGCCGCCGGACCTGTCACCCCGGCCCTGCCCACGTCCCTGGCCCCGGCGCCCGCCGGCCGCCGACCCGTCGTCAGACTCGCCCGGCGCCTGCACTTTCACGTTGACCCCGGTCGCCAGGTTGTTCAGGTTGCTTGCCGCCAGCACCTCGTCGCCCTTCAGCCCGTCCACGACCTCCCACACGTTGCCCTGCCGCGATCCGAGCGTTACGCTGGCTTGCCGGATCTTGCCCTTGTCCACGATGAACACGGAAGACACGCCTGCGAGCGTCGAGACTGCGGCATCGGGCAAGGCCATGACGTTCTCGTCCCGGCTCGTGAAGATCACGCCCTTCGCGAAGAACCCGGGCTTCAGCCGCCGGTCGTCGTTCTCCACCAGCGCCTCCACCTGGAACGTTCGCATCGTCTGGTCGATCGACGGGCTGACGAAGGCGATCTTCCCCTTGAAGACCGCGTCGCCAAAAGACGCCACGCGGAATTCCACCCGCTGACCGGACTGGATGGCGCCCGCGTAGCGTTCCTGCACGCCGGTCCGCAGCTTGAGCGGATTGACCTGCACGATGGTGGCGACGAGCGTTAGCTCGGGAATGAACTCGCCGGTCTGGACATAACGGTCGACGACGGCACCGGCGATCGGCGCCTTCACCACCGTGTCCGCCAGTTTCTTCTGCGCCAGATCGAATGCCGCCCGGCGATCCTGGAGTTGCGCCTTCAGGCTGCGAGCCGTATCGAAGGCCGACTGGTACCCGGCCTCGGCCACCTTGAGCCTGGTTTGCGCCGCCTGCAGGTCAACGGGCGAGAGAATGCCCCTCGCCGCCAGCGCATCAGCCCTGGCCATCGCGGCCTTTGCGTCCTCGAGGTTGGCGATCCCGGTCCTGACCGCCGCGACCTGCTCGTCGGCGGGCGGAGGCGTGTCGCTCGTGACGTTGGCGTGCATACCCAACTGCGCGTACGTCTGGCGCAGCGCGCTCTCGGCGCGCGCCAGCGCGAGCTCGAGTTCCTTCGGCTCGATCCGGACGAGCGGCTGCCCCACTCGCACCTCGGTGCCGAGCTCGACCAGCACCTGCCGGACGACGCCAGCGACTTCGGCGCTGACTTTCGCCTGATCCGGCGAAAGCAAATTGCCGGCAAGCTCCACCTGGCGGTCAACGGCGATCCGCTGAATGGTCGTCGTCTTGACGGCGATCGTCGCGCCCGAGCCGGCGCCCCGGCGTCCCCCGCCCGAGCCTCCAGCTCCACCAGTTCCGCTACCAGGTGCCGAGGCGCCACTGTTTCCGCCGCAGGCCGCGAGCATCGCGGCAGCGGCCAGGCAAGCCGAAACAACCATCCAACGGGATAAAACATTACCGGGTCTGAATGACATGAGCAAGATATCCGGAACAATTTGACGGTGGGTGCTGAATCAGCCTCCGCCCGGGGCGCCGACGGAAGACACACAAAGACCTCTGAGTTTACTACGACGCGGCGGGAGCGGCCGCTTACCGTGTTTTCTTCGACGAGGGATGTAAGCGCCAATGAGGCGACCGCCGTATATTGCTGTTAGACCCGAAGCTACCCTCCTCCTTGGGGCCCCTCGAAAGGGGCCCCCTTTTTTTCCCGCCAGCCGGTAACATCAGCGAGACAATCTTTCAGGTAGCCGCAGAGCCACTCGGGTAGCCGCAGAACTGAGGTGCCGCTGTGCTGGCGTTTCTCTTCCTGGTGGTGATTGGCCTGCTGATTTGGGTTGGGCGCCTTCACGGCCGGGTGGCCGCTCTCGAGGAACGGGAGCAGGACGTGGCCGGCGCAATCGCGTCGCTCATGCAGCGAACCGAGCCCACTTCTCGATCCACGGTTGCGCCTCCGCCGGTGCCCCGGCCGCCAGCCCAGGTGCCCGTCAAGCCTCCGCTCACGGCAACTGCGCCGGTCGAGGCCGTGCCGGCGGTGATCCCCCTGCGGACCGCTCCCTCTCCCCCAGCGCCCCCGGTGCCCCCGGTGGCTTCCGCGCCCCCGACGCCACCCGCGACACCCGTCCGGGCTGCCGAGAAAACCACTCCCGGAGAGGTTTTTTCGCGGCCCGCCGAACCTGCGCCTGCCCCGTTCGACTGGGAAGAACTGATCGGCGTCAGGCTAGGCTCGTGGGTC
>JGI24130J36418_10000510_pt1 | contig 12791 bp, 7 predicted proteins | sample BarGraNGADG00212_FD_36418 | JGI IMG/M metagenome (IMG submission 36418)
CTCAAACCGCACGCCTTCCATGGAGACTGGAACTACACCCTGCAACCCCGAACTACACACGTGTAACTAACTTGCATTACTTGTTTCTGCGCGGGCCCTTACCTTGCCGATCACAGCCGGAAACCACGAAAGGGCCCCTGAACGGCGTTTCCGCAGGCCAGGAGCCCTTTCAGCAAATGGTGGCAGGTGAAGGATTCGAACCTTCGAAGCTTTCGCGATGGATTTACAGACCAACGGCGGCAAGCCCTTGACCAGCGAAAACGTCCCTTCCATCGACAACTTACGTGCGCATTCCCCACAGATACCCGACGACCACCGGCTACAGCCGGACACCCAGATGGGCAACGTCTACGACAACGACGGACGCGTTCTCTACCTCAACGGCTTCCACGACAATGCAACTGAGTACGTCCGGTGCATTATCAAGCCCAAGGCCGTGTTCGGTACACATACTTCTCTGACAACCGAACAACATTCTTGGCTTGTCCCGATGCCGGACGGCCAAAGTGTTCGGTACAGTTTGTTGGGTCGAAACCGAACAACATTTTGCCGACCCAACGACTGGAGTGCTCCATTGAGCAACACTCCCTCGGGGAGACCCCCGCGAGCGATGATCTACGCCAGGCTTGACGAAGCTATCGAGGATCTCGNCTCCCGCCTCGGCGGTCTTCCGCGCCCCGCTGAGGCTGAAGACATCTGGGACGACCTGTGGCACCAGGAAGCTCACCACTCCACCGCCCTCGAGGGCAACACGCTCATCCTCGACCAGGTGCGCAAACTGCTGGACGAGGGCCGCGCGGTCGGGTCCAAAGAGCTGCGCGAGTACATGGAGGTCAAGGGGTACGCCGACGCCGCCCGCTGGGTCTACGGACAAGGCGTGGAACCCGGGGATTGGACAAGCCGGGATCTGCTTAGCCTCCAAGAGGTCAGATCGGTGCATCACAAGGCAATGACACCGGTTTGGGATGTGTCCCCGCACCCGCACGCCACACCCAAGGAGGGCCCGGGAAACTGGCGGGAGCACGAGATCGCCCCCTTCTCCGGCGGCATGACACCGCCACCCTTCCCAGACGTTGCCCACCTGATGCTGGACTGGGTGAAGTCCGTCAACACCCTCCGCGACCCAGACGCGCTGACACCGCTTCCGGAGCGACTGGCTCACGTACACAACATGTTCGAGCGAATCCACCCGTTCCTCGACGGGAACGGGCGGACCGGCCGACTGCTGCTCAACCTGATCCTCGTGCGCCTCGGATACCCGCCCGCCATCATCTTCAAGAACGAACGCACCAAGTACCTCAGCGGCATGCGCAAAGCGGACGCAGGCGACCTCGGCCCGATGGGGGAGCTCATCGCCCGCTCCGTCACGAACAACCTCTACCGGTTCGTCATACCTGCCGTCGCCGNCCCAGCCCGGCTGGTGCCACTGGCCAGCCTGGTCGACAAGAAATCGNGTCTGACCGCCAACGCGCTCCGCGTGGCCGCCATCCGCGGTCGCCTCCGTGCCCAGAAGTCAGGACAAGGAACCTGGTTGAGCTCCAAGAAGTGGGTGCAGGAGTACCAGAAGAACAAGTACTCCAGAGGCTGAGCCGAGGATGCGATTCCCTCTCAGAGCGTGTTGAGCGAGCGGATCACGTTCGCGACGCCATGATCCCTTCAGGGCCAGAGCGAGAGCGAGTCCAGGAGACCTCCGAGGACGGCTTCTTCGTGCACTGCGAGACCTCGGTGGCGCATAGCTGCACCCAGCTCTGCGTCCCATGCTGGTGCGACCTCGGATCCAACCAAGGGCAGGCCAGCCGGGGAGTCGAGATAATCGTCCGCGGACATGCGCCAGGGTTCGACGTCAAACATCGCAACCAGCTGATTCGCCATGGCGATGCCGGGCCAGTCGAAGTCGCCGTGGTANCGAATGTGGGCACCGGACTCTGCGAGTCGACGGAGCACCTCCAGGACGACGAGCGTCGAGCGTCCGCTCGTGCACACGATCGCGATCCCGTCGAGTCCNCGCTCGGCAATGGCCTCGAGCACCCGTGGGTTCTCGCAGACAAAGACCTCCTGACCAGGGGTCATCCCGAGCCCTCGCCGAAGGTCCCACCATGTGACGTGGATGGGGTCGCCGGACTCTGCTGCCAGCCGGTATCGGGCCGCCCCGGACCAAATCTCGAGCACACCCAACCCACGGGTGAGACAGGTGGTTGACACCGAATCCGTTGTGACCCCAATGCTTTCCCAGATGTCGCGCCGTTCCGCGGCTGATGTTGGCGTCGGGCGATCAACCCGGGCGGCAAGAGCACGTAGGACCAGCTGACTCAACTTGCCGTCATCATCGAGGGCATGCGCGTCATGAGCGGTTCCTGCTGCCAGCTCGGTCCGGGCCTTGCCGGGACGCACGGGGTCATCGAGACAGGCTGCAAGCACCGACAAGGCACGGAGCAATAATCCCGATGGATCGGAGTCGCGCACGAGCACACCGTCACGCCGCAGAGCGGCCAGCCAGGTCTGGACCCAGCGCTGGTCCAGTTCCGGGTGCTGCTCCAACCAGGCTCGCGCCACGTCAAAGGGCGCTTCACGCCACTCGCCTCTGACCTGACGTTGTGCTGGGCGGTTGACCAGCGACCGACCAAGGACGCGTTCGGCAGCTTGGGTGAGGCCTTCGTCCGACCTGGTGAGGAGGCGCTCGTCGAGCATGGAGAGGTCGACGCTGCACGAGTCCGCGGCGAGAACCTGGCCCAGCAGACCCCCCAACGCGTGACGCTCACTCCGATCGAGCTGATTGACCACGATCGAGCCCCGAGCCTGTAATCCGTTGCGTTCCAAGCGTTCCGCCAGCTGCGCCCATACCCTGTACAGGACGTCCACCGACCACCAGCCGGGCGGCTCCGAGGTCACCTCACGCACCCACGGCAGTTAGCCGGTGCCCGTCCCAGCGGTGTTCGTACTGAGCAATACCGCGCTCGTTCGGGCTGCGCAACGCCTCGTAGATCGCCAGCTCCGGAACGTTCGCGTGGTCGCCCCACAGTCGCTCGCTGGTGATCACGAAGTCGAGGTCGAGGTCGACCAGCAAACCGAACAACAGAGGGTGGGTGCGCGCGTCGATCTTGGGGAAGGCGTCGTCCAGAAGCACGAACCGGGGGGCATGAGGAGCGGCGCCCGCCACAGACGTGAAGTGGGCGGCCGCAGCAGCGAAGAGCGGCAGGTAGCAGAGCACCTTCTGCTCGCCCTGCGAGAGCGGCGACTTGCGGTGAAGCTCCATCCAGCCCGCGGCTTCGGGGCGGTGGTACTGGATGCGGAAGGTGAACCAGCGCCGATAGTCCAGGGCCCGCGCCAGGTGCTCGGCATAGGACTCCTCGGGTGCCTCGGCCCGGGACACCTCGATGAGCCGGTGGAGGGACTCACGCAACGTGCGTCGCTCGTCGGGAAGCAGTGCCCCCAGCGGCTCGCCCAGCAGCTTGACGGCCTGCTTTGCCTCGGAAGGTATGTCGTCACGCAGCTTCCAGCTGAGCCTCACCCGGATGCCCTGCGAGGTGGTAATGCCGTGAAGGAGATCGTTCATGGCGGTGACGAGCTCTTCAGCCTTGAGTCGCACACCTCGAAGAGCGTCACCCAGGTGACCCAGCACGTGGTCCTCGAAGAGCCGCCGTTCACGATCGGTCAACAGCTCGCGGTCGGCAGCGACGGACACACGTAGCCGCTCGGCCAGTTCGACCAACGGCACCTCACCGGTTTCGTCGCGGCCGGCGGCGGTGAGGACGCCGTGGATCTCGGCGACACGAGGCTCGAGCGTCGCCGCTGGACCATTCTGCAGCTGTGATGTAGCGGCAAGTACTGCGTTGGCGTCCACGTCGTGGCGCGGGAGCTCCAAGCCAAGGATGGTCACGGCAGTCTTGGTCTCGGCTTGGCCAATGTCGCTGGTCTGCAGATCAAGTGGGTCGAGTCCCAAGCCGGCAGTCACGAGCCCAGGCACCTCGACCAGTGCCGCCAACGCCGTGCGAGCCGACTCGAGCACCAGCTCGCCGGCGCCAACCGCTCCGACGTTCGTCTGGACCTGGGTGCGGGTGGTGCCGATCGACTCGTTGAGCCTGTCCAGGGTCGGCTGGAGCTCTGCGAGGCGTGCAGTGGCCGCGCCGATCACCCCCCGAAGGTCGGCCAGCCGCTGTTCGAGCTCCAGGACAGAGGCGCCGACCGTGGAGCGCAGCTCGTCATACTCGGCCGCGACTCCTGCCGCGCGCTGCTCGGCCTCGACGCCCTCGCGGAGCCGCTGCTGAGCTTCCTCTTCGTCGCGTCGAGCCTGATCCTCGGAGTCTGCCCATTCGGCGACGCGCCGGCTGAGCTCGCCCAGCTGGAGCTCGTGCCCGTCCAGCCGCGACGCCAGCGCCCCGAGCTGCTCTCGGCGAGCAGCAAGCCCAGTGGAAGTGGTCGGCAGCGAATGTGTTGCGGCAAGCTCCTCCAAAGCGGCCCATCGAGCAACGGCGTGCGCCCGCGCGGAGGCCGCGGCGGCACTCGCCTGCTCCAGCTCAAGGCGCACTGCTGCGGCCACCTGCTCCGCCGCTGACTGTCTCACCCAAGCGCGCAGAACATCTTCGTGTCGCGGTCGGGCAGCCGTCCATCCGTCGAGGCCCTCAAGTAGCTCACGCGCCTTCGCCAGTGCGGTTCGGGCTATCGCCAGGACCGAGGCGACCGCTGCGAGCTCCTCGTCCACTCGCTGTAGGCGACGTTCTCGCTCCGTAGCTCGGGCCGTGGCGCCGATGTATTGCGCACGGGCTTTTTGGGTACGGCCCTCGGCCGGTCCGGAACGCCACCGACCATCTCGCGTAATGCCGACTTCGGCTTCGTGATCATCCAGCCCGATGCCTGCCAGTATGGACTCGACCACTGCTGTTGGGACCGCGCAGCCGTCCGGCAGGTCTGGTCGAAGCAGCTTTGCGACGGTGGTTCTCCCTGGCCCGGCACCCCGCGAGGAGGCCCGCAGCGTCAGGTCGCGCCTGGCGTTGTCGACGATCCGGCCGTCGGGATGTACCCATGCATCGAGCAGCCCGGCCCCCTCGAGCGCCGCTTCGACACCGGCGCGTTCTGACTCCGAAGGGGTGCCGACAAAGTCGACCAAACGCCACAGCGGAGCCCCGGCGAGCCCAATCCGACTGTCACGCAACCAGTTTGGCTCCGGCGGGCTTGGATCAGTCTCGGCTTCAACCTCTGAACGCTGCGCGCGTAGGGCTAGGGTTCGCTGCTCACCCTCCCTGATCGCGGCAGCCGCGACACCCTGCGCCTCCTCGTGCCGGGCACGCACCGGGGCAACGGCGACCTGCACCAGCGCCTCCAGCCCGGCCAGGTTGTCCGCCGTCAGCTCGGGCAGCGTTACATCCACGGCATGGTCATCCCGCAGCCATGACCCGAGTCGCTCGGTGAGCTCCAGCTCGTGATGACGGCTGTCCTCCGACGCAGCGCGGACAGCTCGGGCAGCCTGCTCGGCTCGCTCCTCCACCTCGGCCAGGCGCTGCTGGGCCGTCGTGGACTTTGCCCGCGCCGTTTCAGCGTCCTGACGAGCGCTTTCCACGACGATGACGGCCGCGCGCAGCTCACCCAGCGCCGGCTTGACCTCGCGAACGCGGGTCGTCATCTGCTCCGCCGCCGCACCAACGGCGGTCGGCCCCGCCGCCTCGGCCCTCACGGTCATTGCCAGCCCGGACGGGATCGCGAAGGAAGCAGTACACCCCGCCTTGCCCAGCGAATGCGCGGTCTGGCTCAGCTCGCCGTGGAGCCGCGCGCCTTCGGCGGTGACACCATCATGAAGGCGCTGTTCCCTCGCTTCACTGCTCCCAGCACGTGCGTGACTATCGTCGGCCACTCTGCGTGAGCGCAAGGCTGCCGAGCGTAGGTCGTCCACCCTGCGCGAGAGCTCCATCATGCGCTGCTGCGCCCGAGCCTCCGGGCCCTTCTCCAGCTCGCCGATCCGGGCGCGCGTCGTCTCCTGCTTCTGCGTGACGTCGGTCGTCTCGGCGCGGGCTGCGGTCAAGTCGGCCTCAACCTGTTGAAGCAGCTTCTCCGAGCGACGTAACTCCGAACGCCGTTGCCTCAGCTCACGATCCGCCTGGACCACCCCCTCGGCACGAGCTCTCAGCACGCCCTTGGCATAGCCCGCATATGTCCGGACGAAGTCGGCCACCGCGGTGGCCGCGCGGTCACGTCGGTCGATCTGGTCGCCGAAGGCCTCCAGCTCGTCGAACGTGTCACCTGCGGTACGGACGGCGCCGTCGTCCACCTGGGGCAGGGCCTGCTCGAGCTGCTTGGCCAGGCGTTCGGGCTCGATGTCCTCCCCGACCTGGGGCTGGCGCAGCCAGTAGAGCAGTCGCAGCAACTCGGCATACTGATCTGGCGGCAGCCCGAACAGCAGCTCGCCCACATGCTCGCGGTATCGAACTGCCGACTCGAAGAAGTGGCCATCGGTCTCCACCTCCGCACGGCAGCGCTGCATGCTCAAAGGGCCGGACTCGTCCTCGAGCTGGAGGTCCTGCCCAACCCGCCTGGGAGAGGTGAAGAACCATGCCGTCGCCTGCCGCGCCGAGTCTGAGGCGCGGATCCCAACGCCACAGGTCACCGTGATCGTCTGGCCGTTCTCTCCCGGCCGGGTGAACTCGACCCAGAGGTACCCGGTGCGGCTCGACCCGGCATACCCGTCGGTCATCAACCACAGCAGGCTCGTGTGATGGCGCCCCGATGCCGTCATCCGGAGTTTGTCGCCGTCAAGGACGAAGGGCAGCAGCATTTCCAGCGTCTTGGACTTGCCCGCACCATTTGCCCCGCGCAGCAGCAGTCGCCCGCCGGCGAATGTGAAGACCTGGTCGTCGTACTGCCACACGTTGAGGATGCCGCTTCGGGAAAGCCGGAAGCGGGTTGTGTCAGGGGAGCTGATCATTGGTCCTCCTGGTCGAGGTCGAACAGCGATCGCTCGCCGCTTTCTGAGGCTTCGGCCAATGTTGTGTGCGTGGCGTAGCGGGCGGCCGCCGCGTGCACAGCCCACGAGCCGGCGTCATGGCTTTGGCGGAGAAGTCCAAGCTGACAGAGCAGGTCGAGCGCCTCGCGGACCGCTGACTCTGGATCCTCCCGTTGGTCGCGCCTCAGACCTTCTCGCCAACGCTGCAGAACATCCGAGGCAGTAGCGCGAACCGCAACATCCGGGATGATGCGCCACACGTCAGGGTCATCGGCGCGCTCTGCGTGGTCGACCAACCCCAGGGTGTGGCCACCGTCTCGGGCAAGTCCCGCGAGCTGCTCGAGCAGCAACAGGGCAAGGTGTTTGGTTGCGCCCTTGCCTGGAAACACGATGTCGGTGAGCTGGTCCTCCGGGTCGACGGCGAGAGCGCCTTCGGCCCGCAGTTCGAGGTCGAGGTCGAATCGGTCGCGGAACCACTCCCGTTCACGGTTGCGGTTGCGCCGCCACCATTCGCTCTGCTCCTCATCGAGGTCGTCGACCGACAGAAGAGGCGACTCGACCAGCGTCCTGCGGATGGCCATACGGGCCCCGCCGGCCGCTGACGGCAGCGCCGCGGCATCAAGCAGGTGCTCGGGCGATGTAGCGGACGAGAGCGGAGCCGAGATCAACAGCGACAGGACCTCGCGGTGGACGTCCAGCAACGACTGTGTGCGCTGGTCCGCCCAATGATCAAGATCCCCGTCCCGCTCACTGAGCACCCCGAGGCGTACGAGCACGGCGAGTGCTGCGTGCAGAGCTCTGCGGTCGGCAGCGCTGTCGAGGTCGACCGCGATCTGGGCGTCCGCCGCAGCTGACCGCACTTGGGCGACAAGTTCGTCGACCAGAAGCTGGGCCTTGGCTCTGGTAAGGGCGGCGATCGTGAGGCACAGGAGGGCGTAGGCCCGAGGAGTGAAAGGTGCCCCTGATCGCTTGCGCAGGGGTCGGGTGCTGTCACGGCCGAGCCCTGCCTTGAACAGGCGGGCGGCGCCGGGTTCGACCGTAAGCCGGTATCCCAGCCCTTCCGCGAACAGCCGGACGAGGTCCCCCTGATGCCTACGAACCAACCGCAACTCCTCGGCGTGGGCCCCATGTGCCGTCATCAACGGCTGCAGCAGCAGGGACCGGGCGGCCTGATTGCGTTCAGCGACCGCAAGATGGTCGACTGCGGGCGCCGGACGTTCGATGCGTGCGGTGGTCACCGACCAAATCCCGCCGCTGAAAGACGATTCGCCTCGACGGGCTCGATCGCCAGGCTCCGGCCAACCAGGCACATTCGACCGGTAGGACTGCTGATCACGCTGTCTCGACCCGGAGTCTCCCGAACGCGCAGGAGAACTCCAGTATCGGCCAGCTCCACACTGCGCTCGACGCGATGGCCGTCCACCAGGCTTCGGGCATAGAGATCGAGCAACACCTGTCGCGCCTCGTCCGAGAGACGCACGCGATCCAGGTCTCCGCAATGCGCAGCGAGCTCGGCCATAGCCTCGCGGCGGCGAAGCTCTGCACGTTCGCGCTCGGCGAGTCGCGCGGACTTGGTCGCTGCGAAGTCCTCCCGCCGGCCAGTGTTACCGCCGACCTTGCGCTGACCCTGCTTGCGCAGCATCACCGGTACGTCAGCGACCGGGGCCACCCACCACGAGGTCGTTGGTGGCACGGGGCTGCTGTCGTCGTCGGCGACGAATCCCAGGTGACGACAGGGATACAGGCCGAAGGCGGACGCCCACAAGGCGTGTGCCGTGGAATCATCCGCGGAGTCAAACCAGCGCGCCAGACGCACCAGGTCGACATACCGGCTGTGCTCTCTCTCGCTGCTGGCGGCGATTCGGCGCAGGTTGACCAGCAGCGAACGCATAGCTTCACCGGCCAGCCGGCGCACCCCGTCGGCGTCGCTGCCCCGCCCGCCTTCACCGTTGAACCACACGTGCAAACCGTGCCAGTCCTCCGGCGAGAGCCCCGGTGACCGACGCGCGACCTGCCCCTGGAGGTCGAGCAGGCGTTGGCCCGCATTGGCTCGATCGCACAGCATCGGCACGCGAGGGGCAAGCCGTCCGAGGGCGTCCGCGATCTGTGGCATGTATCGGGAGATCTCGTCGACAAAACGCTGAAGGTAGTCCAACAACGCGGTCTTGAACGCCTGGAACTCTCCACGGTCGAGGTCGAACCGCGAGAGCACCTGGGTCAGATAGGTGTAGAACTCTCGAGTGCTGTGGACGAGGCGCTCGAACTGCGCGAACAGCGTGCCGATCTCACGAGCAATCAGATCGGGTTCAGCCGCCGCCAGCGCCGCATCGTCATAGCCGTCAAGAGCCGCCAGCCCGGCCTGGATGCCCCCCAACATCTCGCTGGAGACCTCGCGCGCGCTCTCTGAATAGGCCAGCAGNTCCTCGATCTGACGATGCACGAGCTCGCCGCGCTGGGTCAGCTGGTAACGCGCGCGGTTCTGCAGGTANTCACGCAGACTTCTGGCCTCAGTCTCGCGCGGGCTCCGGGCGAGATTGCCGTGCTCGACGAGATAGGACAGCCGCGCGTCCGTCGTGTCCGTGTCCAGCTCGATCCCCTCGTCAGCCAGCGCCGCTGCAACCTCGGCCGCAGACTGGTCGGACAGCAGGCCCGAGAGGCCACCGGTAAAGGTGCGCATGACAGCGATGTACTGCACGGACTCCTCATTTACGGCATAGCGCAGGGCTTCCAGACGGACCCGGTCGATCGGCGCCATGAGGCTGCCGCGTTGCTGGGTCGACGCCTCGATATCGGACACGCGCGCAAGCCTACGAGGAAGATCCGACAACGGTTGCCGTGCTGCCGCGGCGCGCGGCGGCAGGCACCGGTCTGCCGCAGCTCGGCGGCAGCGGGGAATGCGCCGGTAAGTTCGGGCACATGTCACCCCTGACCTCTTGCCCTGCAACAACTTTCGGCATCGACGGCTGGATGTTCAGGCTATGCGACTGCGACCACGATCCGGCGCTGCCCACAGCAAGTGTCAATCGCGATGGTGTTGGCTTCCACCGCGATTGCATACCCCCACCTCCGGCATCCGGGCAGGTCAACGCTCGGACCAGTCCGGCCAGCAGGGTGGCGTGCACCCAAACTTACCGGCGCATTACCGCTTCCACGCGTTCACCGGTGCGGGAGCCATGCACGGCGCAGGTGACCACATGACCAGACCAGAACAGTCGACGGACTGGTTCGACCTCGCCCCCGCGCGATGGACCAGCGAACAGGCCGGCAAGCTCACCGGACTTGACGAGCGACTCGTTTCAGGCAGCGTCACCTGGCTGGTGTCCGACCTCGGGGTCCACCGTGTCCGCTTCGCCCTTCGCCTGGGCGACGGTGACCACGTCGTCGGGTTCGGAGAGCGCTTCGACCGGGTCGACCAGCGCGGGCTTCGGCTCGACGCGGTCGTATTCGAGCAGTACAAATCCCAAGGTGCGCACGGCCGTACCTACCTGCCCATGCCGTTCGCCCACGTCATCTCCTCCACGGGGGACTCTTGGGGCTTCCACATCCGCACCTCGCGCCGCACCTGGTACGACGTCGGAGCCACCGACCGCACCCGGCTGGTAGTCGAAGCCGAACTCGGCGGAAGCAGCACGGGCTGCCTCGATGTCGGCATATACAACGGAAACCCCACCCGTGTCCTGACCACCTTCCTGGATGAGGTCGGCCGAGCCGAAGAGCTCCCCTCGTGGGTGTTCCGGCTGTGGGCCTCAGGGAACGAGTGGAACACCCAGGACATCGTGATGCAGCGGATGGGCTCCCACCGCGACCTGGACATCCCCGTCGGGGCAGTCGTCATCGAAGCCTGGAGCGACGAAGAGGGCATCGTCATCTTCCGTGATGCCCAGTACAGCGTGAACCAGGACGGCGCAGCCCACCTGGCCGCCGACTTCACCTACCCCGCTGGCGGAGCCTGGCCCGACCCCAAGACCATGATCGACGAGCTCCATGCCCGAGGCATCAAGGTAATTCTGTGGCAGATCCCGTTACAGAAGACCGACCCCGAGCTCACCGGCCAGGTCCTGGCAGACGCCCACGCCATGGTCCGTGACGGCCACGCCGTGCTCGAAGCCGATGGGGCCGCTTACCGCAACCGTGGCTGGTGGTTCCCGAAAGCGCTCATGCCCGATCTGTCCGTCCAGCGCACCCGCGACTGGTGGGTCGACAAGCGCCGCTACCTGGTCAAGGACCTCGACGTCGATGGGTTCAAGACCGATGGCGGCGAACATGCCTGGGGCCACGACCTGCGCTACGCCGACGGGCGCCGCGGAGATGAGGGAAACAACCTGTTCCCCGTCCACTACGCCCGCACGTTCGGAGACCTTCTGCGCTCCGAGGGCAAGGCGCCGGTGACCTTCTCACGGGCCGGGTTCACCGGATCCCAGTCCCACGGAATCTTCTGGGCCGGCGACGAGGACTCGACCTGGGAAGCATTCAGCAACTCGATCACAGCGGGCCTGACCGCAGCTGCGTGCGGCATCGTCTACTGGGGCTGGGACCTTGCCGGCTTCTCCGGGCCCGTGCCCGAAGCCGAGCTCTACCTACGCGCGGCCGCCGCGTCCACCTTCATGCCGATCATGCAGTACCACTCCGAGTTCAACCACCACCAGAGCCCACTGCGCGACCGCACCCCGTGGTACGTCGCCGAGACCACTGGCGACGATCGCGTCGTCCCCGTGTTCAAACGGTTCGCAGATCTGCGCGAACGGCTCGTGGGCTACCTGGCAGAACAGGCGGAGGTTGCCGTCAAGACCGACCACCCTTTGATGCGGCCCATGTTCTTCGACCACGCCGATGACTCAGCTGTGTGGGAGCACCCAGCCCAGTTCATTCTCGGCGACGACCTCCTCGTCAACCCCGTGACCCGGCCGGGCGCCGACACCTGGGACACGTACCTCCCGCAAGGGTGGTGGGTGGACGTCTGGATAGGAACCGAGCACATGGGCGGTAGTTCGGTAACGAGGCGGGTGCCCCTTGATGTCGTTCCCGTGTACTGCAGGGCCGACCAATGGCCAATCCGAGCAACGATCTTTGACTGAATCTGCACGAACCCTGGTGGGCTCGTCCGCTGGGTAAATGCCCCTCCAATCGAAAGCAGGCCAACGATCTCCGTGCCCACCTCCCCCACGATCAGCCGTCGCACCGTCGTGCTCGGCATCCTCGGCGCCGTGCCCCTGAGCCTGCTGCCGATGATCCTGCGATCAGACCCGGCTTACGCCGACACCCTCAGCGGGGTCTTCCACGGCCCCACCGGCTACGACGAGCTGTACAGCACCACGCCGACCGAGCGCAGCCCGCGGGATCCGATGGCCAGCCAGACAGTCCAACTGCACACAACCACCAGGCCAGTCTCCTCCGGGCAGTCATGCTGGGTCTCCTGGTCGAAGAACGGCGTGGCCCAAGCTGACGTGGGGTGCAGCTTCGACTACAACAGTGGCAACAACAGTTACTGGAAGGTCAACCTCGGGTCGTTCGTCAAGGGCGACCAGATCACCTACACGGCCCACGCCGACGTCGACGGCACCGGCGCCATCACCAGCGGCCCGTACAGTTTCGCCGTCACCGACTGGTCCGGCACCGGCAACGTCACTGGGTACACCGACAACGGGACCTCGGTCGAAGCTGGCAAGACGGTTGGCAGGCAGACGGCCGGTTGACGCTTCGAGGTCGCGGCACCGTGCCCCTATGTACGAGAACAACCAGGATCCGCGATCCCGCCCGTTCCTGTAACCACCAGGATGGTTCATGTGCCAACCCCATTCACGGGGGCGATCCTGCTGGGCCGCCGGTGATAGCAAGAAGGGTGCCATGGATCTGACCTCCT
>JGI24130J36418_10000512_pt1 | contig 12769 bp, 15 predicted proteins | sample BarGraNGADG00212_FD_36418 | JGI IMG/M metagenome (IMG submission 36418)
CCGTCCATGCCCTCCACACCGGAAGCCGAGGTGGCCGCCTCGGCGATGACCTCACTCAGGCCCCGGACCAGCTGGCTGAGGATGACCCCTGAGTTGCCTCGGGCGGCGAGCAGGGTAGCCCGGGCCAGCGTCGCGGCATCATCGGCCAACGTCCTAGCAAAGCCCGGGTCCGGCAACGGCTCGTGCCGGCCTCGGGCTGCTTCGAGGGCAGAGTCCAGCGTGATGTAGAGGTTCGTGCCGGTGTCGCCGTCGGGCACCGGAAAGACGTTCAGGTCGTCGATCTCGGCCCGGTGGGCGGCGAACGCCGAACGTGTGGCCAGGGCCCAGCGCCGGGCCGCATGGGCATCCAGCCGCTGGAGCCGACCACTGTCCCCGTTCACTGGCACCGACTCCTGTCTGCCGTGAGGCTATGGCGCGCCCGCGCCTGGATCGAGGGTAGGTCAGTACCTGCCGACCTACCCATTTTGGCCCAGACCACCGACTCGGCTACGATTGACCGGTTCCCTTGGTTAGCGCGTTCTGTCCGCATGCCTCGGGGCCTTTGATGTGTTCATGACAACACCTTATTTGTGGCAACACCCCGTTCATGGCAACAACCTCAGCACCCCATCGAAACTCAGGAGAAACCGTGGCTGCCAACTGCGACGTCTGCGGCAAAAGACCGAGCTTCGGTCACAACATCTCGCACTCGCACCGGCGCACCAACCGCCGCTGGAACCCGAACATCCAGCGGATCAAGGCTCTGGTCGGCGTAAAGGGTGTAACCCCGAAGCGTCTCAATGTCTGCACTTCGTGCCTCAAGGCCGGCAAGGTCAAGCGCTAGCACGTGGAGGCACTGCCCAGTGCACTGTCTCCAGGAATGCTTTCGAAGCCGATCTCCACGAGGAGGTCGGCTTCGTAGTACCCGGTGCCGGGCGCGGCCCTGCCCGAGCTGCTGGACGCGGACAACACCATGAGCCGCGCCAACCTGCACCAGGTCACTCTCGCTGCTGCAGAGGGCGCCGCGGTCGGGTTGTGCACGGTGAGGATCGCCGATCCGGACCCGCCGACCTGCGGGATCGCGTCGCGCGGCTGCGGTTCGCGCTCGGCCAGGACCATGGCCGGCGCCTCGCGTTCTGGATGCTCCTCCACCACTGACCGACCGGGGCGGCGTTGCTCAGGTGTCCGTCTCTGGCTCGTCCCCGCGCTCAGAGCAGCCTGCACCGAGGCCTCACCCTCCGAAGTGATCCCAGCCGCCGCCCATCACCAGCACGCCGCGCAGCAGCACGCCCGAACCGGCCACCACATCCCCGATCCTGCGCCAACCATCGGGCAGTCCTGCTCCGGGGGGGAAACATGCGAGCAGTGAATGCTCCTCGCCACCTTCGCTCACGCAACGCCACGCGTCCTCACCACTGAGAACGTGTTGCAGCTGGGCGACGTCATCGCCCAGAAGCGCCTCGTCGATCACGATCCTGACCCCGCTCGCCCGCGCGAGGCGGCCCGCGTCACGGCCCAGACCGTCGCTGATGTCCAGCATGGCCGTGGCTCCGGCCCGAGCCGCGGCGGGCCCCTGTTGGTGGGGCGGCGTGGGCCGGCGGTGATAGTCCGCCAGCTCCGGTGCGAGTTCGCTGCGGCCACGCTGCAACAACAACAAGCCTGCGGCGGAGTGACCCAGACTGCCGCACACGGCAAGGACGTCGCCGGCCTGCGCCCCGCTGCGGCGTACCGGCTCGCCGCCTTCGCACGACCCCAATGCTGTCACCGACACCACGAGAGTCCCCTCGGGCGCCGACGAGAGATCACCGCCCAGCACGGGAACGCCAGCCTCGCCCGCGGCCTGGGCCAACCCCTGGGTGAAGTCCCGGACCCATGCCAGCGAGGTGCGCGGATCCGCGATCAGGGTCACCAGCAGACCGCTCGNCACACCTCCCATCGCGGCAATATCGGCGATGTTCTGAGCCACCGTCTTGGCACCCACATCCGCACCGCTGGACCACTGGTCGAGCCAGTCACGACCCCGCACCATCGCATCGGTCGTAGCCAGCACTGACCCGCCAGGGGTGCTGAGCATGGCGGTGTCGTCACCGGGCCCGATGAGGACCCCGGGTCCGCCAGGCAGCAGAGGGAAGATTACGGACAAGATCCCATCCTCGCCGACGTCAGCCAGAGTGAGCCCAGCTCCGTGCGCGCGTTCCTGCAACATATGCCCTCCCAGTAGGACGATTCGTGCATTCGCACGGTAGCGTCTGCTGAACCGGGTCCATGCAGGGCGTGGTCGGGCAATACCGTTCATTTCGGGGTGAAGCGCTCCGATCATGTTCTCTTGGAGGCGTCGTGGTGGTCCAGGCCTACGTTCTGATTCAGACCGAAGTGGGAAAGGCGGCNAAGGTCGCCGAGTCGATCGCAGGGATTTCCGGCGTCACCGTGGCCGAGGACGTCACCGGCCCCTACGACGTCATCGCCCGCGTCGAGGCCCGAACGGTCGACGACCTCGGCAAGCTGGTCATCGCCAAGATCCAGGACGTCCCGGGCATCACCCGCACCCTGACGTGCACGATCGTGCACGTCTGAGCCAGACAGCATGCACCGCGCCACCACGCGCCGCGGTACCACCCACCACGGTGCGCATCTGTCAGCGTGCCTCGGTTCGGTGCTGCTCCTGGGGGGACTGCTTGGGTGCTCGTCCATTGACGTGACAGACCCGGGCCAAGCTGGATCGGCGGCCTGTCGGTCGGCTTCGGCCCACTGGCCCCAGAAGGTTGCCGGGCAGTCGGCCCGAACGACGTCATCGTCCTCGGCTGCTGTTCGCGCCTGGGGCGATCCGGCAGTCATTGCCCGCTGCGGGCTGCCCCCGATCGGGCCCACCACAGATCAGTGTCTTGATGTCAGCGGCATCGACTGGGTCGCCCATCAGCTCACCGATGGTGTGCGGTTCACGACCTACGGTCGCTCACCGGCGATAGAGATCCTGGTCCCCAGTGCGTACAAACCCGAGCCGCTGCTGCTTCCCGCGTTCGGTCAGGCCGCGGCCGCCATCCCACAGGGCCAGCGACACTGCCAGTGACGGATCAGCGAAGGCCCGTACGCCGAGCCAGCGCCAACTGGATCAGCTCATCGATCAGATGTGGATAGTCGAGCCCGGACGCCGCCCACACCCGGGGGTACATGGACAACGGGGTGAAGCCCGGCATGGTGTTGATCTCGTTGAGAATCACGTCGCCATGCTCGGTGTAGAAGCAGTCCACCCGGGCGAGCCCCTCGCAGCCGGCAGCCTCAAACGCTGCGACAGAGATACGACGTATCTCGTCGGCCACGGAATCGGGCACCTTTGCAGGACAGGAGAGCACGACATCGGACTCTGCCAGGTACTTGGCCTCGAAGTCGTAGAACTCGTGACCCCGGAGGACCTCGATCTCCCCGACCTCGCTCGCCCGGGTAGCAGCGCCGTCACGACCCTGCAGCACCCCGCACTCGATCTCTCGTCCAACGATGGCCGCCTCGACGACCACCTTGGGGTCGTGCTCGCGGGCGAACTCGATGGCTGCCTGCAAGCCCTCGGGTCCGGACACCTTCGTGATACCCATGCTCGATCCGGCGCGCGCCGGCTTGACGAAGACGGGCCAGCCCAGTGACGCCACGGCATCCATCGACGCAGCCGGGTCACACTTCCATTCCCGGTCGGTGACCACCACGTACGGACCGATCGGCAGACCGTGCCCGGCAAAGACAACCTTCATGTAGTGCTTGTCCATCATCACCGCAGAGGCAAGCACGCCCGACCCGACGTATCGGATGTCAGCCAGTTCCAGGAGACCTTGAATCGTGCCGTCTTCGCCAAAAGGTCCGTGCAACAACGGAAACACCACGTCCACCTCGCCCAGGGCCCTGGGCGGGGCGTCCGGCTCCAGGACGCGGAGTGAGCGTTCGGTGGTGCTCAGCGGGACCAGCACGGTGGCGCCGGAGGCATCGACCTCAGGGACGTGCCCGGGTGAGAGCTCGAGCGTCCCGGTCTCTTCGGACGCCACGACCCAACGACCGTCCTTGGCAATGCCGATCGGGAGAATCTCGTAGACGTCACGGTCGATCGCCTGCATCACCCCGGCAGCGGTGGCACAGGACACGGCGTGCTCGGACGAGCGTCCGCCGAAGACGATTGCCACTCTGGGTTTGCGGACTTCAGTCGGCTCGCGCGGCGAAGCCTCGGCGGACTCTGGGCTGGGCTGGTCGGTGTCGGTCATCGCCTGTGACCCTATCGCCCGAGAAGGGACCGGCCGCCAAAGCCGTGCGCCACTGGTCTGGCCCGGACANCCTTGCCCCTACCCTGAGCAGGTGGATAACCATGACGAAGGACTCGCCCCCGCCTCGATTGTGGTCGCGGCCGGGCGACAGCCACGCCTTCCGGGAGCCGGCCTCAACGCCCCGCTGGAGTTCTCCTCGACCTATGTGGCTGACGGGCCGGTCNGCTACGCGCGCGACGGAAACCCGACGTGGACCGCGTTCGAGGAGGCCCTCGGCGCGCTGGAGGGCGGTTCAGCGCTGGTCTTCTCCTCCGGCATGGCGGCCATCGCGGCAGCCCTGTCCCTGGCGCCGAGGGGGGCGATCATCGTGGCGCCCACTCATGCGTACAGCGGCACGGGCGCCCTCTTGGCGTCCTTCGAGAAGGACGCAGTGGCGATCGTGCGTCGGGTCGAGGTCTCCGACACAGCAGCTGTGGTTGCAGCGCTGCAGGGGGCCGACGTCCTGTGGGCCGAGTCTCCCACCAACCCGATGCTCGAGGTCGCAGACCTGCCGGCCATCTTCGAGGCTGCCCACGCTGTCGGCGCAGTCACGATGTGCGACAACACCTTTGCCACTCCGCTGGTTCAGCAGCCGTTGTCGATGGGTGCCGACGTGGTGGTCCACTCGGTAACCAAGTACATCGCCGGGCACTCGGACGTGATTCTGGGCGCCACGGTCACGGCCAGATCCGAAGGTGGGCGAAGGTTCCAGCAGGCTCTCGCCCAGCACCGACTGCTCCACGGCGCTATCGCGGGTCCGATGGAGACCTGGCTGGCGCTTCGAGGGATGCGGACCATGCACCTGCGGGTTGAGCGTTCCAGTGCCAACGCAGCCGTGCTGGCCGCTCGGCTGCAGGGCCATCCCGGCGTGCAACGGCTGCGCTATCCGGGCTTCGGCTCGATCATCGCGATCGAGGTCCATGGTGGTCTGCAGGGGGCCGAGGGCGTTGCCGCACAGGTCCGGCTGTGGACCCATGCGACCAGCCTGGGCGGCGTCGAGTCGCTGATCGAACGCCGTCGCCGGCACTCAGCCGAACCGCCCACCGTCCCGGACAACCTGCTGCGCCTCAGTGTCGGGGTCGAGGACGTNGAGGATCTCTGGCGCGATCTTGAGGCAGCCCTTGCCCACGTGGTCCCGTCCGGCTGATCGCCTGACGCGGCCGTTAGGTCTTCTCGGTCTTGCGGGCCCGGGCCATCAACATGTCGGCGACACGTCTTGGTNTGCGNCCCTCGTGCACCACGGCTGCAACATTCTCGATGATCGGGACATCAATGCCGTGATGCTGGGCCAGCTCCAGGATGGACTGACAGGACTTCACACCCTCAGCCGTCTGGCTGGTCATTGACACCACCTCTGCGACGGTCATACCGCGGCCGAGGTTCACCCCGAAGATGTGGTTGCGCGACAGCGGCGACATACACGTGGCAATCAGGTCACCAACACCGGCCAGACCGGAGAAGGTGGCCGGATCGGCCCCGAGGGCCACACCCAGGCGCAAGGTCTCAGCCAGCCCCCGGGTGATGATCGTGGACTTGGTGTTGTCACCCATCCCCATACCCTCAGCCATGCCGACGGCGAGGGCGATGACGTTCTTGACCGCACCACCCAGCTCGGTGCCCACGACGTCGGTGTTCGTGTACGGGCGGAAGTACGACGCGGCGCAGGCCATCGCCACACGTTCGGCCATCGACTCATCGACACATGCCACGACCGAGGCTGCGGGTTGTTTGGCCGCGATCTCCCTTGCCAGGTTGGGCCCTGACACGACGACGATGCGCTCCGGGCCGACGTTGGCCACCTCGGCGATGACCTCGCTCATCCGCATGGTGGTGCNCAGCTCGACGCCCTTCATCAGGGACACCACGGCCGCNCGGGGCGGCAGGAGGCCGGCCCACTGGGTCAGGTTGGCCCGCAGGGTCTGTGACGGGAGCGCCAGGACGACGATATCGACGTCGTCCATGGCCTCCTGCGGGTCGGTCGTCGCCGAGATTGCCTCTGGTAGCACAAGATCGGGCAGATAGTCGCCGTTGACGTGGGACTGGTTGATCTGCTCGACCAGCTCGGCCCGCCGACCCCACATCCGGACCTGGCATCCGGTGTCGGCAAGCACCGCAGCGAACGCGGTACCCCAGCTGCCCGTGCCGAACACGGCGACGCGCGTCATCAGGACCGACCCTCGATCGTGCCAGGAGACTTCTTGGTGCTCGGTCTGTTGGGGTTGCCGGTCTCCGGGACGCCTGCGGTACGCGAGTCAAAGCGGATGGCCGGGGCCTTCTCACCCCGTAGTGTCTCCAGCTGCGCCGTGATGGCGTCCAAGATCCTGGCCGTGGCCGCGTTCAGGGTCACGGCATCCAGAGGCCGGTCGTACAGGTCGCGCAGGTCCACAGGTGGTCCGGCGAGCATCCGCATGGTCTTGGGTGGGAACACATGCGGCGTCTTGGCATATGGCCCCAGAATCTCCTGCGGTCCCCACTGGGCGACGGGAATCACCGGGCACCGGGTCGTCAGTGCCACCCGGGCGGCCCCGGTTCGGGCAGTCATCGGCCACATGTGGGGATCCCGGGTCAGCGTGCCCTCGGGGAATATCGGCACGCACTTTCCGTCGTGGACGGCGGCGACAGCAGCCGAAAACGCCTTCGCGGCCTCGGCGGTGCCGCGGTAGACCGGGATCTGCTGCGCCGCGGTGAGCAGCCTGCCGAGGATCGGGATCCGGAAGACCTCCGCCTTGGCCAGGAAGAACGGCGGATGCCCGTTGTCATACAGGAAGTGGGAGAAGGCGAAAGGGTCGACATAGGAGATGTGGTTCGGACACACCACGAACCCACCGGCGGACGGAAAGTGCTCGGCGCCCCTCCAGTCTCGCCGGGTCAGCACCATCAACAGCGCGCGCAGGAACGTGGCAATGCCACGGTATGACCTCGGCAGCTGCCGCTCTGGTCGAATTCGCCGCACCGGGCTCCACCTTGTCTGCTCTATGCGCTCTTGATAGCCATGAACCACCTCTGGTGGCCTGGTTCTGCGGGCGCTCTGGTCCGCCGCCATCTTCGTCGTTCGAGTGGGTCGGTGTCGAGACGACTCCACCTCTACTGAGACGATCAACCAGATGTGTTCCCCCGATATCGACCGCTGGCGAGTGATCGTCCCGGTCAAGGGCCAGTTGAGCGCCAAGAGCCGTCTGCATCCGCCCGCCGGAGTGGCGCGGGCTGATCTGGCCCATGCGTTCGCCTTGGACACGATCACCGCAGCAGTCGCCGGAATACTGCCGGCTCATCTGGTCGTCGTGACTTCGGACGAGCATACTGCGACCTTCGTGCGTGACCAGGGGGGCATCGTCGTAGCCGATCAAGGTGATGGTCTGAACCCCGCCATTCGTCTGGGGATCGGATACGTGCAGCGGGTACTGGGTCCCGGACCGACAGCGGTACTCCTCGGCGACATCCCCACCCTGCGGCCCCAAGACCTGGTCGATGCTCTCTGCGTGTGCGGGGCGCACCTACGCGCGCTGGTCCCAGACGCGTCCGGCGCTGGCACGGTGCTGCTCAGCGCACTGTCCCCACGAGACCTCCATCCGCGATTCGGCCCGGACTCCGCACGCGAGCACTCGCGCGACTGCGAACGACTGGATCTTGACCTGCCCGCCCTGCGCACCGACGTGGACGACGACCGGAGCCTGCGTAGTGCCATCAAGATCGGAGTCGGAGGGCACACCGCATTAGTGCTGGCTCCGGCCCGGGACTAGCGTGGCCCCATGCAAGCAAGCGTGCACCGCTACGACGACGAGTTCGGCTCAGGCAGCGTGCTGCTGGACGATGGCCGCGAGATTCCCTTTGACGTTACGGTGATGGATGCCAGCGGCCTGCGCCTCCTGCGCCCCGGCCAGCGGGTAAGCATCGAGATGTCCGCCACTGCGTTGACCCGGCTTTGGATAGTCGGCATCGGCGAAGGTGAGATCATCCGCTAATCGGAAGCGGCGCCACAGCGACCTGGGAAAGGCCGGCGCAACACAAAGAAGGGCCGGCGCCAACAGGCGCCGACCCCTCCCTGATGTGTCGCGGGTCAGGCTCTCTTCGCCGCGGTCTTCTTCACCGCAGTCTTCTTCACCGTGGCCTTGGCCGGAGCGGTCTTCTTCACCGCAGCGGTCTTCTTCACCGCAGCGGTCTTCTTGACCGTAGCCTTCTTGGCCGGAGCAGCCTTCTTGACCGTAGCCTTCTTGGCCGGAGCAGCCTTCTTCACCGCTGGCTTACCGACGGAGGCACTGGTGCTGGCAGAAGCCCGGGCACCTGCAGCAGAGGTCTTGGGAAGCTGCCTCGGGTCGGCGACAACAGCACGGAACTTTGTGCCGGCCTTGAACTTCGGAACGGCGGTCTTCTTGATCTTGACGCTCGCACCGGTNCGCGGATTACGGCCTATCCGCGCAGCCCGAGCCGCACGCTCGAAGGTGCCGAAGCCGGTGATACCGACCTTCTTGCCCTTGGCGACCTCGCGGATGATGACGTCGAGTAACCCCTCGACGGCTGAGGCCGCAGCCTTCTTGCCGCCAAGACGACTCTCGAGAGCATCGATCAGTTCTCCCTTGTTCACGTCTTCCCCTCCTGAGGAAAAAGTTCACCGAGCCCTTGCCCGACGAATTTGGGCTGCCGGGCCACCGCCCGACTTGTTGACGACGTTAAGGCCACAACCCATCCGGAGTCCACCACCGGGCCATGTTGGAATCGTTGTGTCGCAACGTCTTTGGTACCCCCCATTCATGCCTGGGCGGTATGGGGGCTGGGTCCTCTCGAAGGTCGCCTACCGCCCCCGCACATTCCCCGGTGACAATGAAACGCGATGAATTTACGTGATCTACAACACTATTCGCCGCGCGCGGTTGTGTCAGAACCGAGCGCGCGCGATGCGCGGCGGCCCCTGCGGCGTCTGCTCAGATGAGGCCGAAGGGGTGTCCGCAGACCCGGACACGCCGTCTGAAAAATTTCTTGATGTCGCCGGGCCAACGGCTCGGCGCGGCGTGTCAGACGTCTATCGTCGTCGGCTTGTAGCTCGGTCGCTTCGCCTCGAAGGCCGTCACCTCTGCCTCGTGACGCAGCGTGAGACCGATGTCGTCCAGTCCCTCCAACAGGCGCCAGGCGGTGTAGTCATCCAGTTCAAAGGGCACCGAGATGCCNTCGCCGTGATGGTCTTGGACCGAAGGTCAACGGTGACCTCGGCACCCGGCTCGTCCTCCAGCACGCTCCAGATCAGCTCGACATCACTCTGGCTGGCCTGAGCCGTGAGCAGCCCCTGTTTGCCGCTGTTGCCCCGAAAGATGTCGGCAAAACGTGAAGAGATGACGACCCGGAACCCGTAGTTCATCAAGGCCCATACGGCGTGCTCGCGAGAGGATCCCGTCCCGAAGTCGGGACCGGCGACCAGGACGGACCCGACGGCATACAGGGGGTTGTTCAGGACGAAGGCTTCATCCTTGCGCCACTCTGCAAAGAGTCCGTCCTCAAAGCCAGTACGCGCCACGCTCTTGAGGTACTCGGCCGGGATGATCTGGTCCGTGTCGACGTTGCCGCGGCGCAGTGGCACACCGACACCGGTGTGGGTCGTGAACTTGTCCATAGCGATGGTCCTCGGTTCTGGTTCGGTGGCTCGGAATGGCCTCAGATATCGGTGGCCTGGTCTGGCTTCAGAGGTCCGCAGGGCTGGAAAGGGTGCCCCGCACGGCGGTGGCCGCTGCCACCACGGGGCTGACCAGGTGGGTGCGACCGCCCTTGCCCTGGCGACCCTCGAAGTTGCGGTTGGACGTCGACGCGCTGCGCTCCCCCGGCGCCAGCTGGTCAGGATTCATCCCCAGACACATCGAGCAGCCAGCCAGACGCCATTCAGCACCGGCCTCGCTGAAGACCGAGTCCAGGCCCTCGCTCTCAGCCTGCAGCCGCACCTTCGTCGATCCGGGAACGACAAGCATCCGAACGCCCGCAGCAACCTGATGACCCTGCAGGACCGCAGCCGCGGCCCGCAGGTCCTCGATCCGGCCGTTGGTGCATGAGCCCACGAAGACCGTGTCGACCCGGATCTGCTTGAGCGGGGTGCCAGCGGTCAGNCCCATGTACTCCAGGGCTCGCCTGGCGTTGGCCTGGTCGGACTCGTCCTTGAACGACGCTGGATCGGGGACGCTGGCAGACAGCGGCAGACCCTGGCCCGGGTTGGTCCCCCAAGTGACGAACGGCGCCAGCTCTGCGGCATCGAAATGGATCTCAGCGTCGAAGACTGCGTCGTCATCGCTTCTCAGGCTCGACCACGCTGCGACGGCATCGTCCCAGTCAGCGCCGGTCGGAGCGTGCGGGCGGCCCCGAAGGTAGTCAAAGGTGGTCTGGTCCGGAGCGATCATGCCCGCGCGGGCGCCCGCCTCGATCGACATGTTGCACACCGTCATCCGGGCTTCCATCGAAAGCGCCTGGATCGCTGTGCCACGGAACTCGATCACATACCCCTGACCGCCTGCGGTGCCGACCTTCGCGATCACCGCCAGGACGACATCCTTGGCGCTCACTCCCTCGGGCAGCTCGCCATCGACGGTCACCGCCAGAGTCTGGAAAGGCGTCAGCGACAACGCCTGCGTGGCAAGCACATGCTCGACCTCGCTGGTCCCGATACCGAAGGCCAGTGCCCCGAAAGCACCGTGTGTGGACGTGTGGCTGTCACCACAGACGATGGTCATCCCAGGCTGGGTCAGGCCCAGCTGGGGGCTGACGACGTGGACGATGCCCTGGTCGACGTCGCCCATCGGGAACAGCTTGACGCCGAACTCGGCGCAGTTGCGTCGCAGGGTCTCGACCTGGGTCCGGCTCACGGGATCGGTGATGGGACCCGGAGTCGTGGGGACGTTATGATCCTCGGTGGCCAGGGTCAGGTCGGGGCGACGCACGGAACGGCCGGCCAGTCGCAGTCCGTCGAACGCCTGAGGGCTGGTCACCTCGTGCAGCAGGTGCAGGTCGATGTAGAGAAGGTCGGGTTCACCCTTGGCCCGACTCACCACGTGTGCGTCCCATACCTTCTCGGCCAACGTGCCTGCCATGACTACCTCCTTGGCGATGCCGGACGCTCAGATCGCGGCTACCCTGCGCTGGTTCTGGATGACTCAATCATCTGATTAGGTGAGATAACACGCTCTGATGACTCAGCCTGGTGACCTGCTTCTCGTGTGACCTAGTCCGAGGCTTGCGCAGAATCTCGACAGATGAACTTGCGTCTCAGGCTCTGAGACGGCAATATCAACTTATGGACAACTCTAGCGGAGTCGGCGTTCTTGACAAGGCTGCCATCGTTCTGGGGGCGCTCGAGGCCGGACCATCGACCCTAGCGCAGCTTGTCGGCGCCACCGGACTGGCCCGTCCGACCGCGCATCGTCTCGCCGTTGCCCTGGAGCACCACCGCCTCGTCTCGCGCGACATGCAAGGTCGTTTCGTCCTGGGCCCCCGTCTCGGCGAGCTCGCCGCGGCCGCAGGCGAGGACCGCCTGCTGGCGGCTGCCGGTCCCGTCCTGGGCGCGTTGCGCGATCACACCCTCGAGAGCGCGCAGCTCTTCCGCCGCCAGGGCGACCAGCGCATCTGTGTGGCAGCGGCCGAACGTCCGATGGGTCTGCGCGACTCGATCCCGGTCGGTGCCAGTCTGTCCATGCTCGCCGGTTCCGGAGCTCAGGTCCTGCTCGCGTGGGAAGAGCCGGACCGGCTGCACCGCGGGCTGCACGGCGCGAGGTTCACCGCCACCACCTTGTCCGGCGTCCGACGTCGCGGCTGGGCCCAGAGCGTGAGCGAGCGCGAGGTTGGTGTGGCCTCAGTGTCCGCGCCGGTTCGCGGTCCGTCAGGTCGCGTCGTGGCCGCAGTCTCCATCTCGGGCTCGATCGAGCGGGTCTCCCGTCAGCCCGGCCGCCTGCACGCGGCAACCGTGGTCGCCGGCGCCAACAAGCTCACGGAGATCCTGCGTCGGGTCCAGAATCACCAAGCCTCCTAGGCCACCCAGAAGACAAGAATCCCCGTCCTGCCGGCAGGACGGGGATTGCTCGAACAAGTAGCCCCGACGGGATTCGAACCCGTGCTACCGCCTTGAGAGGGCGGCGTGCTAGGCCGCTACACAACGGGGCCCTAGCTATGCTCCCGAGTCGCTGAGTTGCTCCTGGGCAGCGGAGGAAACCATACCGGTAAGGTCAGCTTTCTCCGAATCGCGCCCTGTCACAACGACTGGAGCGATCACGCTGGGGTACAAGGACTCGAACCTAGACTAACTGAACCAGAATCAGTCGTGCTGCCAATTACACCATACCCCATGGGGGTATCACTGCCTGCTCGCCTTCCAGGCGCTCGGACGGTGACCCGAGGATGAACCTTACCGGCCCGGTTGCTCGGTGCCCAAATCGGTCCTATCCACCTACCAATGTATGGCGTATCAGCCTCCGGCCGAGGCCAAATGAGGGTCAGGGTGACTGCGCGGCCGCCGCGACGCAGTGTCTTGGACGTCGGTGTCTTGG
>JGI24130J36418_10000520_pt1 | contig 12719 bp, 17 predicted proteins | sample BarGraNGADG00212_FD_36418 | JGI IMG/M metagenome (IMG submission 36418)
TTTCGCATCTATCCACATGTGGTGACGATGACATCGATGGGTCGTCGTCACTAGAGGCTTTGGTCCCACTGTCAGCTCCGAACTCACGCTGGTTGTGCCATTCGCTCTCCGCTGCCGACAAGATCGGTGCATTCGTAGCTGCTGGCTTTTTCGAACATATCATCTTGAACGTCGGTAGACGAAACGGGGTTGACCAGTATCAGGGAATCAGGTCATACCCACCGACCATTATCGAGGCGCCCATGTCCGAAAGCGTGACATTCACCTGCCTCCCGGGGAGTGGAGGAGCGTTGCACGAGACCACTCCGTAAGCGTTGTTGCGACGATCGAAGCCGCCGGTGACCGTGGCCATCAGAACTGTGGACAGCACCGCGAGTGCAGCGACGACTGCGACGACTGCTCCAGAGGAGACTCGGCCGGTCTCAGCGTTCATTACCGCCTCAGCAGGATGTTGCGGCGTTGATGGTAATCCTCTTCGTCGATCTCGCCTTGGGCAAAGCGCTGGTCAAGCATCCGAAGGGGATCAGACGTTTCCACATTGTGGGTCAAAGGCCGATTCAAGTCGCCTCTATGGCGGATCGCCGGCCACACCAACAACGCAGCAGGCATCCGAGCGGTCGGCCGGAACATCAACCGAACCCTCGAACTCCTCGGCCTGTGACCCCTGGACTTTGACGATCACCCTGGTCAGATGCCTACGCGTTTAGACGGCAGGCGCCAGCGAAACTCATCGGTCTCATTCGGCCCGAGGTTTGGCCTTCAACCACAGGTTTTGTAGCACGCCTGGACGTTGAGACGCTCCGTCCGCGAATGCGCCCGGTCATACCGCCCTGTAGACGTCTTGAACTTCTCTCCGCAGACGTTGTTTATGGGGCCAGATCCTCCTCACTTGCCCGGCTGATCTACACGAGCCGGTCAGGCCTACTATCGAGTTGAGCGACTGGCCCTGTCGTGCTCACACAACCGGGCGGATGAGGAGGTCATGATGAGCGGACCAATATCCGGGCCACATAGTGGAGATTTGGCACGACGGATCATTCACCGACGTGAGGAATTGGGACTGTCCCTCGAGGAAGTCGCCCAACGGTCCGGCATGGACGCTGGATACCTCGCGTATGTCGAACAGAGCTCGGATGCCGCGTTGCACAACGGAACTTTGCTCCGGCTCGCCGAAGCCCTTGAGATTGCCCCAGCTGCGCTCGCCGGTGGGGACGTAGATCGTCCTGCGGGGAGCGGGCGTGCCGGCCCGCACCCGGCATTGGAGACCCTCAACCGCGAGCAATGTGAGACACACCTTTCGTCCGGGGGCGTGGGGAGAGTCGTCTACGAAGCCGAGCGGGGTCCGGTAGCCCACCCGGTGAACTTCCGATTTGTCGACGGCAATATCGTGTTTCGCACCGAACCGGGGTCAGCCACGGCCATCAGCACCGGAGCGGTGGTGGGCTTCGAGGTCGACCATATCGACGACGCCATGAGCGAGGGGTGGAGCGTCCTCGTCACCGGGCCTGCCGAGGTGGTCACGGACTCGATCGCTCTTCGCCGGTTCTGGGCCATTGACATCGAACCGTGGGCCGGGGGAGACCGCGAGATGTTCGTCCGCATCCAGACCCGGGACATCTCGGGGCGTGCCATTCGCCAGGAGCCCTCGGAGACGCCTGGAGGCTGAGCCTCCGATCGCCGTTGATCCGGCCCAAACGCGTGTGAAAAACAGATGGCGAAACGCAGGCCCACTGACCACGCCCTCATCTCAGGGCGAACATTGCCAAGCCTGCGGGTGCGACTCCTAGACGGCGCGCCTCGTCGTGGGGCTCATTGGCCGGCTCTTTGGGACTCATTCATCCCGTAGGCCTCCCGCACTACGCATGTCTTTTGCATGTGACGCTGGCCCCCTTTGCGGCAGAAAGAGGGCCAGCGTCACTACCGCCGAGGCGTCGAAAACCCACAGACTGGAGGTAACCACAGAGCGAGAAGGAGGGCAGGTTCCATCGGTCGGTGCATGATCCGGTCATGATGACAACCGGTGCACACATGCAACCGAACTGACGGAACCTGCCGACGTTGTGAAGAAAGGAATACGGGAGCGTTTCGAACAACTCCGGACAGTTGGCATCCGTACGGTGATGATCACCGGGGACAATCCCCGCACCGCTGCCGCCATTGCCCAGGAGGCCGGTGTCGACGACTACCTGGCTGAGGCCACCCCCGAGGCCAAGATAGACCTCATCAAAGCCGAGCAGGCCGGCGGAAAGCTGGTGGCCATGACGGGCGATGGAACTCACGATGCTCCCGCCCTGGCTCAGGCCGATGTCGGGGTGGCTATGAACACCGGCACCACCGCGGCCAAGGAGGCCGGCAACATGGTCGATCTCGACTCCAATCCCACCAAGCTCATCGATGTGGTGGAGGTGGGGAAGCAGCTGCTCATTACCCTGGTGCACTGACCACCTTCTCGATCGCCAACGACGTAGCCAAGCACTTCGCCATCATCCCGGCTCTGTTCGTGGCCGCCTACCCCAGGAGAAGGTGGCTCAAGCTCTCACTCACTTCTTCCGCACCGATAACTTGATCGCGTTGAGGGAGATGGCGCTGCGGCTCCTGGCGGAGGAGAGCGAGGAAGATCTTCTCGAACACCTCCGTCGCCACAAGGCTCAGGTGCTCTGGGAGACGACCGAGCGCATCATGGTCGCCGTCACCGCTGCACCGGGGACCGACGTTCTTCTGCGCCGGGCCGCTCGCATCGCGGCTCGGGTCAAGGGTGAGCTCGACGTCATTCATGTCATCGTCGGAGATGCCGGCGACGGGGGAGTCCCTCAAGCCATCAACGGACTGCGGAACCTGACGGCCGACCTTGCAGCACGCTGGCACGAGTTGCAGGCACACGACCTCGCTCGAGCACTGACCGGATTCGCCCGCGACAATCAGATCACCCAGATCGTCATTGGCTCCAGTCAGCGCAGCCGTTGGCGGGAGATGATCGGTATTGGATCGGTCGTTCGGCGGGTCATTCGCGAAGCCGGAGCAGTCGGGATCGACGTGCATGTCATCGCCAGACGCGAGCTACACCCGCCCAAGCCTCCGAATCGATTCCCGACTCGTAGTCAGGCGGTAGGTCGGCTGGCGGATGATTCCGAAGACGCGGCGCTTGCGGAGAGACAGAGCAGAACCCCCATCGGCAGGATGTAGACACCGATGATGATGGTCACAAATCCAGCCAGGGCGGCGAGAACCGTCGCGCCGGCCAGGGCCCAGGCCATGACACCCGGCCAACGCCACTGGGTCGCGATACGCAATCGCACCAGCCCACCGACCGCTATCGAAATGAGGAATGGAATCGCGGGCAGCCAGAGCACGTCTCGGCCGTAGTACCTGACGAGGGATACCCGGGGCTGGGGACCCGCATGATTGCTGGCCACGGTGATGACGGGAAGGACGGCGGCGAGCACGATGAGAAGGATCCCCCACGCCGCGGCCACACCCGAGAGCTTGGTGGAGTGCCGGCTAAAGGAGCCAATCCGGAGGCACTAGGTCGGTGTGCGGGCCGCCAGCACGGCGGTGAGCCACCTCGATCCCTTCTGGCGGGCAGCGAGGGGGGCCTGGGCCATGACGAGCGCGGCGAGGTCGTCGATGGAGGTCGCCCGCAACTCGTCGCGCCAGGCTGCCTCGGCCCGCCACATGGCCGCGGCGATTCCACACGTCGGGGGGTAGGCGTATGCCGCCACCCGCGAGGGCCCTTGGCGACGGATCTCCGTGCACCGGAAGAATGTGTCATCACCCTCGACGGCATGGAAGACATCGAGGAGTGTGATCTCCGATGCCGGCTTCCCGAGGCGATAGCCGCCACGGCGCCCGGTACTCGACTCGACGATTCCCGCTCGCATCAGAGCCTGGAGCGACTTGGCCAGGTAGGGGGCCGGGACCCCGTGGTACTCGGCCAGACGGGCGGCGGGAAGGGACGCACCTTCGGGAAGCAGGGCCAGCACCACGGCACAGTGCGCCCCCCATTCAACTCCTTCATTGATACGCATATCCGGATCTTAGTTGTCCAAGAATAGGCTTGGAGTAAACTAGGACAGGATACATCTGAATATTAGGAGGTTGTCATGCGGATCGCGGTTGCCGGTGGTACTGGAACAGTGGGCAGATACGTTGTGCAGGCCGCGGAGCAGTCGGGGCATCATGTCGTCGTTCTCAGCCGAAGGGCCGGCATCGACCTTCAGAACGGCGAGGGGCTCGCCGCCGCCCTCGAGGGCATCGAGGTGGTCGTGGACGCCACCAACGCGGGCACCACCAACCAGGCCAAGGCGACAGCGTTCTTTTGCGAGGTGTCCCGCCGGCTACAGACGGTTGCGACCGCCCAAGGGGTCACCCGACTGGTCACGCTGTCCATCGTCGGCGCGGACAGAGTTCCGGGTTTCGGGTACTACCAGGCAAAACTTGCTCATGAGGCCGCCGCGCTCGAGGGCCCGCTCCCCGCCACCATCGTGCGGGCGACCCAGTTCCACGAGTTTCCTGCCCAGATACTCGGTCGAACCCGCATGGGCCCGATGGCCATGGTGCCGCGCATGAGGGTCCAGCCGATTGCCGCCCGTACGGTGGGCGAGGTACTTCTCGAGGTCGCGGCGGGATTGCCCGGACAGGAGATGGTCGAGGTCGCCGGTCCCGAACCCGCAGACCTGGTCGACCTGGCACGATCCGTGGTGGCCCGCCGCGGCCAGCGGGTCGCAGTGCTTCCGGTCCGGGTACCCGGTCGGGCCGGTAAGGCGATGCGAAGCGGCGCCCTGCTCCCTACGCCGGGGGTGCGCCTAGCCGGTCCGGGTTTTGCCGACTGGCTCGCCGGAGAGGACCTGGCCGCCGTTCCATGACCGAGTAACCCTCACGGGGTACGCAGCACCGAGTACCCCGCACGGGGTACGCAGCTACGATCGGACCATGGAATTTCGTACTCTTGGTCGCACCGGTGTCAAAGTAAGCCCACTCTGCCTCGGGGCCATGATGTTCGGGGCCTGGGGGACCCCTGATCACGACGAGTCGATCCGCATCATTCACCGGGCTCTCGATGCCGGCATCAACTTTGTCGATACCGCCGACGTCTACTCCTCTGGTGAGTCCGAGGAGATCGTCGGAAAGGCACTGGCGCAAACCAAGAGGGAAAAGATCGTTCTGGCCACCAAGGTGCATGGTGCCATGGGGCGTGACCCGAATGCTCAGGGAAACTCGCGCCGGTGGATCATGTCGGCGTGTGAGAAGAGCTTGCGCCGGCTGGGCACCGACTACATCGATCTCTATCAGATCCATCGCCCGTCACCCGATACCGATATTGACGAGACCCTCGGCGCATTGACCGACCTGGTCCGTTCGGGCAAGATCCGATACTTCGGAAGCTCCACCTTCCCCGCTGATGACATCGTCGAGGCGCAGTGGGTGGCCGAGCGCCGAGGGCGCGAGCGATTTGTGACCGAACAGCCTCCCTATTCGATGCTGGTACGCGGCATCGAGGCGGACGTGCTCCCGAGGTGTCAACAATTCAAGATGGGTGTGCTGTCATGGAGCCCGCTGGCCGGTGGATGGCTTTCGGGCGCCTTCGGCCAGGGTAAGGACAACACCAGCCGACGTTCGGCGATGGTTCCGGCTCACTACGACATGACACTCCCGGGCAACGTGGAGAAGCTCAGCGCGGTGACAGCGTTGCACGAACTGGCAGAAGGTGCGGGCCTCAGCATGATCGAACTGGCACTGGGGTTCGTGCTCGAACATCCGGCTGTCACCTCACCCATCATCGGACCGCGAACGATGGAGCACCTCGAATCACAGCTACCCGCGCTCGAGGTGCGCCTGAGCGGCGACGTGCTCGATCGCATTGACGAGATCGTGCCGCCAGGAACCAACCTCAATGCCGGCGACGTAGGGTGGGTTCCCGCCGCCATTGCCGATTCTTCCCTGCGGCGCCGTCCCCGCTGATCTTCATCCGAGGCTGGCCAGGAAGGGGTAGTGGTGGCTGATCTCACAGGCAAGAGCATCTTGGTGGTGGGAGCGTCGTCGGGCATCGGCCGGGCCATCGGACTGCTCAGTGCCGCCGCGGGTGCCGACGTAGCGTTCGCAGCCCGCAGGATCGACCGCCTCGAACAGGCCGCCGCCGAAGCCGGCGGCAACAGCTTCGCCCTGGCGTGCGATGTACGGCACCCCGAGGAGTGTCAGCGGGTCACCGATCAGGCTGCCGAGGTCCTCGGTGGGTTGGATGTCGTGGTGTACGCCCCGGGTCTCTCTGCACTGAGCCGCTTTGAGGACGCCGGTGAAGACCTGTGGCGGGTGTTGGTCGAGACGAACATCATCGGGGCGGCCATGGTCGCCCGCGCTGCCCTGACCCACCTGTGTGCCAGCCGCGGCCGGCTGCTACTGCTCGGGTCGAGTTCGGTGGGCCACCCATACCCCGGGCTGGTGCCCTACGCCACCACGAAAGCCGCGCTGCACGAGATGGCCCGTGGGTTGCGGGGCGAGTACCCCTGGCTGCGAGTCACTACGTTTGTCGTGGGCCCCACCATGACCGAGTTCGCCAACGACTGGGATCCCGTCCTGGCCGGCGACATGTTCACCCGATGGGAGGCGGAAGGGTACCCGGCAGGTGCGACCGCCACCCCGGACGAGATGGCCGCCCAGGTGGTGCAGGTGCTGGCAAGCGAGGCCAACATCCCCGAAATCGGTGTCATGCCGGTGGTTGACGCCACCACCGAAACCATGGAGCGGTGGGCGCTCCCGACCATCGACCGAGGAGTCTCCCGATGACCGAGGCGATCGGATTCGACCCGTTCTCGGAGGAATTCTTCGACGATCCGTACGACCTCTACCGCCGGATGCGGGACCAAGAACCAGTGTCCTTCAACGAGCGCTACGGGTTCTGGGCATTGTACCGATACGAGGATGTGAGCCGGGCGCACAAGGAATGGCACACCTTCTCGTCCAGCCACGGGGTCGATCTCTCCACCTTGAGCAAACCGCCGGAGTTGATCCGCCAATTGCAGAGCATCATCATGATGGACCCGCCCGAGCACGACAGGTTGCGGTCCCTGGTGAGCCGGGCGTTCACCCCCCGAGCGGTGCTGGCACTCGAACCGATGGTCCGGGAGGTGATCGGCGGTGCCCTCGATATGTGCGACGGCGACGCTTTCGATGCCGTGTCCGACTTTTCGGGTCCGTTTCCCGTCGAGATCATCTCGCGCATGCTCGGCGTCCCCGAGCCCGACCGCCAGCAGATTCGCCACTGGCTCGACAGCATGCTCCACCGCGAGGCGGGCCAGATGGATCCGACCCCGGAGGGTATGGCGGCGGCGTTGGAGAACGTCACCTATTTTCTCGAGCTCATTGCCGACAAACGCAAGCACCCCGGTGACGACATGATCAGCCGGTTGATCGAAGTGGAGGTAGACAGGGGTGACGGTGACGTCACCCGTTTGGACGATGGGGAGATCGCCGGGTTCGCGGTGTTACTCGGAGGAGCCGGAGCGGAGACGGTCACCAAATTGGTGGGTAATGCCGTGGTCCTCTTCGCTCGGAATCCCAACGAGTGGAAGAAGGTACGTGACGATCCGGACAAGGCTCCCGTCGCGGTGGAAGAGATCCTGCGCTTCTGGCCACCATCGCAATATCAGGGTCGGTTCTCCCTCGAAGAGTCGCTCTACAGCGGTGTCACCGTCCCGGCTGGATATCCGACCATCTTGGTCACCGGGTCTGCCACCCGGGACGAACGCTTCTACGACCGTCCCGACGTCTTCGACATCGACCGCCCGCCCAGCCAGGCGATCGGGTTCGGGTACGGCATCCACAGCTGCCTCGGGGCGGCCCTGGCTCGCATGGAGAGCCGGATCGCCATCACCGAGCTGGCCCGTCGGTGGCCGAAGTACGAAGTCGACGAGAGCGGATGCCAACGGGTTCACATGTCAAATGTGGCCGGGTATGCCCACGTGCCGGTCCGGCGGGTGGGCTGACCGACACTGTCGATCAGGTGGCATTTTGGTGAATTCACACCTCGTCGATGGGTGATCGCACGAGCCGAAGCCGCGGCTCCCTCAATGGTCCGTGCCGCCTCTCGATAGCTGCCAATCCTTCTTGAGTGAAGACGGCCTCACCCGCTACGCGGCCGTTCGCCCAAGTCAGTACGGCACGGCGGTGGACCGCAGCCCACCCGACCTCGCATNGATTGGATCAGGGCGACCCCCGACCCGCCGAACCACCACCTCGCACCCACCATGATGAGCACNACCGCAACGTCTGACGTCAGTCCGGACCCAACACCGCAGGCCACGGCACCGTAGGTTCGGCTATGAAGNGGCCGTGACATCTTCATCAGGTGAAAGTCCTGGTGGACGGCCTGGAAAGAGCTCTCGGCACCCACGTCGCACTGCTATCCAAGAGTCTTACGCTGGGTAATCGGCGTCAGAAGTGATGCGTGGGTCTACGTCCCAAGCAAGGCTTGTTGAGCCGATCTTCCTTGCGATTACTGAAGATCCAAGAAAGGCAGGTTGNAGGTCGAGGCCTGCGGTGGATGGAGTGAGGAAGTCCGCCACGACAGAGGCCCGTTCTCCCATCGCGACATCGACGATTTCGAAACCCGTAGCTTCATTGAAGAGTGTACGCCAGGCGTAACTCGAAAAACGCCAGAAATCCCATGGTGCATCATGCACGGGCCATGTCTGGTGGGTCCCAACGAACACGAGGCCATCGACCTTCAAGATGGAATTCATCTCGATTACCGCCTTCCAGGGCATGGCGAGATGTTCAATTGTGGAATGCGAAAAGATTGCATCGANACTCGAGCTGGGGAAGTAGTCACTGATCTTGTGAGCATCTCCAACAACATCGACGTTGGGGCCATCGATGACGTCAAAACCTGTGTAAGTCGCATCTTCCGGCAACCATCCGACATGCACGTTCCCCGATCGGGCCCGAGACCCGACTTCCACAATCTGAGGGGCACCGAGCGATCTCACCATTTCATGAAACTGGAGGTACAACTGATGAAAAGGATCTGCCCCCAAATTCCTGTTGAGGTTCTCGGCAAGAGCCGCTGGCCCGCGACTCATGCGAAACACCAAGCTTGCCTGTCTGGCGTCATCAGCGTTTGGAACTGCGACTCTGAGCGAGAATCGGCACTTCTTCGCCCTGTTGCCATGGTGGGTCGCAACGTCGGGACTTGCCAGGCCATAGCCGCGTGCTTTGATCAACTTTCCACCCGGCAGCTGGACAGAGATCGATCTCACGCCGCAGCGAGGGTGAAACGCCCAGCCGTCCACATAAAGGTGACCGCGGAAGTGCGAAAGGTGATCGACAGACCAAACCAGCGATTCCGAGTTCATCGATTCCGCCTCCTGTACCGGGCCCTTCTTGGATCGGCGGATCAAAGAAGAAATGTCCCGCCGGAGGCGACTGATCATCGGATCGAGGCGAATCGAACCGGTCTGCCGCGTTCTCATGAGAGCAAAGTGTACTTGGATAGCGGGATTCACCACCTGGTGGGACAGGGCACGGTCATTCGCATCGTGGGGGTGGGTGGGATCCCGAGAAGGTCGAGAGTGGCGATGGGTTCTTGGGGGAGTTGACGGGTGGCGGCTGCGATGTTGACGGTGCGGTCAGTGGTGTGTCGGATGATGCCGATGACGGAAATGCGCTGTGTCGCGAGGATGTGAGGGATGGTTCCAGTTCGGACTTGCGATTTGTCCTCTGCGAACGTGATGTCGCGGGCCCAGTGGGCACTTTCATCGATTGGCCAATGAGCGCTTACGAACCGGAACTGGTGCGTCCTAGCGCGACGCCCCAGGAACCGGAGAGGAAGACACTTTGACGTCCAGCTGACCCGAAGCTGTTGACGTGCACAACACCCCCAGAGAACCGTCGCGTTTGAGGTCCAGGAGCGCCTCCGTGCAACATCACGCAACAGCTCATTGACCCCAAGAGAAGGGCGATGTTCGTTGTAGTGAGTAACGAATTCGCTGAGGACCGTTTCGAGCTGGCGGCGATGGAAGACCAGTATCCGGTCGAGACGCTCGCCTCGTGCGGTGCCGACGAACCGCTCGGCGAACACGTTTGCCCGAGGAGCTCGGATGGGCGTGCGGATGATCCGAATGCCCCCGGCTCGGAACACCTCGTCGAAGCTGGCGGTGAACTTGGCGTCTCGGTCCCGGATCAAGAACGTGGTCGGGCGGGCCTGTTCGGCCAGGACGAAGCTCAGATTGCGAGCCTGCTGGGTGACCCACTCCCCCGGGATGGTGGTGATGCCGCTTATGTGGATACGCCGGGTGTCGAACTGGATGAAGAAGAGCACGTAGAGACGGCGAAGCAGCACCGTGTCGACGTGGAAGAACTCACATGCCAACATCGTTGGCGCCCGGGCACGCAGGAACTCCGCCCACGTCATACCAGAGCGTTTCGGCGATGGCTCGACGCCGTGACGGCGCAGGACCGCCAGTTCATGGCGGAGTACGACGACCTCGACGGNCNGTTCGTCTTGTTCCCTCCGGCGAAGCCGGAACAACTGGAGCAGGCGTACCAACGCCACGTAAGGANGGACAACGCCATAGCCCATTGTTGCCAGCCCTCTGCCCCAGGCNAAAGTTCTCGTGGATGGCTTGGATGGGGTTTTCGGCACCCACAGGAGACCGCTGGCCTCTCCGGACTTCCACTGGTGTCCTTGTTCACGCTTTTTGAGGCTGGTGCTCAGATCATTGCGGGGTTCTGTGGCCGCAGGTAGCACTGAAGAGCGCGTCCCAGCCGTCCTGCCAGTCAATCCCGTGAACTCAACGGTTACGGGCCTGAGGTGAACAGTATTTGTCACGTAACTTCGTCAGCACGGCGATACTATGCTCCAGGTCTTTCTGCTGACATTCCAACAGTGTCAAGAGCGCTTCCTCGCTGGTGTCATGAGGATAGTAATAGCCCATTGGCCTGACCAAGTTAGGCGGAAACGGCGGATGAGTTATCGCAAAGGCACCAGCGAAATCGCTTGAGCCTCCTGTACCTGGTTCCCGTTTGAAGGTGGCACAATAGGGGTAGCACATTCCGAGGTTGATGTGGGGCACAGTAGAGTTTTCAACCAAGATCCGGAACGCTTTGTCAATGTCGATATTTCCCCGACCCAGGGGCATGCCACAGACGACTGACTCGTCGCCATCCCTGATCACCGAATGATCCTTGAAGTGCACCCCGAAAGCATGTGGCGCCATCGCCCGGATCGCTGATAAAGGCTCTTCCCACGCCATCATCGAGTTGCCGGTGTCGCACAGGAGCCCAACCCATTCAGGTTGGCCTACGAGGGAGATGAATTTAATCAATTCCGCGGAAGTCTCGAACTCATGGTTTTCGAATGCTAAACGAATCTGGTGCTTCTTCAGGAACGGGACGACGCGCCGTACCTCCGATATCTGGCTCGCCATGAAGTCCACGTCGAACCGTCCGTGGGGGAACCAAAGGTAAGACCGTACGAGCCCTACACCAAGGGCACGCGCAATCCGCAGGGCGGGAGCAAGTTCGTTGAGAGTGCTTCCTCGGGTGGCTATCTCGCAATAGAGATTGTGTTGATCAATGGCCGCCTTCACGCGAGACAAGTATTCCGTACTCGCACCCTGCAGGGCGCCCCACCGAGGATGTAGGTTGTAGTCGGGGATGATGTTGATTTGCACACCGTCCAGTCCGAATTTGGCAGTGAATTCGATAAAGCCGAAGATGTTCATGCGGCCATGTTGAAAGAGCAGGTGACAGGATTCAGTCTCTAGACCAATCTTCATCTACGCTCCCGTGCTTCCGACCATGAACGGCTCCTTCTCACCCGACCTATCGGCAGGCGCTGACGTTATCGACAAGATTTGATACGACATCGGCAGCGTGTCATCGCTACCTGAACTCTTCGCGACCAGAGGGTTCACGCCAGATGACCTAGAAGTGAATTCTCTGGTGACTCCGCGCCGGTCCACCCAGCGCTGCCGGTCCAAGTGTCGACATTCACCGTTTTCCCTACCGGGAAGTTCACGAGATTTGCTCGTAGGGTGCACAAACCCGAACGCCAGCTTGACCAGGCATGACAGGAGCGACGGACCTCTCCGGTCGTGGCCCCCTCGTTCCTCTACCGTCTGGTCCGTCACACCATCGAGCTGCTTGGGGTTCATCGTCTCAGCGGCATCGAGAAGGATGTCGAGATCATCGTGCTCCGCCACCAGCTCCAGGTCCTGCAGCGGTGCACGCCACGTCCCCGGTTTACCTGGGCTGACCGGGCGTTCCTTGCCCTGGCCGGAGGGCTCCTCCCCCGCCGCCGGTGGTCGTCGCTACTCGTGACCCCGGCGACGGTCCTGGCTTGGCAACGCAGGATCGTCCGGAGGCGTTGGAGCTATCCGCATCGGGACCCGGCCGTCCACCGCTTCCCGACGAGCAGGTTGAGCTGATCTGTCGACTGGCACGGGAGAACCCCCGCTGGGCTTCCTGCGATCATGGGCGAGCTGCGCAACCTTGGAGTGGCCGGATCCGCCACCGCCATGGGCTTCCTCCCGCTCCTCGCGGGGAGGGACCGACCTGGTCGGACTTCCTCCGATCCCAGGCCCACCGCGTATTGGCCACCGACTTCTTCCACGTTGACGCGGTGGATGGACAGCGCTACTACGCCCTGTTCGTCATCGAGATCGAGCGTCGTGTCGTACACCTCCTCGGCGTCACGACGACTCCGAACGGCCAGTGGGTGACCC
>JGI24130J36418_10000521_pt1 | contig 12719 bp, 6 predicted proteins | sample BarGraNGADG00212_FD_36418 | JGI IMG/M metagenome (IMG submission 36418)
CTCACTCCTGTGCTGACTCAGCGACAATCGTACAGTGTCAGACGGGAAAGGGCAAGCCGTCAGACAGTCATCTTATGACTTTGGCAGACCGTCGAACAGGGGGCTCGTGGCTGGAAGTGCGTCGCGCGCCTGGACTGCCTGCACGAACGGACCGAGCAGGTGCGACACGCTGTTGGCGTAGTAGCTCACCAGCGGGCGACCGCGCGGCAGAACGATGAAGCCGGTACCGTCCTGCGCAATGACGCGACGCATCTTCAGCATGCGCCACGCGCGGGCGAAGATCTCCTTAGCGCCGTTGTCGCCGCTCAACACGCGCGCGTTGAGCTCACCCAGCACTCCACGCATCTCGTTGATACGGTCGAACAGATCATCGCGCGTGATGAACTCCGAGTCGAAGCTCTGGATTGCCGCGCAGACGAGAGGGACCGGTGTGACGGGAATGAGCTCGCCAACATGCGCGAGAAGCGTGTCGCACAGCGCCTGCACCTCACCGAGGCGTTCGCTCTTCTCGAGCGCGAAGAGGCCGGCGTGTGCCGCGAACCATGGCGCCAGAGGAATTGGAGCGCCAACCACGACGGCCGCGCGGCCATAACGCTTCCACCGGCGCGAGAGCAGCCGAGCCACATTCCAGCCGACGTAGCGCGCGACTTCATACAACTGCGTGAGGCGCGACGAGGGTCGGCCGCCGCCCTTTGCGTCGAGTTCACGCAGGAGCGAGCGATCCTCGAGCACACGGTCGTAGTTCACCGCAACCGGTACGGCGTGCAACCGAGCGGCATACGCCGGATCGCGTCCGATGCCGAGCACGTAGTCGAGCAGTCCGACCTTCGGCGCGCGGAGCTTTCCGTCGCGCGTCAGCCCCCCCTCGACGAAGATCCCCTGCGTGACGCCCTCGCGCGTGATAAGCTGCACATAGCGCTCGAGCACCGTGTGGTAGAGCGGCTCGCGATATCGCCGGCGAATGAAGTACGAGCCGAACGCCTTGAACACGAGCTCCAGCGGAAACGCGCGCGCCCATTCGCCCACGGCGTACGAGATCGCGACCTGACCGGCGAGCGCGTAGCTGACGAGGATGTAGTCCGCGTTGGAGCGGTGGTTCATCACGTAGATGAGCACCGCGTCGCGCGGCAGGCGCTCCTTCGCCCGTGCGTCCTCGAAGTCCACCGACGTCTTGTAGAAGAGACGCAGGAGCCAGCCGGCGGCGCGATAGCCGATCTGGTAGTAGGCGACGACGTTGAAGAACGGGACGATCTCGCGGATGTACCCGTCGACGCGCCGCCATGCCTCATGCTGCGGTGTGGCGTTCTCCTCGGCGTGACGACGCACGGCGTCGGCGATGACGTCGTCGTCCATGAGCCGCTCGCGCACGTGCTTGCGGCTCGCGAGCTTGAACCGGTCGATGCGAGCGCGAGAACGCAGCAGTGCGCGGCGGCCCATCCGCGCGAGATATCCTGGCATGAGCCAAAGTGGACGAAGAAAACGGCCCGGGCAAGTTGCTGCCCGGGCCGTCCTCTCTTCCTTTCTTCCTCTGTTCCGTTCTTCCTAGCTCTTCTGCGCCCCAGCTCTCGCCGACGCCGGAAACTCGTTCTCGGCCACCGAGAAGACATTCGGCAGAGCGCCGGGGAGCGGTGCAAGCTCCTCGGTCGCCGGCATCTCCAACCCTTCCAGCTCGACGTCCTGGTAGCGGTACATACCAGTACCCGCCGGGATGAGATGCCCGATGATGATGTTCTCCTTGAGGCCGAGCAGGTCGTCCTTCGCGCCGCGAATGGACGCGTCGGTGAGCACGCGCGTGGTCTCCTGGAACGACGCCGCCGAAATGAACGACTGCGTCGTGAGCGAGGCCTTCGTGATGCCGAGGAGAAGGGGCTCCGCCGTGGACGGCGTTTCCTTCCGCTTCTTCATCCGATCGTTCTCGTCGCGGAAGACCTGCTTGTCGACATGCTCGCCCTCGAGGAACTCCGTGTCGCCCGCCTCCATCACGCGGACCTTCTGGAGCATCTGGCGGACGATCACGCCGATGTGCTTGTCGTTGATCTTCACACCCTGCAGGCGATACACCTCCTGCACCTCGTTGAGCAGGTATTCCTGCACGGCCCGCGCGCCCTTGATGCGCAGAATGTCATGTGGGTTCACCGGGCCCTCGGAGAGACGGTCACCAGCGCGCACGCGATCGCCCTCGTGCACGCGCAAGTGCTTGCCGGCCCCGACCTCGTACAGCTGCGGCTCGGCACCATCTTGCACCATGAACTGGTCGGCGCCCGAGCCGCCCTTCACGGGCTGCACGAAGATCTCGCGCTTGCCACGCTTGATGTCGCCGAAGCGAACCACACCGTCGATCTCGGAGATCGTGGCGGGATCCTTCGGCTTGCGCGCCTCGAACAGTTCGGCGACACGCGGCAGACCGCCCGTGATGTCGCGCGTCTTGTACGCTTCGCGTCCAAGCTTGGCGAGCGTCTCGCCGGGGAAGATATCCTGACCGTCCTCGATGGTGAGCTGCGCGCCAACCGGGATGATGAAGTCGCGAATTTTCTTCTCCTTGCCGCCCTTCGTCCAGATTTCGATGTGCGGGTGCAGCTTCTTGTCGCGGTCCTCGACGACGACGCGCTGCCGCAGGCCGGTGAGCTCGTCGAGCTCCTCGGACACCGAGACGTCGTCCTCGAGCTCCACGAACCTGATCGTACCTTCGACGTCGGCGATGATGGGGTTGGAGTACGGATCCCAACTGAAGATGATCTGATCCTTCTTCACCTCCTCCCCGTTCTTGAGCATCAGCACGGCGCCGAGCGGAACCTGCAGACGCGCGCCGACGGTGGAGTGCGGATCGGAAGAATTCCGGATGATGATCTCGCCTTCGTACCCCGTGACGATCGACTGCCCTTCGCGGTTGGTGACGTACACCAACCGGTCGCTGTACTCGATGCGTCCAGCAACCTTGCTCTTGCGTGCCGTCTGCTCGGCGATACGGGCGGCCGTTCCACCGATGTGGAAGGTGCGCAGCGTGAGCTGCGTACCCGGCTCGCCGATCGACTGCGCCGCGATGATGCCGACGGCCTCGCCGATGTCGACCATGCTCATGGTGGCCAGGTTGCGGCCGTAGCACATGCGGCACAGTCCGCGCTTCGCCTCACAGGTGAGGACGCTGCGGATCTTCACCGTCTCGAGACCCGACTCCTCGATTGCCTGCGCGGTCTCTTCGCCGATCAGCTCACCAGCTTCCGCCAGCAGCGTCGGACGACCCGACTCGTCGATCTCGTGCGGATCCTCGATGTCCTCGGCGGCGACGTTGCCGACGACGCGCTCGCCCAGCGGCTCGATGACGTCTTCGCCTTCCTTCAGCGCGCCGACCTCGAGGCCCATGATCGTGCCGCAATCCTCCTCGCTGATCGTCACGTCCTGCGCGACGTCCACGAGGCGGCGGGTCAGATAGCCAGCGTCGGCCGTCTTGAGCGCCGTGTCGGCCAGACCCTTGCGAGCGCCGTGCGTCGAGATGAAGTACTCGAGCACGGAGAGTCCTTCACGGAAGTTCGACTTGATCGGGCTTTCGATGATCTCGCCAATGCCTCCCGTGAGCTTCTTCTGCGGCTTCGCCATCAATCCGCGCATACCGGCGAGCTGCCGGATCTGGTCGCGTGATCCACGCGAGCCGGAATCGAACATCATGAACACCGGGTTGAATCCGTCCTTGCTCTCGCGCATGGCCTTGACCATGGCGTCGGCGACGTCGGAGTTCGCGTGCGTCCAGGTATCGATGACTTTGTTGTAGCGCTCGCCGTTCGTGATGTTGCCCGTCTGGTAGGCCTTCTGGAAGCGCTCGACGCGAGTCGTGGCCTCTTCCAGCAGGGTTTCCTTCTCCTTCGGGATGTGCAGGTCTTCGATGCCGATGGAGACGCCGCCGCGCGTGGCGTTGGCGAATCCGAATTCCTTCAGGCGATCGAGGAACTGCACGGTGCTGGCGAGTCCGGCGAAGCGGTAGCTCTCGAACACGAGCTCCGACAGCGCCTTCTTCTTCATGTCGTGATTCTTGAAACCGAGCTCCGTCGGGATGATCGCGTTGAACAGCGCGCGGCCGATCGTCGTCTTCTCCCAGCGTGCGCCCTTCAGGCGAACGGCTTCGAGCGCCGCCGTCGAGTCATCGACCCAGTACATGATCGCGGTCTGCTGCGTCACGCCCTTGCCGACCGCAAGCTCCATCTCGACTTCCGCGACGTTCGCGTAGCGACGCGTCGGAGTCATCTTCTCGAAACCGAACGGCGCCTTGGTGGCGACGTAGCAGCCGAGCACGATGTCCTGCGACGGCTCGGCGACCGGACGACCGTCCGACGGCTTGAGAATGTTGTTCGACGACAGCATGAGCAGGCGTGCCTCGAGCTGCGCCTCGAACGACAGCGGCACGTGCACGGCCATCTGGTCACCGTCGAAGTCGGCGTTGAACGCGGCGCAGACTAATGGATGGATGCGGATGGCCTTGCCCTCGACGAGCACCGGCTCGAACGCCTGGATGCCCAGGCGATGCAGCGTCGGCGCACGGTTGAGGAGCACCGGGTGATCGCGAATGATCTCTTCGAGAATCTCGTAGACTTCCGGGCTCTCGCGCTCGACGATCTTCTTCGCGCGCTTGACCGTCTCGGCGATTCCCTTCTCGACCAGCTTGTGGATGATGAACGGCTTGAACAGCTCGAGCGCCATCAGCTTGGGCAGGCCGCACTGGTGCAGCTTGAGCTCCGGACCGACGACGATGACCGAACGGCCCGAGTAGTCCACGCGCTTGCCGAGCAGGTTCTGACGGAACCGGCCCTGCTTGCCCTTCAGCATGTCCGACAGCGACTTGAGCGGACGCTTGCCGCGGCCGCGGATCGCCTTGCTGCGACGCCCGTTGTCGAACAACGCGTCGACCGCTTCCTGAAGCATGCGCTTTTCGTTGCGCAGAATGACTTCCGGCGCACGATGGCTGATCAGCTTCTGGAGACGGTTGTTGCGGTTGATGACGCGGCGGTACAGGTCGTTCAAGTCCGACGTTGCGAAGCGGCCACCGTCGAGCGGCACGAGCGGACGCAGATCCGGCGGGATGACTGGGATGACGTCCAGGATCATCCACTCCGGCTTGTTGCGCACGTCGCCCTGGTCGCCCGAGTTGCGGAACGCATCGACGATCTTGAGGCGCTTGAGCAGCATCTTCTTCCGATGCTGCGACGTCTCGACCACGACGGCGGCGCGGAGCTGCTCGGCCGTGGAATCCACGTCGAGACGGCGGAGCAGCTCGCGAACCGCGGGCGCACCGATGTCGGCGAGGAAGGCGGCGTCGCCCTCATCTTTCGCCTTCGTCTTGAGGTTGAGATACTCGTCTTCGTCGAGCAGCTGATTATTCTCGACTTCCTGCGCGCCCTTGTCGATGACGACGTAGTTCGAGTAGTAGATCACCTTCTCGAGATCACGGAGCGTGATGTCGATCAGGTTGCCCATCGGACTGGGCAGGGTCTTGAAGAACCAGATATGGGCGACGGGGACGGCGAGCTCGATGTGCCCCATGCGCTCGCGGCGCACCTTCGACAGGGTCACCTCGACGCCGCACCGGTCGCAGATCACGCCGCGATACCGAATACGCTTGTATTTGCCGCAATGGCACTCCCAGTCCTTGACGGGACCGAAGATGCGCTCGCAGAAGAGACCGTCTTTTTCCGGCTTGAACGACCGGTAGTTGATGGTCTCGGGCTTGGTCACCTCGCCCCACGACCACCAGCTGCGCACGCCGGCCATTTCCAGCCGCTCGCGCTCCTTGGGGTCCTTGGGGCCGCGGATCTCTTCGGGTGAAGCGATCCGGATCTGAATGAAGTCGAACGCCGATGCGCGAGTGTCGCGCACGCTGCGGAAATCGATCATGTGTTACTCCTCCTTACCGTTGGCGTTCTCGGCAGTACCCGTATCGACGCCGGTGCCGTAGAACCCGCCCTCACTCTGGCCCATCGTCACCTTGATGCCCAGCGCCTGCAGTTCCTTGACGAGCACGTTGAACGATTCCGGGATGCCCGGCTCGGGCAGGTTCTGCCCCTTCACGATCGCCTCGTACACACGGCTACGACCGTTCACGTCGTCCGACTTGACCGTCAGGATCTCCTGGAGCACGTGCGCGGCGCCGTACGCCTCGAGCGCCCACACTTCCATTTCTCCGAAGCGCTGTCCGCCGAACTGCGCCTTCCCGGCGAGCGGCTGCTGCGTGACGAGGGAGTACGGTCCAATGCTGCGCGCGTGGATCTTGTCGTCCACCAAGTGCGACAGCTTCAGCATGTACACCGCGCCGACGGTCACGGGGGCGGCGAAGGTCTCGCCGCTGCGTCCGTCGCGCAGCTTCACCTTTCCGAAGGGCGTGATGCCGGCGAGGCGGAGGATCTCCACCGTCGCGGCATCGACATCCGCTTCCGACTTCTTGCCGAGCATGCCGGCGAGCGCCGCCATCTCCTGATCGGCGAGCTGCTCGGAGGGTGACATCGCAGCCACCTTCTCGAGCTGCTTGATCGCCGCCTTGTACTCGGCCTTCTTCGTCGCGGACTGCTCCGCATCCTCGGTCTGATGGAAGGCGAGCTCGTGCCCGAGGGCTGTCGCCTCACGCTCCACCAGCTCCTTGGCCGCCGCCGCGATGAAGTCGCGGATGCGGTGATAGATGTCGCGCGTCCCCTGCGACATGGAGCGCCCGCCGAGCTCGTTCAGCGTTGCGTCGTTGAGCAAGACGACCTTTCCGCCTTCCACCCGTTTCGGCTTGATGTCGACGAGGATGGTCCGCACGTCGTGGTCGCTGATCACGAGCTTTGGGGTCTCGAGCGCGAGCGCGTCGCGCACCCACGTGAGGCCGGCGATCTTGAGCAGCAGGCCAATCTCCTTCTCGTTCGCGCCCTGGAAGACAGGCGTCTTCGCGTAGAAACCGAGCAGCTTCGCGGCCCATCCGAGATGGGTCTCGAGGATCTGCCCAACGTTCATTCGCGACGGAACGCCCAGCGGGTTCAGCACGATGTCGACGGGGCGGCCGTCGGGGAGGAACGGCATGTCCTCCTCGGGGACGATACGCGCAACGATACCCTTGTTGCCGTGACGTCCGGCCATCTTGTCGCCGACCGAGATCTTGCGCTTCTCGGCCAGATACACCTTCACGAGCTGGATGACGCCCGGAGGCAGCTCATCCGGCTGCAGAATACGATCGATGCGCTCTTCCGCCTTCTCCTCGAGCTTTGCCTTCTCGTCGTTGGCGGCGTCGATGATCGTGCGGACCTTCTCGTTCACCTTCTTGTCGGAGACGCGGAAGGTCTTGAGGTCGAGCGAGGAGATCTTGAGGGTCTGCAGCATCTGCGCGGTGATCTTCGTGCCCGCCGGAATCGCCTCTTCAACCGTCCCGCTCTTGAGTGCCAGAGCAACGCTCTGGCCTTCCAATAGTTCGGCGAGCTCGCCGTCCCTGACCTCGTTGACGCGGATCTTCTCCTCGCCCTCGAGACGACGCACCTCGCCGATGCGCTCGCCGCGGTCCTTCTCGACGACCTGGTCCTCGATGCGCGAAAAGATCTTGACATCGATGACGACGCCTTCCATGCCCGGCGGCACCTTGAGCGAGCTGTCCTTCACGTCCTTCGCCTTCTCGCCGAAGATGGCGGTGAGGAGCTTCTCTTCCGGAGAGAGCTCCGTCTCGCCCTTCGGCGTGATCTTGCCGACGAGGATGTCGCCCGGCTTGACGTGCGCGCCGATGCGGACGATGCCGCGCTCATCGAGATCGAGCAGCGCTTCTTCCGAGACGTTCGGGACCTCTCGCGTGATCTCTTCCTGCCCGCGCTTCGTGTCGCGCACGTGCAGCTCGAGTTCCTGAATGTGGATCGACGAATAGACGTCGTCCTTGACCAGGCGCTCGGAGAGGACGATGGCATCCTCGAAGTTGTGTCCGTACCAGGGCATGAACGCGACGACGACGTTGGCGCCCAGCGCGAGCTGTCCCATTTCCGTCGCCGCACCATCGGCCAGCACCTGACCGGCGCGAACCGTCTGGCCCATCTTGACCAGCGGACGCTGATTGATGGCCGTGTCCTGATTGGTGCGCCAGTACTTCCGCAGCTTGTAGCGATCGTGCTGCGTCAGGCGGGCGAGCACCTTGCCATCTTCTGCCGCGCGACGGAGCTGCTCCGGACCCGCGTCCACGATGATCTCATCAGCGGTCACGCGGCTGACGACACCGTCGCGCTTCGCGAGAACCACCGCACCGGAGTCAATAGCCACCTTCTCCTCGAGTCCCGTGCCGACGAACGGCGTCTGCGGGTTGAGAAGCGGCACGGCCTGGCGCTGCATGTTCGAGCCCATGAGGGCGCGGTTCGCGTCGTCATGCTCGAGGAACGGAATGAGCGCCGCGGCGATCGAGACGAGCTGCTCGGGCGCGACGTCCATGTAGTCGATGTGGCTCGGCCGCGTGAGCGGCACGTCGCCCTGTGCGCGGGCGAGCACCAGTTCCTCGACGAAGCTGCCGTCGGGGTTCAGCGCCGCGTTCGCCTGCGCGATGATCGCGTCCTCTTCCTTGTTGGCGTCCAGCCATGCCAGCTCGTTCGTCACCTTGCCGTTCCTGACGATGCGATACGGCGTCTCGACGAAGCCGAGGTCGTTCACGCGCGCATAGCATGCCAGCGACGTGATGAGTCCGATGTTCGGGCCTTCCGGCGTCTCGATCGGGCACATGCGGCCGTACTGCGAGTAGTGCACGTCTCGCACTTCAAAGCCTGCGCGCTCGCGCGTCAGACCACCCGGTCCGAGCGCCGAGAGGCGGCGCTTGTGCGTCAGCTCGGCGAGCGGATTCGTCTGATCCATGAACTGCGAGAGCTGCGACGATCCGAAGAAGGCCTGGATGACCGCGCTCACGGTCCGCGCGTTCACCAGGTCGTCGAGCGAAATCTTTTCCGGATCGGTGTTGATCGACATGCGCTCCTTGACCAGGCGCGCCATGCGGCTCAAGCCAACCGAGAACTGATTGGCGATCAGCTCGCCGACCGAGCGGATGCGGCGGTTGCCCAAGTGGTCGATGTCGTCCACATGACCGCGGCCCTCGTGCAGTTCCACCAGATAGCGAACGATCTCGACGAAATCTTCCTTCGTGAGGACCGTGAGATCGGCCGGCGTGTTGAGATTGAGACGCTGGTTGATCTTGTAGCGGCCCACGCGACCCAGGTCGTAGCGCTTGGGCGAAAAGAACAGCCGCTCGAGCGCCTGCTTCGCCGTCAGCGTATCCGGGGCATCGCCAGGGCGGAGCAGACCGTAGATCTGCTTGAGCGCGAGCTCCTCACCCGTCTTCGAATCGACGGCGTACTCGCGCTGCTCTCCGTTTTCCTTCTTGTAGTAGCGGGCCGTGGGGTCCTTGGCGAGCGTGTTCTTCACCATCGTGCTCTCGGCACGACCGCTCATCACGAACACCTTGACCTTGTTGACCTCCGTCTTGCGGATCTTCCTGATCAGCGCGTCGGTGAGGGTCTGGCCGGACTCGGCGATGACTTCGCCGTCGGAGGTGACGACGTCGACGGCGAGCATGCGGCGCACGGGGCGCTCCTGGCGCTCGATCGCATCCTGCTCGTCTCGGAGATCGATCGACATGTACGACGCGAAGACCTTGACCACCTTGATGCCCTGGCGGCGGAGGCGGTTGTACACCTCCTCCGTGAGCTCGTCGCCTTCCTTGACGAGCAGCGCATTCTCGGCGCGCTCGCGTTCGGCCTTCAACTTCTTCGTGCGCAGCTTCGGTGCGTCCTCCGGAGTCGCCTCGCCGGGGAGCTCGATGTCCTCGGCGATGATGGCGCCAATCACCTCACGAATGTCGGTGCGCGATTCGCGCTCCTTCGTGAGGTCGAGGCCGCGCACGGCGAAGAAGAGCCGGAGGATATCCGAGTTCGACCCGTAACCGAAGGCGCGGAGGAGCGCCGTCGCGGGAAACTTCTTCTTCTTGTCGATGTGCACGTACACGATGTCGTGGATGTCGACGGTGAACTCGACCCACGACCCGCGGAAAGGAATGATGCGCGACGAGATCAGCCGCTGGCCGTTCGGATGCGTGCTCTCCTCGAACACGACACCGGGCGACCGGTGGAGCTGGCTGACGATGACGCGCTCCGCGCCGTTGATGACGAAGGTTCCGAGCGGCGTGAGGAGGGGAAGCTCACCGAGATAGACTTCCTTCTCGATGATGTTCCGTGGGCGCTTGACCCCGTTGACCTCTTCATTGATGACGAGCTGCAGCGTCGCTTTCAGCGGCGCCGAGTACGTCATGTCGCGCTCGATACACTCCTCGACCGTGTACTTCGGCTCGCCGAGGGTATAGCGGACGAATTCCAGCGAGAAATTCTCGTGGACGTCGGTGATGGGGAACAGGTCCTTGAAGACCCGCTCGAGTCCGATGTCCTCGCGGTCATGCGAGGCGGCATCCAGTTGGAGCAGCGCCTCGAAGGCGCGCGTCTGGATGTCGAGGAGATGGGGCATCGCCATCCCCTTATCGTCGAGCTTACCGAAGGAAATCTCTTTCATCAATTCAGGCATATCTCACCCGCGAACAGGAAAAACGGCGGTGGCCCCGGAACCTTCGCGCGAAAAATCGCGGGGACCGGGACGTGCCGTCGGGATACAACAGTTGTGGTGCCGTGCAACGAGAGTGATGCACGCAGGCGCCGAGTTGAAGGTCAGAGTGCACGAGCGACCGGGGGCGGCGGAGGCATCGAGATGACGCCCGCCGCGGCCCCGTTCGGGCGGGCGCCCTTACTTCACTTCGACGGCCGCGCCCTGGTCTTCCAACTTGGTCTTGATCGTGTTCGCTTCGTCCTTCGACACGCCGGCCTTCACGGCCTGCGGGGCGCCGTCGACGAGATCCTTCGCTTCCTTCAGGCCGAGGCCCGTGATCTCACGGACAACCTTGATGACCTGGATCTTCTTCGCGCCGGCTTCCTTGAGCATGACCGTGAACTCGGTCTGCTCTTCGACGGCCGGAGCCGCTGCGCCGGCGCCGCCGGCAGGAGCCGNACCGCCCACGGGGGCGGCCGCGATCGTGACATTGAACTTGCTCTTGAAAGCCTCGATGAGGTCAGCGAGCTCGAAGACGGACATGTTGCCGATCGCCTCGAGGATCTCGTCCTTGCTCATGGTTGCGTTAGCCATTGTCGTTCTCTCCTAAAGTGTTCCCAGGGGACCCTGGGGCGTGTGAGTCAGGCGTACGCCTGGGAATTATGCGCCTTCGCGCTGGGTCTTCAGTGCTTCGAGTGCACCAGCAAAATTCATCAACAGGCCGTTCAAGGCGCCAAGCATCGCGCTCAACGGGGACTGCAGTCCGGCTCCCAACTCGGCCAGCATCTGCTCGCGCGACGGCATGGCCGCGAGCCGCTTCACCTGCGCCGCATCGATCGCGGCGCCGTCGAACAACCCGCCCTTCACCGTCGGCCGCTGGTCGTTCGTCTTGGCGAAGTCCGTGAGGATCTTCGCCGCTTCCACCGGATCCTTGGCCATGACCAGCCCGGTGGGGCCCTTGAGCCGCTCGCCAACGAGTCCAGACTCGTTCACGGCGCGCAGCGCGAGGGTGTTCTTGATGACGACGTATTCCACGTTCGCCCTCTTCAGGCGGCGGCGGAGCTCCGTCATCCGCTTCACGTTCAAGCCAGTGAAGTCCGTATAGTACAGCGCCTTGGCGCCTTCAATCTTCTCTTTCAGCTCGACAACGAGCTGCTCCTTGTCGGTTCTCTTCATCGCGCGTTACCGGTAGGGAGTGGTGTCGACGGCAACGCCCGGTCCCATGGTGCTCGAGAGCGACACGTTGCGTACGTAGACGCCCTTGGCCGCACTCGGCTTCGAGCGAATGATCTGATCCATGAACGCGGTGAAGTTGCTTTCCAGCGCTTCCACGGCGAACGAGACCTTGCCCAGCGGGACGTGGACGTTGCCGCCCTTGTCGACGCGGAACTCGATCTTGCCGGCCTTGGTCTCCTTCACCGCCTGCCCGACGTTGAACGTCACCGTGCCCGCCTTCGGGTTCGGCATGAGGCCGCGAGGACCGAGCACGCGGCCGAGCTGTCCGAGCTGGCCCATCTGGTCCGGCGTTGCGATGAGGACGTCGAACTCCAGCCAGCCGTCCTTGATCTTCTGCAGGTACTCGGCGCCGACGTAATCCGCGCCGGCCGCTTCGGCCTCGCGCGCCTTGTCGCCGACGGCGATGACGAGCACGCGCACCGTGGAGCCCGTGCCCTCGGGGAGGACGACCGTGCCGCGCACGACCTGATCGGCGTGACGCGGATCGACGCCGAGACGCACCACCGCATCCACCGTCTCGTCGAACTTGGCGAAGGCGTTCGTCTTCACGATCTCCAGCGCCTGCTTCGACTGGTACGCCGTGCCGACGACGCGGTTCTTCGCCGCGGTGTTGTACTTCTTGCCATGCGTCTGCATCAGTCCACGACCTCCACACCCATCGAGCGCGCCGCGCCGGCGATCATCGCCATCGCAGACTCGATCGATTCGGTGTTCAGGTCCGGCATCTTCAACTCGGCGATCTGCTTGATCTGCGCCTTGGTGATCTTGCCGACCTTGTTACGGTTGGGCTGACCCGATCCCTTCTCGAGGCCGATCGCCTTCTTCACCAGGATCGCCGCGGGCGGCGTCTTGAGGATGAAGGAGAACGACTTGTCGGAAAAGATCGTGATCTCGACGGGCAGGATCGTGTCCTGGCCCTGCGT
>JGI24130J36418_10000532_pt1 | contig 12615 bp, 7 predicted proteins | sample BarGraNGADG00212_FD_36418 | JGI IMG/M metagenome (IMG submission 36418)
GCCTGACGCCAGGGGGGCGAGCCGTTCTCGGCGTTGGCGCCGACACCTACCCGATCGACAGTCTGGCGCGGCTGCCCGCGGGCACTTACACCGTGCAGGCGTTGCTTCAGCGCTATGAGACCTTCCACCGCGCGGACGGGAAGACCGTCAAGCTGCCGATGGACAGAGGCGAGGGACGCCAGTGGAACCGCGCGCCGGGCAATCTCTATAGCACTCCGCGGAAGATCGTGCTCAACCCCGAGACAAGCGGCGCGATAGAGCTGTCGCTCGAGAGGACCATCCCGCCCATTCCCGATCCCCCGGAGACGAAGTACATCAAGCACGTGCGGATCCAGAGCGAGCGGCTGACGAAGTTCTGGGGCCGCCCGATGTACCTGGGCGCGCACATCCTGCTGCCGCACGGCTTCGCCGAGCACCCTGACGCCCGATATCCGCTCGTGATCGACCACGGACACTTTCCCTACACGTTCGAAGGCTTCCGCGAGGACCCGCCCGATTCGTCGTTGAAGCCGGACTACTCCGAGCGCTTTCACTGGACCGGCTATAACCGGACGCAGCAGGAGTACGCCCACCAGTTCTTCAGGGACTGGACCGGCCCGACCTTTCCGCGCTTCCTGTTGATCCAGATCCAGCACGCCAATCCCTACTACGACGACTCCTACGCGGTGAACTCCGAGAACCTCGGTCCCTATGGGGATGCCATCAACGAGGAGCTGATCCCCGCCATCGAACGGACCTTCCGCGGACTGGGCCAGGGATGGGCGCGCTTCATGTACGGCGGCTCGACCGGTGGCTGGGAAGCGCTGGGCGTGCAGGTGCTGTACCCCGACTTCTACAACGGCTGCTTCGCGGCCTGCCCAGACCCGATCGACTTCCGCCAGTACACGGTGATCGATATCTACAACGACCGGAACGCGTACTTCGTNGAGGGACCGTGGCGGAANATCCCGCGTCCGGGCCTGCGCAACTACCTCGGGCACACCGGCACGACGATCGAGGCGATGAACAGCCTCGAACTGGTGCTCGGGGACAAGGGACGGTCGGGCGGGCAATGGGACATCTGGCAGGCGGTGTTCTTGCCGGTCGGCGCGGACGGCTATCCGAAGCCGATCTTCGACAAGCGGACGGGCGTCATCGATCGCGACGTGGCCAACTACTGGCGCGAGCACTTCGACATCGGCCACGTCCTTCGCCGTGATTGGACCACCATCGGTCCGAAGCTTCGCGGCAAGATTCACATCTACGTGGGAGAGGCCGACAACTACGTGGGAGAGGCCGACAACTACTTCCTGAACAACGCCGTCTACCTCGTCGAGGACTTCCTGAAATCGACGAAGACGCCTCCCTACGAGGGCGTGGTCGACTACCAGCCGCGTGCCGAGCACTGCTGGAACGGCGACCACACGCAGCCGAACGCGATCGCCCGCCTGCGCTACGCGCAGATGTTCGCGCCGAGGATCGTCGAGCGGATCCTCGCCACCGCGCCGCCGGGCGCAGACGTGAAGAGCTGGCGGTACTGAAGGCCAACCCCTCGCGAATCTGAAATCCGAGGACCACCTTCCTGGAAAGCCGCTCCGACCCCAGCGGCTTCCTCGATTTCGACCTCGACAGTTGTCTCAGACCCCCCTGCGTCTGGATGCGGGAACTCCCAGAAACCGCGCTATCCTCCACTTGACGCCGGGAATGACCCCAGAATCTATTGAGAGCAGTAGCTGGGGTGGTGTGTGTAGCTATTGGTGTAGCCACGTGCGGCGATTGCCTCCACGAAGCCAGCAGACATTGGCGATACTGTGCCTCTGAAGATTGCCACCTGGAACGTGAACGGGATCCGCGCGCGGCAGGTTCAGGTCGAGGAGTGGGTGGCGCGTGAGCCGCCCGACGTCCTCTGCCTGCAGGAGATCAAGGCGGCCCCCGACCAGATTCCCATGACCCTCGTCGAGATGGAGGGCTACTGGTGCTACTGGCACGGCGGGAAAGCGTACTCGGGCGTCGGCCTGCTCGTCCGCAAGGCGAGATTTCCCGACCGGCCGTCCTTCACGCACCCCTCCTTTGATTTCGAGACACGCCTCGTCGTCGCGCACCTTCCCGCGCTGACGGTCGCCTCGATCTACGTGCCGAACGGCGGCAAGGACTTTCCGGCGAAGCTGAAGTTTCTCGAGGCGGTGGACGAGCACGCGCGGCAGGCGCACGAGTCGGGCCAGCCGATCGTGCTGTGCGGTGATCTGAACGTCGCGCGGACCGAGATGGACGTGCATCCGAAGGAACGGAAGCCGCGCGCCATCGGCCAGCGTCCGGAGGAACGCGAGATCCTCGAACGGATCATCTCGCGCGGCCTGGTGGACCTCGGGCGCGCGCTCGATCCCGACAACGACCAGCTCTCACCTGGTGGCCGCCCTGGCGCAACATGCGGCAGCGCAACATCGGCTGGCGCCTCGACTACGTGCTCGCCAGCGCCTCGCTCGCAGCGCGGGCCACACGCTGCCCGGTCTACCGCGAGGTGGGCACGAGCGATCACGGGCCGGTGGTCGCCGAGTTCGAGTAGAGCCTTTTCGGCTGGCGTCCGCAGCGGTGAGATATCCTGTAGCGTGCCTTTGACGACCCTGTTCCTCGACGCCGGCGGCGTGCTGGTGACGCCAAACTGGTCGTGGTCTCGAACGCCAACGGAAAGCTCAAGGTGCTTTTCGAGCGTCTCCGACTGGCCAACCGCTTCGACGTAATGCTCGATTCAGCCGTGGAAGGCGTGGAGAAACCCGACCTGCGCCTGTTCCAGCTCGCGCTCGAACGCTCGGGCTCCCGCCCGGAGGACACGCTGCACGTCGGCGACCTGTATCACGTGGACGTCGAGGGTGCGCGCGGTGCAGGCCTGCGCGCGGTCCTGCTGGACACGGCAAACCTCTACCCGAACGCCGACTGTCCGAGGATCCGGTCCCTCGGTGAGTTGCCGGCGCTGGTCGAGCGGGAGCGATCGCGGGGCTGACAGGCCGCTACTCGAGCCGGACTTCGACAGCGCCCCAGGTGATGTTCGCAAAGAACGCGGTGATGTAGCCGGCGCGCTTGAGGCCGTAGTCGATCATGGCGAGTCAAGGGGTCGGAGCGCTTTTCTGCCCTTTCAGTTCTGTAATACAGAATTGTCAGGCGAGAAAAGCGCTCCGACCCCTAGTACACGAACTCCCGCACGTCGTAACGCGCCAGATGCGGCGGGCGGCCTTCGAAGACGAGACCGGCGCGGACGGCGGCGAACTGTGCGAGGCGCGCGTCGAGCGCCAGCGGACGGACATCTTCGTCTGCGGCCCGTTGCGGGTAGGCCGTGCCAGGGACTTCGACGAGATCGCTGAAGAACAGCAGATCGTCTGGGCCGAAGCGCATGTCGTTGACGGCGGCGATCGTGTCGCGCACGTGACCCGCGGCGAAGCGCTCTCTCCCGAGGCCAATCATGGGCGTCGCCCTGCCGCGTCGAGCCAGGTCGATGGATCGCCCGTGACGGCGGTCAGCGTCCCGCGGAGCACATCGACGGACTCCTGGACGAGCGCATCGGCGTCTTCGCCCTCCACATGAACGCGCTGGCGCGCATCGTACGGATCCCGGGCGCCGCGGCCTTCGTCCCGCCACTTGTGAAGGATGCGGCCGTTCAGGCCCCGTCGATATGTGTGGCCGCCCTTCCATAGACTGTAGAGCCGGCCGCCAACGTCCCAGGCGCCAATCCAGTCGTCGCCAACGGCCAGCGAAACGGAGGTATCCTTGACGCTCAGCAGCACCGGGCGGTCGTGGAGCCGGCCACGAAAAACCATGAGACAAGAATAGATCAGGGGTCAGGGATCGGGGATCAGGGAGAGGGCACCGACTATGTCATTTCAGCACGAAGGGGTTGGTCGTCGTCAATTTCTCCATGCCGGCGTCGTGGGCGGGGTGGCCGTCGCGGCCGGCCGCGTGGCCGATGGGTTCGGGCGTGACGACGGCCAGGCGCCGCGCGCGGCGGCCGTCCCGGCCTTCGAACTCGAGGAAGCGACCATCGACGACCTTCAGAAGAAGATGGAGTCGGGCCAGGAAACGGCGCGCTCGCTCGTCGAGAAGTACCTGAAGCGAGTCGAATCGCTCGACAAACAGGGCCCGGCGCTCCATCACCTGATCGAGCTGAATCCCGACGTGCCGAGCATCGCCGCCACCCTCGACACCGAGCGCAAGGCCAAAGGCGCGCGCGGGCCGTTGCATGGAATTCCTGTGCTGATCAAGGACAACATCGGCACCGCCGACCGGATGACGACGACCGCCGGGTCGCTGGCGCTCGAGGGGTCGATCCCGGCGAAGGACTCGTGTGTCGCGCGAAGACTGCGCGAGGCGGGGGCCGTCATTCTCGGCAAGACGAACCTGAGCGAGTGGGCCAACTTCCGGTCCACGCACTCGTCGAGCGGGTGGAGCGGCCGCGGGGGCCAGAGCAGGAACCCGTACGCGCTCGACCGGAATCCTTCGGGCTCGAGCTCCGGGACGGCCGGCGCCATCGCCTCCAGCTACGCGGCTGTCGGCATCGGGAGCGAAACCGATGGCTCCATCGTGTCGCCATCGAACAACTGCGGCCTTGTCGGTCTCAAGCCGACGATCGGCCTCGTCAGCCGCGCGGGCATCGTTCCGATCGCCCACAGCCAGGATACCGCCGGGCCGATGGCGCGAACGGTGACCGACGCCGCGATTCTGCTGGGGGCGCTGATCGGGGTCGATCCGAACGATTCGTCGACGAAGAACGCCGCGAGCAAAGGACAGCGGGACTACACGACATGCCTCGACCCGCATGCGCTGAAGGGCGCGCGCATCGGCGTGCCGCGCAAGGCGTGCTTCGGCATGAGCGTGCATGCTGACTGCCTGGTCGAGGAGGCAATCATCGTGCTGCGCAAGCTGGGCGCCATCATCATCGATCCCGCCGACCTGCCGTCACCCGCCAAGGTCTCCGACAGCGAACTCGACGTGCTGCTCTACGAGTTCAAGGCCGACCTGAACGCGTATCTCGCCAGCCTCGGCCCCAAGGCTCCCGCGCGATCCCTGAAGGACCTGATCGCGTTCAACGACCAGCACAAGGACCGCGAGATGCCGTACTTCGGTCAGGAGATCTTCCTCCGCGCCGAGAAGCTGGGGCCGCTGACGGATCCGAAGTACAAGACGGCGCTGGCCAATGGGCACCACAGGACACGGACGCTGGGCATCGATGCTGTCATGGCGCAACACCGCCTCGACGCCTTCATCGCGCCGACCAGCGGGCCGGCGTCGCTCACCGATCTCGTCAATGGCGACTACGGTCCGAACGGCTGCTCGACCATTCCCGCCGTGGCCGGGTATCCGCACGTGACCGTGCCGGCCGGCTTTGCGTTCGGTCTGCCCGTCGGCCTCTCGTTCTTCGGTCGGGCGTTCAGCGATGGGAAACTGCTCGGCTACGCGTTCGCGTTCGAGCAGGCGACGAGGCATCGCCGGCCTCCCCGCTTCCTGCCCACGGCCGAGCTTCCATAGGGGTCGGAGCGACCGCAACGGAACCTCGTGGCGCTCCGGTGCGTAACCCTCCTCAGGACCCCGCATCAGTCTGTTCAGAGGAAAGGCATGTCGAACGTGTTCCAGGATTTGCGCCACAGCGTCCGCCTCCTGTTCAAGACCCCCGGGTTCTCGCTGACAGCCATCCTGGTGCTGGCGCTCGGTATCGGCGCGAATGCGGCGGTGTTCACGCTGGTCAACACGCTGATGTTCAAACCGCTGGCCGGCAGCGAACGGCCGGGCCAGATCGTGGGCATCTACAGCCACGACCACACCCGGCCCGATTCCTACCGGGGATTTTCCTACCCGGCCTACACCGATATCCGCGCCCGCAACCACAGTTTCAGCCAGGTGATGGCGTTCACCCTGTCGTTTGTCGGCATCGGAGAGGGCGATGCCACGCGCCGGACGTTCGCCTCCACGATCACGCGCAACTATTTCTCGGCCTTGGGCGTCGATCTGATGGCCGGCCGGACCTTCACTCCGGAAGAGGAGCGCCCGGACAGCAAGATGGCGGTGGCCATCGTCAGCTATCAGTACTGGAAGAGCCACGGTGGCGACGTCGGGATGCTCGGCAAGACCGTTCACGTCAACGCGCGGCCCTACACGATCGTCGGGATCGCGCCGCGGGGGTTCACGGGGACCTCCGCGCTGGTGGCGCCGGAGGTCTGGGTGCCGATTGGCGCGAACGAACTGGTCGAAAACGATTTCATGCGGGAGGGGAATGCTCCGAGTTCTCTCGCGGACCGCCGCAACCAGGTCCTGATGGTCGTGGGTCGGCTGAAGCCGGGATTGACTGCGGAATCCGTCGCCCCGACGCTTCGGCTCCTGTCGTCGCAGCTCGAGCAGGCATACCCGGCGGAGAACAAGGACCAGATCCTCACGGCGCAGAATCTGCCGCGCGTGTCCATCTCGACCAGCCCGCAGACCGACGGCGAGGTCGGAGCCTCTTTCGGCATGCTGATGGGCATGGCGGCCATTGTCCTGGTCGTGGCGTGCCTGAACCTCGCGAACATGATGCTCGCCCGCGGCACGGCGCGCCGCAAGGAGATCGCCATGCGCCTGGCTCTCGGCGGCGGGCGCGGGCGGATCATCCGGCAGCTCCTCACAGAAGGCATGATGCTCTCGCTGCTGGGCGGAGCGTTCGGGCTCCTGCTCGGGTACTGGGGCGTGAACCTGCTGGTCGCGACGCTGCTGCCGCTCTCGCCCGTCCCAATCGCATTCGACGCGAGTCCCGACCTGCGGGTGCTGCTTGCGACGCTGGCGTTCTGCGTGTTCAGCACGGTCGTCTTCGGCCTGGGGCCGGCGTGGAAGCTCTCGCGCACCAACGTCGTCCCCGAGCTCAAGGAACAGATCGGCGAGGACCCGCGCGGCCGGCTGCGGTGGTTCTCCGCCCGCAACGCGCTCGTTGCGACGCAGATCGCCCTGTCGCTCGGCCTCCTGACAACGGCCGGCCTATTCACCCGCGGCGCGATGAAGGCCGGGGAAGCCGACCCGGGTTACCTCCTCGAGGGTCAGGTGCTGGCTTCGGTTGATACAAGCCTGGCCGGGTACGGCGAGGCGCAAGGCCGCCAGATCTACCGCCGGCTCCTCGACCGGCTGCGCGGAATCCCCGGGGTGAAGTCGGCCAGCGTCGCGTCGGTCGTCGCATTCGGAGGCATGACCGAGGGGAAGACGGTCCAGAAGGCAGGCACGCCCCCGGGACGCGGGACGGACGGGCGTCCGGTCGGCGCGCAGTCGGTCCTTTACATCGTCGGGTCCGACTACTTCGCAACGCTCGGTCTGAAGGTCTTGCGCGGCCGCGAGTTCTCGACCGCCGAGGAACAGGACGCCGGCGCGCCGGCGGTGGCGATCATCGATGAGCCGCTGGCGCGCCTGGTCTTCGGCAACGAGAACCCCGTCGGACAACAGATCCAGTTTCCCGCGAAAGAGGACGCGCTCCCGGTCAACGGCAACGGGATCGTCCTGAGCGACGACAAGGACCGGCGGCAGGCGATGGAAGTCGTCGGCGTTGTGCCGGGGCTTCGCCACGCGCTGTTCGACAAGGGGCCAGTAGCTCACGTCTACGTGCCGTTCGGCCGGCAGTTTCGCAGCGGCATGAACATCCACCTGCGGATGGCCTCGGCGACGCCCGGGGCCGAGGCCAGGGTCCTTCAGGTGGCCCGGCAGGAGATCCGCACGGTGGACGAGCGCCTGCCGATCCTCGGCCTGCAGACGATGGCTCACTTCCGGGATGCGAGCGTGCTCTACTGGGTCGTGAAGGCCGGCGCCTGGCTCTTCGCGGTGTTCGGCGTCGTCGCCGTGTTTCTCGCGGTGGTCGGTCTCTACGCGGTGAAGGCGTATGTGGTCGCGCGGCGCACGCGGGAAATCGGAATCCGGATGGCGCTCGGATCGACGCCGACAAACGTGCTGTGGATGGTGCTGAAGGAAGGCCTCGCGCTGACGGCTGTCGGCCTCGCGATCGGGTTCGGGCTGGCCATGGGCATCGGCAAGCTCGTGGGCAGCATGCTCTACGAGGTGAGTGCGTTCGACCCGGTGGTGTTCGTCGTCGCGCCGACGCTGCTGGCCGCCGCGTCGCTGGCCGCCTGCTATCTGCCGGCCCTACGCGCCACCCGCATCCAGCCGAACGTGGCGCTCAGGACGGAATGAGAGGCCGTGTCAGTGCGTAGACTATAGGGCGATCCTGACGTGGGTCGACTGGTTCAACACGCGTCGGCTGCTCGCCCCGATCGGGTACGTGCCCCCCGCGGAGTACGAGGCGGCGGATTATCAACAGCACCAAGAAAAGGCGGTAGCCCAGGCTCCCCACCGGGCACCACGGTCAGACAGACCTGCGCATCCGTCGCCTTCGCGGCGGCGACCAGACGCTCGTAGTGGGCGAAGTCGTGAAGCGCCGCCGATGGATTCGGTGCCGGCAGCAGCGGTTTCCACCGTTTGCTTCTCGATCGCCACTCATGGGTGCTGAATTGAGACCGTCACTGCCCCCTTGCCGAATGCGAGTGGACGCACGCAATACACTCCAGCGTCGAGGATGATGGCACCTGTGGCGCCTTGCTTCACTCGCTTGATCGATAGAGAACCGGCTGTGGCAATGGGGCCGGACACGGTCCTACTGCACGCTTCCTGGGGCCTGTTATATGGATCCGGAGAACTGGCGCACACAGCGAAGAGGTCGGCATCCTTCGTTCCAGAAGTGGGCAGAGCGCCTTCGTAGATCTGAATCTCCACCCTCGAGACACTGCCCCAGACCTTGTCAATCTTGAAGGTCCACAACCCGGCAGGGCCTTCTTCGAGCGCAGCTCTGGATTCCCCGCCTGGTACGGATATCTGCCCCGGGAAGCAGGGATCTTGGGGTTCTTGGGGATCTTGGGAGTAGGCGCCGACAAGCAGCACGCTACCCAGGATGGCAACTGCCAAAGTGCCAAGAACTAACGACTTTCGTTTCATACTCAACTCCCTTTCTTTGGAACGATTGCGGCGGCCGGATACCACCCTCATCTAGGGAAGGCGGAAAAGCCGGTGCGCAACTGTCATCGAGGGGGGCTCGAGGCCAACGGGTGTAGAATCCGGATGCCGCAGCGAGTTCTTGAAATCCAGGGAGGTCGCTTGCCAGCCCTCGGGGCACCGGACGTCACGCGGTTGTTGCTCGCCTGGCGCGACGGCGACAGCACAGCCCTGCACAAGCTGGTCCCGCTCGTCTACGCGCAGTTGCGCCGGTTGGCGCATCGCCAGATGCGCAGCGAACGCCCGGGGCACATCCTCCAGACAACGGCGCTTGTCCACGAGACGTATCTCCGCCTGGTCGATTCGGAGCGGGTGCACTGGCAGAACCGCGCGCACTTCTTCGCGATCTCCGCTCAACTGATGCGCCGCATCCTCGTGGATGCCGCGCGCTCGCGCGGCTCTCTGAAACGGGGCGGCGAGGCAGTTCATGTCGCGCTGGACGAAGCGCCTCTCGTTTCGCGGGAGCCGGGCACGGATGTGATTGCGCTGGACGAAGCGTTGACGAAGCTCGCCGCCGTGGACGCGCGCAAGAGCCAGGTGGTTGAGCTGCGTCATTTCGGCGGCCTGAGCGTCGAGGAGACAGCGGAGGCACTGCAGGTGTCGCCCGAGACGGTCATGCGCGACTGGAAGATGGCCAAGCTGTGGCTGCTTCGTGAGCTGAAACGAGAAGCGACAAAGGAACACGAGAGCAGCCGATGAATCCCGATCGCTGGCGGCAAATCGAGGAGGTGTGCCACGCCGCGCAGGAGCGCGAAGCCTGCGAGCGCGCGCCGTTCCTCGACGAGGCCTGCGCGGACGACACCGACCTGCGCAGGGAAGTTGATTCGCTGCTCGCCGGCCTGCCAGACGCGCGCAGTTTTCTCGAAACCCCCGTCGCGACTATGGCGGCCGGTGGTCCTGAGCCCTCCGACGCTCCTGCTCCCGCTCACCGCGAAGCTGGCGACGCACGGACCGACGACTGGCCCGACAGGGACAGGTCTGTCGAAGGACGAACGGAGGGCGAGCCCGGTGGTGCGGTGCTCGCGCCCGGCACGCGACTGGGTCCGTACGAGATCGTGACCCTCGTCGGCACGGGCGGGATGGGTGAAGTCTACAAAGCGCGCGACACGCGGTTGGGGCGCACGGTGGCGATCAAAGTGCTGCCTCCCGGTTTCGCTTCCGATCCCGAGCGACGCCGACGCTTTGAGCAGGAAGCCCGCGCCGCCTCGGCACTGAACCATCCCCACATCGTCACCATTCATTCCATCGAGGAGACCGAGGGCGTCCCGTTCTTCACGATGGAGTACGTCGAGGGGCGGACGCTCGCGCAGATGATCCCCTCTCGCGGTCTCCCGTTCGAGGAGCTGCTCAGAATCGCGATTCCCCTCACCGACGCCGTCGGCACCGCCCACCAGCGCGGCATCCTGCATCGCGACCTTAAACCGGCCAACGTGATGGTCACCGCCGACGGGCGCGTGAAGGTGCTCGATTTCGGTCTCGCGAAGCTCAAGGAGGCCGTGGGGCAGGCGGACAGAGGTTCCAAGATCGCCGCGGACGCGACCAGCGAGGGCCAGATCCTCGGCACCGTGGCCTATATGTCGCCCGAGCAGGCCGAAGGGAAGGGCCTGGATGAGCGATCCGATGTGTTCTCGCTCGGCATCCTGCTGTATGAGATGGCCACCGGGCAGCGCCCATTCAAGGGCGACACCAGTGTGTCGGTCATCTCCGCCATCCTCAAAGACACGCCCGACTCGGTGACCGATTTGCGCCCGGAGCTGCCGCGCGACCTCGTCAGGATTCTCAAGCACACGCTCAACAAGGATCCGGAGCACCGTTATCAGAGCGCCAAGGACTTGCGGAACGATCTCGAGACGCTCAAGGAGGATCTCGATTCCGGAGAGGTCGCCGACAACGCCGCCCGGTCTGAGTGGGTGCGGGTTGCCGAGCGGCGCCGCCTTGTTTGGGCCGGGGCACTCCTCGCCGCGGCCGCTCTGTCGGGGGCCGGGGCCTGGTGGGGCTTCCGCCTGCTGACGCCGGCCCAGCAGACGCCGCCCACCACGCGGCTCTTTGACGAGTTCACCGTCACGCGGCTGACCAACGAAGAGATCTCCGGGGGGGGTGCGGCCGTGTCGCCCGACGGCCGATACGCCGCGTACGTGTTCGTCGAACATGGCCGCGAGGGGCTCCGCATCCGCCAGGTGGAGACATCGGCGACGCTGCAGATTGTGCCGCCAGGCGACGTGCGGTACAACGGCCTCACGTTCACGCCGGACGGCAATCGCCTGTACTACATCACTTATCCGAAAGGGAGTGCGATCTCGACCCTGTACGAGGTCCCCTTGTTGGGCGGCACCACTCGACGGCTGATGGAGGACGTGGATAGCGCAGTGGCTTTCTCGCCCGACGCGGGGCGATTTGCGTTCGTGCGCGGAATCCCGCACACAGGCAGCGCGCTCGTAATCGCGAATGCGGATGGGACCGAAGAGCGAACGCTTGCTTACCGGCAGGGCTTGAACGGGTTCAACCAGGCCCCTGGCGCCTGGTCACCCGATGGCCGAACCATCGCGGCGGCCGCGGGCGACGAGTCATGGAGGGTCGCGATCGTCGCTGTCAACGCGGTGACGGGCGGGGTCGTGCCGGTCGGACCAAAACGCTGGGACGAAGTGCAGAAGATCGTCTGGCTGCGAAGCGGCTCGGCGCTCATCGTCGCCGCAAGCGATTACGGCGTAGCCGATACGCTGCAGCTCTGGGAGGTCAGCTTCCCTGCCGGCGCCGTCCGGAGGATCACGAAGGACATTGCCGGCTACAGCTGTGTCAGCCTCACCGCCGCTGGCCGTTCGCTCCTCGCGCTGCGCTCTGAATGGCGCGGCACCCTCTGGGTTGCTCCTGCCGTGCAGCCCGACCGCGTCGCTCGGATCGCGTCAGTTCCGAACACGGTTGTCGCCCATCCGGTGCGGTGGACGGCGGACGGCCGGATCCTGTACATCGCGAACGTGAGCGGCAACCGCGACATCTGGGCGGTACGGCCGGACGGGAGCGACCTGCGGAAGTTGACGACATCCCCCGGTGTGGACTACCACGCGTCCGAGGCGCCGGACAACCGACACATCGTCTTCGTATCAGACCGCGACGGACGCGTCCGGATCTGGCGCATGGACCCGGACGGTGGCCGGCAAATGCCGCTGACCAATGGGCCGTTCGATGCTTTCCCGGTGGTCGCGGCCGACAGCAGGAGCGTGTACTACGTGCACTACGAACAGCCATACACTCCGATGTATGCGGTGCCGATCGAGGGTGGCGAGCCGACCCTCCTGTCCGGGCCGCGGTCGGTCAAGCCCGCAGGCATCTGGGCTGGTGTGCCAAGCGGATTCGCGCCCCAATCGCTCTCACCCGACGGCAGGCTGATCGTCGGCCAGTACTTCGACGAGCAGCAGGGTCGCTCGCGCATCGCCGTCGTTCCCGTAGACGGTTCGGGTGTCATCCGGAAGCTGGATGTGATGATGCCATCGCTCCGCTTCCGCGAGTCTTTGTTCGCGTGGGCACCGGCGTGGGCACCGGACGGCCGCGCTGTCACGTTCATCAAGACCACCGAGGGCTCGACGAACTTGTGGCGGCAGCCGC
>JGI24130J36418_10000536_pt1 | contig 12586 bp, 6 predicted proteins | sample BarGraNGADG00212_FD_36418 | JGI IMG/M metagenome (IMG submission 36418)
CAGCACGGCAGTTAACGACCATGGTCACCTTCAGTGACCTCGTCGGCGAGGCTCGCGACCGCATCGTGGCGGATGCCAAGGAAGCAGGCCTCGCGCCCGAGGACGCGGAGCGTTACGCAATTGCAGTTGCCCTCTACCTGGGCTTTGCAGTCAGTCGCCAGGCGGATTACCTGTCGACGATATGTACTTGGATGCCGGATCCGAAGAACGAGGGTGTGGCTCACGCATTTACGAAGCAAGCCCTTCCAATGACTTGGGACTTCGCCGAGGCGAACCCCTTTAGTGGGTCGTCCGGCAACTGGCTGTTCATGCTTCGGGGCATCTGCCGTGTCATCGATCGTCTGGGGCCTGGCGCCTCTGGCCATGTGAGGCAATCCAACGCCGAAGTTGCCGCGGTGAGTGGGCAGGTGGTGGCGACAGATCCGCCGTATTACGACAACATCGGTTACGCAGATCTTTCAGACTTCTTCTACGTCTGGCTGCGTCGCTCGCTGGGATCCATGTATCCAGACGTCACTGGAACCATGCTGACGCCCAAGGCTGAAGAGTTGGTCGCGACGCCGTATCGCTTCGGCGGCAGCAAGGCCAAGGCAGAGGAGCATTTCGAGCGTGGATTCGTGCGCACCTTCACGCGCATCCGCGAGAATCAGGCGGTCGGCATACCCATCACTCTCTTCTACGCGTTCAAGCAGGCCGAGTCTGATGCAGGCGGCACCGCGTCAACCGGATGGGAAACGATGCTGAACGGCCTGATCGAGGCCGGCCTTTCCGTGACCGCCACATGGCCTATGCGCACTGAGCGATCAGGGCGCATTATCGGGATCGGGGCAAACGCCCTTGCTTCGTCGATCGTCTTGGCCTGTCGCCCCCGTCCTGAGCACGCTGAGGCGACGACACGGCGTGGGTTCATCGCGGCACTCACAGGCGATCTGCCCCGTGCTCTTCGTGAAATGCGACAGGGCAGCGTCGCCCCGGTGGACCTGGCGCAGGCTGCAATCGGCCCCGGGATGGCCGTATTCACCGGTTACTCACGCGTGGTTGAGGCCGACGGGGCCGACATGACCGTTCGAACGGCCCTCGCACTGATCAACCAGGTACTCGACGAGACACTGTCGGAGCAAGAAGGTGACTTCGATGCCGACACTCGGTTCTGCGTGAAGTGGTTTAGCCAGTATGCATGGGACGAAACGGATTCAGGTACGGCCGACGTTTTAGCGCGTGCAACAAATACGTCAATCGCTGGGCTCCAGCGAGGCGGCGTATTCCGCGCTGTCGCCGGCAAGGCGCGGCTTCTGGGACCAGATGACCTCTCCGAGTCCTGGGATCCGCTGACAGATGTGCGAACCAGCGTCTGGGAGGTTTCGCTGCACCTCGCGAAGGCTGTCAGCGAACGTGGCTCGGTTGCTGCGGCAGAACTCATGAATGCCGCCGGTCAGCGGGTGGACCTCGACATTGTGAAGGAGTTGGCTTACCTCTTGTACAACATTAGCGAACGTAAGGGCTGGACATCGGCTGCGTTGCTGTTCAACGGCTTGGGCACGTCGTGGATCGATCTCGATGCTGCTGCTCGGGCATCCGCAGGGAAGTCGAAGCCGATTGCCGATACTTTGACGTTTGATGAGGCTGAGAACTGACGCGCGTCGAAACGGTGAGCAAGGGGGCCAAACAATGGCGACAGATCAACATGACACGGTGACAACGACCCAGCGGGTTGAGAGCTTACGTTCGCAGGACTACCGGGCTCTCATGTCATGCACGGGGGACGATGGATGGCTTGATGTCGCCGAGGACCAGCTGGCGTCTTGGCTGCGAGCGAAGAAGTCCTGGGACATCGATGTCACACAAGACGGACGCCACGAACTTGGTCACCGTGAGCTCGAAATCGTGCATCACGTGGACAAGCACTCGAAAAGTCTCCGAGCGCGACTGGTCGAGCGGGGGACACCGCTGGGAACGTGGACCACTGACCTCATGGCTTGTGACAAGCGGGGGGAGGGGGACTGGATCTCCCTCAACGTGGAGAACGATGAAGGCAACTTCGTCGATGTCCCGGTGCTGGCGAAGTTCCTCATGCAGACGCTTCCCCTCGCGGATGGCTCGCTCGACTTTGTTGATGAACCGCAGATCTTTGGTGAGGAGAAGGTCGACGAGCTGATCGATCTTCTGTGTGACGAAGAACGTCATGGTTTGGTTTTCGTTGCGGGTACGGACTCGGCTGGCGGACTTCCGTTTGACACATTTGTGAGGGCCGTGCGCGACTGGACTCGGCAGGTCTATGGCCTGTCGCAGGTCATCGTCCTGGATCCTGCCGGGACGCGTGCCTTCGGTGAGCAGGTTGGCGCTTCTCACAAGGCCCCCCCCTGGACGATTCGCACCTACCTACCCGGTGTCGACCCTGCCAGCCTGATGGATGCGCGTCGTCACCGGATTTTGGGCACCGCAAGCCTTGTGGATCTGAGTGAGGGTCGGGTTCGGAAGCTGCTCGGATCCGTAGCTCGCGCCCATGCCGCTCAACGCCCCGTCCCGGCCGAGGTACTCCGGCTGCGGCGCACGTTTGAGCGGTTGGACAACCAGGCGATCGTCGAGGCGATCGAGGAGCCCAACAGCCGCACCAGCCTCGACGAGGCCATTAGTCCCGTCGTCGAGGCCACCCCTAAACGCTCAGATGTGCGCCCTGCGGAGCGCAGCGATGACGTCTCGGAGGCAGCTGAGAGATACCTCGCCGAGATTGAGCTGGCCAAGACGATTCTGGGCGTTCAGACGCTTGATGAGCAGAACCTCAGGCGTGTGGCGGCCAGCGCTTCAACGCCGCGTACCGACCCCGCGGCAATCGCCCGTGCAGCCGCGCAGATTCAGGCGCAACAGGCTCGTCTCGAACAGCTCGAAGACAGAGTGGCGACCTTGCGCAAGACCCTTGACCAAGAACAGTTGGAACATGCCGTCACCGCGGAAGCGCTGGAGAAGCGAGACGACGAGGGTCGCTGGCTTCGGGGTCAACTTCAGGAGCAAGGGAGTTATGAGGCGGCGTTCGGCGCGGTCCCCGCCGAGTGGGAGACGGTGTATCCCGATTCCTTCAGCAACATGCTGGCACGGTGGGGCGAACTGAGCAGCAGGTGTGTTTTCTTCACCGGAGACGCAGATATCACATGCGGATTGGACGAGGTCGACCTGTTGGGCAAGTGTTTGCACACGGCGTGGGACGCGGCGCTAGCCCTGGCCGACTACATTCGCGCTCGAGCAGAGGGCGCATGTGACCATGGGGTGGACGATTACCTCAAAAACACTCCGTCTGGATACCGCCAGATCGCTCCAGCCAAGTTGGTCCCGACGGAGAGCGCCGCGACGATGGAGCGGTATGGCGACGAGCGGATCTTCCCCGTGCCAACTGAGGTGGATCTATCGGGGTACGCCACTATGACAGCGCACTTCAAACTAGGCCGGATTGGGATGGTCAGTCCGCGGCTTCACTTCTTGGACGACTACGCCCGCACGGGGCGCATCTACATCGGATACATCGGTCCACACCTGACCAATACCAAGACGAACTGAGGCGAGACAGCAACCATGGCAAGTCTGAGCAACAAGGACCGGATCGGCAAGGGCCTCGATCTGCTGGCCGAGGGGCTGCTTCCATTCGTATCGCCACGGATGGCGGCAGCGGCTGGCGCAGCCGGTGGTGACTGGGTGCGCCTGATCGCGGCGCGCGATGAGGCCAAGCACGGCAAATCGATGATATTAAGTGAAGACGACCCGGCACTGCTGCTACGGGTTCTTACGGAGGAATGGCGTGTCTTCAGCGCAGATCTGTCGCGCGTTGAACAGTCGTTTGCCTCCGAGCTTCGAGACGTCCGCAACCGTTACGCGCACGGGCAGTCCTTCACTGCGGATGACACTTACCGGGCGCTTGACACCATGGAACGGCTACTGACGGCAGTTGGTGGGGTAGATCAGGCGGAGCAGGTCCGAAGGCTCCGCGCTGACCACCAGCGAGCGACGTTCGAGGCCGAGACAAAGAAGCTTGTTAAGTCCCAAGAAGGCTCGGTTTCTGTGGCGGGGCAAGGACTTAAGCCTTGGCGTGAAGTCCTTGAGCCACACACTGATGTGGCGACCGGCAACTTTTCCGCCAGCGAGTTTGCGGCTGACCTACACATGGTGGCATTCGCCAGGGACGACCAGATCCTGGGCACGGAGTACACCGACTCGATCGAGTTCTTCCGTCGAACCTTCCTGACTGAAGGACTGCGTGACCTGCTCGATCGTGCCATACGAAGGATGGGCGGTGACGCGAACGTCAGCCCGATCATCAACCTGCAAACTAACTTCGGCGGCGGCAAGACTCACGCACTGCTGGCACTGTGGCATCTGATGTCCGGTATTCCGATGGCGAAGATGCCCCAAGAGGTTCAGGAGCTTGTTGCTGGACGCGTAATCCCAGCCGAGGTAAGCCGTGTTGCTCTCGTGGGCACACACCTCAAGCCGGCTGGCTCGACCAAGGATGACGGGACGCGGGTCAATACAATCTGGGGTGAACTGGCCTGGCAGCTTGGGGGCGCCGAAGCCTTCGCCCGGGTAGCTGAAGCTGACGAGTCTCGCACCAATCCGGGCGATCTTCTTCGATCGCTGATCAGCGACTATGGCCCCTGCCTCATTCTGGTGGACGAGTGGGTCGCGTACGCTCGACAGCTGTGGGGTCGCGAAGACCTCGCAGCAGGGACGTTTGACACCCAGTTCACCTTTGCGCAATCGCTCACTGAAATCGTCAAGACTGTCCCCGGGGCGCTGCTGGTGATCTCCATCCCCGCATCCCACGACCCAGAGAAAGACGTTGGGGGAGGCGGTTCGGCCATCGAGGTCGGTGGACCTAATGGCCAAGAGGCTCTTCAGCGACTGCAGAACGTCGTTCGGCGCGTCGCGGACCAATGGCGGCCTGCGAGCTCGCAGGAGTCCTTTGAGATCGTTCGGCGACGTCTCTTCGTTGAGCCATCTGCCACGGCAACGGCCGACATCGCAGCTGTCGCAAGGCAGTTCACCCAGTTCTATGCCCGGCACGTAGGAGAGTTCCCCCGCGAGGTGAGCGAGCCGGCCTACGAAGCGCGTATCAAGGCCGCCTACCCGTTGCATCCCGAGCTCTTCGACCGGCTCTATGAGGACTGGTCCACGCTCGAGCGATTCCAGCGGACCCGTGGCGTTCTGCGCTTGATGAGCACGGTCGTCCACGCGCTGTGGGTTGCGCAAGATGCTTCGCCGATGATTCTCCCTGCGAACATCCCGCTCAGCGTGGCGACGGTCGCAAGCGAGATCACGCAATACCTGCCCGACTCGTGGAAGCCGATCATCGACACCGACATTGATGGCCTCAACTCGACCCCAGCACAGGTCGACCAGGATCGGCCGTTGCTCCAGGCGCGTGCCGTCACGCGCAGATTGGCACGGTCCATTTTCATCGGTTCCGCGCCCACCCTGCGATCGGCACATCGCGGGGTTGAGCGTCAGCGGATCTGGCTCGGCGCGGCGTTGCCCGGCGACACCGTCGGCAATTTCGGCTCAGCCCTTGACCTGCTCGCCCAACGTGCCACCTACCTCTACTCCGAGGGCAACCGCTATTGGTATGACACCCAGCCGTCAGTGACCAGGACAGCGGCCGACTATGCCGACGGCCTGCGGGAGAAGCCCGAGGAAGTATGGGTCGAGGTCGTCCGCCGGTTGCGGGATACGGAGTCTCGACACCGAGGCGGTTTCGCTGCTGTTTCCGTCGCGCCTGATTCCTCTGCCGAGATCCAGGACGGCGAGGAAGTTCGGCTGGTAATCCTGCATCCATCCCAGACTTATTCAAAAGGCTCTTCTGGGTCGGCGGCGATAACCTTCGCGACTGATGCCTTTGAGCGTCGCGGTACCGCGCACCGGACCAACCGCAACCTTCTGGTGCTGTTGGCCCCTGACGTGAAGCGAATGGACGAGCTGGCTGAATCGACTCGGAGTTACCTGGCTTGGAAGTGGGTTGAGGATCGCCAGGAGGAGCTGAATCTCTCCCCTCAACAGTTCAAGCAGGTCACGTCAAACGTGCATCGCAACAACGATGACGTCACGGCTCGGATCGCGCAGACCTATCACTGGGTCCTGTTGCCCGAACAGCCTGACGCCGCGCGTCCGTCGAAGATCGCGGTGGAGAAGGCAGAAGGCGCGAACGCACGACTCGCGGAACGTGTCACCGACAAACTCGCGCGATCAGGACTGTTGGCTAGCTCGGTTGCGGCGCGGGCAATTCGGCTGGATCTGGACCAGAAGGTGCGTTCGGTGTGGGACCGCGGCCACGTCGCGGTCGGGGAGCTGTGGGGGTACTACTGCAAGTACCCGTATCTGACTCGACTGCGGGATCGCAGCGTCCTGGTCGATGGTGTGCTGTCGACGCTGACGTCGCTGACATGGGAGCTGGAGGGGTTTGCCCTTGCCGATTCCTACGACGAGACGACAGGCCGCTACGCCGGCCTCGTCGTACCCGGCGGGGACGCCCACTTTGCTCAGGTCACCGACGGGACGTTGTTGGTTGCTCCATCCGCCGCTCTAACCCAAAGTGCCCTCGAGCAGGAAGCTGAGCGGGGCGACGATGAGCATCAAGCGGAGCCCGGCGTCGAAACTCCACCGAAGAAACGTGACAGACCGGCCGCGACGCCGCACAACACCAGGTTCTTCGGTGTCTACAGGGTCGACCCCGAGCGCTACGCGCGGGACCTGACCCGCGTGAGCCAGGAGGTTCTTCAGCAGCTCGCGGCCGTTGATGGTTCTCGGCTCGAGGTGACCATCGAGGTGCATGCACGCGCGCCGAAGGGCTTCCCCGATGACAAAGTCCGGGTTGTGCTGGAGAACGCTCGAACCCTGAAGTTCGAGCAGTCCGCATTCGAGGACGAGTAGTCGACAATGTCGCTTGAGACCGATGTTGTTTCGCTTGTTGGCGATCCAGCGAAGGCACTGATCACTCAGGCTTCACGGATCGAACACCAGGCCAACGCACTGCTTGAAGGCTTGGAACGGGCGGGCCTTGCGGTTGACGACGCCTTATCGAGATTGCGAGCGGACGTGGGAGCGCGCGATGGGCGCTCGGCGAAATCTTCGGTCGTCCGTGTCGAGATAGATCCCGCGAATGCGAACAGCCTGCGACTGCTGGCCGCGCTGAGCCACCACGAGGGCGTCCAGCGGGACACGAGCCTGATGGCGCCCCTGGCACGAAGGCTTTCGTCGGAGATCGCATCGACTGTGAAGGCCGCGTCTGCGTCGAGGGGCAAGGTCAAGTTCTTCTTCGCGCGTGGCAAGACGAAGGAGAAGGCGACCTCCTCGCTTGCCAGCCTGCAACAGCTGCTCGCTTGGTCGGCGAAGAATGGGATCGAGCGGCATCTGCAGTTGGCCATCACGCGCTGCGAGCCTCCGTCCTGGGACGGCATGCAATTGTACGGGGACTTCCAGGCGCGGCCCGGGTCCTACTATGACGCCGTCGCGAAGGCCATGGGAGCGAATCCTGCGCAGGTTGAGGCTGAGGCGTTCGTTGATGCAGACATCGTGCGCAGCGCTGTCGTACTGGCACACTTGGCGTCTCGCCTTATCGGGGCCTTTGTGGAGGCCCCTGAGAGAGTCAGGCCCGCCTTCCTCGCATTACGGAACCAGATGGTCCGCCGCGATCTCGCTCAGATGCCGATCGCACGTCTTAAGGACGCCACCGACGGCCGGCTCCGATTCGGCGTCATCGAATCGGCGGGATACACATCGGTCTTGGACATCGTGAATACCAGTGTTCCGGTGCTGCAGGCCATCAATGGTGTCGGACCGCAAACCGCGATGCAGGTCCACGTAGCGGCTCGCCAAGTGGCGAAGGCGGTTGAGGATGACCTTAATTTCAGGGTGGACCTGGACCCAGGTAACAAGTTGAGCACGACCCTGTTGAAGGAGTTGTATCTCTGGGACCGGCTCCACCGTGGGGTCACCGGAATGGAAGAGGACCTGGAGCGCGTCGCTCGGGAGCTGGCACCGCTAGCTCGCATATCAGCTCCGACGCAGGGGCAGGTGGGTTTCTTCACGGGAGGGTCTACCGGAGGAAACCTCAAAACGAGTACCGTCCGCGGGTGGGTGAACTGGGCCTTGGGCAATGACGCTCGTTTGAAGCAAGCCGGATCCGCACTCTCCCCTCAGGCGGTCAACGCAGAAGACGCCTGGAGCGACTTCGAAAGGAGATCCGCTGAATATTATGTACTGCTCGGTGAACTCGTCGATCTCAAGCTTGATGTGGCCGCGACCGAAGGTTATCTACCTGCAGAGATCGTGGCCCAAGTTCATCAACAGCCACTCGACGACACATTCAGTCGTGTCTCCCTCCGTGGCTACCAGTCATTTGGGGCCCGATTCGCGCTAGTGCAGAAACGGGTCATCATCGGCGACGAGATGGGTCTCGGCAAGACCATTCAGGCCATCGCAGCCATGGCTCACCTCAGAGCGACCGGAGCCACGAAGTTCCTCGTGGTTTGTCCTGCGAGCGTGCTCATCAACTGGACCCGTGAGATCGCGGACCGCAGCATCCTGCACAGTTACCGCCTGCATGGTCTAGAACGCGCGGCAAACCTGAAGGCATGGAATCGAAACGGCGGCGTGGGCGTGACCACGTTCGAGGCCTTGCGCGTTATCGGGATCAGCCGAGATGTAACGCTTGCGATGCTCGTGGTGGACGAGGCCCATTTCGTCAAAAACCCAGACGCGCAGCGATCGCAATCCGTTGCGCGGATCATCAAGCAGGCTGAGCGCATTATGTTCATGACTGGTACGCCCATGGAGAACCGTGTCGAAGAGTTCAAGAGCCTGGTTGCATATCTGCAGCCCGACCTGATCCCCCAGATCGGGGGAGCCCAGGCCATCGTTGGCGCGAGTGCCTTCAGGAAGTCAGTCGCACCCGTTTATCTCAGGCGCAACCAGGAGGATGTGCTCGCCGAACTGCCACCACTGGTGCAGGTCGATGAATGGGAAGAGTTCGGCTCAGCCGATTTCACCGCCTATAGGATCGCGGTCCAGGCGGGGAACTTCATGGCAATGCGCCGAGCCGCCTTCGCGACCTCAGATCCCAAGCGGTCAGCGAAGCTGACACGACTCGTCGAGATCGCGGACGAGGCGGGGGACAACGGCCACAAGGTCATCGTCTTCTCCTACTTCCGTGACGTATTGGCTAACGTTCAACTGGCCTTGGGCACCCGTGCAATCGGGCCGCTCAATGGAGGCGTTCCACCCGCTCAGCGGCAGCAGCTCGTGGACGTATTCAGTGCCGCAAAGGGCCATTCCGTCCTGGTGAGCCAGATACAAGCGGGTGGCGTGGGCCTGAACATGCAGGCTGGCTCAGTGGTCATCCTTTGTGAGCCACAAGTGAAGCCGACGCTTGAGGCTCAGGCGATCGGGCGTGCTTATCGAATGGGACAGGTTCGATCCGTGCAGGTGCATCGTCTGCTTATCGAGGACAGCGTTGACCAGCGCATGCTGGAGATCCTCGACAGCAAGTCCCGTCTCTTCGACGAGTACGCCCGGCCGAGTGCCATCGCCGACAGCAGTCCCGAGGCCATCGACATTTCCGAGGCTTCTCTCGCAAAGGCCGTGGTGGAAAGGGAGCAAGAGCGCCTGGCCATGAAGATGATGTCGACTGCTGTGTCTGAACCTCAAAACGATGCTGATGCCGGGATTGTGCAGTGACGATGAGCGAGTCATGGCGGAGCGGAGACCAGTACTGTGCGGTCACCTAGTCGGTCGACCACTTGGCTGCTTCATTAGAAGTCCCTGACAGAGACTGACCGGCGCCGTTCATACGATGACGAGTCGCAGGTGGCCACGGTCATCGTCATGGCGCTCGAGCCCTCTCATGTTGGAGCCGTCTTGTTTCGGACCGCTTTCCTGCAGCCGAGGCGAACCCGGTCGTGGAGTGTGGCCTAGACCTACGCCGCGCATCGCTTGGGTGGACTGCCGAGGCGGAGAGAACTCCTGGCCCAGAGGCAAGGCCCGTGTGGAGGATCAGGATGCTCACGGGCAGACCAATGCTCGGATCTGCTGGATGAGTTCCGTACTGTCTGACGAGTTCGTGCGAAGCATCCGATCGCCGGCCGGCGTTGGGTTAGTGACGGCCTGGATGACCTTACCCATGCTCTTTCCACGCCGGTAGATGCGGACCTCTTGGCCCTGCCGCGGCTCCGGGTTAGCGTCGATGTTGTCGAGAGGAAAGTAGCCGAGCCCCTCGCTTTCGAGCAGACTGGCCAGCTCATCGAGGACGAACCTCCCGAGGCGGTCGTACCCGATCATCTTTCGAAGGTCCCCGAGCGTGACGACGACGACAGTCTCGTTGTCGACTTTCTTACCGAGGTCAGTGAGCGTGCTGATGGCCATGGTTTGGCTCCCGTTCTCCTTGTGTGTGGTTTATTTCGTAAGTATATCATCACAGACGTATAGATGACAACACCTGTAGAATAAAAATGAAAACAACGCCGCTTGCCTTCGAGATGCTGACGGTTCCCCACGTCGGACTAGAGAGCTCCTATCGCGCTCGGCGGATCCGTTGTGAGGGGCGGCCGAAGGTGCCTGAGGACAGGGTTCCGGTGTCCAACAGGTGGGGTTCCATGGCTCGTTTGAAGGGGTCCTATTTACGGGGTTGCCCGGAAACGGCCTCGTGGGAGTCCCACAGTCCGCGGAAGGCGAACCTGGGCCCAGGAGGTGCTCGTCGGGGTTGGGGCTGTTGGCATGGCCCCGTAGCTTGGGCTTCGCGGCACTCACAATTCAGCCTGTTTCGCAGGGCAGTGGCCCGGCGGGGATCTGGGGGCTAGCCAGCCGCTCCGGATCGGCGACCAGGGCATCCACCAGTGCAGTAAGCGGGATGACGGCCAGGTTGCCACGAGATTCATTCATCGCTCATCGTCTTGTCATGCGTCTGCCGGTTGGTCGACGTTCAAAGCGCCGTAGTCGAAGTCGGTCCTAGCGACTGCCGGCGTCTGGCAGCCATCGATTGTCGCGCGCAGAGAGCACTTACCTGTGGCGCGTCTGCGGGCGTGCCTCCAGCCGGCCTGGCTCCTGCACTTGGTGGGGAGGCCAAACTCGGCCTTAATCACTTCTGCCGGGACCGTTCGCCGCACAATGGGATCCGTGACCACCAAAGCGGTAACCCCCAACCGGCCTGCGTCGCTGTACAACCCGTGGCCGAAGAACCCGAACCCGGCCTGGGTCCTCCCGCGCGGAGTTAGCATCGCCTGGCCGGGAGATGTCCTGGCCGCTGGCAGACCACATCGGCAGAGCCTTTTCCTAACCCGTGGTGCGCCCGCGAGCGGTAAGACCACGTTCGCCCGGGCACTGGTTGACGCGCTGGCGTTGGGGACTGCCATCAGGGTCAACAAGGACGACCTGCGTGCGATGCTGCACAACGGCGTGTACGGCGGATACACCACAGAGAAGCAGGTTGACACAGCTCGCGACGGCGTGGTCATCGACGCGCTGAACGCCGGCTCGCACGTCGTCGTGGACGACACGAACGCGTCCGACCGCCAGATGCGCCACTTGGCCAAGTTGGGACGGGATGCCGGCGTGGACGTGGTCGTAGTCGACTTCACCGACGTTCCGCTGGAAGTGTGCCTGGTTTGGAATGCGACAAGGACGAACCCTGTTCCTGAGGAGGCGATCAGGAACGTGACCGCGTCGCTGAGGGCGGCGCCCTCGCCGCCGCACCCAGCCCCAGCAATCTGGCCGAAGCGCCCCCTTGTCGGCAAGCAGACCCGCGCCACTTCTATCCGCCGCACCAAAGCCCTGGGGCCTGCTCCGGCACATGTGCCGTACGGGCGCCGCGTTGTGTTGGTCGATATTGATGGCACCGTGGCTCTGTCCGGCGGCCGGGATCCATCCGACTGGGACACGGTGGGCGCCGACACCACGAACGCGCCAGTGCTGGCCATCGTGACGGCGCTGGCCGCCGCGGGCAACAAGGTTGTGTTCCTGACCGAGCGCGACGAGGTCTGCCGGCCCGAGACATCCAAGTGGCTGCGCAAGCACATCCCGATCGCGTTCGCCGGTCCGTTCATGCGCCCGGCCGGCGACACCCGCAAGGACGTCGTGGTCAAGGCCGAGCTATATCGCAAGCATGTCGCGGGCCGCCACAACGTCGTCGCGGTACTGGACGACAGCAAACAGATGGTCGACTTGTGGCGTTCACTGGGTTTGACGTGCCTGCAGGTAGCCGAGGGGAACTTCTGATATGACCACGGCTCACCGTCGTGTCGTCGAAAACGGCGATGGGCTGGCTGGCCGCCCGGCGACGCTGGTTTCCCCGAGTTGGATCGGCCCGAGTTCGCACGTCGAGAAGTACAGCAGTTTGGTACAGCAACGCCATCGACTTCCATTGGAGTCAGTTGCGCTTCTGCGGCGAGATCCCTGCTCAAACAAGCCCCAGCGACCGCCATGCCCCGAGTTCGCAATGGGGGGGTCAGTGCGTCGCTTCAACTCCACCCCAGTCTTTGGTGCTCTTCCGGGGCGCCCGTTCCGGGCTGAAAATGGGGTCGTGGTTGCTCGCCGATGTCGTTGTTCCTTGGTCCGT
>JGI24130J36418_10000540_pt1 | contig 12577 bp, 8 predicted proteins | sample BarGraNGADG00212_FD_36418 | JGI IMG/M metagenome (IMG submission 36418)
AACAGCCGACTAAACCTGTAGTAGCGCTGTATTTAACGTATTTGGACGCGAGTTCAACTCTCGCCACCTCCACCATGAACAGAACAACCCGCCCACCGGCACCCCAGCCGGTGGGTTTTTTCGTTGCCGCAGAGGGCCTCTGGGCAAGTTCTCCTCAGGAATTGAAGCCGATTGAGTCAGAGGGCTTGCTTTTGGAGCAGCACATGGGTACATTAAGAGGTGAACATGGTGAGTAACCGTAGTCCTGGTATACCACGAAAGCATGGTTCCGAACATATTGCAGACAATTGATGTCCTGGTAAGAGACCGACCAGCAGTGGGCTGCCTTTGCATGTACTCAGGCGCTGGCAGCAAGGTGGCCCAGACAATAGGAGACGAGCGATGGCTAGAGCTGATCTCTTGATCCGCATTATAAGATCAGGAATGCAGGGCGACAAGATTGCGTTTCGCAAGGTCGCCGAAGCGATCATTGCAGAAGAACGCTCAAACCAGCATGGGGTCTTGGCTGAGAAGCTGGCAGAGATCCTAAGCAGCACTCCGGCTGAGCGTTCAATATCCAATGGCATTCCGTTGGTTGACCAGCGTATGAGCAGTCTGGTCCAAGAAGTCATGCCTCAGCGAAGACTGTCAGATTTGATCCTACCTGACGGAGTGCGCAGAATCTGTTGTGGTCTCGTCGAAGAGCACCATCGCGCCGATCTGTTGAGGTCATACAACTTGGAGCCTCGTAGTCGCGTTTTGCTCATAGGACCACCCGGCAACGGCAAGACGTCCCTAGCTGAGGCAATTGCGGAGGCCCTTGAGGTGCCCCTTCTGGTCGTACGATACGAGAATGTCGTGGGCACTTACCTTGGCGAGACGGCGGTTCGTCTCGGGAGGCTATTTGAGTATGCTTCCACCAGGCAGTGTGTTCTCTTCTTCGACGAGTTTGAAACTCTCGGCAAGGAACGCGGCGATCTGCACGAGACGGGTGAGATCAAGCGGGTAGTCAGTTCGCTTCTGATGCAGATTGACAGTCTCCCGAGTCACGTTGTGGTGATTGGTGCAACAAACCATGCGGAGTTGCTGGATCGTGCCGTGTGGCGCCGATTCCAGGTTCGCATGACTTTACCAGCCCCTTCGGGCGCTGGGCTTGGACAATGGTTTCAGGAATTCGAGCACCGAATCGGTATTTCACTCGGCTACTCGTCGTCAGTTCTAGCTCAGCGATTTCTTGGCCAGAGCTACGCAGAGGCGGAGGAATTCGGCAGCACTGTCTTCCGGCAATATGTAATGGAGCAGCCAGACGCCAACATGAAGGAAATCGTGTCTCAGACGCTCCGTCATTGGGATGAGAGATCGGTGACCGTAGAGCAACTGGATGGACCGGGGGCAAAGAATGGCTGAGCGCCCACTACTCCTCTTTCCACGACCCGATGAGGCGGCAAGAGGGCGTCTATCTTCCGGTTTTGGCCATTTCTCCCTCCCGACACACATGCGACAAGGGGAGCGATTGTCACCGCTGCTCGACGAGTTGTGGAAGGAATTCGTGACTCGCTGCGCTGAGATGCCATATACCATACCAGAGGCCCTTCCTCAGCAGACACTGGTTATTGAGACGATTGGCAGTGTTGACGACTTCGCGAACGCGGTTAGGCGCATCGACGGTATGGAGTGGATGGCTGAGTTTGACATTGACGACATAACCCCGGACGCTGACTTTCACGACGAGCAGAATCCAGAGAAGAGGCTTGATGGGCGCATGTACCTCATAATGACCAACCAACAAGCGCTGCTGAAAGTGCTCTCCTTGTGGCGGAGTTACAAGGACGACAAGGACTTCGATTTTGGGTATGGTCTGGCCAGATTCCGGAAGGTGTTTGGCCAACTCAAGAATATTCGCTTATGGGGGGTTGAGGACACGTATCAGGAAACCGGCATTGTCGACGCCTTGGACAGCCATCTGAAGTTCCACAGTGACAAGCCCATCCGATTGGAAATTGAACTGTGGTTCCATCGCGGGGCCGCAACGAGACAGGCCAGCAAAGAACGTGTAGCGAAGCTCCTGGAGAAACACGACAGCAAGATTCTCTGCGAATCCTTCATCGAAGACATTGCCTATCATGGTCTCTTGGTGGACCTATCTTCCCATGCTGCTCAAAGCATCGTCGACAATCCGAGCGAAGAGCTGAAGATGTATCACGATGTCATGTATTTTCGACCCAGAGGGCAGATGATGGCCGGACCCAACCCGGTCGAAGGCGAGTCATCGCCGGCGACGGAAGGACAACTGTCTGGGATGGTGGGGACCAATCCGGCCGAAGGTGCGTCACTGGCGAATAGCTCTCTCGAAGAAGCGTCTATGCCGGCGGGTGATCCGGTCGTTGCCCTCTTTGATGGGTATCCTTTGGAGAATCACGCATGGTTGGCAGGCCGGTTGAACATTGATGACCCCGATGGATGGGCGGAAGCCTACGATATTCCCCGGCAGCGCATCCATGGAACCTCTATGGCCTCCCTTATCATTCACGGTGACCGAAGTGAGAGAGGGACGTCACTGGCGAGCCCCCTCTACATTCGGCCAATCATGAAACCGGTCCCGTACATCCATGAATCCTTCATTGAGGAAGTGCCTGACGACTGTCTGGTTGTTGATCTTATCCATCGGGCAGTAAGGAAGATGTGCGCAACGGATGCAGCCGAGCCCCCTAGTGCTCCGGGCGTCAGAATCATTAACTTGTCCATTGGAGACCAAGGCAGGCCGTTTGCCCGGTCGATGAGCCCGCTCGCCCGGCTCCTGGATTATCTGAGCGCCAAGTACGGAGTTCTATTCGTCATTAGTGCTGGGAACTATGTCCAGCCTGTCTCCGTGGGTGCCCCGCGAAGTGCTTTTGTGGCGCAGCAGCCCGACGAACGCGAAGCGGCAATTGTCAAAGCCCTTTATCGAGATGCCTCACGAAGGAGGCTGCTCTCTCCGGCAGAAAGCATCAACGGACTGACGGTTGGCGCCGTTCATGATGACACTTCGAATTGGCAACTACCCAGTAACATGTTCGATCCTTTTGTGATGGCACTGCCGAGCCCTGTTTCTGCTTTTGGGAGCGGTTATAGGCGCGCAATCAAACCCGATATAGTATTCTCCGGTGGGAGAGTGCCGTTCCAGGAAAAGTCTGACTCACTGACCAACGGCGATTACCAAATTGAGCCCAATCCGATATCAACCCGAAGCCGTCCTCCGGGAACCAAATCGGCTACGCCAGGCCGGCGACCAGGCGCCGTATCGGATTTCTGCTACAGTTGTGGTACGAGCAACGCGACAGCACTGATTAGCCATGCAGCAGGTCTCTGCTGCCAGTCTCTGAGACAGATCCTTCACACATGGACAGTGGATTCCGATTGTAGTGCCTTTGAAGCGCCACTGGTGAAGGCTATGCTGGTTCATAGCAGCTCGTGGAACGACACCGGTGACAGAATAGCCCATATACTTCGTCGGCCAGACAACGAGCGTCAACTCGGCGGTCTTGTGAGCAGATGGATGGGTTATGGAACGCCAGAGATCGGTCGCGTCCTCAATTGTACGGAACAGAGAGCTACTCTCCTTGGCTACGGCCGACTTGGCGAAGACAGAGCCCATGTTTACCGTCTGCCATTACCTCCATGTCTTGGCTCAAGCCCCGTGAAGAGACGCTTGATTGTGACGCTAGCATGGCTATCGCCAATTGCACCCAATACTCAAAAATACCGGGTCGCAAGCATGTGGTTCGAAGTTGGTGGTATCCCGCTGACTCCTTACAGACAAGGTGCATGCCAGGGACGCGGGTGGCAGGCGGTGCGTAGGGGCACCCTTCAGCATGAGGTATTCGAAGGGGAGGCGGCGGAACCATTTGTCGACAGTGACGAGATCACCATAACGGTCAACTGTCGTGGTGATGCTGGGAGAGTTCTAACCCCCGTGCCATACGGAATAGTAGTGTCTTTGGAGGTCGCTCAGAGCACGGACATAGCCATCTACAATGAGATCTTCACTCGAATCGCACCTCGAGTTCGGATTGAGCCTGCAGCAGAGGATCATCGGGAGTAAGTCAGAGATGCATCCACTCCGGGGCTGACAGCCGTCTGGGTCTGCCGTGGTGTTATACTCAAAGCACTCTCTTCGGTACTGAGTTCAACTCTCGCCAGCTCCACCACGAACAGAACAACCCGTCCGCCGGCATCCCAGCCAGTGGGCTTTTTCATTGTCGTCGATCTCGGCGTCCCAGGCATTATCTTGTCGTTCTATCATGACAACGTGTCACGCCGGCAGACAGAAGAGAGTCCCCCATTCTTCCCCGAATCGCTTGCCATTTGCCCGTAACGCTTCATACTACGATGTTGCAGGTGTATCGGTATGCGGACAATGGCAAGGGAGGGCAGATGGCGCGGACGAAAACAACCAACGGCAGCACGACGGGGGCGAATCTGGGATTCGAGGCCAAGCTGTGGGGAATGGCCGACGAGCTGCGCGGCAGTATGGATTCCGGCGAATACAAACACGTCGTCCTGGGTCTCATCTTCCTCAAGTATATCTCAGACCGGTTTGAGCAGCGGCATGTCCAGCTGGTAGAGGAGATGGCCGATCCTGCCAACGACAGCTACATCGCCGAGCCAGACGAACGGCGGTATGCGACAGAGGACCGCGACCAATACATGGCGGTCAACGTGTTCTGGGTTCCCGAGGAGGCGCGCTGGTCCCAGTTGCGAGCGGTGGCGCATCAGCCCACCATCGGCAAGACCATCGATGATGCGATGGCCACGATCGAACACGAGAACCCCAAACTGAAGGGGGTCCTGCCCAAGGATTACGCCCGCCCCGGCGTGGACAAGGAACGTCTCGGTCGCCTCATTGATCTCATGAGCGGTATTGGGCTGAACGATACGGAGCACGGCTCCACGGACATCCTCGGCCGCGTGTATGAGTACTTCCTCGCGCAGTTTGCCAGCGCTGAGGGCAAGAAGGGCGGCGAGTTCTACACTCCGCGCTGCGTCGTCCGGACGCTGGTCGAGATGCTTGCGCCATACAAGGGCCGCGTCTATGACCCGTGTTGTGGGTCTGGTGGCATGTTCGTGCAGAGCGAGGAGTTCATCGAACAGCATGGCCACAAGGGGAGCGTCTCCATCTATGGTCAGGAGCTCAACTACACCACATGGCGGCTCGCCCGTATGAACCTGGCCATCCGTGGCATCGAAGCGGACCTAGGCCCACAGAACGCGGACAGTTTCCTGCACGACCTGCACCCCGACCTCAAGGCAGACTACATCCTGGCTAATCCACCCTTCAACATGAGTCCATGGGGTGGTGACCGCCTCAAGACCGATCCGCGCTGGCAGTACGGTATGCCCCCGCAGGGTAACGCCAACTACTCATGGATCCAGCATTTCGTGTACCACTTGGCGCCGCACGGCGAAGCAGGGTTTCTGCTCGCCAACGGCAGCATGTCCAGCAACACGTCGGGAGAAGGCGAGATTCGCCGTCACCTCATCGAGGCTGATGTGGTGGATTGCATGGTCGCCATGCCGGGGCAGTTGTTCTACTCCACCCAGATACCTGTCTGCCTGTGGTTCCTAACGCGCTTCAAAGGCAGCAACCGTTTCCACGACCGCCGGGGGCACATCCTGTTCATCGACGCACGCAAGCTGGGGACCATGGTGGACCGCACGCACAAGGAGCTGAAGCCCGAGGACATCCAGCACATCGCAGGGACGTATCATGCCTGGCGCGGTGACCCCAAAGCGGACGAATACGAGGACGTTCCTGGTTTCTGCAAGAGTGCAGCGCTTGATGAGGTTGTCGCCAACGGCTACGTGCTGACACCCGGCCGCTATGTCGGAGCGGAGGAAGTCGAGGATGACGGTGAACCATTCGACGAGAAGATGAAGCGGCTTGCTGCTCAATTGGGTGAGCAGATGGAGGAGTCGCGCAAACTGGATGACGAGATCAGGAAGAACCTGAAAGGCTTGGGCTATGGAGGCTGAGTGGCAGGAAACAACGATTGGTGATCAGGTTGACCTTGCCACTGGCGAAGCTTTTGAAAGTGCGCGATTTGGAACTACGCCTGATTCGGGCACGCTGTTGGCCAGAGGAGACAATATCAAGGAAGGCGAGTTTGAATGGGGCGATAAAGCGCGATACTGGCCCGAATTGACTCCAAACCTCGAACGACGTCTCCTACGGGATGGCGATGTTCTATTGGGGATGGATGGTTCGAAGGTTGGCAAGAATTGGGTGCAAGTTCGGGAGAAAGATCTGCCCTGCCTATTGGTCCAGCGAGTGGCGTGCCTCCGCGCAAAGAAGTCGATGGACCAGCAGTTCCTTCGGTACCTCATCGGGAATCCAGACTTCGCAGCGTACGTCGAAAGGGTCAAGACTGGAACTTCGATACCTCATATCAGTGGAGGTCAAATCAAGGCATATCAAATCCTGCTCCCATCTCGTGCTGAGCAAAGGACCATTGCGCACATCCTCGGGTCGCTCGACGACAAGATCGAGCTCAACCGGCGAATGAACGAGACACTGGAGGCTATGGCACGTGCCCTCTTCAAGAGCTGGTTCATCGACTTCGACCCCGTCCATGCCAAGGCCGAAGGCCGTGACGCTGGTCTCCCCGCTGACATCGCCGCCCTCTTCCCCGACTCCTTCCAGGACTCGGATCTTGGCGAGATCCCCGAAGGATGGAGGATTGGGACACTAGAAGACTACGCGGAGCTGAACCCAGAGTCGTGGTCGGCAGATACTGTGCCCGACGAAGTCAACTACGTTGACTTGGCGAACACGAAGTGGGGACGAATCGAGGTGCCACAGAGACTCTCATGGAAGGAAGCTCCAAGTCGAGCCAGACGTGTCCTGAGGCCAGGTGATACAATCGTTGGCACTGTCCGTCCGGGCAATGGCTCCTACTCCTTCGTTGCCGAAGACGGTCTGACTGGTAGTACAGGGTTCGCTGTGCTGCGACCGCGGGCAGCCGCATATGCTGCATTGGTCTACTTGGCGGCGACTGAACACGACAACATTGTACGCCTGGCGCATCTGGCCGACGGCGCCGCGTACCCAGCTGTTAGGCCCGAAGTTGTATTCGAAACACAAGTCGTCCGACCTGATCGACCAATCGTTGAGTGCTTTGCGCGTTGCACGAGATACATGATGGAGAGACAGGCAGCCAACAATGCCGAGTCACGCACACTCACCTCTCTGCGCGATTCGCTGTTGCCCAAGCTTCTCTCGGGCGAGGTGCATGTGAAAGACGTCGAATGTGTCAAGGACGTATCATCATGACAGATTGGAGGACGGACATCACGGATGCGCTATCCGATTTCTGCAAAGTGGCGGAACTCGCTGGCGTACAGTTGGATGCCGCTCAACTCAAAGTCGAATTCCTCCCTGCTCCTCACAAACCGACAAAGCTTCCTACTGGGAAAATGGCGATCTACGGATACTGGGGCTTGAACCAGTGGCTCAAGATCGGCATGGTGGGACCCAATTCGCAGGCCCGATATGTCAGCCAGCACTACAATGCGGGCAGTGCAGGAAGTACGCTTCCGGGGTCGCTCGTCCATGACCAGCGCATGGCAGAGATTCCAGGGTTTGACGCGGCAGTACCTGGGACTTGGATCAAGTCATCCTGCAACCGCGTGAACATTCTCCTGCCAGCTACGCTCGGCAGAGAACTGCTTGCCCTGCTTGAAGCCTTTCTGCACGTGCGTCTCAACCCATGCTATGAACGGTAGCCATCTCTTGCTCGATCCCCACAGAGCCCTCGAACATCTTTGTTGTCGGCGTCAGTACATCCGAATACCAGGGAGGCGGTCGATATGCCATTAGAAGCAGTTCTGTCACAGAATGATGCGGATGCACTGATCATCCTCGATAAGAAAGCAGTGGACAACACTCGATGGTACTTACCAGCTGGTGGTGTGTTCACTGACATACCACTCGTCTCGGTTGATGAACGGGAGAAGTTCAGACTCGGTATCCGACGCGCCTACATTGAACTCACCAAGCTTACTTTCACCAATCTTGTTCGGGAGAACATCATGCTGGTAAGGCTTGATCTCAATGGGTCTGGACATAAGAATCCAGACGGCGAGAAGCTGCAGTGCCCTCATGTGCACATCTACCGTGAGGGATACGGGGATAAATGGGCGTGCGTGCCACCTGCCGACATTCTCAATAACCTTGGAAACGTGTATGATACTCTCGACAGCTTCATGAGATTCTGCCATGTAGTTCGATTTCCCATAATCGAGAGGGAGCTATTCCAGTGATTGACGAGATTCGGAGACTTCTTGACGACTATCTTGGCTGGCTGAGAGACAACACTGTCTTGCGTGAGACTGGTGGCTGGGTCGAGATGACAACGCCATATTTGGATCGGCACAACGACTATTTGCAGATATTCGTCAAGAAGACTGACGAAGGGTACGTCTTGACAGATGACGGGTACGTATTGGGCGACCTTGAGCAGTCAGGCTGTTCTCTTGATTCGGATCGGAGACAGAACCTGTTGCACATGACTCTCAATGGATTTGGTGTCGAGCTCAGAGACTCTCGCCTCCAAGTCAATGCATCTTCCCAGAACTTCGCGTCCAAGAAGCACAGCCTCTTGCAGGCGATGCTCAGCGTGAATGATCTGTTCTATCTCGCCGCGCCCAATGTTGCCAGCCTCTTCTTTGAGGATGTCGCAAGTTGGCTTGACGGGCACGAAATTCGGTACACAGCCAAGTCTAGATTTGCAGGGAAATCGGGTTACGACCACGTGTTCGATTTCGTAATTCCGAAATCGCGATTGAAGCCGGAACGGATGCTCCAGACTATCAACCACGCAACGAAGGACGCGGCGCAGAGTGCTGCATTCGCATGGATAGATACCAAAGAGTCGCGACCAGCCCTTGCGGCTGCCTATGCTCTTATCAACGACTTGAGTGGCAGTCCGACTCCTTCGGCCGTGGATGCTTTTGGCCGGTACGAGGTGAAGCCGATTCTGTGGAGTCGGCGTGAGGAGTTCGCCGCAGAGCTCGCCGCATGACAGAATCGGAACTGGAGACCGTCCTGCTGGAATGGCTGCGTGGCTCCGGTGTCAAAGCCATTGCTGGTCCTTCTATTGCCCCTGGCGAACCTGCAGCCGAACGCACATCCTATGACCAGGTCATCCTCGAAGGTCGGCTGCGCGCTGCCCTGAAGCGGTTGAATCCGTCTGTTCCCGCTGACTGCCTGGATGACGTTGTGCGACGGCTGGAACGGCAGGAGTTGCCATCGCTGGTGCAGAGCAACCGACTGTTCCACCGATGGCTGGTGAGTGGCTTCCCGGTCGAGTACCGACGGATAGATAGCAGTATCAAGGGCGACCTGGTACGCCTCATAGACTTTGACCATCCTGAGGCCAACGACTGGCTGGCGGTCAACCAGTTCACGGTCCTCGAGAACAAGATCAATCGACGGGCAGACGTCGTCCTGTTTGTCAACGGACTGCCACTGGTCGTCATGGAACTCAAGAACCCGGCCGACGAGAACGCAACCATCTGGACCGCGTTCCACCAACTGCAGACGTACAAGAAGCAGATACCCAGCCTGATGCGCTTCAACGAGGCCCTGGTCATCAGTGACGGGACCGAGGCACGCATCGGCTCGCTGACTGCCGACAAAGAGCGCTTCATGCGCTGGCGTACGATCGAGGGTGAGCAGCTGGCGCCTGAGTCGATGCCACAGCTCGAGGTGCTGATACGGGGAGCCTTGGACAAACAGCGGTTTCTCGATATCGTTCGGTCCTTTGTCGTCTTCGAAGACGGAGACGGTGACCCCGTCAAGATCCTGGCGGCATATCACCAGTATCACGCTGTGCTGACAGCTGTGGAGCACACCATCGGGGCGACACGCGCCTTGGGCGACAAGCGGTGTGGCGTCGTGTGGCACACGCAGGGATCGGGCAAGAGCCTGACCATGGCCTTCTACGCTGGGCGCATTATCGCGCACCCCGCCATGGACAATCCAACCATCGTCGTCCTCACGGACCGCAACGACTTGGACGACCAGCTGTTCGGGACCTTTCACCAGTGCCATGAACTGCTGCGCCAGGAGCCCGTGCAGGCGCAGGACTGCGCGCAACTGAAGGAGTTGTTGGCCGTGGCTTCGGGTGGGGTCGTCTTCACGACCATCCAGAAGTTTCTGCCCGAGAACGGAGGCGACCAGTACCCGCAGCTCTCGGCCCGCCGCAACATCGTCGTCATCGCTGATGAGGCGCACCGCAGCCAGTACGACTTTGTCGACGGGTTTGCGCGGCACATGCGTGAAGCGTTGCCAAACGCTTCGTTCATCGGCTTCACCGGCACACCGATCGAGCAGGCGGACAAGAATACCTATGCCGTCTTTGGCGACTGTATCAGCGTGTATGACATCCAGCGCTCGGTCGACGACCACGCTACCGTGCCCATCTACTACGAGAGCAGACTGGCGATGCTGGAGCTGAACGCCTCCGAGCGCCCGCACCTCGATAGCGATTTCGAAGAAGCGACCGAGGGAGAGGAGCTGGCCCGCAAAGAGAAGCTGAAGACGAGGTGGGGTGATCTCGAGGCGGTTGTTGGCTCCGAGAAGCGTATTCAACTGATCGCGCAGGACATCGTCACCCATTGGGAGCAACGTCTGGCAGCCATGGATGGCAAGGCTATGATCGTCTGCATGAGCAGGCGCATCTGCGTCGAACTGTACGATGCCATCATCAAACTGCACCCGGCATGGTCGGATACCGACGACACCAGGGGCGTGCTCAAGATTGTCATGACGGGCGCAGCATCGGACTCTCTGGACTGGCAGCAGCATATCCGCAACAAGAAGGGGCGCGAGGCGCTGGCCAAGCGGTTCAAGGACCCGGCGGACCCGTTCAGAGTGGTCATCGTGCGGGACATGTGGCTGACCGGGTTCGACGTCCCCTGCCTGCACACCATGTACCTGGACAAGCCGATGCGCGGGCACGGCCTGATGCAGACCATTGCGCGGGTCAACCGCGTCTTCAGGGACAAGCCCGGTGGCCTGATCGTCGACTATCTGGGTTTGGCTGATGAACTGCGGATGGCACTCGCGACCTATACCGAAAACGGCGGTACGGGCACGACGGCTGTCGACCAGGAGGTCGCCGTCACCGTGCTCATGGAGAAGTACGAGGTGTGCTGCGGTCTCTTTCACGGTTTTGACTGGCATACGTGGACCACTGGGACTCCTCAGCAGCGCGTGACCCTGCTGCCGGCGGCGATGGAGCATATCCTGGCGCAGGAGAATGGCAAGGAACGCACGCTGGATGGCGTCACGGCACTGTCCAAGGCGTTTGCTCTGGCAGTCCCCAACCCGAAGGCACTTGGTATACGTGATGACGTGGCGTTCTTTCAGGCAGTCCGGGCAGCTCTGGCCAAGTCGACGGCTGGTGACCCACGGCCTGAAGAGGACCTGGACCATGCTATCCGGCAGATCGTGTCACGCGCTGTCTCTTCGGGAGGTGTCGTCGACATCTTCGCCGCCGCTGGTCTCAAGAAGCCGGACATTTCCATCCTTTCTGACGAGTTCCTCGAAGAAGTACGCAGCATGCCATATAAGAACCTGGCGGTGGAAACGCTACGCAAACTGCTGACGGGGGAGATCCATGGCAGCATGCGCACGAACCTCGTGCGTGCGCGGTCCTTTGCCGAGATGCTGGAGCGTTCCATCCGCGCGTACCAGAATCATGCCATCGAGACAGCACAGGTGATCGACCAGCTCATCGAGGTGGCACGCCAGATGCGTGCCGCGCAGAAGAAGGGCGAGGACCTGGGGCTGACCGACGATGAAATTGCCTTCTATGATGCGCTGGGTGTCAACGACAGCGCCGTGCAAGTGCTGGGTGATGCGACCCTGACCATGATTGCCCGCGAGCTGGTGAAGACGCTGCGCAAGAACGTCACCATCGACTGGACTGCCAAGGACAGCGTCAAGGCCCAACTGCGCATCGACGTCAAGAGGATTCTGCGCAAGTACCGCTACCCGCCCGACAAACAGGTCCAGGCCACTCAGACCATTCTCGAGCAGGCAGAGCTGTTGTGCGCCGACTGGGCAGAGAGCGTAAATTGACCAGATCATCGACTGGCCGGTGCTGGGCCGGCAGGGACGTGCTGTTAACTAACAGGGGCAACTGTTGCAGCAATTATGCCAGCAAGCGGTCTGACGACAACAGTGACACATGTTTCCATGAAGCACAGATGGTGAAGGGGGGCAACTTGTGAAACACCGCATATTCCTGTTGCACGAAGGGGAGAAGTTGACATCGATGGAGGAACGGGCGTACGATTCGGAGGACCGCCTGCAAGCATTACTGGCCAATTATCCTGAGCTGCTGGGTGGTGACCAAATGGACGAGACCTATCCGCGCCGGTGGCTGCTCGTTGAGAGAGAGATCACCGTTGCTGGTGACGACTCAGGAGCCGGCCGATGGCACCTTGATCATCTGTTCATCGATCAGGATGGCGTGCCGACATTGGTCGAAGTTAAGAGGGCAACTGACACGCGCATCCGGCGAGAGGTCGTCGGGCAGATGCTGGACTATGC
>JGI24130J36418_10000549_pt1 | contig 12520 bp, 10 predicted proteins | sample BarGraNGADG00212_FD_36418 | JGI IMG/M metagenome (IMG submission 36418)
TCCGTGCAGTCGAGATGTCTCGCTATGTGAGCACTTGGGCTATGGGAGAGGCGGTCCAGCCGGCTCGAAGGTCGTGCTGGCCGTGAACGCGGCTCGTCGGGCGGTACGACGCAGCGCGCCGAGGACGGCCCGTCCCGTCACGAGGATGAGCACCACGTTGGTCAGCGCCCGCCCGAGGTCCCAGCCCAGAGAGGTCGCCACCGAGAACACCAGGAAGTGGTGCACGTTGGTGAGAAGNGCCGCACCCGGTACGAAGGAGAGCTGGGTGCCGGNACCGACGCTGANCGGCCAGAAGGTCAGGTTCAGCAGGAGCCCGTAGGCCAGGGCGCTGAGTCCGCCGTATGCCGCGAGCAGCCCGAGCTCGGCCCGTCCCCGAGCGTGGGGGAGCAGGCCGGCGCCGAGCCCCACCCAGGCGGCCCCGAGCATCTGGAACGGCAGCCATGGCCCCACGCCACCGGTCACCAGCGCCGAGGTCCCGAGCGTGGTGGCACCGAGCACGAAACCGAATCCCGCGCCGAACACCCGGCCGGCCAGGATGAGCAGGAAGAAGACCGTCTCGAGACCGGCAGTGCCGGCACCGAGCGGTCGCAGCGCCGCCCCGACCGCCGACAGCACACCGAGCATGGCCACGGCCTTGACGTCCAGGCCACCCTCGCCGACCTCGGCCAGCACGACGGCGAGCAGCAGCGGCAGCAGCATCGCGAAGAGCAGCGGCGCGTCAGTACCGTGCGCCAGGCCGGCACCGTTATCCACCAGGAGTGGCCAGCCGAACGCAGCGATCCCCACGACCGACATCAGAAGGACGGCAANCGTCGAGCGCGGCCGCAGAGCGATCGCCCGGGCNGGGGCGCCCGTCANCGAGCCCATGGCCGCNCTCACGAGGGCGNCACNGTTGAGGTCGATGAAGCTGAGGTTGAGGACGCCGAGGTTGACGCCCCNGAGGTTGCCGTTCGCGGGGCCAGGGCGGCTTGCACGTCCCGCACGGTCAGCCACGGTTGCGGTGACAGGATCTTGGCGACCTGTGGTGCGAAGGCGGGGGAGGAGACGATGACGTCCGCCGTCGGGCCGTCAGCGACCACCTCGCCGTCTGCCAATACGACGACGCGATCGGCGGTGTCGGCGACGAACTCGACGTCGTGTGTGGACAGCAGGACAGCGCGACCGCGGTCGGCGAGCTCGTGCACGACGTCACGCAGCCGCCGCTTTGCCCCGTAGTCGAGCCCCCGTGTGGGCTCGTCGAGCAGCAGGACCGCCGGGTCGGCACTGAGCTGGACGGCGATCACGAGCGCGAGCCTCTGGCCTTCGGAGAGGTCCCGTGGGTGCTGGCTCGGGGCGATGCCGGGTGCGATCCGCTCCAGCAGGTAGGCGCAGCTGCCGGCGTTGGCTCTGCTCTCGTTGTCGGCACGTTCGCACTCGCCGACCACTGTGTCCAGGTAGAGCAGATCGCCCGGCTCGTGCGGCACGAGGCCCACGAGCTGGCGTCCTTGGGCCGGGTCGAGAGTCGCGGGGTCGAGAGTCGCGGGGTCGAGAGTCGCCGGGTTGAGGGTCGCCGGGGCGATCCCGGCCCGCAGGTCGACGTCCGAAACGACCTCCCTGCCGGCGACGACGGCCACCCGCCCTCGGTCGCGACGACCCGACCCCTGCAGTGCCCACAGCAGGGAGGACTTGCCCGAGCCGTTGCGTCCCATCAGCGCCGTCACCTCGCCGGTCCGCAGGGTCAGATCGATGTCGTTGACGGCGACCACCTCGCCGTATCGCACGACGATCCCGCGCGCCCGCAGTGCAGGAACGCCAATACCGTCCGAGGGCCGACGACGCCGGGGTTGTGGGGCGCAGTGGCTCAGCCGTTCGCGAAGCGGTCCCACTCGTCGGCGGGCATCCCGCACGGACAGCGGCAGCGGCGTCCAACCGGCCAGTCGACCGAGCTCAACCACTGGCGGTGCCACGGACGAGGTGACCATGAGCTCGGCGGGCGGCCCTGACTCTGCCCGGCCGTCAGAACTGAGGTGGACCATCCGGTCGGCATACTGAAGGACGCGCTCGATGCGGTGCTCGGCGAGCATCACGGTGACGCCGAGGTCGTGCACCAGCCGGGTGATGGCGGCAAGGACCTCCTCTGCGGCAGTCGGATCCAGCGCCGACGTCGGCTCGTCCAGGACCAGCACCCGGGGGTGGGTCGTGAGCACGGAACCGATGGCGACCCGTTGCTGCTGACCACCGGACAGGTCGCGCAGCGCGCGGTGTCGCAGGTCTGCCAGACCCAGCAGGTCCAGCGTCTCCTCGACGCGCTTGCGCATGACGTCCGGGGCCAGAGCCAGCTGCTCCATGCCGTAGGCGAGCTCCTCCTCGACTGTGTCGGTGACAAAGCCGGCCAGGGGGTTCTGGCCCACCACACCCACGATGTCGGCGAGATCCCGTGGCCGGTGCTCGCGGGTGTCGCGGCCCAGCAGGCGAACCGATCCCTGGAGCGTGCCACCGGTGAAGTGCGGGACCAGGCCGTTGACGGCGCCAAGCAGCGTCGACTTGCCGGAGCCGGTGCGACCGACCACGAGGCACAGCTCACCCTCCTCGACGGTGAGGTCAACCGCTGTCAGTGCCGGGTGCGGGGCATCGGGATACGTGATGCTGACCCGCTCGAAGACGATGGCTGGGCTCACGGGCGCGGCCTCTCTTGGGCACGCTCGGTGACGGGCGGCGATACCGGTATCGGGGTCGTTGAAGCGGTGCTCAGCGGTACGGGGGAGACGATGGCAGCCAGGCCGGCCGCGAGAATGCCAGCCGTTGCCACGAGCGGCAGTGCAGGCACAGCGAGTGGTTGGAGCGGAGCGGTCAACGCGCTGGGATCGGTGTAGCCCACCCACAACATGGCCGCGACCGCTGCCAGGCCGCAGGTGGCGGTCGCCCACTCCGGGGCCCGCCAAGGGTCGGGTCGGTAGGTGCTGCGCCGAACGCGTTGCCCGCCGACCCCCATCCCGGCCGCCGCGAGCACGAGTCCGGTGAGCAGCGCCGGGAGACCAAGCACGGTGGCGGACTGCGCGTCCAACAGGCCGAAGGTGCCGATGCACGTGGCCATCAGACCGGTGAGCACCAGGGCGCCAGACGTATGCCGTGTTCGCGGCGGAGCCTGGACGCTGCGCCCGTACCCGCGAGAGTCCATGGCGGCGGCCAGCAGGATCGAGCGGTCGAGTGCGTCCTGCAGCACCGGCATGGCGATGCGACCAACCGCCCGGATGCCACGGACGGTGTCGCCGCGAAGTCGCCGGGCGCGGCGTACGCGGTGCACGCTGTCGGCCAGCTGTGGTGCCACGGTCAGCGAGACGACGAAGGCCACGCCGATCTCGTGCAGCGCGCCGGGAAGCGCGCGGAGCAGACGCTTGGGGTTGGCCAGGGCGTTGGCCGCCCCGATGCACGCGATCAGCGTGGCCAGCCGAAGTCCCTGGAAGACCGCGCCGAGCAGGCCCTCGACGTAGACGGTGCCGCCTACCTGGATGCCGGCGGCCCAGCCGGGCAGCGGCACCTCGGGCAGCCGCAGCAGCACGTGGTCGCCGTACTTGAAGCCCACAGCCACATGAAGCAGCACCCGCAGAACGATGATCACCGCTCCGAGCACGAGGTAGAGCCGGTACGCGCGGGCCCACGGGGCGTCGCCCCTGCGCGCGACGACCACGAGCGACGTGACGGCCAGCATGATGGCGAGCAGCAGCGGGTTCGTCGTCCTGCTCGCGGCGACTGCCAGGCTGATGGCCCAAAGCCACCAGGCACCCGGATGCAGACCCCGTGGCAACCTGCGCGCCCGCTGGCGTACCGACGGTCGGGTTGGAGACCCCTGTCTTCGGGATCCCCAGCTCGTCGTGGTCGATGTCATGGAATGTCTTCGTCTTTCGCGCTCAGTCGCCCGCGCGTTGTCGGCGCAAGGCCAGGTATCCGGTCATCGCGCCGAGCAGGACGACGATCGCCACCCCGGTGGCGAGACCAATGAGCCCTCCGCGGCCGTCCGGCGGGAGGTTTCGGCTGGCTGATGCTGGTGGCTGCGCTCCCAGGGCAGTAGCGGTGCCGGTGGTCGCCGCGCCAGCGATCGCAGCGCCGGACCTGGTCGCCACCGCCATTGGCGGACGCGAACTAGGCGGTTTGCCATTCCCGAAGGACCAACCGTCGATGCTGCCCGCGATGGGCCTGGACGAACCGGCGCCCGCTGTTCCATAGCTCCAGGAACCGCCGGGTTCGGCGTGCCAGTACGACCAGTAAGCGTCGGCCGGGGCGTTGTTGCAGGGGTCTGGCTTGGCGTCGATCGAGCAGACGAAGCCGGGCTGCCGTGGCACGAAGGTGTAGCCATGGCCTGCCCTCTTCAGCGCATCGAGGCCGGTGGCGGGACTGCCTGTGGCGCAACGGATCGAGGTGCCCAGGGGGGCGCCGTATTCGACGACAACGGTCACACCACCGGCGTCGCTGCATGAGGCTGCCAGAGCGGTCGGAGCGAGCGAGAGCGCGCCTGCACCGGTCGCCGCGATGGCGACCGAGACTGCAAGCGACCGCGCCGCTCCTATCCTCATGTGCTCGTGGGGGTCTGGGGACACGCCAGGGCTGTTGCCTTGATCGGCGAAGGTCCGATGGCGAGGAAGCTGGCGCCGGCGAACGCATCCAGCGCCTGCGCCGTCGCGAAGACGTTGCTCTTCTTGTCCGCGCCGCCCGGGCTGATGGCCAGGCCGCCATCCGCGTTCTGGACCGACGACAGATAGCTGACGATTTTGGGCGTGCTCTTGCCGGCTGAGTTCAGCCCGATGGCGGCGTATGCCGTGCTGTTCACGTTGCCGGTGGCCGGCTTGGAGGGATCGGCGTTGCTGACGAAGGAGCCGTCCGCCTGCTGGTGCGCGTTCAACCAGGAAAGGGCCTTCACGGCAGGACAGGCAGCTCCGGTCGCGACCAGCGCCTGAAGCGCGAGCCCCGTGGCGTCCGGGCTGGCGATACATGTCGCTCCAGCCTTGGGGTATGTCTCCGCGAACCCACCGTCAGCGCACTGGGCGGTGAGCAGGTAGTCGACGCTCACCTGCGGAGCGCCTTCGGACGCGCCGCGCTTGAGTGCGAGGATGTCGAAAGCCTGGCCCAGAGGGTTGGAGTAGTCGCCGAACTTGCTGTCGTCGCTGAATCGGCCGTCCGTTGCCATCAGCTTGCGCAGCTCGCTGATCAGGTCGAAACCGCCGAAGGAAGACGGGTTCTTGCCTGTCACCTGCGCCACGAGTGCGAGCTTGCCGGTCGATCCCACGTAGTGGGCGCCAACCTTCTCGCCGGTGCTTGGGTCGCCATGCATATATGCGGCGCCATGGGTATCCAGGTAGGTCAGCACCTTGGCGAGCGTGGCCGGCTGGCCACCCGTCGCGGCAAGGCCCAGCGCCACGTCCGAGGTCTGACCGAGATCCGCGCCGAACTTGCCCTCGACATGGTCGCCGTCCTTGAGATTCTTGGCGACGTAGGCGGCTGCACGCTGAGCGGCCGGGCTGCTGGTTGAGGTGGTCGCGATGGGTGTGCTGGGCGAGCTGGAAGGGCTGGATGACGCGCCGCAACCGGCAGAGGCCAGCGCGATGGCCAGGGCCAGCGCGCTGACGACACCGATCCTGGTCCTTGGGGAGAGCTCGGGGGACATTAGTGCCTCTCGGGAGTGCGGTCCGCGACGGACCCGGCTCCCTGGCACAAGAACGCCCTCGCGCCGCGCGACTGCGCGGACGAGGGCGTGCTCGGACCTTGGCGATCCGGGCTCCGCCCCGTAGACCTCGACGGTACGAAGGAGCCGCTCGCGATCACCAGGTGTTCCGGCTCGCCGCCTGGGGAGGCGGCCTACGGTTGCGGGTCAGCGCCGGATTCGGACCGGCTTTCCCTGGATCACGCGTGTGGGTGGTTCGCCTCCCACAGTAGCGGATCGCAGGCCAGGTCCTCCGGGCGTATGCCGCGGCCCGAAAGCCAAGGCGATGCCGCCCGGCGCGGTGCGTTGATTGTCCCGTCCTGCCAAGAGGTCCCGGATATCGGGCTGCCTTGCTCAGGAGGTTTCGTCGTCCAGCTCGGCGACCTCACGGTAGTCGCCGGGTATGTCGACCACGTCCGTGATGGGTCGATAGTCGGGATCAAGACGAACGAGATCCCATTCGTTGATCCAGGCTCGAACGTACTGGCGCATCCTCGTTGCACCCAGCTGCTCGAGACCCGCGACGTCCGGCGGCTGCCAACCGAATGCGCTCCCGTGGAGCTGTCGAAGGGTGCGGTACGCGCGGTCCAGCTCTGCCTCGTCAGGTGGCGCCAGGGGGAGGAGGTCTCGTTCGATGTGCCGCATCCCCTCTTCTGCGAGGGCGGCCACCTCGGCATACTCCGCAGTCTGCTTGTCACGCAGACGTCCGGGCAGGACCTCGCGGTCGTTCTTGCCGGTCAGGACCGCTGCCTCGAAGTCGTCTGTTATCGCTGCGACAGCAACCAGGGGCTCGCCATCGTCAGCGGGGTCCCCATCAAGCCAGCGGGCCAGCTCGGCGTAGGACCGGCCCCGCTGCAGCAGCGAATAGCGGCCGATCAGCTCGATCTCGTCGAAAAGCACTACCCAGCCGGCGTGTCCCCCCGCACGGAAGAGCCGAGGGAGGAACCGCAGCCGTTGGCGGGCAAGATCCCGGACCCTCACGGGCGAGAACGTGAAGCTCTTGGCCTCGCCGACGGCCTTGAGCTGACGACGCAGGTCCGGCATCAGCAGCGGGTCACCGGACCAGAATCGGACGATGGTGTCAAGGAACTCCTCGTCGGCGCCGGGCGCGTCGCTGCCGAGCCTCTGATGCAGCAGGAGTGTCGCGTCGAACCGCTCGTTCATGTCACGGCCGGGTCCTCTCAGCCAGCGCAGCAGCTCGGCATGGCCGGGGCCGTCTGTGTCCAGGGCCGCCGCAGCGTCAGCGACGACGTCGCGGCCGCCGTCAGGGGCGACTGCGGACTCCATTGCGGCCCGCAGAACTTTCGCAGGGTCGTGCAACGGGGTCTCCTTGCTGATCACCACGGTGCTGACGACGAAGCCGGCGGATGTGGCGAGGTGGCCCAGGTGGGTCAGCAGGTGGCTCTTGCCCGCCCCGAACCCGGCACCGAGCAGCATCGAGGCGCGACCGGATCGACCGTTCCGGGGGCCACCGACGTCCTCGAGCAGTCCGGTGAACCGGTCCTCGATGTCGCTCTGGCCTGAGCCCAGGGCGATGACCGAGTCCCCGTTGGGCACTCCACTGCGCAAGGCCTCGACCGCGCGTCTCTGTGCCAGGCGGTCCTCGTCCCACTGGTGTTCGGTGTTCACCGCACGGCCTCCAGCCGGACATCGAGACGGATCAGGGACGCGAACGGGTTGGTCCGGCGCCGATCCCGCACCTCGTCGGCAACCCTGAGCTGAAGAGCAGCATAGGAGGGCAGCCCACGTTTCTCATCGCTGACCAGGTCGGGTGGCACCACCGCCACGACGAGCATCCCGGCCAGGTCGTCTGTCGCGTCGATCAACTGGCGCAGCAGCTCGTACGTGTCCAGAACTGCGGCCCTGCTGTAGTAGATGCCGGTGCGTTCGGGCAAAGGCGGGCGTCGCGCCTCTGCCAGACGTGTGAGGTCGATGTGCACGACCAGTCCGCCGTGGCCGGCGCGCAGCAGGAGGCGCCCGACCGAGGTGAGCATCGTCCGGGCATTGTGGCGACCGATCCGCGCATAGATCATCGCGTCGCGCAGCTCACGCAGCCCGACGGGTTCGCCCGTGAGCCAGTCTCGAACGACCCGGGCCTCGCCGGGGTGGACGTCGCCGCTGCCCAGGTGCGACTGAGCCAGTCGAAGGAGGGCCCGGCGAAGCTCGCGGGGCAGAGTGGTGTCGGTGAGCAAGCTGTGCTCAAGCTGTCGCCGAACGCTGCGGTAGAGCTCGCGCGGATCCAGATCGTGGTCGGCAGCCACCTCGGCCACACTGAGGCGACCGGGGGCCGCGGGGATGGCGATGCTGTCGTACGCGGCGCCCACGATCGCCACCGCGACCATGTCCCAGTCGATCTGTCGAGCCACTGCGAAGAACACCTGGTCGATCATGTGTGACTTGGTTGTCTCGGCGGACAGATGAACCATCATGCAGTCCTGGCGGTCGGCAACCTCGCGGAGGGACCGCTCAAAGCGGTCGGCGACATCGGCGTCCCCGGTCACGACGAGCTTCACCGAGCCGCCGCCAGCCGACAGGTAGGAGGACAGGTACTCCTTCCCCAGAAAGTCCGCGTAGGAGCCCGAGCTCATCGACCCACCCCCAAGCACCGCTGCCGGGGGCCCGACCCGGACCGTCATGAGCGCTCCGTGAAGGAGATGCCCCAATAAAGCTGCTGCTGCCCCGTCTGGGCAACAGTCGCCAGGGTGCCTGAGCCCCGCGTTCCCGAGCTGGCATGCCAACGCAGCCCCCGACCGGACTTCGCTGTCGCGACGGCGCTGGAGTCGAGCAGGTACAGGTCGCGAGCGAACTCGGCGCGCGTGTAGTCGCGTTGTTGGCCGGGCAACAAGGTCAACACACCCCACACGTCGACCAGGCGCACGACCGCGCCGTCTCGTTGCTGCCCCCGAGACCTGACCAGGTCGTACCCGCGCTCCAGGCTCTCAAGGAACGGCTCAGGCCGGAACCGCGGTGGCCGTGCTTGCGTCGCGGCGAGAAGTCCCACAAGCACAGACGGGCGCAGTCGTTTCTCCCGGCGTCTGTCGATCTCGACGGCTGCGTCCGCTGGAATCACCTTGATCAGCGACGGGTAGCACAGCAGCCTCTCATCTGCTTCGAACATCGCGACATTCTGTGCGGCCGCGGCATTGAGTAGCTCCTGGGCGAAGGAGCCGGACACGAGGTGCTCCTGCTCGTCAAAGCCGAAGGACGTGCCTGCGTCCTCTGCAGCTCGGGCGGCATCCCCAGCGAGAACGGCAGCTGCGCTCAGCGCGCGTCGCAGGTCACGGAGCTGTCCACGCTCAGCGCCGGCCTTGGCCTTCTTCAGCTCGCGTGTGACGGCCGCAGCGGCCTTGAGTGCGACATCAACCCGCCCTTCTGTCGCCGCAAGTGCCGCCTCGAGACCATCCATCTCGTTCATCACCATCCGTTATCCGTCGAGTGCTTGGACATTCGTGCAGGAGGCTACCTGAAATAGCGCCGAGAGTGACCGGCCTTCGCCAAGGTGCAGAACCCGCACTCCCGATGAGACTGAAACCTAGNCGACTCCACCGACAAAGCTCATACCTGGACACCATCCGGGTGATAACGTGCGANCAACACGCCCCTTGTTGCGAGCGTCGGCCGATGGTCGCCATACCGTGCGCTGGATTCGCCGCACCGGAACTCGAGATAGGGCAGTCGATGGTGGAGCCGATCAGCACTTCGCTCGTTCGAATGAGCGAGTTCGGGCCATTCCACACCCTCGTTGTCAACGCCCACCAGCTCTACATCCACGGGTTCTCTGAACGGGCGGTGCTCAGGTGCCGCGAGGGTCTGCTCGTGACCGTCGGTGCGGGTGACAGGACCAGCACCCAGTTCCTGCGCTACGTCGAGGGAATCACCCTGCAGGAGGTGGGCCGCCACCACGAAGCGGTGACCGTGGCGCTGGACCTTCTCATCGACGTGGAGGACGACCCCGACCCCATGTGGCGGGCCAAGGCTCTGGCCCTGCTGGCTGAGTCCTCGACCAGTGCCGAGGAGGTCGGCCGGGCGATGGATGCGCTCGCCGAAGGGACGTGGCTCGTCGCGAACACGAAGCCCGGCCGCTACAGCCACCTCTCAGCAAGCACCGCGGTGGCGGTGGCCTTGCGTGCGGTGTACCTCTTCGAGCAGGCCGACGAGCTTCTGGACGGCATCCAGCTCGGCGACGATGCCGACGTTGACGTCCAGGTGACGCAGGAGCGGGCCCTGATGAACGCTTTCTGGGCCACGACGCTGCTCGCCGTCGGCCAGGCCAGGGAAGCGGGGCCGCATCTGGTCAGATGCGCCGAACAGGCGTTGATGATGGGCAGGATCGCTCACCTTGCGGGCAACTCCCAGATGNCGGCTCGCGCTGAGGTCATCGAGGCGTACGCGATGAGCCGTCTCGGGCACGCTCAGCTNGCCGCCGCTCGGGTCAACGCCGCGATTCCGCGCTTCCGGCTGCGACACGAGCTTGTCGAGACCCACCTCGCCCACTTCGTCCTGGGTCAAGCGGCCGTGGAGTCCGGCGACTACGACGAGGCGCGCCGGTACTTGCGTAGCGCAATGACCAACGCCAACCGGGCCGGTCGCGACATCTGGGCCGCCGCCGCGATGGAGGCTCTGGCCGAGCTGGAGCAGGCCGAACACGGCCCACATCCGGCCGTCGACCTGTGGAAGCGTCTCGCCCGGGAGGGTCTCGCGCGGGTGTGGGTCGAGCGCGACGGCCGATTCACCTCGCTCCAGTCGCGCAACCAGGTGCGCGCTCTCACCGCGGAGACAAGCCGGATCGGCCAGGCGGCTCTGCTCGACCCGCTCACAGGCCTGGGGAACCGGCAGATGATGACCAGTGCCATCGACAGGGCGGATGACTCCCTGTCCGTCGTGTTCGTCGANGTCGACGAGTTCAAGAATGTCAACGACCACTACTCGCACAGCGTCGGGGACGAGGTTCTGCGGCGGATGGCCGTCATCCTGCGCACACACTGCCGGTCAGACGACGTGCCGGTGCGATACGGCGGCGACGAGTTCCTGATCTTGGTGTTCGGAGGGGATGAGGCAGCCGAAGGGGTCGCAACGCGACTGCACGATGCCGTGCGCAACGCCCCGTGGGAGAAGGTCGCTCCAGGGCTCAAGGTCACGGTCTCGGTCGGCGTGGGCCGCCCGGGCCCGGCCCGAGGAGCCGTCGCGGCAGCCGACGCCGCNCTGTACCAGGCGAAGCGTGCCGGTCGAGACTGCGTCGTGGCGGTCTAGACGCAGCCTCGGTGATGGGTCACTGGCCGATCAGGTCACCAAACACGTCGACATACTGGATCGGGTGTCGGTCGCCGAGGAACTCGTCCCTGACCCGCTCATGGCCCCTCCACCCCATCCGCTCGCCCGTCGCGAGGTCGTCGAGCAGCAGCTGCAGACGCTGCGCGAAACCGCCGAGGTCGCTCGGGTCGGGCAGCAGCAGGCCTCCTGCGCCGTCGACTATCTGGTCCTGTATGCCGCCCACGGCACTCGCCAGCACCGGACGGCTCTTCCACAAGGCCTCGGTCACGGTGAGGCCGAAGCCCTCCACCAGNCTCTTCTGGACAACCACGGTGGCGTGTCGCTGCAGCGCGTTGACGATGATGGCGTTCTCGTCGACGTCATCCATCGGGATGCACGCGAGATGGCACCGCTTACGCACCGCATCGGGCAGCCGCACCCACGCGGCGCGGCAGGCGGCGAGAACGTCGGCGCCCTCCGGGTCGTCGGCAACCGCGGATGCGTCTGGGCCCACGAGCATCAGATGCACGTCCTGCGTGGCGGGCCCGACGTGAGCGGCGAAGGCCGACAGCACGCCGGTCATGTCCTTGCGCCTGTCCCATCGACTCACCTGGACGACCAGTGGCGCATCGGCGGGAGGTGGCTCTGAGCCCCACAGCAGGTCCGTATGTCGGCGCACCACGCCGGCGGTGCCGTCACGTCGGGTGAAGTCGACCGCCTCGCTGCCGTCGCCACCGGCGATCAGCCCGACCCTGTGCAGCACATGACTGACTTCGAGGTCGTCGAGCTCGCGGTTCTTCGCAGAGAACGGATCGATCGACGGCGCGATCACCCGCACGCGATCGGGCGGTACCCAGTGTGGGACGTAACGTTGCCGTGAGAAGACGAAGGCGTCCGCGTTCTCGAGGTAGCCGCGCAGGAAGTCCCAACCCCGCTCGGTGGTGGGGTTGGGGTCGTCGCGACCGATGTGACTGCGCCATATGACGTTGGCTCTGGTTTCGCGGATCCCCTCGATGACCCCTGCGGTCTGCGGGTCGTGCAGAAGCACGATGTCGCCCGGCCGGACCAGCCTCGTCAGAGTGCTCAGATTCTCATCGAGCACCCGCTCGTAGTGCTCGTGCTCGGAGGCGTCGAATCCGGATCCGCCGTCCACAGAGCCGTGGAGCGCGTTGTGAATCCGCTTGGTGATCGCGAAGAACGCTGGGTCACCGTCGAGCACGAGCCATCGGGTGTCCACCCCCGCGCCAAGACCGTAGGCGAGCAGGGTCTGCAGCATCTCCGCGACACCACCGCCTGGCGTTGACGTTCCACACCACGCGATCGGCGAGAAGAACGCGGGCACGGGCAGCCTGTGACATCAGCCGATCCGACCGCTGGGGGGTGAGCAACATCCCAAGCATCTCAAGCGGCGCGGCCTGGATCTCGATCTGCTGCATGGCGTCATCCTCCCACCGAGGGATGCTCAGGTTCTGGTGTTTGTCGCAGCCGACGGGGCTGCCTCACGCCGCAAAAGGCGACACACTGAGCAGCATGAGAGGGACCCCATGACGAACCGCCACCTCACAATCCTGTTCATGCCTGAATCGGCCTACGGTC
>JGI24130J36418_10000552_pt1 | contig 12483 bp, 14 predicted proteins | sample BarGraNGADG00212_FD_36418 | JGI IMG/M metagenome (IMG submission 36418)
TCTCCTGGCCGGACGGCTTGTATTCGATATCCTTGCCGTAGGGAAAATTGACCGGATCGAGCACGTGGACGTGGCAGTCGATCTTTGGCTCTTTGAAAATGCTCATCGGGCGCGTTCGCCTTTCAGCGCCTGCGCCAGCTTTTTGCGGAACGCGCGGTCGCGCTTGAGATGCCACTCGCGGCTCATCGCGGCGCGCTTGCTCTTGCAACGTTCCGAATGCAGCAGCACCCAGACGCGCCCGCGCGTCGTGCGTGCGCCCTTGCCGGAATTATGCTGCGCAAGACGGCGCACGAGGTCGCTGGTCCAGCCGACATAGGTCAGGTGGCGGTTTTTGCTGCGGGTGCCGAGAACGTAGACGAAGCAGTCCATGCGTCGTCCGACTCGCGCTCAAATCGCGCGGTTTAGCGTAGCGCGGTCCAGCGGCTCTCGAACGAACCGGCCGGAACCACCGGCTGCGCGCCCTGCAACAAGCCGTTGTTGCTCGCGGGCGGCGGCGCCGAATAAGCGGTGCGCATTTCCGGCGCGGGCGACTTGTCTTCCTTGCGGGCTTGCTGCACGCCCGGCGCCGGAGCCGGTGCATTTTTCGCCACCGCCGTCGGCTCGGCGGCCTGTGGCTTGGCATGCAGCACGGCCGGCGCTGAAGCGGTGCGCACCGGGGTGGCGCGTTTCGGCTTGGCGGCCATTTCGGTATTGCTGCCGCGTAAGGCAACCGTCTGGCTCTCCGCCGGCGAGCCGCCGAAAAGATTGCCCAGCAGGCCCGCGATCGATTTTGGCTGCGCGGGCGGCGCTTCGCCTTCCTTCGCTTGCGGCGCCGGCTGCGGCATCGGCACGCTCGCCATCACCAAGGGCTGGCTGGCCGGCGCCGGCTGCGCAGTCACGGCCGGCGGATTGGGCGTGCGCGGCAACGCGCCGGGCGCCTGCGAACTGCCGGCGACCTGATAGGCGCGGCCGTTATTGTCGAATGTATCATGCGCGGCGAGCTTGGCCGCAAATACCGGGTTCATGCCGCCGTCGCCGACGCGGAACGGCACGGTCGCGACGTCGTGCGCGATATAGTTGGCCATCTGAACCTGCTCTTGCCGGTGGTGATCGAGCACTGCGTCGGCGATGGTCGGGTCGAGCTGGAATACCGGGCATTGGCCGCGCGCGTCGAACTTGAGCGGCCTCGAAGCATTTTCAGGCTGGGCCGGGTCGAACACGTAGCGCTTCTCGCAGACCGCGACCTTCGGCTCCTGGTGGGTGGCTTCGAAATGATCGTAGCCTTCCTTGATCATCTTCCAGAACGCGAAGTTCGGATTGTTGCGGTGCTTGGCCATGTTCAGCGCGGTCATGCGGAATGGAAAGGCCGCGAGCTGAAAGTCCTTCTGCCCGCCGAAGAACGACTCGCGCGCCAGCGCATAGATTTCCTGGATCTGTTCGTCAGTCATGGCGTAGCAGCCGCGCGACGAGCAGTCGCCATGCACCATCAGCTCGGAGCCGGTGCGGTTCCAGGCGCGGTCAAAGGCGTTCGGATAGCCGGTGTTGAAGGCGAGGTAGTAATTGGAATTCGGATTCATCTGCCCGGGCGTGATCGTATAGAAACCCTCGGGCGCCTGGCGGTCGCCTTCCTTCACCTTGGGCCCGAGATCGCCCGACCAGCGGCAGATCGGATAGGTCTTCAGCAGCGCGAATTCGCCGTTGCGGTTCTTCTTCCAGACCTCCATCTCCGCTTCTTCCTTGAAGATGCGGACCAGGATCGGCGAATCCTTGTCCATTTGCTTCGCGTCGATTTCGGCGAGCGTCTTCTCGGAAAGTGGGGCCAGGGAGCGGCCGGTGGGGGTAATGCTTTCGGGGTCGCAGCCTGCAAGCGCAATCGCTGCGGCAACAGCCGCCGACGCGACCAGGGTGCGTACAAAGGGTCGATTCAAACGCGGTACTCCCCGAAGGGGCGGGCCCTCATTGGGATATCGTTATCCATAAGATGTGGCATCCGCAAGGCAAACCAGGACGCCTGTGATTACCGGTAAGCCTATGGTGAACCGGAAGTAAATACCTCAAAAGCCATGCGGATTCAGTCCTCTGGGGCGGCTGAAACGCAATGCCAGACGCTGCCACGGGCGGTCTAGGCGGGCGTGCGGCCCATCGCGAGGAACTTCTCGCGCCGCTGCCGGCGCACCGTTTCCCGGTCGAGCGGCCGCAACTCGGCCAGCGCATTGGCGATCGCCTCGCCGGTGACGGCGATGGCGGCGGCGGAATCGCGGTGGGCGCCGCCGGTCGGCTCAGGCACCACGGTGTCGATCACCCCGAAGCGCACCATGTCCTGGGCGGTGATCTTCATGTTGGTCGCTGCCTCCTGCGCCTTGGCGGTGTCGCGCCACAGGATGGAGGCGGCGCCTTCCGGCGAGATTACGGAATAGATGGCGTGCTCCAGCATCAGCACGCGGTTGGCGGTGGCGATGGCGATGGCACCGCCCGAGCCGCCTTCGCCAAGAATGACAGCAACATTGGGCACGCCGAGCGCAAGGCAGGCGTCGGTCGAGCGCGCGATGGCCTCGGCTTGGCCGCGCTCTTCCGCGCCGATGCCGGGATAGGCGCCGGCGGTGTCCACCAGCGCGATCACCGGAATGCCGAAGCGGTCGGCCATTTCCATCAGCCGCACCGCCTTGCGGTAGCCTTCCGGGCGCGCCATGCCGAAATTGTGCTTGATCCGGCTCTCGGTATCGGAGCCTTTCTCGTGGCCGATGATGCAGACACTCTCGCCGCGGAAGCGGCCGAAGCCGCCGACGATGGCCGCATCGTCACCGAATTTGCGATCGCCGGCGAGCGGGACGAAATTGCCGATCAGGCCCGCGACATAGTCGAGGCAATGCGGCCGCTGCGGATGGCGCGCCACCTGCGTCTTCTGCCAGGGGGTGAGGTCGGCATAGAGCTCCTTGAGCGCGATCGCCGCCTTCACCTCGAGGCGATTGATTTCGTCGCCGACCGAGACGGCGCTGCCGGTCTCCGCCACGGCGCGCAGCTCCTCGACCTTGGCCTCCAATTCGGCCACCGGCTTTTCGAAATCGAGATAGCTGCGCATGGGATCCGGGGTTGGTGATGATCGGGGCGTAGTGACGCGGACGAAGCCTTTTAGTCAAGCAATCGGGTTAATATGGTTCTTACGGCCGCTCGGTGCTAGCCGTCCGTCAGCGGGTGCAGGTCGCGCACCAGCGCTTTCAGCCGTTCTTCCAGTACGTGGGTGTAGATCTGCGTGGTCGAGATATCGGCGTGCCCGAGCAGGGTCTGCACCACGCGCAGGTCGGCGCCGTTATGGAGCAGGTGGCTGGCAAATGCATGCCGCAGCACGTGCGGGCTCAGCCGCGCCGGCGCGATGCCGCAGGATGAGCCGAGCGCCTTCAATTCGCGCGCGAAGTGCTGGCGGGTGAGGTGGCCCTGTTCGCCGAACGACGGGAACAGCCATTTCGACGGCGCATCGCTGCCGGCATCGGCGTACAGCTTGAGGTATTCCGCCATGGCGCGCTTGGCGGCCTGGTTGAGCGGCACCAGCCGCTCTTTGCCGCCCTTGCCGCGCACCACCAACATTCTTTGATCGCGCCGCGCGGCGGAAGCCGGCAGCGCCACCAGCTCGGACACCCGCAAGCCAGTGGCGTAAACGACTTCGAGCAGGCAGAGCAGTCGCGCCGCGCGCAGGCGGCCGGCCGGCGGCTGCTCGGCGTCTTCCATGTTTTTGCGCGCCTGCGCCAGCAGACCGTCGACTTCCGCGATGGAGAGAACCTTCGGCAGTGCGCGCCCGCGCTTGGGCCCTTCCAGCACGGCGGCTGGATCGTCGCTGCACTTTCCTTCCGCGTAGAGGAAACGATAAAGCTGACGCACCGCCGACAAGCGCCGCGCCAGCGACGAGGCTTTGAAGCCGCGCTCGACCAGGCTCTTGAGAAATCCGCGCAGGTCGTCGGTGTCGGCGTCGGCAATCGTGCGGCCGGCGGCGCGCAGATGCGCGGTGAGATCGGCGAGGTCGTTGCGATAGGCGGCGAGGGTATTTTCGCCGGCGCCGCGCTCGGCCGCCAGCATGTCGAGGAACAGCTCGACCAGCGCTTCGTCGGATGCTTGTCGCCGGCGGGCCATCGCCTTGCGCGGTTCCGGCGCTAGTGGTTCTTGAGGAATTTGTCGGGCGGAATCGTCACCACGATCTCGCGCGGCTGGTACTTCACGAAATTGGCGAGCGCGAACACCGCGACATAGCCGATCCCGCCGATAAGGCCGACGAAAACCAGAAATCTGAACAGACTCGGCATGATCGAGATCCGGCGGCGGCCCGCGCCAAACGGGCGAATTTCGCGTGTCTAGGCCGGTTCCCTTAACCAGGGGCAAGACCCGCCCCCGCGGTTGTCTCAATTGCTGGTATATGGAACCGTGGCGTCGATTTGGAACTCTAGCATGGCTAACAGTGCCATTCAAAAAACGGCGGAAAACGGCCCGGAATCGGCGATCGTGCGCGCGCTCGGGGCCCGTTCCATCGTGCTGGTCGGCATGATGGGCGCCGGCAAGTCGTCGGTCGGCCGCCGGCTCGCCGTCCGGCTCGCGATTCCCTTTGTCGATGCCGATAGCGAGATCGAAAGCGCCGCCGGCATGACCATTCCGGAAATCTTCGACAAGCACGGCGAGAGCTATTTTCGCTCCGGCGAGGCGCGCGTGATCGCCCGGTTGCTGGACAACGGCCCGCAGGTGCTGGCGACCGGCGGCGGCTCGATCATGGACCAGAACACCCGCGACCTGATCCACATCAAAGGCATCTCGGTCTGGCTGAAGGCCGATCTCGACGTGCTGATGAAGCGCACCATGCGGCGCAGCGACCGCCCGCTGGCGGAAAAGATCAAGGAGTTGCTGCCGCTGCGCGAGCCGGTCTATGCGCAGTCCGATATCGTCGTGCAGTCGCGCGACGAGCCGCACGACACCATCGTCGACGAAATCATTGTCCTGTTGCAAAAGCCGCTCGGCATCGCGGCCGACGCGGAGGGCAAGCCATGACCGCGCCGCTGCGCCAAGCCGGCTCTCCTGCCGAGCCGATCGTGGTGCCGGTCGCGCTGGGGACGCGCGCCTACGACATCGTCATCGGCCGCGGGCTGATCGCGAGCCTGGGCGAGCGCATCGCGGCGCTGCGGCCGGGCGCCAAGGTAGCGGTTGTCACCGACGCCACCGTGGCCAAGCGCCATCTCGCCGCCACCGAGGCCGCGCTGAAATCGGCCGGCATCGAGAGCTCGGCCATCGTGGTGCCGGAAGGCGAGGGCTCCAAGAGCTACGCGACGTTCGAGACCGTGTGTGAGGCCATCGTCGCGGCCCATATCGAGCGCGGCGATCTGGTGATCGCGCTCGGCGGCGGCGTGATCGGCGATCTCGCCGGCTTCGCAGCGGCGAGCGCGCGGCGCGGGCTCGACTTCGTGCAGGTGCCGACAACTCTCCTCGCACAAGTCGATTCATCGGTCGGCCGGCAAGACCGGCATCAATTCCCGCCACGGCAAGAACCTGGTCGGCGCCTTCCATCAGCCGATCCTGGTGGTCGCCGACACCGCGCTGCTCGATACGCTGCCGAAACGCGAATTCCGCGCCGGCTATGCCGAGGTCGCCAAATTCGGCCTGCTCGGCGACGCCGCGTTCTTCTCCTGGCTGGAGGCCAACTGGCAGGACATTTTTGCAGGCGCTANCACGGCGCGCGAGCACGCCATCGCGGTCTGCTGNCGCGGCAAGGCCGGNATCGTGGCGCGCGACGAGCGCGAAACCGGCGAGCGCGCGCTGCTCAATCTCGGCCACACCTTCGGTCACGCGCTGGAGGCCGGCGCCGGCTTCTCCGGCCGGCTGCTGCATGGCGAGGCGGTGGCGCTCGGCACGGCGCTGGCGTTCGAATTCTCCGCCCGCAAGGGCCTGATCGGTGAAGCGGACGCCGCGCGGGCGCGCGCTCATCTTGCGGCGGTCGGCCTGCCCACCCAATTGAAAGATGTCCCCGGCGGCGTGCCGGGTATCGACGCGCTGATGGACCTGATCGCGCAGGACAAGAAAGTGAAGCGCGGCAAGCTCACCTTTATCCTGGTGCGCGGCATCGGAGCGGCCTTCGTCGAGAATGACGTCAGTGCGGCCGAGGTGCGCGCCTTCCTCACCGATAAACTTAACGCGTGATCCTGAAAGCCTGTCACGCTGATTCAAACTCAACGGATCAGAGTCTAAACTGATGGACGCCCACGACTGGCTCGCAATCATCACCGTGTTCGTGTTGCTGCTGCTATCGGCGTTCTTTGCCGGCAGCGAGACCGCGCTCACCGCCTCCTCGCGCGCCAGCATGGCGCGGCTGGAGAAACAGGGAAACCGCCGCGCCGGCATCGTCAATCGCCTGCTNGANCAGCGCGAGCGGCTGCTCGGCGCGCTGCTGTTCGGNAACAACGCGGTCAACATCGCNGCCTCGGCGCTGGCGACCGGCGTGCTGCTGACCTGGTTTGGCCATGCCGGCGTGCTCTATGCCACGGTGGTAATGACGATCATCGTCGTCGTGTTCTCCGAAGTGCTACCGAAAACCGCCGCGTTCAACGCGCCCGACCGCATCGCGCTCGCGGTTGCACGCCCGATGTATTGGTTCGTCAAATTGTTCGGCCCGGTGCTGATGGCGGTCGAGGCGCTGGTGCGCTGGCTGCTCAAGCAGATNGGCATGACGGTCGGTGAAGATCAGGAGGTGCTGTCGGCGCGCGAGGAATTGCGCGGCGCCGTCGATTTGNTGCACAGTGAAGGCGACGTGGAGACGCTCGACCGTGACATGTTCGGCGGCGTGCTCGATCTGCGCGACNTGGTGGTGTCCGACGTGATGATCCACCGCACCGGCATGATCACCTTGAACGCAGACGATTCGTCCGAAGACCTGGTCAACGCGGTGATCGCCTCGCCGGTGACGCGGCTGCCGCTCTGGCGCGGCAATCCGGAAAACATCGTCGGCATCCTGCACGTGAAGGATCTGTTGCGCGCGCTGCATGCGGTGGACGGCGATGCCGCCAAGGTCGACATTGCCGCGTTGATGACGCCGCCCTGGTTCGTGCCAGATATGCGCCCCGTTTCGGAGCAGCTCAAGGCGTTCCGCCGCCGCAAGACGCAGATCGCGCTGGTGGTGGACGAATATGGCGAGGTCGAAGGCCTGGTCACGCTCGAGGATATTTTGGAAGAAATCGTCGGCGACATCACCGACGAGCACGATGTCGCCATACCGGGCGTGCGGCGCCAGCCGGATGGCTCAGCCAATGTGGACGGCGCCGTGCCGATCCGCGATCTCAACCGCATCATGGACTGGAATTTGCCGGACCAGGAGGCGACCACCATCGCCGGCTTGGTCATCCACGAGGCGCGCTCGATCCCGGAAGTGGGCCAGAGCTTCACCTTCCACGGTTTCCGTTTCCGGGTGCTGCGCCGCGAGCGCAATCGCATCACCGCGCTGCGCATCCAGCCGCTGCCGCGCAAGCCGGCCGCGAAGGCGGGTTAGGGTCGCGTCATGTCCGATGATCCGCTGCTGAAACTCTTGAGGCCCAAGCGGCTCACCGCCGTGGTCGATGTCGGCGCCAATCCGATCGACGGTGATCCGCCCTATAAAACCTTGCTGCAAAAACGCTTATGTCGCGTGACCGGCTTTGAACCACAGGCCGAGGCGCTGGCGGTTCTCAATACACGCAAAAGCGACCTCGAGACATATCTCCCTAATGTCATCGCCGATGGCAAGTCGGCGATGCTGCACATATGTCGGGCACCGGGCATGACGAGCCTCTACAAGCCGGCTGCCCAAATGCTCAATCACTTTCGTAGCTTTCCGGAATGGGGAACGGTTATTAAGGAAATTCCGGTATCGACAAGCCGGCTCGACGATGTGATCGCCGAGGATGCGCTCGATTTTCTGAAGATTGACGTTCAGGGTGGCGAGTTGACCGCAATCGAAAATGGCCGGCACTGTCTTGCGTCTGCCGTCACAATACAAACAGAGGTTTCCTTTTTATCGCTATACGAGAAACAGCCGACATTTGCGGAAATCGATCAAGTGTTGCGCACGCTTGGATTCATTCCGCACACATTCGCCGCAATTAATCGACGCATGATTGCGCCACTGTTTGATGAGCGGAATCCCTATGCTGCGCTGAATCAGTTGCTTGAGGCCGATATGGTCTATGTCCGTGATTTCACGCAACCGCAGCGCATGAGCGACGAGCAGCTAAAGCATCTCGCCATCATCGCACATCATTGCTACTGATCTTTCGACCTCGCCACGAATTGCATCTTCCATCTGTGCCAGCGCCAGGCCATAGCCGCCAACAGCATGCAGGGCTATGCGGCCCTCGCAGCTTCGGTTCAGACGGCCTGAGTCCGAGCCCTAGGAAGCCCCGCCTTCCCCCGGCGCGGCGGCGTGGATGGCGAGCGCATGCACGCCACCGGCGAGTTCACCCGAAAGCGCCCCATTAATCATGCGGTGGCGCTCGATCCGGGTCTTACCTTTGAACGCCTCCGACACGATATAAACCCGGTAATGAGTTTGCCCGCCCGGCCGGGAGCCGGCATGGCCTTCGTGCTGGTGCGATTCGTCCACCACCTTGAGGCTTTGCGGCGTGAAAGCCTCGGTCAGCTTCTTTGTGATGAGATCGGCGGTTCGCATGCTGCCCTCGATTAGGAGAGGGCGGGGCGTGGGTCAATGCCTACTTCGCGGCGATTCAGGGGCATCGCAGCAATGTCAAGTCTTGAAGGTAGCATGCGCAAAAGCGCATAATGATCGGTCATGAAATTCGACTCGCCTCTTTTTGATAGCGTCCGCGTCAAACCGGGCAAGGATCGCCGGGTAAAAACCGGCGGGCCGGCTTGCCAATGGTCGGGCTGCAAGGAGAAGGCCAGTCACCGCGCGCCCAAGGGGCGGGAGAACGAGAAGGACTACTGGCGCTTCTGCCTCGAGCACGTGCGGCAATACAATCAGTCGTACAATTTCTTCAAGGGCATGAACGACGCCGCGGTGATGGCCTACCAGAAGGACGCCATTACCGGCCACCGCCCGACCTGGAAGATGGGAACCGGCAAGGCCCATGCGCGGGCGGATTTTCACGGCATCGGCAGCGGTGGCGATCCGTTCAGCCTGTTCGGCGAAGGCCTGCGCGGCGAGCAGCAGGCGCGCGCGGAGACCGCTCGGCCGATCCGCAACGCCGAGCGCAAGGCGCTCGATAGGCTCGGGCTCGACATCGGCGCCACCCCGCATCAAGTGAAGATGCGCTTCAAGGAACTGGTGAAGCAGTTTCATCCCGACGCCAATGGCGGCGATCGCTCGACCGAGGATCGGCTGGTCGAGGTCATCCAAGCGTACAACTACCTGAAATCGGCCGGGTTCGGCTGAACAAAGGGCACGGTTGGATCGGGTCGAATGATCTCAGCAATGCCTCCGGCAATGGCGCGACCGTCATCGAGCACGCGGACGCGCAACGGCCGCTAAATCGCTCCGACCGTCCAGACCACGATCTCTCCGGCCACCTGTGAGAACGCCTGGTTGAGCGCCGCGACCGCATCCGCTGCCTCGGTGCTTTTGGCGGGGATGCTTGCCGTGAACATGCGCGCGCCGGCGACCACTCCCTTGTCGCTGACGAGCCGCGCCGTGACGTCGACCACCGCATTCGGTGACGGTTCCAACGTGATCTGGAAGCTGCGGATCGCCAGCTCCAGCCGGTATTCCGCCGTGAGCTGCTCGAGCGGCCGGCTCACGGCGCTGAGCTGATGCGCATTCTCGAAGCTCTGCACGATCCTCGCCTGGAACAGCTTCGGCAGGTTGTCGGCCCACTGCGCAGCGTTGACGTTTGTGTAGGTGCCCGCGCCGCTACGGATCAGGATCTTCTGCGTGTCGAACAGAATAATGGCGCTGGGGTCGGGCACGACGAGGTGGCCCTTGATGGTCTTCGCGATCTGCGGAAAGGCGGTCGCCGCCGCGAGGTCGTAGATCGCCGGGCCCTGCTTCGGCGCGCCGGTACCGGCTAGGTTCTCCAGTCCGCCGATGAGGCCTTCGACGCGCTGCGAATTGCGCCCAAGCATATCGGCGAAGGTCGCGATACCCGTTATCGCCGTGTGCAGCGGCTCCGCATTCTGCTTCAGGATGTCGTCGACACGGCGCAGCGTCTCCTGCGCCGACTCGGTCAGGCTGCGGCCGGCATCGGGCGCCGCGATAAGGACCGCTGGATGCCCGTTTTCAGACGTCAGCCGCGGCGCCTGCGCCGAGCCGCCTTTCAGCGCGATCGCCGGGGCGCCGGTGAATCCCAGATAGGTGATGTCCACCTGGGTGTCGGCGCGGATGGGCGTCTGCGGATCGACGGAGATCGCGGCGTTGACTTGCTTCGGATTGTTGGGATTAAGATCGATGCGTGTCACGGTGCCGGCGCGGATGCCGTTGAACAGGACGCCCGCGCCTGCGGTTAGCCCGGACACCGGCTGCTCGAAGCGGACATCGTAGACCGCCCGCTGTCCGAAACCGCCGAGGGTCTTGATCCAATAGACAAAGCCGAAGCCGGCCAGGAGAACGGCCAGCGCGAAGGAGCCGATCAGGATGTAGCGGGCGCGGGTCTCCATGATGCCGTTCCAGTCAAGGCTCTAAAGCCCTTGCGCGCCGCGCGCGGGCCGATCAGTTCCGGCTGAGGGAAATGGACGCCTTCACGGTCTGTCCGCCACCCTGCGAATCGATGGTCACGCTTTGCCGCCGGTTGCGGGTCACCATTACCAGATCGGCGGCGAAGCCCCCACTTTCGACGTGAACGTCCAGGCGCTCGCCGTTCGCACGGCCGATGGCCGTGCCGCCGGTATTGCGGCTGCGTTCGGTCCATTGTCCGGTGATCTCGTTGCGATCGTCGGCCGTGAACTGGCCGGCGAGATCGAAATTATAGCTGTCGCTGGCGCAGCGCAGTTGCAGATCGACTTCATGCTGACTGCTGCCGCGCTGGCGGTAATTCGCGTTGCAACGGATGCGTTCTGGGGCATTGCCGCCGGTCCGGACGGTTCCCGTTCCGGACCAGGTGCCGCTGAAATCGGCAAAGGGTCCCGTGGCCGCCGCTGTGGGCAGCAGCGGGATGAAGAACGCCGAGACCAGGGCGACTAGACAGCAGACGAGCAGGGCGGCGGGCGAAAAGCGGCCAAATGTGCGCTGCAAAGGAAATCTCCTCGTTCAAGATCTGTTGCGGGCGACGAAGGCTTGTTGCCCGCCTTAACCGCAGACGGGGTGGTTCTGGTTCCCGAAAGAGCATCTATCACGGCATTTCTTTGGATTTCGTATCATTGACCCCGATCAAGAGTCATTGACCCCGATCAAGGATTTTATCGGCCCGCATGAGGGGTTGGCGCGGGCTGGCATGGTTAAATCGCCTATGGAACGAGCATTGCCGAGGCGGCGCAGTTGCCAATCCGTTAGGATACCGCAACGGAAGAGTCCGCTTCTCGCACTTAGCGGACGTGCCCATCGCGTTGGTGGATGTCTGCTTTTTGGCGAATAGCGGACATAGCGCACAGCGTGTTTTATGAGGACACGCCCTAACCGCGCGGCTGCCAACGCAACCCAGCCCCGCCTTCCGCTCAGGCCCGATCGTACCTATCTCATTGATATCATTGATGGTGCTATTCGCCGCTGCGGGTTTTTTGCAGGGCCCGGCTCTGCTAAGTTGCTGGCCTATCAGCCGGACCGGACGAGTCGGGGCGTAACAGGCTTCGGGGGAACGCGAAGCCACGGAGGTTCAATTGACTGCTGCAACTGAGGAAATCGCCGGCAAACCTTACGAAAACTTGCCCGACATGAAGGTGTCGATCCGGCAGCAATTCGGCATCGATAGCGATATGGAAGTGCCGGCCTATTCCAAGCCCGATGAGCACGTGCCCGACATCGACCCCGATTACCGGTTCGACCCGCCGACCACGCTCGCGATTCTCGCCGGCTTCGCCAGGAACCGCCGCGTCATCGTGACCGGCTATCACGGCACCGGCAAGTCCACCCATATCGAGCAGGTGGCGGCGCGACTCAACTGGCCCTTGGTGCGCGTCAATCTCGACAGCCATATCAGCCGCATCGATCTGATCGGCAAGGATGCCATCGTCATCAAGGATAACCAGCAGATCACCGAGTTCCGCGAAGGCATCTTGCCATGGGCGCTGCAAAACAATGTGGCGCTCTGCTTCGACTTCATGAACGGCGACATCTCGACCGTGATGAGCCCGCGCACGGTGATCACCTGGGCGGAGAATTGCGAGATCTTCAACGATATCGGGTTCGCCTTCCGGCTCACCTTCCTCAACAAGTGCGATGAGCTGGAGCGGCCGATCGTGGCCGAATTCTATCAGCGCTGCTTCGGAATCGAACTGCCGGAATCGTCGGTCAACGTGGCGCTGTCGTAAAGTTTTACCTCGCCCCGCACGCGGGGCGAGGGAGAAAAGAAATGGCGTCCAACATCAAAATCAAGTCGTCGTCGAAGGAATCGCCGAACGAGC
>JGI24130J36418_10000556_pt1 | contig 12456 bp, 14 predicted proteins | sample BarGraNGADG00212_FD_36418 | JGI IMG/M metagenome (IMG submission 36418)
AGCAGAGCTGCGGCCAACGTGTCGGGGGTCATACCGAGCTCGGCCAGGATCGACGTCACGGCCAGTGGGTGGGTGATGTATGGGTCACCACTCTTGCGCAGCTGTCCCTGGTGAGCCTTCTCAGCCACGGCGTAGGCCCGCTCGATGATCGACAGGTCAGCCTTGGGATGTGCGGATCGAACAGTGCTCAGCAAAGGCTCCAGCACGGGGTTCGTGTCGGTGCGTGGCCCGCCGAAGCGCGCGAACCTGGCTCTGACCCGCGATGACGTGGGGACAGAGCTGGTCGGCGGGTCAGCCGTCGGAGGCCTCTGAGGCGGTCTGGGCGTCGGAGGCTTCGGAGGCGTCGCCGTGCCGGGGAACTCCGGCACGCTCTCCTGGCTCATGGGTGCAGTCTATTGGCCCTACAGCGAGAGCATGGCGTGTACCGGGCGACCGGCCAGCTTGCTACGACCCTGCAGGAAGGACAGCTCCAGAACCACCTCGACCGCTTCCACGCTGGCTCCGGCGCGCTCAACCAGCTCGCAGGCGGCTCGCGCCGTGCCGCCGGTGGCCAGGACGTCATCCATGATCAGGGCCCTCTTGCCGCCAGTGAAGGCGTCGGTGTGAACCTCGATGACGGCGCTGCCGTACTCCAGGTCGTACCCAGCACTGTGCGTCTTACCGGGCAGCTTGCCAGCCTTGCGGACCGGGACGAACCCGATGCCCAGCTCGTAGGCCACGGCCGCACCCAGGATGAGGCCGCGCGCCTCAACGCCCACAATGACGTCGACATGACCGGCGTACCGGCCCGCGATGTCCTTCACGACGGCCCGCAGTGCAGGGCCATCGCTCAGCAGGGGTGTGAAGTCCTTGAAGGTGACCCCTGGAACCGGAAAGTCCGGGATGTCGCGCAGGCGAGTGGCAACGATCTCACCGATCGGAGCGGTGAGCGGGGACGCTTTGGTTGGGATTGAGGCCGCTAATACTGGGTTCGAATGCGCCGGTCCCGTCATCGCTTCGCCTTCGGCGGGCGTTTGGGTTGGTTGCGCGGTCCGCTCTGCACGTTACGGTGCACGGGCCGTCCGGTGGACGCGGTGCCGCCGCCTCGGCTGGACGCGTGCACCACGTCCCTCGTGCCTGCATCGTCTGTGCCGCCCTGGTCACTCTCAGATGGGTCGGTGCCTGCCTTGCGAGCCTGGGTCGCCTGGTAGCGAGTGGCCCGCTTCTTGAGCTCCTGCATTGCCGGCTCGCGCTCGCGTAGATCCGCGAGCACCGGGGTGGCGATGAAGATGGAAGAGTAGGTACCGACCGCGATGCCCACGAACAACGCGAGGCTGAGGTCCAGCAACGTCCCTGGCCCGAGCAGGAAGTAGCCAATGCCCAGGATGGAGGCGACCGGAANCAGGGCCACCACTGAGGTGTTGATCGAGCGGACCAGCGTCTGGTTGACCGCCTGGTTGGCGGCCTGCGAGAACGACAGCCGACCGTTGCCCTCCGCTTCCTGNGTGTTCTCGCGCACCTTGTCGAACACGACGACGGTGTCGTAGAGCGAGTACCCCAGGATCGTCAGGAAGCCGATCACCGATGCCGGGGTGACCTCGAAGCCGGCCAGCGCGTAGATACCAATGGTGATCACGAGGTCGTGCGCAAGGGCAATAAGTGCCGCGATCGACATCTTCCAGGTTCGGAAGTAGGCGGCCAGGACGAGCGAGACCAGGATGAGGAACCAGATGAGTGCAGTGATGGCCTGCTGACTCACCGAGGCGCCCCAGGACGGTCCGATGGTGTTCGCGCTGATGCTGTTCACACCGACGTTGAACTCGCGGGCCAGCGCGGACTTGACCTTGTCGGTCTGGAGGGTGCTCTGGAACTTTTCAGTCTGGACCCGGACCGTGTCGGTGGTCTTGGTGACCACGACGTTGGAACCGGGGTTCACGGTGCCGAGAGCTGTCTTGGCGCGGGCTTCGAAGCTGTTGAAGTTGGTGACNGATGAGATCCGGAACTCAGAGCCTCCGCGAAACTCCAGCCCGATGTTCAGGCCGCGCCCGAACAGACCGATGGTCGCCAGAACCAGAAGGATCGCCGACACCGCGTACCAGGTCTTCTGACGACCCACGAAGTCGTTGGAGCGCTTGCCGGTGTAGAGGTCGTTACCGAAGTCGGAGAAGCTCCTCATGAGTTGTTCCCCTCGGCCGCGGCCCGCCGGGCGGCAATCGTGACCCGGCCGCGCCCGGTATAGGTGACGGTTCTGGCCCCCAGACGATTCGGATCCAGACCGGACCACTTGTGTCCCTGACCGAAGAACTTGGTGTTGGCCAGAATCGAGAGCAGGGGGTGGGTGAACAGGAACACGACGACGATGTCGATGATCGTGGTCAGCATCAGCGTAAAAGCGAACCCGCGAACGTTGCTCGCTGCCAGGGCATACAGGACGACCGCAGCCAGGAAGTTCACTGCGTCGGAGATCAGAATCGTGCGCCGGGCGCGACCCCAGCCCGTCTCGACCGCTGCCCGGAGCGCCCGTCCGTCGCGAACCTCATCACGAACGCGTTCGAAGTACAGGATGAACGAGTCGGCGACAATACCGATGGAGACGATCAGGCCTGTCACCCCGGCCATCGTCAGTCGGAAGCCCTGGGACCAGCCGAAGAGTGTCACCGCCGCGTAGGTCATCGACCCGGCGATGATCAAGGAGCTGACGGTGACCAGACCCAGAGCACGGTACTGGAACAGGGAGTAGGCAACCACGAGCAGCAGGCCGATGCCTCCGGCGATCAGACCGCGAGCGAGTTGGTCCCCGCCGAGCGTGGGACTGATCTGGTCGCTGGTCTGCAGCGCGAAGGACAGGGGCAGAGCGCCGAACTTGAGCTGGTCGGCCAGCGCTTTGGCGGACACACCGGTGAAGTGGCCCGTGATGCTCGCGGTGCCCGCGCACAGAGACGCCTGGGCGGATGGAGCCGAGATCACCTGGTTATCCAGCACGATACCGAACCGGTTGCGTGGGTTCGGCAGCGATACGATGCGCGAGGTCACGTTACAGAATGCCGTTGTGCCGGCTCCGTTGAAGTCGAGTCGCACCTCCCATTGGCCGTTGCTCACGCCACCCTGGCCAGTCTGCTGATCAGAGGTGGCGTTAGAGATCTGGTCACCGTTCACCTCTGCCGGACCAAGGATGTATTTCTCCGGTTGGGTGGGGTCACTCGAGCAGGTCACCATCGGTTGGGACGCGATGTCCTGGATGGCCTCGACTTGTTTGGGGTTGGCGCAGTTAAGTCCGGCAAGCTGTTTCTCCAGCGCCGGGTGACCCACGCCAGGTCGCTCGCGTTCTTCGGCTTGGCGCCAGGTGCGGGCGTGGCGGCCGTGGCAAGGGGTGTGGCAGTGGGTGTGGCAGCCGTGGCAAGGGGTGTGGCAGTGGGTGTGGCAGCAGTGGGCGCCGGCTTCGTCGCCGCGGTCAGCGCGGATGGGAATCCTGACTTGGGAGCGGTTGTCGCTGTGCCCGTCGCCTTCGGTGCGCTGGTGGCGGGGGTCGAAGGCTTGAGGGGGCTCGACCCGGTTGACGTGGGGGTGGGGGTCGGCGTCGGCGCGGCAGAGGCCGCAACCAGGACAGCCCGCATCCGCAGCTGCGAGGACTTCTGCAGCGATTCTTTCGTGGCGTTGTCGGGGGTGCCCGGCAACGAGACCACGATGTCTTTGCCGCCCTGTGTGGAGACTTCAGCCTCGGTGACACCCGATCCATTCACTCGCGCGCGGATGATGTCGACCGCCTTCAGGATCTGGCCCTGGTTGATCTGCTGGCCCTTCTCGAGCTTGGGCGTCAGGATCAGCTGGGTGCCACCTGCAGGTCGAGCCCAAGCTTGGGGGTGCGCTGAGCCGTGCCCCAGGTGCTCACGGCGCCAAGCAGACCGTAGATGCCGATAATGAGCAGGACAAGCACGGACAGCGTGCGCAAGGGCCCGCGATTGTGCGGATTGATCGCCACGGGGGTGTCCTAGTCGGTTTCGTGCGCTGGATCCGACACAGCGCCGGTCTCCGACTCGCTTGATGCTGCGGCGCTGGGTGCCGGACCGGCGATGGCGCGGCGGTTGAAACGGATGGTCACCCCGGGGCTCACCTCGAGGGTCGCGACCTCGTCCTCAAGGGCGGTGATCCGGCCGAGAAGACCTGACGTGGTCGTGACCTCGTCGCCGACTCCCAAGGTGGACTGCAACCTCTGCGACTCCTTCGTCCGGCGCCGTTGCGTGTAGAACATCCACCCGATCAACAGCAGCGGCAAGGCGAATATCAGCAGGTTGCCGGATGAGCCGCTCGATGAAGCCGCGACAAGCGAATACATGAGTCAATCCTTTTTAAAAGAGTTGGCGGGCGCATCCGGGCAGGTGAGCCGGACACGCACAAGAGCAACGGCGCAAGCCGCGGCGTCGGCTTGAGTCTAGGTGAGGCGCCGCGAGGGGACCAATGCGCCGCACCCATCCGAGCCTGATTGTGATCAGGTCGGCCCGATCGGGCTCCCATTCACCACGGTCAGCCGCCGAAGCGTCCGTCCCCGTCGCCGAGTGGCAAAGGCAGGGCCTGAGGGGTTCCGGCTTCGGGCGCCGGCGGGGTCAACCCCAGATGAGTCCAGGCCAACGGGGCTGCGGCCCGTCCGCGTGGGGTGCGGATCATGAAGCCCTCGCGCACCAGGAACGGCTCAGCGACGGTCTCGACGGTCTCTGGCTCCTCCCCGACCGCGACGGCAAGTGTGCTCAGACCCACCGGACCACCACCGAACCGGCGACACAGGGCCTCCAGCACCGCACGATCCAGCCGGTCCAGGCCACGGTCGTCGACGTCGAACAGGGCTAGCGCAGCGTGCGCGGCCTCTTCGTCGGCCACACCGCGGCCATGCACCTGTGCCCAGTCCCGGACCCGGCGTAGGAGCCTGTTCGCTATCCGGGGGGTCCCCCGCGATCGACGGGCGATCTCGGCGATAGCCGCATCTGTTGCCTCCACCTTGAGCAAGCCTGCCGAGCGGTGCAGGATGCGGATCAGATCGGCCACGGCGTAGAAGTCGAGGTGACCGGTGAATCCGAATCGGTCTCGTAGCGGTGCTGGCAGCAGACCAGAACGCGTGGTCGCACCAACCACGGTGAATGCCGGCAGCTCCAGCGGGATCGCGGTGGCCCCCGGGCCCTTGCCGACGATCACATCGACCCGGAAGTCCTCCATCGCCAGATAGAGCATTTCCTCGGCGGCCCGGGCCATCCGGTGGATCTCGTCAAGGAAGAGCACCTCGCCCTCGGCCAGCGAGGACAAGATCGAGGCCAGGTCACCGGCGTGCTGGATCGCCGGGCCACTGGTGATCCGGATGGGCTGCTCGAGCTCGGCNGCAACGATGAGAGCCAACGTGGTCTTGCCCAGACCGGGAGGTCCAGACAGCAACACGTGGTCTGGAGGCGTGCCTCGACGTTTGGCGGCCTCGAGAACGAGCGCCAGCTGGTCGCACACCCGGGTCTGGCCGGGGAACTCGCTGAGCCTGCGGGGACGCAGCGCCGCTTCGACCCTGCGTTCGTCATCATCGCCACCGGCATCAACGATTCGCGCCGTGGCTTCGATCATCGAGGCGTTCTCTTCGTCGCTCTGGTCGAAGTACCCGGTCATCGTCCGAGCTCCCGCAACGCGGCACGCAACAGGGTCGACACGTCTGATCCGTCGCCGGTCTCAGGTCTCACTGCCTCAACCGCGTCATCGGCCTGCCTGGACGACCAGCCAAGGCCGACCAGTGCGTCGTGCACCTGTGCGCTCGCCTCATCGACAGCGGGCCTGCTCAACTCTGACGACGTGGTGCCGGACGGAATACCGAGCTTGTCGCGAAGCTCGAGGATTATGCGCTCGGCTCCCTTCTTGCCGATTCCGGGGACCTTGGTCAGCGCGGCAAGATCGCCGCCCCCAATGGCACGGCGCAACCCGTCGGGCGCGTGAATGGCCAACATTGCCAAGGCAAGCCGGGGGCCGACGCCAGAGACTGTCTGGACCAGAGTGAAGATGGCCCGCTCGTCCTCATCAGCGAAACCGTAGAGGGTCAGCGACTCCTCGCGAACCACCAGTGTCGTCGCTAACGCCGCCTCTTCACCTGGCCGAAGGGATGCTGCAGTCCCTGCGGTGGTGTGCAGCAACAGACCCACTCCCCCGACGTCGATGACAGCCGAGTCCAGACCTGCGGACAGCACGACGCCGCGCACCGAGGCGATCATCGGCTGCCTGTCTTTGACGTCTGTGGGTGTGTAGGGCGTTGGGGTGCAGAGCCTCGGTGTGCCAGCTGTGCTGCCACGGCTTGCTGCAAGCGTTTCTGGGCTGTGCCACGCCACACCTGGCAGATGGCCAGTGCGAGCGCGTCAGCGGCGTCTGCGGGCTTAGGCGGGGTGTCCAGTCGAAGGATCCGGGTGACCATCGTGGTGACCTGAGCCTTGTCGGCACGACCGTTTCCGGTCACTGCAGCCTTGACCTCCGTAGGAGTGTGCAGCGCCAGCGGCAGCCCGAGGCGGGCGGCAGCGAGCATGGGAACGGCGGAGGCTTGCGCAGTGCCCATGATCCCCTTGATGTTGGCTTTGGCGAAAACCCGTTCCACTGCCACGGCGTCAGGCTCATAACGCGCCATCCACTCGTCGATCTCGATCTGCAGNGCCAACAGCCTCATGGCCGGGTCATCGGATGTCGGAGTGCGAATCACCCCGACGGCGATCATTCGCAGCGGCTTGCCCAGATCGCCGTCGACGATGCCGAGGCCGCACCGGGTTAGGCCGGGGTCGACACCCATGACACGCACGCTGAGAGCTCCTCACTNTCCGAACACCTGTTCGGAAGAAATTTACAGTGTCCGGTCGGGATCTTGGAAGCGACGCGCCGCAGCGGGAACCCGGAATGCCGGATTGGCCGCTGACAGGTGCCTGTTGTTCGTCGTGACTATTCGTCGTCTTCGAGCTGAGCCAGGATCTCATCGCTCACGTCGCCGTTGGCCCAGACGTTCTGAACGTCATCGCTGTCCTCGAGGGCCTCGATGACCCGGAACATCTGGCGGGCACCGTCCAGGTCGAGCTCGACCTCCACCGTCGGGATGAAGGAAGCCTCAGCTGAGTCGTAGTCGATGCCGGCCCCCTGCAGGGCAGTGCGGACGGCCAGGAAGTCGCCCGGCTCACTCACGATCTCGAAGGCCGCACCGATGTCGTTGATCTCTTCCGCGCCGGCATCCAGGACGACCTCGAGCAGATCGTCCTCGCTTTGGTCGCCCTTGGGGACGATCACGACGCCCTTGCGGGTGAAGACGTAGGAGACGCTTCCGGGGTCGGCGAACTGGCCACCGTTGCGGTTCANTGCCGTTCGCACCTCGGCGGCCGCACGGTTGCGGTTGTCGGTGAGGCACTCGATCAGGACCGCCACACCGTGGGGGGCGTAACCCTCGTAGGTGATCGTCTGCCAGTCGGCTCCGCCGGCTGTCGCACCGCTGCCGCGCTTGACGGCGTTAGCGATGTTGTCGTTCGGGACGCTGAGCTTCTTGGCCCGCTGGATGGCATCGAACAACGTCGGGTTGCCGGCGACGTCACCGCCTCCGGTCCGCGCAGCCACCTCGATGTTCTTGATCATCTTGGCGAACAGCTTGCCGCGTTTGGCGTCGATGACCCCCTTCTTGTGCTTCGTCGTCGCCCATTTGGAATGACCGCTCATCGCTTCTCCCTCGACGGCCGAACCGTCATCGACATCGTGGCTGATCCTACTGATCGGTGCCCTGGTGTTCAGCCCAGTGTTGGTTCAAACGCAGCGTTGCTTCAGCCCAAGTGGGTTCGGCGGAGCTTGGTTCAGCGCAGCGCCGCACGAACCATCTGCGTGAAGTACTCATGGATACGGTGGTCTGCGGTGACCTCGGGGTGGAAGGAGGTGGCCAGCAGGTTGCCGGCCCGGATCGCGACGACCCGGCCCGCGGCCGGCCCGGTCTCGACCCTGGCCAGCACCTCGATGCCATCACCCATCTCCTCGACCCAGGGAGCCCGGATGAAGACGGCTTTGAAGGTCGACGGGTATCCCTGCGGTGCAGTCGTCAGCTCGGCGATCGCCGGGATGTGAAGATCGCCCTCGAAAGAGTCCACCTGACGTCCGAAAGCGTTGCGCCGCACCGTGATGTCGAGACCGCCCAGCGTCTCCTGGTCCGGTCGGGCATCAGCGATCCGGTCGGCCAGCATGATCATGCCCGCGCACGACCCGTAGACCGGCATTCCGCCGGCGATCCGCTTGCGCAGCGGCTCCTGCAGGTCGAACGCCCGAACCAGCTTGTCCATGGTGGTCGACTCGCCACCTGGGATCACCAAGGCGTCGACGTCATCCAGCTCGCGCGGCCGCCGGATGCCCATGGCTTGCCCGCCGATGCTGGACAGCGCGTTGATGTGCTCACGCACATCGCCCTGGACTGCCAGAACGCCTATGCGGATAGGGGATGTGCTCACAAGGAGAGCTGGTGACTACCAGCCGCGCTGGGACAGATGCTGACCCTCGCCCAGCTCCTCGACGTTGATGCCCACCATGGCCTCACCCAGACCACGGGAGACCCNGGCGATCACTTCGGGGTCGTCGAAGAACGTCGTCGCCTTGACGATCGCCTCGGCGCGCTGGGCGGGGTTGCCGGACTTGAAGATGCCCGAGCCCACGAACACACCCTCGGCGCCGAGCTGCATCATCATGGCCGCGTCGGAGGGGGTCGCGATACCGCCGGCGACGAACATCACCACGGGCAGCTTGCCGGTCTCAGCGATCTCCTTGACCAGCTGGTACGGGGCCTGCAGCTCCTTGGCGGCGACATACAGCTCGTCCTCGCTCATCGAGGACAACCGGCGGATCTCACCGCTGATCTTGCGGATGTGCAAGGTGGCATTGGAGACGTCACCGGTGCCGGCCTCGCCCTTGGAACGGATCATCGCGGCACCCTCGCTGATCCGGCGAAGGGCTTCACCCAGGTTGGTTGCGCCACAGACGAAGGGGACGGTGAACTTCCACTTGTCGATGTGGTTGGCATAGTCCGCCGGTGTCAGGACCTCGGACTCGTCGACGTAGTCCACGCCCAGGCTCTGCAGGACCTGTGCCTCGACGAAGTGACCGATCCGGGCCTTGGCCATGACCGGGATGGAGACGGTCTCGATGATGCCCTGCACCATGTCCGGGTCACTCATCCGTGAGACCCCGCCCTGGGTGCGGATGTCGGCGGGCACGCGCTCAAGAGCCATCACGGCAACAGCGCCGGCGTCCTCGGCGATCTTGGCCTGCTCCGGCGTGACGACGTCCATGATGACGCCACCTTTGAGCATTTCGGCCATACCACGCTTGACTCGCGAGGTGCCGGTGGCAGGAACGTTGGTGGTGGTCTCTTGCGCAGACAAGACAGTGCCTCTTCCAGGTGACTCACATGGTTTGCTGGGGTACCTACCTATGTTAGGGCGTCAGAGACCCCGCGCGAGCATCGGCAGTTCGTCGTCGATCTCGAAGGTCTGCGGTAGCTCTGCGTGGCCGGCCAGCCTCAGCAGNCGTACGCCAGGCNTGCGCCTCACCCGGCGTACGTCAGTCACGGCGTCATTGAGAAACCGGCGGGCCAGCTCCACCCGCTGGTTGGCTGCTGCCACCCGCCCGAGCACGGGGGTGCCAACGGCCTCGTCCCCACGTAGTCGTCGCAGAGCCTCTTCGCCCAGGGCCAGCTCGAGGGCCTGTGTCAGGTCGCTCTCGATGGCTTCACGGGACCGTTGGTCCGTGGTGTCAGCCTCGAGCGAGTCGGTCGCTGCGCCGGCAAGGATCAGAGCGCTGGCCGCGTCCAAGGCGCCGCAGTTCGCCAGCTCGAGGGTGGCTTCAGCACGACGCACCAGCTGGGCGTCCAGGACACTGAGCGCGCCCTCGACCCTGGTGTGCAACCGATCGAGCCGGGCGGCGCCGTATGAGACGTACCAGGCGATCAACGCCATGACTGCTATTGCGCCGACGATCCAGCTGAGGTCCATCACGTGCCTCCNGAGTTTCTACCGGTACGTCGCAGGCGTGCCCACCGTGAATCGTGTTCGCTCGAGGTGCGCACCGATGACGCACCGGAAACGACCGTCTCGTAGACCGCCAGCACGTCTTCGCCGACCACTGACCAGTCAAAGGCGTTGGCGCGATCGCGGCCTGCGACGGCGAGCTGTTCGCGTCTGATCGGGTCGCGCAGCAACGCCACCACGGCCCTCGCCAGGTCAACGGGATCCTCGTTGACGAACATCTCCCCGGCGTCCCCGCNCTTCAGGACCCTGGCGAAGGCCGGCAGATCGCTGGCCAACACCGTCGCCCGGGCACTCAAGGCCTCGATCAGGATGATGCCGAAGCTCTCCCCTCCGGTGTTCGGTGCGACGTAGACGTCCACCGACGCCAGCAGGCTGGCTTTGTCCGCTTCACTGACCGGGCCGAGAAACTCGCACGCAGCAGCCGCCTCCGGGGTCATCTTCTCGCGGATGGGGCCGGGGTCGCCGGGACCTGCGATCAAGACCCGGATACCGGGGATCTCGCGAAGAATGTGNGGCAGGGCCTGCGACAGGACCGGCATACCTTTACGTGGTTCTTCCATCCGTCCCAGGAAGGCGATGGTGGGTCGCGCCGGCGTACCCTCCCAGTCGGGGCGGCGTTTGGCGGACGCGAACCGTTCGACGAACACGCCGTTGGGGATCACCACGGCGTCGCCCCCAAGGTGTGTGGTGACCGTTCGCCGCGCGTCTTCGGAGACCGCGATGCGCGCACTGATCTTCTCCAGGCTGGGACGCAACAGAGGGTAGGCGGCCTGCATGGCCCGCGAGCGCAGGTTGGATGTATGGAAGGTGGCGACAATCGGTCCTTCGACGGCCCAGAGGGCAAGGACCGAGACGCTGGGGGTCACCGGTTCGTGCAGGTGTACGACGTCGAAGCGACCCGCCTCCACCCATCGGCCGACACGGGCGGCTGTCAGTGGCCCGAACGAGAGTCGAGCAACGGAGCCGTTGTAGCGCACCGGAACCGCACGGCCGGAGCTGACCACGTAGTCCGGCAGGGGCGTGTCGTCATCGGCAGGCGCCAGCACGCTGACGTAGTGCCCCAGGGAGATCAGGTGCTCGGCGAGGTCGCGGACGTGAAGCTGCACTCCGCCGGGCACATCGAAGGAGTAGGGGCTGACGATCCCGATCCTCATTCTTTGTCGCCAGCCTGCGCAGACGCATGGTCGCCGACCAGGTCCTTGGTGAACACCCGCTGCATCATGTGCCAGTCCTGGGTGTGTTCGCGGATGGCTTCGGTGAGCACATCGGCGCAGGCCTGGGTCATCACCTGGATCTTCTCCCGGGAGGTGCCGCTGGTGGGTGGTGCCACCGCCTCGTGGAACGTCACGACGGTCCGCCAGCCGTGCCCTTGTGGGTAGGGCTCGTAGTGCANGATGCAGGGGTAGAGGACGGCGCCGGTGTTGACTGCCAGTGCGGCGGGACCGACGGCCATCCTGGCCCGCTGACCGCAGAGGTCAACCTCGATGCCTCCGTGGGTGAGGTCCCTGTCGGCCAGCAGCGCGACCAGGGCCCCGGAACGGCAGGCTGTGGTCAGCTCCCGGAAGACGTCACCACCACCGGTGAGCGGGATGATCCGCATGCCCAACCGCTCACGGAAGGCAAGGAACTCATCGAAGAGCTTCTCGGGCTTGAGCCGTTCGCAACGGTAGTCACGGGAGCCAGCTGAGTGGTGGACCAGGCGCCGCCGAAGTCCCAGTTGCCCATGTGTCCCAGGAAGATGACCGCCGACCGGCCCGATTCCAGCTGGGTACGGACCGGCTCGTCGCCGACCGCCCTGACTCCATGGACCAGATCTTCGACACTGCGGTCGGGAAGGCGGAAGCTGTCGCACCAGTAGCGCATGTACGAGCGCAGTCCGGCGCGCACCAGCGCATCGAGCTCAGCCGGGCTGAGCTCTGGGCGGACGGTCGCAAAGTTGCTGCGCATCCGTTGCACGCTCTTGCCGCCACGTCGCCATACGACATCGGCGAGGAGGTCGAACAAAGAGTAGGCGACACGACCGGGCATCCGGCGGACGAGTAACCACCCTGCGCGGTAGCCAACGAGTGCGGCACGCTCAGTCAGACCAACGAGCGTCGNACGCTCACCCAGCCTGCTCACGCGGCCGTGAACGCCTGACGGCGTACCTCGAGCATCCGCTGGATCACCGTGATCAGGCTGGCCAGCGCCAGCAAGGACAGCACCACGGTCAACAGCGCTTCGGGCAGCCCCAGACCGACCAGACCAGTGGCCACCAGCACGACGACGACTCGCTCGGCTCGCTCAGCGATGCCGACGTTGGCGGTCATCCCCAGCCCCTCCGCCCGGGCCTTGGCGTAGCTCACGACACTGCCCAGGATCAGGCACGCGAGCGCCAGAGCTGCCAGGTAGGGCGTGCGCCCGTCCCCGGAGTACCAGAGCACGAGTCCGCCGA
>JGI24130J36418_10000559_pt1 | contig 12435 bp, 13 predicted proteins | sample BarGraNGADG00212_FD_36418 | JGI IMG/M metagenome (IMG submission 36418)
CGAACGAGTGCGGCGCCACGTGTACAGGCCTGCGACAACGAGTGCCGCGACGACCGCCGCCGGCCAGAAGGTGTTCCAGCTGGTTCCCAGAAGCACTCGCCAAGCCGACCGGACGACGGACAGCATCGAATCGGCAACGGACCCGACTGAGGTGCCAACGCCACGGTTGCGCAGGATCTGGGCGCCGCTTCCGACAGCGGTCATGGCGAGTCCGAGCAGCCAGTACAGGGCGAAGAAGACNGGCCAGAGTAGGACGCCGGACCAGCGCCGCCACGCGATCATCACCAGCAACGCCACGAGGACCGGGCGGGTCAGCCAGCGCTGGTCCGCGCGCGGGTCAAGGAAGAGCATCGCCACCAGCGATATCACCGGGAATGCGGCAACCAGACCGAGAAACCCGAAGCGCCGCAGCGACCCGATCGCGATGGCACCGATCGCCAGCCCGACCATGGCCGCAGCGGCACAGACCACGAACATGATCGTGCGTTCGTTCGCGTTGACGTAGAAGGGCGCGGGGGACGTGTACCCCAAGGGAGCGCCGCCCTGGGCCAACGTCACCGCCGCGGCGCCCACGAACCCCAGGAGGACGGCTCCGAGCGCCAGCCCCCATCGCCGGAGCAGTGCAACAACCACGATGGATGCCCCAAGTGGCCCGAAGACGGATACCCCGAGATCGCCGAGCAAGACCGGCAGGGTGGGCAGCCAGGCCCCGGACGTCGAGGGAAGGCAGGCACGCTTCCAGGGCAGAAACGCCAGAGTCCACCACGCGAAGGCCATGGCGGGCACGCCGACCAGCTGCAGAACCTTGGACAGCAGGGTTGACGGCTGGGGGGTCCAGGCTCTTTCGGGCGACGCCCAGTCGGACGCGGGTGCAGTCATGACGCGCAGCGTAGTCAGGAGCCGCACGGTGCCCGAACGCAAAGCGCCGAGGTGAAGGGCCTGCGGAACGGCATACAGTCCTCGGGTGGAACTGATCCCCCGCCCGTACGGCCACCCCGACGTCGTCGCGCTGACCGCCGAGGTGCAGGCACACTATCGCCAGCTTTATGGCGGACCAGGCGACGAGAGCACGGTGGAGGCAGCCGATTTTGGGCCACCCACCGGGCATTTCGTCGTGGGCTACGTCGATGGCGTTCCCGTCGCCATGGGTGGGTGGCGACGGTTGGGGGACCGACCTGGCCTGCCCTCCCCGAACACCGCGGAGATCAAGCGCATGTATGTCTCCCCCTCCGCCCGCGGGCGCGGTCTGTCTCGAATCGTCCTGACCGAGCTTGAAACCAGTGCACGCGAAGCCGGCCTCGACTGGCTGGTGCTCGAGACCGGACAGCCGCAGACGAGCGCGATCGCCCTCTACCGTTCATCCGGCTACACGGATATCGATGGCACCCCCTATGGCCACTACGTCACCCACCCCAACTCGATCCATCTCGGCAAATCTCTCGGTTGAGCGATCCGACCGCTCAACGCCACAACTGCCCGCCCGACGCCCGAGCGGGCGGATGGTCTTGAAGCGCGAGCGGTTACCCGGTTGAGTGAGGCTGTAACCCCGCCTGTGACCTGGAGGATGTTGTGACCCAAGAAACCCTGGAAAACCTGTCCCAGGAGAACCGCAAGTTCCCGCCGAGCGCCGAGTTCGCCGCTGCGGCCAACGGCAAGGCCGAGCTGTATGACGCGGCTACCGCCGACCACGAAGGATTCTGGGCCGAGCAGGCGCGGTCGTACCTGACGTGGACCAAGGACTTCGACCAGACCCTCGACTGGAGCGACGCACCACTGGCCAAGTGGTTCGTCGGCGGCGAGCTGAACGCCTCATACAACTGCGTCGACCGCCACGTCGAGGCTGGACGAGGCGACAAGGTGGCAATTCACTGGGTGGGCGAGCCCGGGGACAGCCGGGACATCACCTACTCCGACCTTCTTGACGAGGTGCAGCGCGCGGCAAATGCGTTGCAGAACCTCGGAGTCCGCAAGGGCGATGTGGTCGCGATCTATCTGCCGATGATCCCCGAGGCCGTCATCACGATGCTCGCCTGCGCGCGCATCGGCGCCCCGCACTCGGTCGTCTTCGGTGGCTTCTCCGCGGACGCGCTGCGCACCCGGATCAGTGACGCCCAGGCCAAGGTCGTGGTGACCTCCGATGGCGGCTATCGCCGTGGCACGGCATCTGCGCTCAAGCCGGCGGTCGACGACGCCATCAGTGGTGAGACCACGGTCGAGAAGGTCCTGGTCGTCAAGCGCACCGGCACCGAAGTGGCGTGGGACGACAGCCGTGACGTGTGGTGGCACGAGGCCCTCGAGGCTGCAGCCCCGACCCACCCGGTGGTGGGACACGACTCCGAGCACCCGTTGTTCATCCTCTATACGTCGGGCACCACCGGTAAGCCCAAGGGCATCTACCACACCACCGGTGGCTATCTGACGCAGAGCGCGTTCACGAACGCCGTGGTGCACGACGTCCACCCCGACTCTGATGTCTTCTGGTGCACCGCCGACGTGGGTTGGGTGACCGGCCACAGCTACATCGTCTACGGACCGCTTTCCCTCGGTGCGACCCAGGTGATGTACGAAGGCACCCCTGACAGCCCGCACCAGGGCCGCTGGTGGGAGATCGTCGAGAAGTACGGCGTCACCGTCTTCTACACCGCGCCCACCGCGATNCGCACCTTCATGAAGTGGGGCGACGAGATCCCCGCCAAGTTCGACCTGTCCTCCCTGCGGCTCCTGGGCTCGGTCGGTGAGCCGATCAACCCCGAGGCGTGGATGTGGTACCGNCGGGNGATCGGCGGCGACCGGTGCCCCATCGTGGACACCTGGTGGCAGACCGAGACCGGCGCCATCATGATCAGCCCCCTGCCGGGAGTGACCCACACCAAACCCGGCTCGGCGACGATCGCGGTGCCCGGCATTTCCGTGGATGTCGTCGACGACCTGGGCAAGTCGGTTCCCAACGGCTCCGGCGGCTATCTCGTCCTGACCAAGCCGTGGCCGGCCATGCTGAGAGGTATCTGGGGCGACCCGGAGCGATACCAGGAGACGTACTGGTCGCGCTTTCCCGGCCTGTACTTCGCCGGTGACGGCGCCAAGAAGGACGAGGACGGCAACATCTGGCTGCTGGGCAGGGTCGACGACGTCATGCTCGTGGCGGGCCACAACCTGTCCACCACCGAGATCGAGTCGGCGCTGGTGTCCCACCCCAAGGTGGCTGAAGCCGCCGTGGTCGGCGCCAAGGACGACACGACGGGCCAGGCCGTGTGTGCGTTCGTCATCCTGCGTGGCAACGCGGATGAGGGCGACGACATCGTGACCGAGCTGCGTAACCACGTAGCCAAGGAGATCGGCCCGATCGCCAAGCCAAGCAAGATCATGATCGTCGACGAGCTGCCCAAGACACGCTCGGGCAAGATCATGCGCCGTCTGCTCAAGGACGTCGCCGAGAACCGCGAGGTNGGTGACGTCACCACCTTGGCCGACTCGCACGTCATGGAGCTGATCAAGACCGGCCTCACCGCAGCCGGCACCGAGGAGTGACCCTGTGATCAGCTGAGCCCGGTTTGCTCAGTTGAGGCTGGTTTGCTCGGTTCAGGCCGGTTTCGCGGGCTTTCAGAAGCCTCGGGACCGGCCTGAACTGAGTAAAGGCTCGGCGCACGGCCGGCACTGGGTAGGGTCGTAGGACAGACAACTCGAGCGGAGGGTCGATGAGCGATCAGATCGGCGTGACCGAGCGCACCCTCGGGCAGCTGGTGGCCGACGCGACCCGCGACCTCTCATCGATCATTCGCAGCGAGATCGCGTTGGCCAAGGCGGAGATAGGGGCCGACGCGAAGAAGGCGGGTGTCGGTGCGGGCCTGTTCGCGGCGGCAGCGNTGNTCGTGTTCCTGGCTCTGATCCTGCTGCCGATCGCTGCGGCATATGGGTTGGTGGCGGCGGGGCTGGCTCCATGGCTGTCGTTCCTCGTCGTGTCCGGCGTCTTTCTCGTGCTCGGGGCGATCCTGGCACTCATCGGCAAGAGCAGAGTCAGCAAGATCAAGGGCAAGCCCGAGCGCGCCATCAAGAACGCACAGGACACCATTGCGGCCATCAGACCCAGCAACAACTGACGAACCACGGCCGCCTCACCCACCCCAATCTGCATCGAAGCGAGAACTGCGCACATGAGGAACGACGCGTCGTCTGTGCTCATCGACGGACCGTGGGAGCACAAGTTCGTCTCCGCCAACGGCGCTCGCTTTCACGTGGCCGAGCTNGGCGTGGGCCCACTTGTCGTTCTCCTGCATGGGTTCCCGCAGTTCTGGTGGGCCTGGCGCGACCAGCTGACCGCGCTTTCCGCGGGCGGCTTTCGGGTGGCCGCCATCGACCTACGCGGCTTTGGCGCCTCAGACAAGCCACCCCGCGGCTATGACACCTTCACCCTGGCCGCCGATGTTGCGAGCATCGTGCGATCCCTCGGCGCGAGCAACGCGGTNATCGTCGGACATGGGTGGGGCGGCTGGATCGCGTGGTCCATGCCGACGATGCAGCCCGCGGTCACCACCGCCGTCGCCGCTCTCGGCATGCCGCACCCGTTGGTTCTTCGTCGCGCTTCGCTGCTCAATCCTGCCCAGATCAAATCCAATGCCTACCTGGCCGGGCTTCAACGTCCCTTCGTTCCCGAGCATCAGATGAGCACGAGCCCCGCGTACGTCGAACACCTGCTGGGTGCNTGGTCGGCTCCTCANGGTGACTGGCCCCCACGCGACGTCGCCAAGCGCTATGCCGAGGCGATGGCCCTTCCGTTCGTCGCCCACTCCGCAGCGGAGTACTACCGCTGGGTGGTCCGCAGCCAGCTGCGACTCGACGGCAGACGTTTCGCCCAGCGCGTGCGGACCGTCATCACCGTGCCCGTGCTCCAGCTGCAGGGTGGACAAGACGGCGCTGTGGTGCCGGCCTTGGCCGCGGCATCATCGGCCTATGTCACAGGCCCGTTCGAGCAGCATCTCATCGCGGACGCCGGACACTTCCTGCCCGAAGAGGCGCCCGACGAGGTGAACACTCACCTGCTGCGATGGCTGGACGCCCACCGCTGAACGCCCACCGCTGAACAGAGCGCCGGATCAACCCGCCGCACATCCTCCGGTTCTCACGGGAGAGAAGGACCTGCTTGCCGCATCGAGGACGGGCCTGGCCTCGTCCAGCGTGAGGGCATATCCGGTGTGGGCGTCATCGAGAGACCTCGCGAAGACGACTCCGACGACATCGCCCCGGGGCGACAGGAGCGGCCCGCCGGAGTTGCCCGGCTCGACCCTGGCAAAGAGCGAGTAGACCTCGCGCGTCACACCCGGATTGCCATAGATGTCAGCGCCCGTGGCCATGAGCACGTCGCGCACGCGGGCGGAGTCGACACGGTAGGGCCCGTCCAGCGGGAAGCCCGCGACCGCTGCACCGTCGGAACGCTTGAGGGTGGGACCCCGCGTCAACGCCGGCGCCGGCAGACCCGGCACCGACAGCACAGCGAGGTCGCGTCGGGGATCAAAGACGACCACGCGGGCGTCGTACGAGCGACCGGTGCCGCGGATCCGGACGTGCTCGAACGACACCCCGGCAACCACATGGGCGTTGGTGACGACGCGTTCCGGCGCGACGACCCAGCCGCTGCCTTCCTGCCCGCGGTTGCACGACTCGGCCACGCCGGTGATCTTGACGATCGACCCGGCTGCGCCGGCCCCACCCGAACCCAACGCCAGCTGGCTGTCCGGCGGCGCGACGGGGGTGATCGGCTCGGCCTGGATGCCCTCGAATACGCGGGGGAAGCCCTCGCGGTCGAGAACGGAAAAGAACCCCGCGAAGAGCCTCCCTGTCTGCGGCGGCATGAAACGGTCAATCGTCTGAACGATGCGTGAGCCGCCGATCGCCTTGGCCAGCGGCGCAGGAGCACCGTCCCGAACCGCACCGGCCATGAACCAGACGAGCACCGACACCGCGAGCACCGTGGCCAGCGCACCCAGGATGGAATCGACCACCCGTGCCGGTCGGACCCGCAGCCCGTGGCGCAGGCGAGACCCGAGGCTGATGGCGATCGCTTGGCCGAGGGAGGCAAGGACGAACACCCCGAAGATCAGAACGACCGTGCGCGCCAGCACGTTGTCGTCCACGCTGTGCCAGCGCTGCAACAAGACCGGCAGCAGCCACATCCCCAGGGCGCCGCCGGAGAGGAATCCGATCAGGGACAGCACACTGACCACGAAGCCCTGGCGGTAGCCGGTGAAGCCGTAGCTCACCAAGAGGACGCCCAACACGATGTCCAGCAGGATCGAGGTCATGATGGGTCTTCCTGGGCTCGGGCAGGGGGCGCGACCGAGCCATCCCGGGCTCCCACGAAGTGCGCGGGCAGCGGTCGATGGTCGCCCCTGTCCCATGACTGCTCAAGGCCCGCCAGCTCGATGACCTTGGAGAGCAGCCCCGCGGTGAAGCCCCACAAGAGCAGACCATCAATGTCGAACGCCGGACCCACGAAGCCACTCGGGTGCGTGATCGTGAATCGTCTTGCCGGGTCTGTGAGCTCGGACAGCGGAGCCCTGATCACCCGTGCGACCTCACGATGGTCGACGACGCCGATCGGACTCGGCTCGGACCACCACGCCAGGATCGGCGTGACCACGAAGTTGCTGGGCGGGAGATACAGAGCCGGGAGCTCAGCCACGATCTGAACGCCCGCCGGGTCCAGGCCCACCTCTTCTTGGGCTTCTCGCAGTGCGGCNGCAGCCGGCCCTGAGTCGGTGGGATCGATCGCGCCACCCGGGAAGGACACCTGACCCGCATGCGAACGCATGCTGTGCGACCGCTCAGTAAGCACCACGTCTTCGCCGCCGTCATCGCCCGGCCCGAACAGGATCAGCACCGCGGACTGCCGACCTCCCTCGTCGGGGGGCAGGAACCGGCTGAAGAACTCCGACTCGAGGTGATCCAGCTGCCCCACCAGATGCGCCATCCAGTCCGGCTGGCGGGCAGGCGAAGGAACACCCCCGCCAGCGCCAGCGGCCCCTTCGTCGACGCTGTGTGCCTGTATGCCGGCAGCCGCGCNGACGGNATCTGTCACGACAGCTCCGGGGAGAGCTCGTACTTCAACAGCNCGGTCGCCTTGACCGCGTCCATCTCACCCTCNCCGTAGGAGGGACACCAGGTGGCAACCGGACACGCGCCGCACGCGGGCCTGCGCGCGTGACAGGTACGGCGCCCGTGAAAGATCAGGACGTGGGAGAGCATGGTCCAGTCCTTCTTCGGGAACAGGGCGCCCACGGCGTGCTCGACCTTGACCGGGTCCACCTCCTTGGTCCAGCCAAGGCGCCTCGCCAAGCGCCCGACGTGCGTGTCCACGGTGATCCCGGGGATACCAAAAGCGTTGCCCAGCACCACATTCGCAGTCTTGCGCCCGACACCTGGCAGGGTCACCAGATCCTTGAGCCGGGGCGGCACCTCGCCGTCAAACCGCTCGACCAGCGCCGCCCCGATCTTGATCAGCGAGTCAGTCTTGGCACGATAGAAGCCTGTGGACTGGATCATCGTCTCCAGCTCGGTGCGATCGGCGCTGGCGTAGTCGGCGGCGGTCCGGTAGCGGGCAAAGACCGACGGCGTCACCAGGTTCACCCGGATGTCGGTGGTCTGGGCGGACATCACGGTGGCCACCAAAAGCTGCAACGGGTTTTCGAAGTTGAGCTCACAATGGGCGTAGGGATAGCGCTCGACCAACGTGCGATAGGTCTTGCGGGCACGGCGGGTCAACGCGACCGTGGTCTCGGGGCTCATGGTCGCAGGCACCCCGTCAGACTAATCGGCGTGGTCGACAATCCCGCCAACCGTCTCGCTCTGGCAGACTGTGCGCTGTGGACATCGAGATCGTAAGACGATCCCCGCTCTTCGCTGCCTTGGACGACGAGGCCGCAGGAGCCTTGATGGAGTCGATGACAGCGTCGCACCTCGAACGCGGCGACATCCTCTTTCGCGAAGGCGACAGAGGGGATCGGCTCTACGTGATCGGCGAAGGCAAGATCAAGCTCGGGCGTACCAGCGTCGACGGCCGGGAGAACCTCCTGGCCGTCCTGGGCCCGGGCGAGATGTTTGGCGAGCTCAGCCTCTTCGACCCCGGTGCCCGCACTGCGACCGCCACTGCCGTCGCCGAGACCCAGCTCATCGCACTCGGCCATGAGGATCTCAATGCGTTCCTGTCNGGTCGCCCAGCCGTGGCGGCGACCCTGCTGGCCGCGCTGGCCCGTCGTCTTCGCCGCACCAACGAGGCCCTGGCCGATCTCGTCTTCACCGATGTGCCTGGCCGCGTGGCCAAGGCCCTGCTCGATCTCTCCAACCGCTTCGGCCGCCCAGCCGAGGATGGCGTCCTGGTGCCCCACGACCTGACCCAGGAAGAGCTCGCCCAGCTCGTCGGCGCCTCCCGGGAGACGGTCAACAAGGCGTTGGCTGACTTCGTCACGCGGGGCTGGATCAAGCTTGAGGCCCGCGCCGTCGTGCTGATGGACGTCGAACGCCTCAAGCGTCGGGCCCGCTGACAGCCAGGTAGTCCAGCTGGGCCAGCACGCTGAGCCGGGCCGCCGGCCACACCTCGCGCGGGACATCGGCATAGACCATCTCGACNACCGCATCCGCGCCGACCGCCCCGGAGGCAACGGCCGCTCGCACCTGTTCGAGGCGTTCCTGTCGATGGTCACGGTAGAAGCGCACGACGGCGGCTGGGTCCGAAACGGTGGGGCCGTGGCCCGGCAGGATCTGGGTTACCTCGCGCGCGGCGGTCATGGCCTCGATACGCCGCAATGACACAAGGTATGCCGCGAGCTCACCATCGGGCCACGCCACCACTGAGGTGCCGCGCCCCAGGATCGTGTCGCCGGTGATCAGGGCGTTCTCGGCGACCAGCAGGAATGAGAGCGAGTCGCTGGTGTGCCCGGGAGTTGCCACGACCGCCAGGTCCAGACCGCCGACCGTCAACCGTTCACTCTGGTCGAGATCGTCGTGCCCGGTGCCGATGGCTCGAACCGGCGCGCCGGTGAGTGCGGCGAACCGCCAGGCGGATTCGGCGTGGTCCGGGTGGCCATGCGTGAGCAAAGTCAGGGCAACGCGCGCCCCGCGTCCAGCCACCACGTCCAACACCCGCTGCAGATGCTGCTCGTCGAGCGGTCCTGGGTCGACGACCACGCAGTCCGTCGCGCCCGGCTCCATCAGGACCCACGTGTTGGTGCCCTCGAGCGTCATGGCGCCAGGGTTCGGCGCGAGCACGCAGGTCGCGCGAGAGGTNNCGTCGCCGCCGACCCAAACGGGCTTCCCCTCACCGCCAGCGGGAGGTGNAGCCGGTGCGGGCGTCATTCGCCCGCCAGCGGGAGATGCACAGACGGCAGCACGCAGCGAATGACCACCGCGTCATCAGTTCGGACGATCACCGGGGTGATCGGCGCGATGCGGACCTCGGCGGCCATGAACTCGGCCGCAGATGAGGCCGCCGCCACCTGTTCGACGCACACCACGGTCGGCGGCAACATCAACGCCACGCCCGTCGCATAGTCCTCGAGCAGGCGAGCGGGATCGACCCAGGCGGCATGGTCGGCCTCACTGGTCTGGTCATCGGCGATCTGCCCAGCCGGCATAAGCGCGGCGAATATCCTTGTGTCGTAACGCTTTGGCTCAAACTCCGGAGTGATCCAGTGAGCCCGCGCCCGGAGGAGGTCGGAACGCAGCACCAAGCCACGACGGATCAGCATCTGGGCCAACGAGACATCGCGCGACAGCAGCGCCTTGCGCTCGGCCTGCCACTGCGGCCCACTCACGTCCCCGACCACAGAGTCGGCCGAAGGCCCGGCAAGCAATACCCCGCACTCCTCGAACACCTCGCGCACCGCGGCGGCGACAAGCTCGCGCGCTGTGGCCTCATCGGCAACGAGCACGCGTCCCCAGTCCGCCGGCGAGGGCCCGGCCCAGGGCAGGCTGGGGTCGGCATCGCGCGGGTCGACGCCTCCGCCCGGGAACACCATCATCAGCGGAGCGAACGCCATGGTGGAGACACGGCGCTGCATGAAGACGTCCACCGCACTCCGGCCGGTGGAGCCGTCGCCACGGTCACGCACAATCATGACCGTGGCTGCCGGCTTGGCGGCGACTACCTCAGCGCTGCGGCCCTCGAGCCAGTCCTTGGCCCGACCGGCCAGAGTCCCGATGGCGAAGTCGCGGATCTGACTGGTAATGCTCAGTCCTGGACGAAACGGTGATCTCGACCTCGACCGGGGCATCCAGCGGAAGTGCCGCGACTCCCACGGCCGACCGAGCGTGGACCCCGGCGGCGCCAAACGCTCTGCCGAGCAGCTCGGAGGCACCGTTGATGACGCCGGGCTGTCCGGTGAACGACGGGTCGCTGGCCACAAAGCCGACAACCTTGACCACGCGGGTCACCTTGTCGAGGTCACCGATGACGGACTTGACGGCAGCGATCGCGTTGAGGGCGCACGTCTCGGCGAGCTTCTTGGCATCCTCCGGAGAGATATTGCCGTCGCCTGTCCCCACTTTGCCGGTCTGAACCAGTGCGCCGGACACCATCGGCAGCTGACCGGAGGTGAAGATCAGGTTGCCGTCACGCAAAGCCGGCACATAGGCGGCCACGGGCTTGGCAACGTCGGGAAGGGTAAGGCCAAGCTGGGCCAAACGGTCTTCAACAGCGGACATGACTATGCCTTCTCTCGCTTGAGGTAAGCCACCAGACCGGCGCCATCCGGGCCGGTCAGGACCTGCACGAGCTCCCAGCCGTCCTCGCCCCACTGGTCGAGAATCTGCTTGGTGGCGTGCACGATCAGTGGAACCGTTGCGTACTCCCAGTTGGCCATGAACGCAGCCTAGACCGGGTCGAACCACGGCCCACAGGACCCTGGCCAGCCAACCCGCGCGGTCCTGGTCAGGCGGTCAGAACCGATGGCCTGCGGCTCCGATGAAGACGCCCTGTACAGAATCATCGAACTGCCCTTGGGCGGGGAGCGGTCCCGGAGGTGGTGTCGGCGAGACAGGAGCCGCGTCATCGTCGGTCAGCTGGAGCGCGGGCAGGGAGCGACGTGCGAAGGCAGCGGGTTCGGCTCGTCTCGCCGTTGCGAACACCCACGAGCGCCAGGTCATCTCATCGCCCTTGAAGCGGTCCAGTCCCTGACCCACAATGACCCAGGTTTGGGCGATGACGTCCTGGTTGACCTCGCCCGCGATGACGCGCAGGTACCGCTTCAAGGTCGGGTTGATGTCGCACCACAGGCAGGCGAACGCCGACTCGTCACCGCTCTGCGCGCGGATAAGGACGTCGCCGAAATCGCTACCGATCACGCTTCGGATTATTGGCAAGGATGACCCCGCCCTGCAGCCGATCAGATGACTAATCAGCCGATCGACACCATCATCAAACCAAACGGCAACATCAACAGACCGATCGGCCGACGCCCGGGAAGGAACGGAGCCTTGGGCGGGTCGGCCATCACGCGCACGGGGTCCTAGGCTCGTCACCATGGCACCCGGCGCGGCGTCGGTCCGCGACACCGACTGGGACGGCGTACGACTGCACGTCGTCACGGGCAAGGGCGGCACAGGCAAGACAACCGTCGCCGCAGCGCTGGCCCTGGCGCTCGCAGGCCAGGGTCGGCGGGTGCTGCTGGCCGAGGTCGAAGGACGCCAGGGCATCAGCCAGACCTTCGACGTCGCCCCACTGGCCTCGATCGAGGCACGCATCGCGCACGCGTCGCAAGGCGGCGAGGTCTTCGGGCTCTCGGTCGACGCCAAGGCAGCGCTGCTGGAGTACCTCCACATGTACTACAAGCTCGGTCGCGCCGGCGGGCTGCTGGAGAAGTTCGGCGCCATCGACTTCGCCACGACGATTGCGCCAGGCGTCAGAGACGTGCTGTTGATCGGCAAGGTCTACGAGGCAGTCAGGCGCCGCAAGGAACACAGGGCCAAGGGTCCGGGTGCCGCACGGGCGTACGACGCGGTCGTCCTGGACGCCCCGCCCACCGGCCGCGTTGCCCGATTCCTCAATGTCAACCACGAGGTTGCCGATCTCGCGAGAGTCGGCCCGATCCGCTCGCAGGCCGACTCGATCACGGCGATGCTGAAGTCTCCGCAGACGGTCGTCCACGTGGTGACGCTGCTCGAAGAGATGCCGGTTCAAGAGACGGTCGACGCCATCGCCGAGCTCAGGGCCGTCGGTATGCCGGTCGGAGGAGTCGTCGTCAACCAGGTGCGCGAGACGATCCTGACCCCCAAGGCACTGAAGACGGCCGCTCGGTCCGCGATCTCGCGGGAGGACGTCGCAGCAGACCTGACCCGGGTGAAGGTCCGGGCGACCGACGCCATTGTCGACGGACTGCTGGCCGAGGCCAGGGACCATGCCGAGCGCGTCGCCCTCGAGCACGAGGCTGCCCTGGTCATCTCGGATCT
>JGI24130J36418_10000563_pt1 | contig 12417 bp, 10 predicted proteins | sample BarGraNGADG00212_FD_36418 | JGI IMG/M metagenome (IMG submission 36418)
TTCGTTGGCACGAGCGCGGTCAATGTCGATGTCGCGTTGCGGCGACGTCGGCTGGTCTGTCCGTTGTGCCCGTTCAGCACCCGGGCCCGGTATGACACCCGTCCGGTGACCTCAACCTGGCGACATCTGGACTTCGGGCGTTGGCAGGTGCTGGTGCGAGCCCGCTTGCGGCGCCTGGCGTGCCCGCAGCATGGGGTGCGAGTCGAGGCCATCCCGTTCGCCCGGACACGCTCGGGGTTCACCCGCGACTTCGAGGACCTGGTGGCGTACTTGGCGACCAAGACCGACAAGACCACGATCACCCGCCTGTCCCGGGTGGGCTGGGACACCGTCGGGCGTATCTGTGAGCGGGTGGTCGCCGACGGCCTGGACCCGACCCGCCTGGACGGGCTCGTGAACATCGGGGTCGACGAGGTCAGCTGGCGGCGCCACCACCGTTACCTGACCCTGGTCGCGGACCATACCGGCAAGAAGATTGTGTGGGGCGCGCCCGGTAAGGACACTGCCACCCTGGACACGTTCTTCGCCGAACTCGGCGACCAGCGTGCTGCCCAGATCGCCGCGGTGAGCATGGACATGGGTGCCGCGTTCAATAAGAGTGTCCGCGACCACGCCCCGCAGGCGCTCATCTGTATCGANCCGTTCCACGCNGTCCAGCTAGTCACCGACGCCTTGGACGTGGTCCGGCGGGCCGCGTGGAACGAGTTGCGCGCCCTGCCNGACCAGGACGCGGCCAAACGGTTCAAGGGCGCCCGCTGGGNNCTGCTCAAACGACCCGAGAACCTCACCGACGACCAGTGCGCGACCCTGCGCCGGCTGCGGAACCGCGCAGGACAGGTTTGGCGGGCGTACGCCCTCAAGGAAGCGTTCCGTGCGATCTTTGCCGGCGACCTGGACCCCGCCAGTGTCGTGCATCTACTGGACCGGTGGTGCTCGAAAGCCTCCCGCTCGCGCCTGGACCCCTTCGTCAAGGTCGCCAAGACCATCCGGAAATTTCGTGAGGGTATCCTGGCCGCCATTCGACTCGGCGTGAACAATGCCAGAGCTGAAGGACTGAACAACCACGTGCGGCTGATCACCCGACGGGCCTACGGGTTCCACTCCGCCCAGGCCGCACTCGCCCTCGTCATGCTCACCTGCGGACCAATCGAACTCCGCCTACCTCACGAACGAGCACCGGCATGACCCACACTCATGCCGGGAGAGCCCCATTTCGGTTGCGCTCTCGACTTCGCCACGGCCGCACGCCGCGATCGCACCAGCAACCAGCCGCCCAGGGCGACCCCGGACGCTATCATGACCCAGCTGGTCCACGGCGAGCTCGACGCTACCTTCGGCTGCTGCGGGTAGAGAGCGATCGTGGCGACTGCCACTGCCGCCAGCGCCAGAGCCCAGCCTGCAACGTAGGCCACCGCTTTCGCGACCCCGCCCTGCGAGGTGACCAGCAGAACTGCGGCCAGCACCGACCAGGGCTGGACCGCCAGCGCCAAGGCGAGCAGCAGCAGCGTCAGTAGCGAAGCAACGTCCATCGAGCCTCTCCCGTCACGGACAGACTAGATGCCAGTGCGCGCTCCCTGCGAGAGGCTGGGAACCGCGTCCCCTGCTGTGGCCAGCGTTGCCGCGTCGTTCGCATCCTGCCTGCCGCGGCTCTCATAGGACGACCCGGTGCGGAGCTCGACATGCGGCAGGAACCACACGACGACGAATGCGATGATCATGACCGCGGACCCGATCAGGAACACGAGGTCCATGGATTGGGAGAAACCGACGAGGAAAGGTTTGGCCAGTCGCGGGTCGAGTTGGCTGATGAACGAGGAGTCGCTCAACGGGTTGAGCGCTCCGCTGCCGCCGGTGTGTGCCTGTTGGAGGCTGTGGATGAAGTTGGTGTTGACCTCAGGGCTGCCGGTGGGGGACTGCGGGTCCTTCAGCGCCGCCTGGAACGCGGGGGTCGGAGCGAGCTTGGCGAAGGCGCTTTGAATGCGGCTGGGCACGGCAGTGAACAGGATGGACAAGAAGATGGCGGTGCCCAGGGTGCCGCCGATCTGGCGGGTAAAGGTCGCCGATGAGGTGGCCACGCCGATGTCGCGAGGGGAGACGGCGTTCTGCACGGCCAGGGTCAGCGGCTGCATGTTGAAACCNAGGCCGACACCGAAGAACAACATCAGGATCATCGTCTGCCACNGCACCGTGTCGGCTCCGACGAAGTGGAACCCGAACAGCGAGCCGACGAGCAAGGCGCATCCGATGATCGGGAACTGCCGGTATCGGCCCGTCCTNGAGATGATCTGACCCGACAGGATCGAGCCACCCATCATGCCCAANGTCATNGGCAGGAGCATGAGGCCNGCGCTGGTCGGGGTCGCGCCCTTGACAATCTGCAGGTAGAGCGGCAGACAGGCCAGTCCACCGAACATNCCCANGCCCAGGATCACCGAGGCGATGGAGGCGACGCCNACNGTCTTGTTGGTGAACAGAGCCAGCGGNAGGAGCGCNTCCCCACCCATCGAACGCTCAACCAGGAAGAAGGCGATGGCGCCCATCAGGCCAATGCCATAGCAGAGCATGGACTGACCAGAGGTCCAGCCCCACCCTTGACCCTGCTGGGCCACCAGCAGCAGCGGGACGAGCCCGATGGTCAGCGCGGCGGCGCCGCCGAAGTCGATGCGGTGGTCCAGACGGGTGTGCCGCAGGTGCAGAGTGTGGTTGACCACGAAGAGCGCCGCGATGCCGATCGGCACGTTGACCAGGAACACCCAGCGCCAGCCGGTGACGCCCAGGATCTGGGACTGTCCGGCGAAGAAGCCGCCGACGACCGGTCCCAGGACGCTTGAGGTACCAAAGACGGCCAGGAAGTAACCCTGGTACTTCGCTCGCTCACGGGGCGGCACGATGTCGCCGATGATGGCCAGAGCCAACGAGAAGAGACCACCGGCACCCAGACCCTGGATGGCGCGGAAGCCGGCCAGCATCGGCATCGACGTGGCGAACGTGCACAGGATTGAGCCGAACAGGAAGATGAGGATCGCTGCCGTGAAGAACGGCTTGCGGCCATAGATGTCCGAGAGCTTGCCGTACAGCGGCGTCACGATCGTCGAGGTGATCAGGTAGGCCGTGACGACCCAGGCCTGTCCGGCGAGGTCGTGCAGGTTGTCGGCGATGACTCGCATGGCCGAGGAGACGATGGTCTGGTCCAGCGCGGCCAGGAACATCCCCATCATCAACCCGGCCACGATCGTCAAGATCTGCTTGTGGGTGAGCGCCCCGTGGGTGATGGGCGCCGGGCAGACTGCGGTTGAGACTGCGGTTGACACTATTGCGACACCTCGACGGGGGTTGCTTTCGATGCATCGAGGGTCATGGCCTCTGACGCTTGGAAGGGGACGGCCTTGGGCACCTCGAAGGACATGGCGAAGCGGTCGAGATACTCGGCAAACAATTGGGCGTCGGCTGGCTCCCAGTCCAGCATTAGCCGACGGAACCACTCGCCGCGGCTGGCCTTGAGATGCTCCACCAGCGCCACGCCTTCGTCGCTGAGCGAGACCACGCAGACCCGGTCGTCATGGGGGTCGGTCACCTTCTCCAACAGTCCATGGGAGACCACCGTCGTCACCTGGCGGCTCACTGTGGAGACGTCCGAGTAGACATGTTCGGCCAGCAGCGACACGCGCTGAGGCCCTGCGGTGAGGCTGAACAGGATCGGGTAGGACGCGGGCTCAACCNCCGGGTGCACCTTGGGGGCGTGCGTTCCCATGGACCCGAACAGCTTCATGACGCGGACCATCTCCATGCTGAGCCGGGTCGCGGTCTTCAGGCTGATCGCCATCGTGCCTCCACAGTTCCAGAAAGTTGCTTGCGACATACAAGTATCACAACCACTTGCATGATGCAAGCAAGAGTCTGTCCTCAGGTGACCAGCGGACCGGTCAGGGGGTGACGATGAACGCATCCAGAACGCGTCGTGCGACCGCATCGTCACCGACGACGCGGTATGGCGTATCGCTGACTGATCGGCGGCCAGCGGCTCGGCGCGTGAAGGCCTCGGTGGACAGGCTGATGGTCGTGCGACGCCCCACCGACGGGTCGGACAACTGCACGGAGTCGTCAGTGGATGTCGCGTGACCGAGGTGCCGACCCTGCTCGTCCACCCCGACCTGGATGCCCTGGCGCGCCATGACCGGCCCGGTGACGTCGATGACAACGAGGTGCCCCGGCTCGAGGACAGCGCTTCGGGCGATCACCTTGGGTAGCTGGGCCATGATCGACCTGACGACCGCCGCCGCCGCCGCGGAGTCCAGGTCGCCGGGCCGCCCGAGCGCGCTGCGGATGTCCTGCTCATGGGTCCAGACGTCGAAGGTTCGCAACAGGACCACCTTCAGCGCCTCGTCAGGACCGAACGGCCCGGCGACGATGCTGGTGCCCGTCATCGCGGGGCTGCGCAGCGTCTGGAGCCGTTGTGCCAGAACGCGCTCGAGCTCGGCCACGACCTCCGCGCCGCTGCGCCCCCGGCGCGCCTCCACGGCATACTCCACCTTCTTGCCGAGCTCGTTGCGGATGTGCTCATAGGGTGGCATCTCGACCCGTGGGTCCCGGTGCCCAGCGAGCCATGCCTCGACGCCTGCGACGTGGGATATCTGATCGTGCACTGTCCATCCGGGACACTCGGTAGGGTGCGCGAGGTCGGCATCGCCGCAGCTGCGGGCAAGGTCGATCACGGCCTGGGCGGTCTGGGCGAAGGCTTCGACGAGGTCGTGCAGGCGCTGAGGCTCTGCCGGGTCTGGAGACATGGGGTGAGCCTACTTAGGGTGTGCACATGACCTCGACAACCGACTTGGCTCCCAAGGCGGACAGACTGCCCTTGATCCTGGCAACTGTGGCGGTGGTCGCCGTGGTCATCCCGGCCGGTCTGCTCGGGGGCGCGTTCGCCGCCCCGGTCGCCGGACTGCCTGATGTCGGGCCCGTCGTGCGCTGGGGCATACCGATCGTGCGAGCCATCCACGACCTCGCGGCAGCGAGCACCATTGGCCTGCTCGTGGTCGCCGCCACGATCATCCCCGAGGCACGCCACACCTCCCGGCGGATCACCGCGGCCCGCTACGCCTGCGCCTGCGGTGTTGTGTGGGTGGTAGCCGGCCTGGTCGGGCTGGTCTTCTCGTTCGCCGACCTCTCCGGCACCCCGCTGAGCGACCCGATGTTCGGCACCCAGTTCCAGACCTTCGTCTTCCAGCTCGACTTCACCCGCGTGGGCGCGATCAGCTCCGCGATGGCGCTGGTCGTGACCACAGGCGCTGCCGTGGTTCGGCGCCGCTCGGCAATGGTTGCCCTGGCCGCGCTCAGCATCCTGGCAATACTTCCCCTGTCCCTGGCTGGTCACGCCGCCGGCGCCGCAAACCACGACCTGGCCGTCAACTCCCTTGCCGTGCACCTGGTCTCGGCCGTCCTGTGGGTCGGCGGGCTGCTCGCGCTGGCGATGCTGCGCCCGCTGCTCGGCAAAGCCCTCGCGGTCAGCGTCCAGAGGTACTCAACCCTGGCCGGGTGGTGCTTCGTCGCAGTGGCCGTCTCCGGGGCGGCCAACGCCTGGATCCGGATCGGCTCGATCGGCAACCTGGCTTCCAGCTACGGGGCGTTGGTGATCCTCAAGGTCGTCGCGCTGGTCGTGCTCGGCCTGGCAGGCTGGCAGCAGCGGTTACGGGTGGTGGACCGGATCGCCGTGGATCCGCTCGCCGGGCGGCTCTTCGGGCGGCTGGTCTTGATCGAGTTGGCGGTGATGGGCGCCGCCTTCGCCCTGGGGGCCGCACTCTCACGCAGTGCGCCTCCGGTCGCGGGCGTGCCCATCGCCAGCGCGGACCCGGCATACGCGCTGACCGGCTATCCGGCTCCCGCGGGCCCGCTCACTGCTGTCGAGTGGTTCACCCTCTGGCGCATCGACTGGCTGTGGCTGGCGGTGGCTGTCATCGCGGTCGCCCTGTATCTCGTCGGCGTGCGGCGGATGCGCGCCCGCGGCGACTCATGGCCGATGCTGCGAACCATCGGCTGGGTCATGGGCTGGGTGATCTTCGTCTGGGCCACCTCCGGGGCGCCGGGGGTCTATGGACGTGTCTTGTTCTCGATGCACATGGTCATGCACATGACGGTCTCGATGGTGGCGCCGATCCTGATGGTGCTCGCCGCGCCGGTCACCCTCGCCCTGCGGACCCTGACGCCGCGGCGGGACAACACCCTGGGTCCCCGCGAGCTGCTGCTGGCCCTGGTGCACTCCAGATACTTCGCGGTAGTGGCCAATCCGATCGTGGCCGCCGTCATCTTCTTCGGCAGCCTTATCGTGTTCTACTACTCGCCGCTGTTCGACCTGGCCCTTCGCACCCACACCGGGCACGTCCTGATGACGATGCACTTCCTCCTTGCCGGTTACCTCTTCGCCTGGGTGCTGGTCGGGGTCGACCCAGGACCCAGGCGCTGGCCGCCTCCTCTGCTGCTGGTCATCTTGTTCGGCACGATCTCGTTCCATGCGTTCTTCGGTGTCGCCCTGACCACCGGCACGACGTTGCTGGCGCCCACGTTCTTCCAGAGCCTGCACCTGCCGTGGAGTGTGGATCTGCTGGCCGACCAACGCACCGGCGGCGCCGTCGCCTGGGGGATCGGCGAGCTGCCCACCCTGATCCTGGCCCTGCTGGTCACCTTGGCCTGGGTCCGTTCCGACAGCGCCGAGTCAACGCGGCTGGACCGCCAAGCCGAGCGCGACGACGACGCCGAGCTGAAGGCCTACAACGCCCACCTGAGCAAGCTCTCGGGGCGAGAGCCCCGGGTGTCCACCCCGCCAACAGCAGGAGACTGACATGCGCATCGCCGTAATCCAGCTCGCGTACGACGACCGGGAGCCCGTCGCCGACAGGGTCACCCGGGCCGCTGGCCTGGTGCGTGCCCAGGCTGGTCATGACCTCGTGGTGCTACCGGAGCTATGGGCCCCTGGCGGGTTCTCCTACCAGAGGTGGGACGAGCGAGCCGAACCCGTTGACGGCCCGTTCGCATCAGTGATGTCGGCCGCCGCCCGCGATGCGGCAGTAATGCTGCACGCAGGGTCGATCGTCGAGCGTCCAAGCGACGGTATGATCGGCCCAGAGGGCAAGCACCTGTGGAACACCTCGCTGGTCTTCGCCGCGGATGGGTCCTTGGCCGCGACCTACCGCAAGATTCACCGCTTCGGCTTCGGCCAGGGTGAGCCGTTGCTGATGGAGGCCGGGGACGCCCTGTCGTTGCTCGATGTGCCCGACTCATGGCCGGCAGCCGCAGTCGCGCGCGCGGCGCTGTCTACCTGTTACGACCTGCGGTTCCCTGAGCTGTACCGGGCTCAGCTTGACGCTGGCGCAACCCTGTTCGTCATACCTGCTGCCTGGCCCGCGGCTCGGGTCCGCCACTGGACCCTGCTGGCCCACGCCCGTGCGATCGAGAACCAGTGCGTCGTGGTGGCCTGCAACACGGCAGGCACCCACTCCGGCGTGGAGATGGGCGGACACAGCCAGGTCGTGCTGCCCACCGGCGACGTGGTGGCCATGGCCGGCAGCGACGAGCAGGTGCTCAGCGTCGAGGTCGACATGAGTGTTGTCGGTGACTACCGCAACAGCTTCCCGGTCCTGCGTGATCGCCGCCTGCCCCTGAGGTGAGGTGGCACGGGCGAGATCAGGCCTACCTAGAACGCCTCCTCTGATACGTCCATGAGGGAGTTGTCGGTCGCTTCGGCGATCTGGCGCTCAGCGGCGATCTTCGGCAGAACCGTACGCGCGAAGAAGGACGCCGCAGCGATCTTGCCTTCGTAGAACTTCTGGTCCTTGGCTGACGTACCACCGGTGTCGAGGGCAGCCTTGGCAATCTCGGCCTGACGCAGCAGCAGCCATCCCACGACCAGGTCGCCAGCGCAGAGCAGGAGACGAGAGGTGTTCTGGCCGACCTTATAGAGGTTTTCGACCGAGTTACCGTCGCCCCCTCGCGGATCTGAGCTCATGAGCTCGGTGACCATGAACCCGAGGATGCCCTGTAGGTCCTCCAGACCCTGGCCGAGCAGCTCGCGCTCCGTGTGCTGGAAGTCTGAGCTGTCGACAGCCTTGACGAACTCCTGGATCTGGGTCGAGAGGTGGGTCACGGCCTTGCCCTTGTCGCGAATGATCTTGCGGAAGAAGAAGTCCAGACCCTGGATGGCTGTGGTGCCTTCGTAGAGCGTGTCGATCTTGGCGTCCCGGACATACTGCTCTACCGGGTAGTCCTGCAGGAAGCCCGAGCCTCCAAAGGTCTGCAGCGACTCCGTGCCGAGCAGCACCCAGGCGCGTTCGGAGCCGACACCCTTGACGATCGGCAGCAGGAGGTCGTTGACCCGGCTGGCCATCGCGGCAGGAGAGTCCTTCTCGAGCTCGTCGGAGCCACTGCTCAGCTGCGCCTGGTCGACGATGTCCTGCTGGGTGGCGGTGTAGATCACCAGGGCTCGCAGACCCTCGGCATACGCCTTCTGCAGCATCAGGGAACGCCGCACGTCGGGATGGTGCGTGATGCTGACGCGTGCCGCCATCTTGTTCGTCATCTGGGTCAGGTCGGCGCCCTGGATACGCTGCTTGGCATAGTCGAGCGCGTTGAGGTAGCCGGTGGACAGCGTCGCAATTGCTTTGGTGCCAACCATCATTCGGGCGAACTCGATGATCCGGAACATCTGCGCGATGCCGTCGTGGGCATCCCCGAGCAGGGTGCCCACCGCCGGTTGCTTGTCGCCGAAGGTCACCTCGCAGGTCGTGGATACCTTCAGGCCCATCTTGTGTTCGATGTTCGTGACATAGGCGCCGTTGCGCTCACCGAGCTCGCCGGTCTCCAGGTCAACGTGGAACTTGGGCACGACGAACAGCGACAGGCCCTTGGTGCCGGCGGCGCCGCCCTCGGGTCGAGCCAGGACGAAGTGAACGACGTTGTCGTAGAAGTCCGCCTCCGCCGAGGTGATGAAGCGCTTGACGCCGGTGATGTGCCAGGTGCCGTCGGGCTGCTGGACGGCTTTGGTACGGCCGGCGCCCACGTCAGAGCCCGCATCAGGCTCGGTGAGCACCATGGTCGCGCCCCACTGCTTGTCGACCAGATGGTGGGCCAGCTTCTTCTGGTCGTCCGTGCCCAGGTTGTAGAGCACCTTGGCGAACGCGAAGCCGGCCGAGTACATGTGCACGGCGGGGTTCGAGCCCAGGACCAGCTCCGCGACAGCCCAACGCAGCGAGGGTGGGATGACCGTGCCGCCCAGCTCGGCGGGGACGTCGAGACGCCACCATCCGGCGTCCAGATAGGCCTTGTACGACTTGGTGAACGACGCCGGGATGGTGACCGAGTTCGTTGCCGGGTCGAACACCGGCGGGTTGCGGTCGGAGTCGAGCAGGCTCGCCGCCAGCTCGTTCTCGGCGAGGCGACCGACCTCGTGCAGGATCTCGCGGGCAGTGTCTTCGTCGACCTCGGAGTAGGGGCCACTGCCCAGAATCTCCTGACGTTTGAAGACCTCGAACAGGTTGAACTCGAGGTCGCGAAGGTTGCTCTTGTAATGGCCCATAGGGGTCCTCCGTGCTCAGGTTGAGGCCGTTCCGGCCGCCAGTGACCGCCGTTACTGGCGGGTAACATCAATGATGCTACCGGAGGGTAACAAAGTGCAAGCGCCTTTTGGCAGAGCTGCCACGAGGCGACCCAGTGGCGGGTTTCGGGTCGGCGCCTGCGCGCGGACCGGTGACCCCGGCGACTGGTGACCCCGGCGACGCGGCGACCTCGCGCAGATTGAGGAGCGTGGGCAGGACCGCGGCAACGAACCGGCGCAGCTCCGCAGAGCTGGTGGCCGCCTACCTATACGCCCAGCTCGACGAGCTGCGGGCACGTGAGTCTGCAGCTCGCATCGACAGCCCGGAGACAGAGAACCGGATGCGGGTGTCCTCGCGGCGACTGCGCAGCAGCCTGGCAACGTTCGGACCCCTGTTCACAGGTTCACAGGCACAACATCTGCGCGATGAGCCCCTGTGGCTCGTCGCTGTGCTCGGACCGCTTCGCGATGTGGAGGTGATGCGAGACCACCTCCACGGGACCGCCGCGATCCTGGCGGTTGGCGGCGATCTGTCGGATGCGCCTGCCACCCTGGACAGCGAACTGGCACGTCGGCATTCGCACGTACGCGACGGCCTTTGTTGAGGCAATAAACAGCCCACGGTATGGCGCCATATCGCCAATCTCACGGCGTTCCTGACCGACCCGCCGTGGAACGCCAGCGCGGCAAAGCGGCAGACCCTGCCGGCACTGGTGGGGCGCGCATGTGACCGTGTCGATCGCGCGGCTAAAGCAGCCGAAGGTGCCAAAGCGGCCGAAGGTGTGCTCGATTTTGGTGGCCCTGAGCCTCATGAGGTCTGCAAGACGGCGAAGAGAGCCCGGTATGCCCCGAGGTGGCATGGCCTTCGGTCGGGGCGCCGGCCCAAACTCTGGCCTGGAGGATGGAGGAGCTCCAGGAGGTGCTGGGGCGTCATCAGGACAGCCTCATGGCGCTCGGCCTGCTCCGTGATCTGGCCGGCGGATGCCGGAGCGTCAGGGGTTCGCCCTCGGCCGGCTGATCGGCATGGAGCGGGCGAGCGACAAATCNGCTCTGGCGCGGTACGCCCTGGCGTTGGCGGCGGCATTCACCGACAAGGTCAGGGACTGGACTCGCAGATGAAACCACCGCCGGAGCCCTTGGACGCGTCGATCGTGGTTCCAGGGCTGGGAGAACGCCATGGCGAGCCACCCTCTGCCGGCGACACGATCGACTCAACGTCGATCAAGATCATGTGTCCCTGAATCGGCTGGAGACCTTCTACCGTCGTAGCTACCAGCGCTGGCACCATTGCGGTCAGGTCGAACGGCCAGCAGGTCCCTTATTGCGTGACCACTGCCTTCATCAGCCTGCTGATGAAGGCAGTGGTCGATACTTTCAACGTCGACGCCCCGCCTCCGCGTCCGTGATGAACCCGTTCTTCGCCGCGGCGGCGACTCGCGCTGGTCATGGCTGACGTGGGGGACACCGACCCACCTGCGGACCGGCGCCCGTCGTCGAGCACCCGCTGATCAGTTTCTTGGGCCAACCGTTGCCCCGAGCAGGGCTTCGCTGAACCAGTCTGTCGGCAACCGTTGAGTTGGCGCTGTCTGATGACGGATTCGAGTGGACTACGGCGCGCCGGCCTTCGATCATGCGTCGTGAATTAGCCAGGAAACGCTAAACGCACAACGAGACGCCATGGCATACTTACCGTAAGTAAAGACTTGTCAAAGTTTTGAATTTCTCACAGTTTGAGTCATTTCTAGCTGTTTGCGTCGTTTCTGACAGTTGGAGCTATCTGCCACTGATCGAAGGAAAACAGATGCCTGCCCAGACGAAGTGGTTCGAGAGCCTGCTGGAGGCTGTGCCCGACTCCTTGGTGGGGATGCACCCGCAGGGCACGATCCGGTTCGTTAATCGCCAGACCGAGTCGCTGTTCGGCTATGACCGCGACCAGCTGATCGGCCAGCCCATCGAGATGCTGGTGCCCGCGTCTCTTGGTCAGATCTACGTCGCGGACCCCGGGGCGCAGTCCAGTGAAATCGATTTGGAGCTGAGTGGGCGCAAACGAGATGGCATCGAGTTTCCCATCAACATCATCTTGTCCCATATCGACACCGGGGACGTTTTGGTGGTGATCACTGCGGCGCGCGACGTCGGCCATCGGAGGGAGGCGTTCGAGGCTGCACGGTCCATGATTGAGTCGAGTCTGGACTCGTTGGTCGCCATCAGCCCCGAGGGCAGGATCACCGATGCCAACCAGGCCACGGTCAAGGTCACCGGCGTCTCCCGCGCGGACCTCATCGGGACCTCGTTCTCGGACTACTTCACCGAACCCGAGAAGGCCAACAGGATCTATCGGATGGTGTTTGCTGAAGGGATGGCCGTCGACTACCCGCTGACGATGCGCCACCGCGACGGGACCCTCGCTGAGGTCTTGTACAACGCCTCGGTCTACCGCGACGGCTGCGGCAGAGTGCTCGGCGTGTTCGCGGCTGCTCGCGATGTGACAAAGCAGGTGAACGCTCAGAAGGAGATTGCTGAGCGGCAGGCGTGGGATCTGCAGCGGCTAGCGGAACTGGAACGGTTCCAGCGGTTGACTGTCGGTCGTGAGCTCAAGATGATCGAGCTCAAGAAGGAGATCGAAAGGCTCAGAATTCTTGTCCCGAGCGAAGGTGAGCCTGGTGACTAGTCCTGCGGGCGGGCTTTGGGCGCCTGCGACGGCGCCGTCTGCGGCCAGCCGGCCCACCGCCCCGCGGTGATGTGTCAGGGTGCCACGACGGGGTGTCTTAGCGCCACGGTCTGCGGTACGCGTGGGCGTCGGCCCTGTCTGGCTCGAACCCTAGGCAGCGGTCGAC
>JGI24130J36418_10000566_pt1 | contig 12382 bp, 12 predicted proteins | sample BarGraNGADG00212_FD_36418 | JGI IMG/M metagenome (IMG submission 36418)
GGCGGCTGCGGCGCGAAGCCCGGCTCGTTCTGGCCCATGAAAGGCTGGCCGTCGTCGTCGTCGTCGTCGTAGTTGTCGTCGGCCGCGCCTTGCGCTCCGCTTTGGCCCGTTTGCGGCTGCGCATTGTAATAGGGGTTCTGCTGGCGGAACTGTTCCTGCGCGACGGCGATCAGGCGGAAATAATGCTCGGCGTGCTGATAGTAATTCTCGGCCGCCACCGGATCGCCCGAGCTCTGCGAATCGCGCGCGAGCTGTATGTATTTCTCCGCGATGTGCGAGGCGGTGCCGCGGATTTTCACGTCGGGCCCGTTCGACTCGTAGACCCGCGTCAGCGGATTTTGGCTCTTGCGGTGCGGGTTGTTGTTGTTGTTACGCCCGCGCATGCGTTTCTGACCGTTTCTCATGATGTGCCTTTTCGCCGACCTTTCGCTTTACCGCGGCACGCGCCGCCAACCGTTGCACCGAAGTTCAAACCAGTCTCAAGTCCATACACATCCCGCTGCGCGGCCATGGCTGGCGCCGATTTCCTGCGCGAATGCTCGAACATTTGCGATCTTTATCGCGATAGCCGCAGCAACCCCATGGCCGCGATCCTGTCGCGGCGTTGCCAACCTCTCGTTACGCGCATCGTCAAGGTTTAAAAATCTAATGCGCCCAACCGGTGAAGCGTTCGAACCCGTCTCTGGCGATTTCGTTAGCCGTCTTCTGAAAGGCGGCTGTTCGTCATCGGCCAATTTCATCGGACTTGCACCGCCGCCGCACAGAGCCGCTTGCTCCGGGGTTCCTGGCGATGCAACCCGCTCGGGTCGATTCCTGAGCGGAAGCTAGTCGTTTCCGCGCCACATTCCAAGTGGTTTTTTTGCCTGCAACGGAGGTCTGCGCTTTTCACCGGATCGAATTACGACATGGTTATGGCGCGACGGTCGCGCTCAATGCGCGCGGAATTCCGGCCAAATCGTCACGCGCGGCTGCGACTATTAATCCCGCTGTGGTAAACAGCGCGCGAACCGCCGGTTCCTGGCCCATTCCCAACTCCACGATCAAGCGGCCGCCCGGCGCCAGCAGGCGGCGGGCGTCCGCGGCGATGGCGCGGTAACCATCCAGGCCGTCGGGGCCGCCGTCGAGCGCAAGCGCCGGGTCGTAGCCGCGCACCTCCGGTGCGAGCGATGCAATGTCGCTGCGCGCCACATAGGGCGGGTTCGAGACGATGAGATCGAACGGACCTTGCAGGCCGGCGGCGATATCGCAGGCGACGAAGGTGCAACGGCCGGCGAGATCGTTGCGCTCGGCATTCGCGCGCGCCACCTCCAAAGCGGCCGCGCTGATATCGCTGCCGGTGCCCACCGCGTTGGGCAGTTCGCTGAGCAGCGCCAGCAGCAGCGCGCCCGATCCGGTGCCGATATCGAGGATGCGCAACTTTTCCGTTTGCAAGGCGTCGCGCACGACCGCGTCGAGCGTGGCTTCGATCACGGTTTCGGTTTCCGGCCGCGGCACCAGCACGGCCGGGCTGACTTGCAGGCTCAGGCTCCAGAACTCCTTGCGTCCGAAAATACGCGCCACCGGTTCGCGCTTGAGCCGGCGCTCGCCCAATGCGTCGATTGCCTTCATCTCGTCACCATTTAGCGCGCGCTCGCCGTTCGCCATCAGCTCGGCGCGATCGATGCCGAGCGCATGCGCCATCAGCAGGCGCGCATCGGCGTCGGCGGAGTCGATTCCGGCCTGGCGAAGTCTGTCGGCCAGCGCGCGGCGTGCCGCCGCGATGGTGCGCATGGCGGTAAGCGTCACGTCGCGCCCTCGGCTGCCAGCAGCTCGGCCTGATGCTCGGTCACCAGCGCATCGATGACCTCGTGCAAGGCCTCGCCTTCCATCACCTGCGGCAGCTTGTGCAAGGTCAGATTGATGCGGTGGTCGGTGACGCGGCCTTGCGGAAAATTATAGGTGCGGATGCGCTCCGAGCGGTCGCCCGATCCGATCTGCCCGCGCCGCTCGGCGGCGCGCGCGGCATCGAGCTTGCTGCGTTCGGTGTCATAGAGCTTGGCGCGCAGCATGGTCATCGCCTTGGACCGGTTCTTATGCTGCGAGCGGTCCTCCTGCACGAAGACGATAATCCCGCTCGGCAGGTGGGTGATGCGGATGGCGGATTCGGTCTTGTTGACGTGCTGGCCGCCGGCTCCTTGTGCGCGCATGGTGTCGATCTTGAGATCGTCTTCGTTGATTTTGATGTCGACCTCTTCCACTTCGGGCAGCACCGCGACGGTGGCGGCCGAGGTGTGGATGCGCCCGGAGGCTTCGGTGTCGGGCACGCGCTGCACGCGGTGTACGCCGGATTCGAATTTGAGCTTGGCAAACACGCCGCGGCCGCGCACCTCGGCGACGATTTCCTTGAAGCCGCCCTTGCTGCCTTCGCTGATCGACAGGATTTCCGTCTTCCAGCCCTGCTGGGTGGCGTAGCGCTCATACATGCGGAACAAGTCGCCGGCGAACAGCGCGGCCTCGTCGCCGCCGGTGCCGGCGCGGATTTCCAGGATGGCGTTGTGATCGTCCATCGCGTCTTTCGGGATCAGCGCAAGCTGGATTTGCTGTTCGAGCTTGTCCCTGCGCGCCTGTAGCGCGGGCTTCTCGGCGTCCGCCAGCTTGCGCATCTCGGCATCGGTCGCAGCATCGGCGGCCAGCGCTTCAAGGTCGGCGATCTCGGCGGTGACGGCGCGATAGGCTTTGATCGCCTCGATCACGGGACCAAGCTCGGAGAATTCGCGCGACAGCTTGACGTAGTCGTCGCGGCTCAAATTAGTCGCGAGCTCGCTTTCCACCAGTTCATGGCGGGCGAGCAGGGCATCGAGCCGGTGTTGCGGCAGCGCGATCAAAGTTGCAGCCCCTCGGCCGCCGCGAAGGCCTCGAGCTTGTGGCGGATCGACACGCTGCCAACCGGCTGCTCGAGGAGCGGCAGGATGGCGGTCTCGCCCTTGCGGCAATCGAGATCGAGCAGCAGCGCCTTGACCGGGCCGACCGCCGACGGCGACAGCGACAGCGAGCGGTAGCCGAGGATCGCCAGCGCCAGCGCGCCGATCGGCTGCGAGGCGAGTTCCCCGCACAGCGCCACCGGCTTACCGTGCTTGCGGCTCTTGTCGGCGATGTCCTTGAGCGCGCGCAGCACCGGCGCCGACAGCGGATCGAAGCGCTGCGACACCCGGGCATTGCCGCGGTCGGCGGCATAGAGGAACTGCATCAGGTCGTTGGAGCCGACCGAAAGGAAATCGACGCGCTCAAGCAATTCATCGAGCTGGAACAGCAGCGCGGGCACTTCCAGCATGGTGCCGATATGCACCCGCTCGGGCAGCGCGTGGCCGTGACGACGCAGATACGTCAATTCGACCTCGACCAGTGACTTGGCCTTGTCGAACTCCTCCACCATGGCGATCATCGGGAACATCAGGCGCAATTCGCGCCCGCCGGCGGCGCGCAGCAGCGCGCGCACCTGGCTGCGCAACAGGCCGGGCCGGTCGAGGCCGAGCCGGATGGCGCGCCAGCCGAGCGCCGGATTCTCCTCCTCGATATTGCGCAGATACGGCAGCACCTTGTCGCCGCCGATGTCGAGGGTGCGGAAGGTCACCGGGCGCTTGCCGGCGGCATCGAGCACGGTGCGGTAAAGCGCGAGCTGCTCGTTGGTGCGTGGCAGCGTATCGGCGACCATGAACTGCAATTCGGTGCGGAACAGGCCGATGCCGGCGGCGCCGGTCTCGTCGAGATGCGGCAGGTCGATGGTGAGACCGGCATTGATCATCAGCGCGAATTTATGGCCGTCCTTGGTGACGCAGGCGCGGTCGCGCAGNGCGCGGTATTGCGCCTGGCGCCTGGCCCGCAACTTCACCCGCTCGCCATAGGCGCTTTCGATGTCGNACGGCGGGCGCATATGCACGTCGCCCGTGGTGCCGTCGACGATGATGGCGTCGCCCGGCTCGACCAGGCCGGTGGCGTTGGCGATCTCGCCGACCGTGGGAATGCCGAGCGCGCGCGCCACGATCGAGACATGCGAGGTGGGTCCGCCTTCCTCCAGCACCAGGCCGCGCAGTCTTTTGCGATCGTAGTCGAGCAGCGCCGCCGGGCCCATCGAGCGCGCCACCACGATCGCGTTCTCCGGCAGTTGATCCCGCGACGGCGCGTGATCCTGCCCCATCAACACGCGCATCAGCCGGTTAGCGAGATCGTCGAGGTCGTGCAGGCGGTCGCGCAAATAGGGATCGGACGCGCGCAGCATGCGCGCGCGGGTGTCGGACTGCACGCGCTCGACGCTGGCCTCGGCGGTGAGGCCGGTCATCACGGCCTCGCTCATCTTGTGCAGCCAGCCCTGGTCGTAGCCGAACATGCGGTAGGCTTCGAGCACCTCGCGATGCTCGCCGCCGTCGGCCACCTCGCCGTGCTCGAGCAGGCGNTCGAGATCGGCGCGGAACGTAGCAATGGCCGCGTCCAGCCGCTTGAGTTCCTTTGGTATGTCGTCGGCGATGACATTGGTGATGACCACGCGCGGCTCGTGCAGCACCACATGGCCGAGCGCGATGCCATCGGACAGCGCGGTGCCTGAAAATTTGATCGCGTGGCGTGCGACCGGCTCGGCGCCGGGGCGGGCGAGCGCGGACAGCTCGCCGGAGGCGATCATCTCGGCGAGCACCATCGCCGTGGTCTGCAGCGCCTCTTCTTCCTCCTCGGTGTAGGTGCGGCGCGCGCGGTTCTGCACCACCAGCACGCCGAGCGTATTGCCCGCGCGCAGCACCGGCACGCCGAGGAACGAGTGGTAGATTTCTTCGCCGGTTTCCGGGCGGAACGAGAACGCCGGGTGCGCCTGCGCGTCCGACAGGTTGATCGGGTTGGCCTCGCTGGCGACCAGGCCGACCAGGCCCTCGTCGGCTTTCAGCACGGTCTCGTGCACCGCTTCGCGCTTCAAGCCCTCGGAGGCGTATAGCTCAAGGGTTCCGTCCACGCGCAAGACGTAGACAGAGCACACCTCCGCCACCATGTTGGCGGCGATCAGCACCACTACCTTGTCGAGGCGTTCCTGCGCGCTGACCGGCTCCGCCATCACTTCGCGAAGCCGGCGTAACAGCACGCGCGGACCGCCGAGCGCGCCACGCATTGTCGAGGTCCCTTAGAGTCCGATCTGTTCTGTTTGGATCAGAGTCTCAGCTAACATTTTGCTTGAGCATGATCTTATCCAAAAACCGGTTCCCACTTTTTGGGATCATGCTCTAGCCGCGGCTCGGGCCGCAGCCCCGTTTACGGCCCAATCATGTACGAATAGCGACCGCGGGCCTCGGAACCCACGGCGACTTTGCTCAGGCTATAGCCAATGGCCTATGCAAGGGGCAAGCCAAACCGGCGGCTCCGGTTTTTTAGTCAGAAATGCGCTGCGGTGCAGCGGACGGCGCGGCCGTTAGCCCTTATCCAGCCCATACAGCGTATGCAGGGTACGTACCGCCAGGTCGGTCTGCGAAGCCTTGATCAGCACCGAGAACTTGATCTCCGAGGTGGTGATGGCGAGGATATTGATCTTTTTCTCGGCCAGCGCCTTGAACGCCTGGGCGGCGACGCCGGCATGGCTGCGCATGCCGATGCCGATCACCGACACCTTGGCGACGTCGGTCGCCCCGTCCATCCGTTCATAGCCGATCGAGCCCTTGGCCTTCTCGACGGTGACCCGCGCGCGCTCGTAGTCGGCCGACGGCACGGTGAAGGTGAGGTCGGTGGTGGCGCCATCGGCCGAGACGTTCTGCACGATCATGTCCACGTTGATGCTGGCGTCGGCGAGCGGGCCGAAGATCGCGGCGGCGACCCCGGGCTTGTCCTGCACGCGGCGGATCGAGATCTGCGCCTCGTCCTTGGAGAAGGCGATGCCGGTGACGGTTTGCTGTTCCACGATGTCTCCCTCGTCGCAAATGAGTGTGCCGGACGGCGCCTTGGAGGAATCGATGTCCTCCGGCTTTTCGAAGCTCGAGCGCACGAAGATGCGCACGTTATGCACCATCCCGAGCTCGACCGAGCGCACCTGCATGACCTTGGCGCCGAGCGAGGCGAGCTCGAGCATTTCCTCGTAGGCGATCTTGTCCATGCGGTGCGCCTTCGGCACCACGCGCGGATCGGTGGTGTAGACGCCGTCCACGTCGGTATAGATGTCGCAGCGCTCGGCCCCGATGGCGGCGGCGATCGCCACCGCCGAGGTATCCGAGCCGCCGCGGCCGAGCGTGGTGATGCGGCCGGTCTCCTTGTGCAGACCCTGGAAACCGGCGATCACCGCGACCTGGCTCATCTCCTTGAAGCGGCGGATCAGCTCGGCGCCGTTCACCTCCAGAATGCGCGCCGCGCCATGCGCGTTGTCGGTCAAGATCGGCAACTGCCAGCCCTGCCAGGAACGCGCATTGACGCCCATGCCTTCCAGCACGATGGCCAAGAGCCCGGCGGTGACCTGCTCGCCGGTGGCGACAACCGCGTCGTATTCGCGCGCGTCATGCAGCATGGCGGCCTGCCGGCACCACTCGACCAGCTGATTGGTGACGCCCGACATGGCGGAGACCACGACGGCCACGTCATGGCCGGCGTCGACCTCGCGCTTGACGTGGCGCGCCACGTTGCGGATGCGGTCGAGATCGGCGACCGACGTTCCGCCGAATTTCATCACCAGGCGAGCCATGACGTTCCCGAACGCGCCAAAAGGCGCTAACAAGCGGCCGGCTGTGCCGGCCGCAAAAGGCGCGTATACATACCGGCGGGGTGCCGAGACTGCAACATTAAGAGCCTTGCGGACCTCTTCCGCGTTAATCATTCGGGTGCTGGCGATGCGATATATCGAGCGAATTCTGCAGCCGGGCGAGACGCTGGTCTACTCGGGCAAGATTCATTGGGTTATCTATCTTCCGGCCATGATCCTGGCGCTGGTCGCATTGGCCGCGCTCACGCAAGCGAAAAGCGGCCCGACCGGCCTGAGCTGGCTGATTTTCTCCATCGCCTGCTGGCTGGGCGCCGGAGTTGCGTTCGTTTCGGGCTGGTTCAGGCGCTGGACCACCGAGATCGACGTGACCAACCGGCGCATCGTATACAAGTGCGGCTTGATCAAGCGGCACACGGTCGAAATGAACATGGACAAGGTCGAAAGCGTCGATGTCGACCAGTCGGTTTTCGGCCGCATGCTGAACTACGGCGACATCACCATTCGGGGCACCGGCGAGGGTATCGAACCGCTGTACCGCATCAGCGCGCCACTCGATTTCCGCAACCACGTGACGGCGCGCTGAATGGATCGCCGCGCATCCTCCATCGACCACGCCGAAGTCGAGCGCTTCTCGCGCCACGCCGCCGATTGGTGGGACGCGCGCGGGCCGATGGCGGCGCTGCACAAGTTCAATCCGGTCAGGCTCGCTTACATCCGCGATAAAGCCGCCGAGCGGTTTGCGCGCGAGCCCAAGAAGCTCGACTGCCTCAAGGGGCTGCGCATGCTCGATATCGGCTGCGGCGGCGGCATTCTGTCGGAGCCTTTGGCGCGGCTGGGCGCGCAAATGGTCGGCGCCGATCCGTCGCGGGAGAACATCGCCGTGGCGAGTGCGCATGCGCAGGAGAGCGGCGTCGCGGTCGACTACCGCGCCACCACGGCGGAGGATCTCGCGGCCGCCGGCGAGCGTTTCGACGTGGTGCTGGCGATGGAAGTGGTCGAGCATGTCGCCGACGTTGGCGCCTTCGTGGCCACCTGCGCCTCGATGGTCAAGCCCGGCGGCCTGATGATCGCGGCAACCTTGAACCGCACGCTGAAGAGCTTCGCGCTGGCGATCGTCGGCGCCGAATATGTGCTGCGCTGGCTGCCGCGCGGAACCCATCAATGGGACAAGTTCGTCACCCCGAACGAGCTTGAGCTGGCGTTCGAGCGCGGCGGCTTGCGGGTGATCGGCGAACGNGGCGTCATCTACAATCCGTTTGCCGACCGCTGGCAATTGTCGTCCGACATGGATGTGAACTACATGCTCGTCGCCGAACGGGCAAAACCTAAGGAAAAAACCACATGATTCTCGAACTGGTCGAATTCAACTCGCCGAAGGGCTGGAGCCGCCAACAGGTGGCCGAAGAGGCCCGCAACGTCATCCCGCATTGGCAGGCTAACAAGGAACTTTTGCGCAAGCATTTCCTGCTCGAGCTCAACGGCAAGACCGGCGCCGGCGTCTATATCTGGCCGACGTTGCAGGCCGCGCAGAAGGCGCATGACGAGACATGGCGGCAGTCGATCATCAAGCGTACGGGCAGCGCCCCCACCATCCGTTACTTCGATCTGTTCCTGCTGATCGACAACGAAAAAGGCACGTTCACCGAATTCCCCGCCGCCGCCGAACTGGCCGCCGCCTGAGCGCGNGCCGCTAGNCANNCGCCATGCTCTGGGCCGTCTTTACGCTGATCGCCGCGGCGGCGCAGACCGCGCGCAACGCCATGCAGCGCGAGCTGACCGCGACGCTCGGCACGGTCGGCGCCACCCATGTGCGCTTCCTGTTCGGCTTTCCATTCGCGCTGATATTCCTGGCCGGCGTGCTGCTGGTGACCGGCTCGGCCCTGCCGCATCCGGGGCTCGCGTTCTGGCCGTGGGTGATCGCCGGCGCCTTCACCCAGATCGCCGCCACCGCGCTGATGCTTTCCGCCATGGGCGAGCGCTCGTTCGTCGTCGCTTACGCCTATATCAAAACCGAGCCGGTGCAGGTCGCGCTGTTCGGCCTGATTTTCCTCGGCGATAGCGTNACGCCGTTGGCCGCCGCCGCGATCCTGATCGCGACCGCCGGCGTGATCGTGATCTCGCTCAAGCCCGGCGCCGGCAGTGTCAGCACCACGCGTTCGACGCTGATCGGGCTTGGCTCCGGCTGCATGTTCGCGCTCGCGGCGATCACCTTTCGCGGCGCGATTCTGGCGCTCCAGCATCCGGACTTCGTGCTGGCCGCGACTTTCACGCTGGCGGTCGGGCTGGTGCTGCAAGCGGCGCTCTTGTCGCTCTATCTCTGGCTGCGCGACCCCAAAGTGCTGCACGACATCATGCGCGCTTGGCGGCCGTCGCTGTTCGCCGGCTTCATGGGCGCGCTTGCCTCGCAATTCTGGTTCCTCGCCTTCGCCATCGCCACCGCGGCGAGCGTGCGCACGCTGGCGCTGGTTGAGGTACTGTTCGCGCAAGCCATCTCGAAATTCATTTTCAAGCAGCCGACCACCGCGCGCGAAGCCGTCGGCATCGTGCTGGTGGTGATCGGCGTCGCGCTGCTGGTGTGGGCTTACTGAACCGGCGAATAGCGAATAGGGAGTAGCGAAAAGCGAGCAGCGACTGCCTATTCGCTACTCGCCACTCNCTATTCGCTCTTCAATTGCGCTCGTCCGGCAAAATCGGCAGCGGATGGAATTCGATGCCTTCTTCGGCAAGCCGCCGGGCTTCCTCTGGCGAAGCCTCGCCATAGATCGAGCGGTGCTTGGTTTCGCCGTAATGCATCTTGCGCGCTTCCTCGGGAAATTTCGACCCGACATGGTCGGCATTCTTGGTGAGGTGCTCGCGCAGTTCCTTGAGCTTGCTGCGTAACTCTTTCTCCTGCGGTGAGATCATGGCGACCGGCGCTTTCTCTTGCGCCTTTTCGGGCGCGGGCGCGGCAACGGGCGGCTCGGCGGTCATCTCACGCTTGCGGCTGCCTGCCAGCCGCGGCGCCATGATCGCCTTTTCGACCTTGGCCGAGCCGCAATGCGGGCAGGCGATCAGCTTGCGCTTGATCTGCTTGTCGTAAGCCGCAGAATCCTGAAACCAGCTTTCGAAGTCGTGGCCTTTGTTGCAGACCAGGGCGTAACGGATCATTCGGCCCCCCTGACCACGTGCAGGTGGGTCGGCTCCGCCATCGGCTCGACGATCTCGAAACGGCGGCCGTGCTGGAGCGAAGGAATGCGCGCGCGCGCCTTGGCCACTTCCGCCAGATCGATCTCGGCCATCACCACCCCCGGCTCGCTGCCGCCTTCCGCCAGGATGCGGCCCCAGGGATCGACAATCAGTGAATGGCCGAAGGTCTCGCGGCCGTTCTCGTGCTTGCCGCCTTGCGCGGCGGCGAACACGAAGCAGCCGTTCTCGATGGCGCGGGCGCGGATCAGCACATGCCAATGCGCCTCGCCAGTCTGCTGGGTGAAAGCCGACGGGATCGTGAGCATGGTGGCGCCGGCTTCCGCCAGCGCGCGGTAGAGCGCCGGGAAACGCAGGTCGTAGCAGATCGTCAGTCCGAGCCGGCCCCACGGCAGATCGCACAGCACCGCCTGCTCGCCCGGCCGGTAGCTGTTCGATTCGCGATAGCTCTCGCCGTTGCCAAGATCGACGTCGAACATGTGGATCTTGTCGTAGCGCGCGGCGATCTCGCCCTTGGGATCGATCAGGAACGAGCGGTTGGCGGCCTTGTCTTGCGTGAGCTTGATCGCCAGCGAACCGATATGGATATAAATCCCGAGCTTGCGCGCCAGCTCGCGCAAGGTGGCGAGCGACGTGTCGGCGTCTTCATCGACGATGGTGGCGAACAGCCGCTCGCGCTTGACCTCCATGATGTTGGTCATCTCCGGCGTCAGTACGTAGTCGGCGCCGGCCGACTTCGCCTCGCCGATCATGCGCACGGCGGCATCGATATTGGCGGCGGGCGCCAGGCCCGAACGCATCTGGATCATCGCGGCCTTGAAGGAGACGGCGGTCATGCGGAGGCCTTATCGCCTGCGAGCAGGGGATCGAGCTTGCCGGCGTCATCGAGCGCGTGCAGCTCATCGCTGCCGCCGACATGCACGCTGCCTATAAAAATCTGCGGCACGGTCATGCCGCCATTCGCGCGCTCGATCATTTCGTCGCGGCGCCCCCAATCGCGGCCGAGGTCGATTTCGGTGAACTCGGCGCCCTTGCGTTTCAGCAGGGCCTTGGCCGCGTGGCAATAGGGGCAATAGCGGGTGGTATAGATTTCGATAAGGGGCATTATGGTCTTTGGGCGCTCTGTGGCGATCCGGCCCCCGTTATATGGGACTGCGCACGGCTGCGACAACCCGGGCGAACACCAGCACATCGACATGGGCGGCGCCCGCCCGCAGCAGGGCGCGGGCGCAGGTATCGACGGTGGCGCCGGAGGTGAGCACGTCGTCGATCAGCACCAGCCGGCGGCCGGCCACATGGGCTTTTTCGTCCGCCGGCACGCGGAAGGCGCCCTGCACATTGTCGGCGCGTTCTGTCTTGGACAGGCCGACCTGCTGCGGCGTGGCACGCACGCGCTTGAGTGCGCCGTGCAGCACCGGCACGCCGCCAATGTCCGAAATCGTCCCGGCGAGCGCCGCCGATTGATTGAAGCGCCGCGCCCACAATCTGCGCCAATGCAGCGGCACCGGCAGCAGCGCGTCGGCTTCGGCGATGAGCTCGCGGCCGGCGCGCGCCATCCAGCGCCCCATCATGGGCGCCAGATCGAGTCGGTCGCCGTATTTGAAGGACAGCACCAGCGCACGGGCAATGTCGTCATAGCGCACCGCGGCGCGCGCCCGGTCATAGGCCGGCGGATTGGCGATCGCCTCCATCGACAGCAGGCCGGGGCCGGGATCGTAGGTGAAGGGGATGCCAAGCCGTGCGCAGTAGGGCGGCTCGATCAGCGACAGCTTCGACCAGCACTCAGCGCACAGGCCGACCCCGTCGCCGAGCGGCGCGCGGCAGGATGGGCATAGCGGCGGCAGCGCCACGTCGAGGGCAACGCGCAGCGCGGCCCGCAATCCGCCCCGGAATTGCGTGAGCCGCGAGGGCGCTTCGTCCTGGCTTGCCGAGACAAGCTCCTTCATGCTGCAAATGTATCAGATGCCGCAAAGCCCGACCATCTTCGACCGCAAGCTGCTGCGCGCGCGCCAGCAGCGCGCCCGCGCGCTTGGGGCCGAGACCTTCCTGATCGACCGGGTGGCCGCCGAGCTGGGCGAGCGGCTCGCCGTGGTGCTGCGCCAGTTCGAGCGTGCCGTCGATCTCGGCACGCCCACCGACGCGGTGCGCCGCGTNCTGGCCGANAGCGGCAAGGTCGCGACCATCGTTTCCGCCGCGCCGGCGGCCGGGCCGCGCGATGCGTCGTTGCGTGTCGCCGCCGACGAGGAAGCTTTGCCGTTCGCCGACGGCTCGCTCGATCTGGTGGTGTCCGCGCTGGCGCTGCAGTTTGTGAATGACCTGCCCGGCACGCTGATCCAGATTCGCCGCGCGCTGAAGCCGGACGGCCTGCTGCTGGCGGCATTGATCGGCGGCGACAGCCTTGCCGAGTTGCGCGAAGCCTTCGGGCAGGCCGAAAGCGAGGTTGAAGGCGGGGCTTCGCCGCGTGTGGCGCCGTTCGCGGATATACGCGAGCTGGGCACGCTG
>JGI24130J36418_10000567_pt1 | contig 12375 bp, 6 predicted proteins | sample BarGraNGADG00212_FD_36418 | JGI IMG/M metagenome (IMG submission 36418)
TAGCCATTCGCATCAACGGAAGAGTCTGTCACACCAAGCGATTGCAGCTCTTTGGCCAGTTCGTGGGCAAGAGTGAACTGTTTCTCGGTGCTAGGAAACGTGACCGAATTCTCGTCCGACTGGGTATCGAATGACGTGTAGTGCAGGAAACGATCTACCAGGTTGTTCATGTACTCCCCTTTCTGGGCGCGTTGTTGCACCCTGCATCTGATAGTGCACGGCTTACTTGCTTGAGCGTTTCCAGGGCGACAAGCGGTTCACTGATACCGGATACTGCTGCCTCCATCGGACATGGTTCCGTGCCTGTTTGGTTGAGGACATCGAGGATGATCGCATCACATGTGAAGGGAATGCCGGCCATACGCAGGACGTCCTGTGCGCCGGTGCTCATCGTCAGGGCGAATACCGACCGGGGGCGCAGCAGGGTGAACAGCAGTGCAGCCGCCCGTCCCACCAGTTTGTCGCCCCAGTCCAGAGGGCCGTGGCTGATGACACGTTCCTCGTCCACCGCCGTGAGGAGCGCATTTACCCCCCTCCCGGTCAGCCTGTATACAAGTTCCCCGCCGTCGACCGCACAGAGGGCTGCGTCTCCTGATCTGATCGTTGCCTGTACAAGTTGTTCGTTTTCCGTCATGAGCTCCTCATTTCTCCGCCTTGGGAGCGGTAACGTCCATTGTACCCGAAACCGTTCGGTCGTACAGCCTAATCCGTCACTCCTTGGCAACTCACTGATCCGTCACTCCCCCCCGAGGACTTTTGTTCAATCCGAGGGGTGCTTTCGGCGCAGGTGGGAATCCATCCGTTGTAGCGAGACACCTGACGTCAATTGCCGTCCACTTTTGCTTCCAGAACCTTCTGAATAGATACAGAAACGTTCGACAGAAGATCATATCCTGTAGCAGCTTCGATAGCGTCAACACTGGTCAGGTACGTCTGCCATTTCGAATCGATGCTGTTGATATTCGGCGTATCGATGGCGATGACGCGGGTGCTTGTTGTAATGCGGCTCAGATCTTTGGTTCCATCAGTCAACACAACCGCTACCTTCCAAATATGTGCCGGCACCGTAACGTGTCCCCCATCAATAGTTGTTTGATAACTGCTTGAACCCGTCCCTCCTGTACCATATGAGCCCATGACAACATAGACTTCATTTCCCTGACTCACCAAACCGCGGAGATAACTCTCGAAGTTATTCCAAGTTTGCTGATTATTGTTGGGGGCCTGTGGGATCATGTTCGTCATCAGGAAGGTCGATGAATTGGCGGCAACAGTGGACGTTCTGTCCGCCGACGGACAGTTGTGGCCACGGTCGAAGCCACTGCCGGAATAACCGTTCGCTGGCACCTGATACCAGCCAGCAGGGAGGGTGCTATCAGCACGAAAATCATCCTTCCTCGGAGTAGACCCCAACGATGAACTGCCAACATACCAGCTCACCCAGTTCGGTTCACCGCGGTCCCGGTTATAGGACAGAACGTAATACCCGCTGTCCATCAGATAGTTGTCAGGAGATGAGCTACTGTCATGCACGGCATTGCTGGGATTACCCAGAAGCAAATTGCTTCCATCGGCAGGCAATGCAACTGCTGATTTCGAGTAGGTAAGCGTGATCATCCTGGTCATCGCGTCGTATTGAACGTCGATACCCAAGGATTCTGCGACAAACCGGAGAGGGAGCATCGTCCGCCCGTTCGTGATGACAGGCACAACCGCAGAGTTTGCTGCATCGATCGCAAGGGCAATGCCGTTCAGCGATGCCTGTGGCTTGTCAATCCAGAGGCCAAGAGAACTCTGCCCCAACGTGACGGTGACTTTGCGTGTAGAGGACTCCCAGGCAACGGATCCTCCAAACGCTTCGATGACGGCGCGAATAAGCACGAGCGTCCGTCCTTCGACGATGACGGGCTTGGTCCCTTCAGGGTCGATCGGTTGCTGCACTCCGTTGACGGACATGGATGCGTTGCCGATCCACAGCTTGATCGTCGTTGACGACAAGGCAGCGCCTAGGAGTCCTGCGACCAGGAGAATGGTTGCCAGGACAGCCAGGAGATGCGTTCTCTTCATGAGTGCACCCCCTCAAGAATCTGCAACTACCACATGATACCACATCTACCAAATAGACGGTGTCTTTGGGGTCAGCTGGTAATTCGAGCTGTGTGGTACATGCGGAGAGTGACCTCCAATCCGTCCTCTCGCTCTGCTACTTCGCCGCTGTCAGGGTAGCCAGGACAACGAAGTTCTGCTCGTCGGCGGTCTCACGGACGAGAACGACGGGCGACTCGACTTCCATCGTCGTCGGATCGTGAGGCCACGCTCTTGCTGCATCTGCGCCGTCATTTGAGAACGCGGTGAGCTGCGTGTTGCCGGAGCACAGGCCAAACTTGCTACCATTCCGAATGACGTGGAGACTGCCGGTGTCTAGTCCGCGCAGCAGCATAGGCACATCTCGGTTGTCGGGTTTACGCATGATGAAACCGAGATATGTATCCCCGGGGTTCAGGTCATAGCTCCAGACCTCCTGGGGCAGCGAGGCGGGGGCTACGGCCGGTTTCGCATCCCAATAGTATGCCAGTGGTGGTACCAGCAGCTGCCCGAGCAGTGGCTGCTCGCAGGCTGGCACCGAGATAGTCAGCTTTGAACGGGCGCGTGTGCAGGCCACGTACCAGAGGCGCCGTTCTTCTTCCGTGATCTGCAGGCGATCTGTTCCGACAAGGATGACGTCGTCGAATTCCGTCCCCTTGGACTTGTGCATGGTGTCCACAAAGAGCTGTGGACCGTCGCCGAACGTGCGCGTCGACGAAGTGGATGGCTCAAACGTCCATCGCACCAGGTCATGCAGCAGGTCCTGGCCGGTCAGCTCGTCGGTGCCGTCGGACCCAAGGTCACGGATCCAGTCACGCGCTTCCTGCATCTGCCAGTCGCGCAGGTTCTGCGCCTTTTGCAGACTGTCGCAGAGTGCGCGCAGGGCGCTGATGCTATACAGCTGATGCGGGTTGGCTGTGAGGTCGTTCTTGACCAGCCACATGGACAGTGGCAGGTAGCTGCAATGGCGCTGGTTGAGGTCACTGAACGCGATGCCGGCGTGACGCAGTGTCCATCGAATGTGGGCGATGTCGGTGTTGGTGCGTCCCAGGATGGCGACACTGCGGTCCAGAGACTGGTGCAGGAGTCCAAGGATACTGGCGGATTCCTCTGCACGGGACCGGTAGTCTGTCCAGAACACTGAATGAGGCTGAGACGCTGGCTGCGGGTCATGGGCACGGAGCGTCATGTCCTTCTTCATGCGGTCGTGGTTGGCTTCGATGAGGCGGTTGGCAAACGTCACGATGGCGGGGAGGGACCTGAAGTTGACGCTGAGGCCGTACTGGACGGCGTCGTAGTCCTTCTCGAACGCACGGATGTGCCGGACGTCGGCCCCGTTGAACGCATAGATGTTCTGGTCGTCATCGCCGATGGCAAAGATGTACTGACGGTCGCCCGATTCGCGCAGCCTCCCGACGAGGGAACTGACCATCCGGTACTGGTCGGCCGTGATGTCCTGGTACTCGTCGATCAGCACGTAGCGGTAGGGCAGTATCAGTCGCTCGGTCTCGGCGTGGTGCTCCAGGATATCTGCCGCAGTCGTGATGGCATCCCTGAATCCTTCCTCTTTGTGGTCGCCGCGCAGCAACTGGAGCACGTCGACATGACAGACTTCGCCCAGTGCAAAGGAGTGAAACGTGTGTACGGAGACCGAAAGCGCCATGTCGCCCAGCAGTGCACGCAGGCGCTTGCGGATCTCCTGCCGGGCCGCGTGGTTGTAGACGAGGACAAGGATCGTCGCGGGGTTGACATTCTCCTCAGTGATCAGAGCGACCACCTTGGTCACCAGGAGCCGCGTCTTGCCCGATCCGGGCCCAGCCAGCACCATGACGGCATCCCCCTTCGCCCGCACGACTGATGCCTGTTCCGGCGAGAGAGCATTCAAGGCGGCGGTCGCGTCGGCGGACTTCTGCCACGTCATTGGCTTGTAGACAATGCTTTCGACACTGGCCAGGTGAGTCTTGATGAACTCCTTCTCCGTCAGGCGGAAGTAGTCGGCAAGGAATTCCTGCCCTTGGTTACCGAACAGGTTCGCGATGCCCAGCCGCTTCGCCAGCATGGCGAGGCAGTACTGCTCCACTGCCCGCACCTTGAAGTACTGCTCGTCCTGCATCGCCTTGAGGTCTCGCCCGTGGATGCTCTGGGGGAGTCGGGCGACACGAACCTCCAGACTCATGACGGAAGAAAACAGCCCTGGCACGTCGAGAAGCGTAACGAAGTGAAACAGCGACAGTAGCCGAACCCCCGCATCCAGAACGGTCGTCGACTGATCTCCGAGGTCCAGGGTGGTCGCCAGCTCGGCCGCATCGATCGTGAGGACCTTTCCATCCGCTTCGCGGGACCGGTCAAGGAACTGCTGCATCATCTGGATGGTTCCTGTGCAAAGTATACTCAGCTGGTCCGCGGACATCGGCGTACACGCTCCATCCCCGTCAGGCGGGGAGAGCGTGACGCCAAATCGCCCGTGGCTCCTCTTGCTGAACTTCAGGACGTGCACGCAGGCGAGGGCCGACAGCAGCTCATAGAGCCGAGACTGCTCCACGATCTTCGTCGACGTCGCCTGTTCGATACGGAGGACCATGGTGTCAGCGTCGACTATCAGCGCCAACCCTGGATCCTTCCCCTCCGGTGGATGCAGCATGTCCTGCAGTAGTGCTGCAGACAGCGCCTTCATCTGTACCGTCAGCAGTTCCAACTCCGGCAAAATGTCCTTCGTTTTCTTCGGGCGCAGACTGAGGCGCAGGGTCATGCTGTACTCAAGGATCTTCAACTGATGCATGGTCTCCATCGTGCGCCACACGAGCTGACGGTCGACACCGAGGGCCGCAAGCATCCGGTCCGTATTGACGGTTCCTGACGTAGCGTCGTCGGCCGATGTGACCTCGAACTGGTCGAACAGGTACGCCGCGATAGCGCGTGTCTGCGCTGTCATGCATGCCACCTGCTCCAGCAGGGCGAGCCCGCGTTCTTTGTCCATCAGGAGCCGTATGCTTACGACTTGACTGCGGTTGAGGCCTCGCTGGACGGCGTCCTGGAGCTCGAGGAAGTGGATGGCCACACTGGTGCGTGTGTCGTAACCACGGTCGTTGATGTCAAAGGAAAGGTCGCCAGATTCGTCATCCACGATCTCGCCTGCGGTCAGCTCGAGGTGAGTGGTGTCCGCTTCCTTCGCGCGGTTGCGCAGGATGCTGAAGATCCCCATCAGGTCCCGACGACCAATCTGCTGCATCAGCAGCATGTTGTATTGGGCGCTGATGTCCTGCTCGCTGTAGATGGCGACGGTCTCCGATGGCAGCCCGTCCCGTCCGGCGCGCCCGATTTCCTGCACGTAGGCTTCCAGAGAATCTGGTGCGTCGACCAGCACTACTGAGCGGACGTTGTTCTTGTCGATACCCATGCCAAAGGCCGTCGTCGCGACTATGCATCGGATCTCGCTGTCCTGAAAGGCCTGCTGCTTGGCTGCGCGCGTCTGTGGGTCGAGTCCTGCGTGGTAGTAGTCGGCGGCAATGCCTTTATCGAGCAGGAACTCCGCGATGTCGACCGTCGTCGCGCGTGTGCGGGCGTACACGATGGCAGGGCCGTCGTTCTCCTGCAGGATGCGCAGCAACTCTGGCTTTTTGTGGTCCTCGGGCAGCTCCACGATGTGGTAGCTCAGGTTGGTGCGCTGCTCGTCCGGAGTGAAGCGTTGGAACGGCCGGATGGTGCACCGCGAGAACTGTGCCTCGATCTCCTCCACGACCTCCCGTTTTGCGGTTGCCGTGAAGCAGCTGATGGGCACAGCCGTGCCGGTAATGTTGTGGATGGCTGTCGGGATATAGGTATAGTCGACGCGGAAGTTGTGCCCCCATTGCGAGATGCAGTGAGCTTCGTCGATCACCCAACGGCCTATCTCGCGTGACGAGAGCAGTTGGACGGTACTACGGTTACGTAGTTGCTCTGGGCTGATGAACAGGAGATCGACGTTGCCCAGGCGTACCTGGTCGAATACGTCCTTGCGCTCGAGTGGGGACAGACCGCCGCCCAGGAGTGCAACATTGGCGATCTCGAAGCGTTGGCGCAGGTTGTTTACTTGGTCCTGCATCAGCGAAATGAGTGGCGTCAGGATGATGGTCAATTTCTTGCTCCGTTCGGCCTGCATCAGTGCGGGCAGCTGGAAGCACAGGGACTTGCCGCCGCCTGTCGGCAGGACGGTCAGCACGTTTTCGCCTGCCAGGGCCGCTCGTACGATGGCCTCCTGGTTTGGCCTGAAGTCGTCAAATTCAAACAGCTGGTGCAGCCTCTCGCGTGGACTGGACGCGCGGCACCACGCACAGGAGGGGTCGTCACAGTTAGTGTCGCGGAGGTCGTGCAGGAACTGGGGGACATACGACGTCTGTTCGCGCGGCCACTGGCCGATGACGGACACGCCGTCGTCCTGGTAGATCCAGGCGAGGACCACCGCCAGCGCCCACGCGGCCATCTCGTCGCTCCATGCCTGCTGCACGACAGTCGGCAGGGCATGCACGCATAGGTGTGGTCCCCAGATCCGCGTAATAGCGGCCAGGAGATCCTCCTGCGTTAGTGCCTCCGGCACGCCACCGAGCCGAGCTGCCACTTCTGACGTCCGGGAGTAGCGTCCCAAGAGGGGGAGCAGGACCGACCGAACCTCACGTGGCAGTTTGTCCAGCTCCTTACCTTCGTCTCGCATCAGTTGGACAGATTCGAGCGAGTCCTGAACGGGATCGTTTGGTGCCAGAGGGAAGGGCTTGTAGTCCTTGTAGAGGTGATGGTAGGGGTTGTGCGGAAACGCGACGGGGCTGATGGGCAGGGTGTCGATGATGGCTTTGCCTGCTAGCGCTTCCTGCATGGTCGTGGGGAAGTGCTCCAGCAGGAACGGGATGTCCGAATCGACGATGTTGTGTCCGACAAGGATGTCTGCAAGGGCCAGCTGCTCGATCAGGTCCCCGGCCTCCTTGGCCGTGCAGTGGCCTGTCTCAGGGTGTTCAGGGTCGGTAGTGTAGATGGCCCAGCCGGCACTGATGAGGTGTTCGCCCTTTCGGTCCCTCTCTATGTCGAACGCGCACAGTCGTTTCATCACACCCTCTTGGGACAGCATAGTCTATCCGTTACACAAAACCAGATGCACGACGTCGCTACGCAGATACTACCGCGTCGCATGGCATAGTTGGACCGCATGAAGCAGGTTGACAAACCCGCCAATCGGCTACAGTAGTACTGTCGACTGTGTTGGAGGGTGAAGATGCTTCCTGCGTTCTTGGGTATCACAGACAACAGTTGGTTTGACTATCTGCGGAGGAACCAAATCACCGACGAGGTGAATTTCTGGGTTCCGAGTGCACCGTTGCACAGGTTTGTCGAACCCGGCTCACTCTGGCTCTTCAAGCTCCATAGCCCTCTAGACTTCATTGCTGGTATCGGTGTATTCATGCACTACTCAGTTCTCCCCTGCAGATGGCTTGGGATGGGTTCGTTCTTCATGTCAGACTGCCTAGGTTGGGGTTGTCAGTAGACAGGTTTGTCAGGCAATGGACGCAGGAATACCCAGGAATCAGCTAACTAGGCGACATCAATTACTTGACAAGAGCATCGATGTAAGGAGGACAGCATGAGTGAAGACGACGATTCAGCGAAATATCAGATAACTGTTGGTCGCAATGTCATCTGTTCGGGAGAAATAAAGGATCCGACTACCGCGGTTGGGCGGATGCCCGGCACTGACGAATGCCTCAGGCGCGCGCGCGTTCGGATTGGAACCATGCTCAAGATCGACAACGTGTCATTTCTCTTGGGAGCCGGTGCATCAATGCATGCTGGCGGGGTCACCTTCGGCGGATTCCCGATTCCAATTGAGAGAGACCTTGTGGAAGCAGCGGCACCCGAACAAGATGCCCAGGGGAAACAACCAAGCCATTCTTGGCTTTCGCTATTCTATGAGACAGCATCTCTGGTCACAAATCGTCCCTACTCGTGTGAGGAACGGTGTCAGGCCTTGAGTACTCCTGGCAAAGAGGAGCCGCCTAGGATTGAAGTGAATTTCGAAGAGTACCTGAGCCAGTTGTATGCTTGGTCTGCTGGAATGACGTCAGGAGTTGAAATACTGAAACTTGGAATCAAGGAGGAAGGCAAGGAAGAGCTCTTGCTGCGGAGGGATTCCCTTGATGCACTCATAAAGCACATAACCCGTTCCCTCGTGAACCAGCTTGATCTGCCCAAGAAGATGGAAGGGGAGTCAGATCCACTACGAGTTCACAAGAAGTTCCTGAAGAAGATCCTAACGCGTCCGTTGAACCTGCGTCGGGCGGCTATCTTCACTCTCAACTACGACACGCTCCTTGAGCAAGCGGCCGATGCGGAAGGGATCATGCTTGTCGACGGTTTCGTCGGGACTCTTCACCGCTCTTTCAGACCAGAATGCTACGACATGGACTTCTACTTTCCAGGCCAGACAACTGAAGGCCGAGTCCATCGCTATGATCGAGCTGCGCATCTCTACAAATTGCACGGATCGACCTCGTGGCACAGGAGTGAGGAAGAGGGTCATCTCTTTGCAACATCAGAGAAGAACCCCGATGATGTGGTTATCTTCCCAACCGGGGCAAAGTATGGACAAACATTGGCAATGCCATATGCCGAACTGTTTCGTAGGTTCGCGAGTACTGTTGCGCAGCCACAGTCCATATTGTTCGCAATTGGCTACGGTTTCGGTGACGAACACGTCAACACCTTGATTCGACAGGCGCTCTCTGTCCCCAGTTTCACTCTTGTGGTCGTGGATCCTGCTCCCAAGAGTGACTTTGTTGCGGCACTGCGCCAACATCAGGACGAACGCACATGGCTTGTGACAGGTGGCTTGGGCAGATTCCAGTCGTTCGTGGATTACCTGCTTCCGGACCTGCACGAAGAAGACATTGAAAGACAGATCGAACAGACGCTAAGCGACTTGGACTCTTCGACCAAACGCGGGTCTGAGAACTCGGAGAGGGCCAGCAATGAGCAATGACCACGAGATAGGACGAGTTGTCGCGGTCGACACAGCAGAAGTAACCGTCGAGCTAACCCAGGGCTTGAAGATGCTTTCACGATCTTCGTATGAGGGGCCGCTGGAGGTAGGGCAGATCAATACTTACGTTGTTGTCCCTGTCGGTCTGTGTCAGATAGTCGCGATGGTGACTCGCGTTGTACTGGCTTTGGAAGAGGAGGGAAGGCCACAGAAGGGAATGGTCGTGCTGCCCTCTTCAAAGCGTTTCTTGAAAGCAACCATGGTCGGAACAATCGATGAAGAAGGTTTTCGCCAAGGCATCAGTCTGTTTCCTGTGTTGGACTCGCCTGTATGTATTGCCACCAAGAGAGAGCTCGATGCCATTTTTGGTCAAGCGACCAAGCCTACTGAGGAAGGATCAGATCTATCTGGATTCCACATCGCCATAGGGAAGTCCGCCGTATTCCCTGATTACGATATCAAGATTGACCCGGACGCATTCTTTGGCAAACACGCAGCCATCATAGGTAGCACCGGATCGGGGAAGTCGTGTACCATAGCGGCGATTATCCAGTCGATACTTGACCAGCCAAGCGTGAAACAGACGAGGTTCATCATCCTCGATACCAACGGCGAGTACCGCGCGGCTTTTCAAACCAAGGACGAAGCTGAAGCGCCGACCGATTCGTACAAGTCCAGGAAGACGCTCTACATTCCGGCAGATCCGAGGAAGCCCGACACACTTGCCATTCCTTATTGGTTCATGAACTCCGATGACTTTGTTCGGTTGTTCAGAGCGCAGCCCGGAGTTCAGAAACCCATACTCATTGATGCTTTGTCACGTGCCCGTGATCAGAAAATGGACGGAGGTTCGTGGCTACATCTGCGTAGCGACATCATCCTCGAATGCAGCAGAATTCTGGAGTTCTGTCGTAGTACGGACAGGCAGGCGGCAAAAAGCATCAGACAACTGGCTGGCGGATTGCTCAAGACTCTGGCAGATGCTCAACTGGAGCAGGACTTGGCCAAGCTCATGGAGCTGTATCCCGGACTGACAAGTGAGAGTCTCTCCAAGGTCTTTGAAGACATCAGCGGGGTTGTTCGCGAGGATATACGCCAAGAAGGAAGTACCTACGAACAGTACGCTGCCATTGACGCGGACAAGAGAAGAAGAATTGAGAGCCTCGTGAATCCCCTGTTCACCGAATTGTCTCGACTGCCAGAGGACCCCGTTCTGTCGTCTCTGGGGTCGGCAGACTGTCCCAGATTCTTCAGCAAGTCACAATTTCGTTATCAGCACCTTGAACGGTCCATGGTTCACGACGGCGTCAACTCATCGCGTCCGCGTGAAAACTGTTCCACTATGTTGATGCGCATCTATCGGTTGCTCGAGGACCGCAGGTTTGAATTCTTGTTTGGCCCGTGTTCTTCCGAGTGGCCGCCAATTGCACACTCTCTTGCAGCCTTCATGCGCGATATACTTGGAGCAGGAAACTGTGCAGGGGCCGACCTCAGCGATATCGACGCTTGTCAAGAGAGACTGCTGCCTTTCTACGACCGGCAACGAAACTGCGCTGTGCCTTCGAGCGTTGTCATTGTCGACCTCAGTCTCCTCGCTTCCGAAATCCTTGAGAACGTTACGGCGCTAATTGGACGCCTGATCCTCGAATTCCTGCAACGGCTGAGTGATCCCTGCAGTGGCATCGACCGCGGAGAGTACCCTGTGGTGCTGGTACTCGAAGAGGCACAGAACTACATCCATGAGTCACGAGGGAACGAGGAAGAGTCAATTTCCAAAGAAGTCTTCGAGCGCATAGCACGAGAAGGGCGCAAGTATGGCCTAGGTCTGGTGGTGGCTTCTCAGCGACCAAGCGAACTCTCCAGAACGGTTCTTTCCCAATGCAGTAGCTTCATTGTCCATCGTCTACAGAACCCCGAGGACCTTCGTTACTTTCGTGAGATCGTGCCAGCTATCTATACCCAGCTACTTGACCAACTTCCAGCCCTGGCGCCTCGGACTGCTCTTGTCTTGGGGGCGTGCGTGCCTGCGCCGGCGCTGGTTGAGATACGAGAGGCGAATCCCATGCCAAGGAGCAGAAACCCTGAGTTCTGGAAGAGCTGGACATCCGAAGAGAAGTCACCGAATTTCGAGGCAGTCTGTGCCAATTGGGAGGGAGAAACCCCATCCAGCCAAGATGCTGCCATTGATGGCAGCGTGAGAGCCGGGCAAGATGATGTGACTCCATGATTGCCGACCAGTCCACCCATAGCTGTGAGCCAGGCAAGGCTGCGTGTTGTGCCGGCCAAAGCGAGGTTTTGTGCTCACTGGCTTGAGGAGTAGTGCATGAACAAATCTGGAACAACGGAACTATCACTCGTGTGCGTACCGGTTGTTGGTGGTGCAGGGGAAAGGTTTGGCCAGTACGGGGGGTGTCTATGAGGCTAATCAGTAACGCAGGAACCGATCGAGTCATTGACGCGTTGCGTGAGGCTGACGGTCCGGATGCATCGCTGGACGTCGCTTCTCCTGCACTCTCCCTCTTTGCAGTGCGTGAACTGCGAGACCTGCTTGCGCACCAGAAGCATTCCCGGCTTATCTTGCCCTTGGTAGATGGTGTGGATCTGGGACTGCTTGGTTCAGCGGCGGACCGGGCTGCCCGAAACCGGCTTGAGACTGCGTGGCTTGCGCGTGAATGTGCACGGTGGCTGCAGGGCAAGTCCGAGGTGCGTGCGTCATCATCGCCGTTGCCTCAATCTGCATATCTCGTTCGTCACGCTGACGGAGCCGGCGATCGTATCATCACCGGCAGTTGTCCGCTGACGACTGATGGCTTGGGCCTGACGCCCGGCAATCATACGAGTCTCATTCAGTGCGCTGAGAGTCCCGATGAAGTGGCGATGTTCGCAGCATGGTACGAGTCGCTGTGGAATACCATGCCCAACTCGCCCCAGGCGAAAGAGGATTTGCTGTCTCAGCTCCGGGCTCTGAGTGATCGGGTGCCTGCCTCTCGCATCTACTACCAGATCCTTCTGGAGCTGTTTCACATGCGTGGGGACGAGCTGGATGAAGAAGCGGTGGTCAAGAGTGCAACTGGCATCCGCAACACCGTCGTATGGAAGAAGCTCTACAAGTTCCAGCGCGACGGCGCTGTAGGAGCCATCGACAAGCTGAACCGCTTTGGCGGCTGCATCCTCGCCGACAGCGTCGGGCTGGGCAAGACGTTCGAGGCTCTGGCTGTTATCAAGTATCATGAGCTGCGCAATGACCGTGTGCTAGTCCTTTGCCCAAAGCGACTTCGGGACAACTGGAC
>JGI24130J36418_10000573_pt1 | contig 12311 bp, 6 predicted proteins | sample BarGraNGADG00212_FD_36418 | JGI IMG/M metagenome (IMG submission 36418)
GCGACATCCCCGGCAAGGAGCAGCCACCCGTCATTTTTGGTGGTAAAGCCCACGTATTTTTGCGTATGATCATCAGCCTTTGTATCCGCAACGGAATAGTTGCTCCATGTTTGACCTTCATTATTGCTGATGAGCACTGTAACGGGCGATGCTGGATTTGCGTTGTCACCATATGCGACGGCCGTAACTTCATCCGATATGTAAATGGCTTTGTCTTCAAAATATGCCGCTTGATCATCGGTATCTGGTGCGAGCGACACCACGGCCGATTTTTCCGCGCCGTACGAGATGATAAATTTCCCGCCTTCGAGATCATACGAGTATCCCGCTTTGAGAAGGGCAACATTATCGATTGCCTTTTGCTCACTTTGGTCACTCACATCGTAAGCCACCAAAGCTCCGGTAATACCTACGGCTATGATGATTGCGCACAGGACAAGCAAGCCTTTGCGTTTTCTGCTCACGTCAAAAATGTTCACCAGCCGCTCCTTCATTGTTTTCTTGCCTCCATCAAAATACGTGGAAAATGCTGTCTGACGCATCTTCCCTTTGCGACCCTCCTCTGAGTCATCGACATCGTATTCAACAAACAGGAACCGGCCAACAGCTTCTCTCAACACCAAATCCAGGTATTGAGTCAACTACAACAGTTGTGTTAGAAATTCTATTCTTTGCTGAAAAAGGAATGTCCAGTGCGGAACAGCCCGCGACCTCGTTTCTCCACGGCGCTTGTCGTCGACTAACGATTCTTACCCTGTTCCGTTTCTGCGCGCGCGGCCGCAAGGTCGATGCATGCCTTATGTCCATGCTTGCCCAGGAGGTTCAGGAGATTGCTTCCACTCAACAGCGTCAATGGCTTGTCTTTGGCAAATGAATATGCATCAGGCCCATAGTCAGCTGTCGTTACAAGGATTCCCCTGCTTGCCCCCTCATTGATGAGGGTCCCGTAGAGATCCCGAACGGCAGAAACACCTACGGTATTGGTGTACCTCTTGGCCTGGATCACGATCTTGCCGCCTCTCAGCGGATCAGGATCAAACGCCACTGCGTCAACGCCCCCGTCGCGGCTTGCACGAGTCACCTTAACTTCCCCACCATCTACGGCGAATTCCTCCTCGAACAACTGCCGGATGAGGTGCTCAAAGTCCTCCCAGTCCATTGCAGCTAAGTTGGTCGAAGAGTCCAGCCCGTCCTCAACATCACGGGCTTCGATGAATCTCTTGTCTTCCTTGTTGAGCTGAAGGATTGGCTTGATGGGACTCAGGCCGCTGAGTTTGGCACTGCCGACACCTTTCAGCTTCTTGAAACACGCCTTCGGCTCGACTTTCGCCAGATCTATCTCCATGAACTCCTTCTTGACTGTCTGCACAGACATGATGCATGCGTTCACCTCATGCCCCGTCGAACGGTCGATGGATCTGACCCATCCATTGAGCACGATGGAGTCGATCGCATCGGCCACGTCAGCCTCGTACAGTTCATGAAGTGTTCTGAGGATGATCATGTAGAGAACTTGATCATACAGTGCGTCGCGCTTTGCAGGAGTCAGATGTGTCTCGGCAAACTCATCCCGAGCGACCACGTACTTCACTTCCTTGAGGGTCGGCAGGTCCTCAACAGCTGGCAACGAGTAATCGACAACGAGTATCTTTGTGGCCGGCGCATAGTTGATGTCATAGTGAGTCGTAAACCAGTCCGGATAGGAGGATTCGGAGAGAACAAGATCGCAGTAGTCCACCACGGCATCGGCATCTATGGCAAGATACGACTGTCTCTGAGCGTCAATCATCTGGTGCTGCTCATCTTGCTTCTTGAGAAAACTGGCACGTTCGTCATGCCACTGCGTCACCTTGTCTGTATGCTCTTTGGCCGCTTTGGCATTTTGGACTTCAATGCCTGCCTTCTTTTCCTTCCATTTCCTCGTATCTTCTTCGAATCGAGCTGCTGCTTCCTCAGTGCGACTGGCGCGGCGGGCAGCGCTGAACAGGTCAAGAATCCCCATGGTAGCAGTGTACGCTGGATCCTTCCTGTCTGGCGCACTTGGAATCGCCAACTCTGACGCGGCAGTTGGAACTGCCCTATTGAAGGTGCCTCGTTGCTTCAATGATTCCCAATCTACGATGATAGGTTTCTCAAGTCCGGAACTCAATATGGTGTTCAACTCCTGCAACACTTTGGCAGCTTCTTCTCTCCGAAATTCGGCTTCCTCTTTCTTGCGCTCGACGCTCGTTTTGAGGAGGTTCCTCTTCCAGACCTCGTTCCACTGAGCAAGCAGGGCTTCTCCCTTTGTCTGTACCATCTGTGCGTCATCCCCCGTGATTCTTTTGTACCTGTTCAGCCCGTCATGCTTGACATCGACGTAGTACTTATTCGCCATTGCTCTCCCTCCTCCCCTTGATCACGACCAGCCTGGCTTGAGGATCCACCATCCTTCTTACTGTTTCTCCAAGTCTAGAACGTCGATCACTGCCCCTAGTTCAAAGCTTCACCTGTCTGAGTTGTTTCTGCCCAGTCGGCACACAGCAGCTCTGCCTGCTCGAGAATGGTCTGGGTGGCCTGGACCTGTTTGTCGGGCGGGTAGTGGTACTTGCGCAGGATCCTCTTGACGTCGATGCGCAGTTGGGCCTTGACGCTGTCCTTGGCAGTCCAGTCGATGGTGACGTTCTTGCGCAGTGTCTTCACCAGCTCACGGGCAATTATGGTCAGGGTCGCATCGCCCAGTACCTGCACGGCGCTGTCGTTGACACCCAGGGCATCGTAGAAGGCAATCTCATCGTCGGTCAGCCCCAGGTCCTCGCCCTTCTTCTGCGCGGCACGCATCTGGCGTGCCACTTCGATGAGCTGGTCAATCACCTGAGCTGTCTCGATGGCATGGTTCTGGTACGCGCGGATGGAACGCTCCAGCATCTCGGCAAAGGACCGCGCACGCACCAGGTTTGTGCGCATGCTGCCGTGAATCTCCCCCGCCAGCAGTTTGCGCAGTGTTTCCACCGCCAGGTTCTTGTACGGCATGCTGCGCACTTCTTCGAGGAACTCGTCGGAGAGGATGGAAATGTCCGGCTTCTTGAGACCAGCGGCGGCGAAGATGTCAACAACACCTCCTGAAGAGACAGCGCGTGACACGATCTGCCGGATAGCATGGTCCAGGTCCTCTTCAGGCCGTGGATCGCCAGCGGTAGACTTGGCCAGAGCTGCCCGGACCGCCTGAAAGAACGCCACGTCATCACGAATAGCGAGTGCCTTCGGGTTGGGGACTGCCAGAGCAAACGCCTTGGACAGTGCCGTGACGGCATCCAGGGTGCGTTCCTTGCCATCTTCCTGCGCCAGGATATGCTCCATCGCCGCCGGCAGCAGGGCCACGCGCTGCTGAGGGGTCCCCGTGGTCCACGCGCTCCAGTCGAACCCATGGAACAGACCGCAGCATACCTCGTACTTCTCCATCAACACGGTGACAGCGACCTCCTGGTCGACAGCCGTCGTGCCCGTACCGCCATTTTCGGTATAGGTCGCGAGCGCCATCCGCAGTTCATCAGCCAAGCCCAGATAGTCGACGATCAGGCCGCCGGGCTTGTCCCTGAAGACGCGGTTGACCCGAGCGATGGTTTGCATCAGGCCATGCCCACGCATCGGCTTGTCCAGGTACATGGTGTGCAGGCACGGGACGTCGAACCCAGTCAGCCACATGTCCCGCACGATGACCACTCTGAACGGATCCGCCGGGTCCTTGAATCGTTTGGCCAGCGCCTCACGCCCCTGCTTGTTGCGGATATGCTGCTGCCAGTCCAGAGGGTCCGATGCGGCGCCCGTCATGACGATCTTGAGTACACCCTTGGTATCGTCAGTATCCGCCCATGTGGGGCGCAACTTGATGATGGCGTCATACAGTTCGACGCAGATACGCCGGCTCATGCAGACGATCATGGCCTTGCCGTCCATGGCTGCCAGACGTTGCTCCCAGTGGGTGACGATGTCCTGCGCAATCAGTTGAATACGCTTCTCGGAGCCAACAACCGCCTCGAGAGCTGCCCACTTCGTCTTCAGTTTCTCCTTGCGGGTCAGTTCCTCTCCCTCGGTCGCTTCCTCGAAGTCGCTGTCCAGGTGCGGGCGCTGAGACGCATCCAGATTCAGCGTGGCCAACCGACCTTCGTAGTAGATGGGCACAGTGGCGTGGTCGTCGACCGAGCGCTGGATGTCATACACGCTGATACAGTCGCCAAAGACGGCATAGGTATTCTTGTCCGCCTGTTCGATCGGTGTGCCGGTGAACCCAATGAATGAGGCGTTGGGCAGTGCCTCGCGCATGTGCCGCGCAAACCCATCGACAAAGTCGTACTGGCTTCGGTGTGCCTCATCAGCGATGACGACGATGTTGCGGCGGGCCGAGAGCTGCGGGTACTGGTCGCCTCCGTTCTCGGGCAAGAACTTCTGGATGGTCGTGAAGACGACACCCCCCGAGGCCACGGCAAGCAGCTCCTTCAGCTGCGCACGGTCCTGCGCCTGCACGGGTTCCTGGCGCAGCAGCTCGTGACACTGATGAAAGGTCCCGAACAGCTGGTCGTCCAAGTCGTTGCGGTCCGTGAGGACGACGATGGTCGGGTTGTCCATGGCGGGATGCGCGATGATGCGTCCGGCGTAGAAGGCCATGGTCAGGCTCTTGCCCGATCCCTGCGTGTGCCATACGACGCCACAACGCTTGTCACCCAAGGCACGTGTCGCCCCGATGGTGTGCTCCACGGCCGTCAGCACAGCGTGATACTGGTGATATGCTGCCAGGATCTTGACGGGGTCGCCGTCCCCGTCTTCGAAGACAACGAACGACCGCACGATGTCAAGAAACCGCCGCTTGTCGAAGGCTCCCCGTATCAGCACCTCGAGCTGTGGCATCGATTCAGGCGCCAGCTGCTCGCCCTCGACCGTGCGCCAGCGCATGAAGCGCTCCTTGTCCGCCGTCAGCGAGCCGATGCGTGCCTCGGTCCCGTCACTGATGACCAGGGCCTCGTTGAAGCGCATCAGGCTCGGGATCTGCTTCTTGTACGTCTGCAGCTGGTTGAACGCGGTCCAGATGGTCGCGTTCTCGTCGGCTGGGTTCTTGAGCTCCATGACGACCAGTGGCAGTCCGTTGACAAACAGGACCACGTCGGCCCGCCGGTTGACCTTGTTCTCGAGGACCGTGAACTGATTGACCGCCAGCCAGTCGTTGGCCTCCGGATGGTCAAAGTCTATGAGGCGCACCAAGTCGCCCTTGATGCTACCATCCGTCCCCTGGTACTCGACCGGGAAGCCACCCACCAGCCACCGGTGAAACAGCCGGTTTCTCTGCACCAGTGAGGGGACTTCCTGCCGCTGCAGGCGGCGCATCACATCATCGAGACAGTCGGCAGGGACAGCAGGATTTAGCCGCTTCAGCGCAGCGCGCAGGCGGCCCTCAAGGATGACTTGGTCATAGGAGGTGCGTTCAGCTGCGTTTTCTCCGGGGGCCATCGCGGGACCAAGAAGACAATGCCACTCTGAATTCCCCAGCCAATTCAGAACTGCTGATTCTAGATCTGATTCCAGCAAATAGCCCTCCAATATCGGTCCATAGTTTGTGCCAGCTACTCGTCCATCTCGTGACGTGACATGACTTCTTCTGCTTCTAAGTCATAACGCTCTGCAATCGCCTGAATCGTTGCTTCGAGACGAAAATACCCGTGCATGTCCAACTCATGAGCCTGTCCCCGATATTTGGCAGCCAAAGCTTGTTCGTCCTTGCCCGAGCGGTCCACCCAGTAAGCTCCTCGCGAGTTCGCTACCGCTACAGAGTAACCAGAACGCAGGTGCTCAGCCTCTTCGCCATTCTTATCGAGCACTTTTGCAGCAGCCTTGTTAATCCACAGGCCCCCGGGGTCAGGAGGAACATGGAAAAGGACCTGGCCAACGATAGACATGGCAACCCCAAGATGGCCAGACTTCATGCATGTCTTCTTTGTGCGTTTCAACCAGGATGACAGCTCTCCACCGTGAAATGTGCCATTCTCATGAAGCCCGGGTGGAATCTGCCACTCGTCAAGCAGCCGATAGCCGTTTTCGGCCATTTGCTTCTGTTGCTCATTCATACTCCGATTTCCACCCTTCTCCTTGTCAGAGTTGAAAACCTTCTGGACCACATCACAGAAGAAGGCAGGGTCCTCGGCCAGTTCACGGTCTAGCGTCTTGTGTTGCGTTCCCAGAGATCCGTCAAGAAGCGGCAGAAACATCCACTCTATTGTGGCAATATCCCCACGATTCACCTTGGGGTCCTGTTGCAGCATCCCGATAAGCGTCGCGATGGTATTCCCGTCACTCTGGTACCTTTTCTCGGAGGACTGCGCTACTGCCTTCAACACTCGGATAGTCTGTTGGCTGTCGATCGCTTTCTTCTCCAAGACCGTGTGCTCAAGACATCTAGCAGCAGCAAGTGGACGCCCGAATCTGAGCAGATTGTTGCTGGCTTCTGCAAGTTCGTTATTCGCTCCATATGGATTCGCGGCCGTCTTCGCCCAATAGCGGGACTCATCATCTTTCAGCCACACAAAGACACGCCCCCATGTTTCCGGGGCAAAAGGCAGATACGCCAGAAACTGAGCTTTCTGGTCAGCAGTCCAGCGTTGAGTATTGAGGGCATCGGCCCACTGACCGTTCTGCACGGCGTACCTGCGCCAGACAAAGCCACTGAGAAACTGCTCAAGTACCAGGTCATTCGAGTTTAGCAGCGAAGGAAGAACTTGCGCGTCAATCGTATCGTCGGCATATCCACCCAAAGCAAGGCCAACTCGATATGGCGCCTCAACAGCATGAACGAACTTCAGCAAACCTTCGTAGCCATCGGCCCGATAGACTTCACGAGCGGCTTCCTGTTGTTGCTGATCCAAGCGTTGGTGCTGTTCCTCGAAGCTGCCTTCCCCTTCCAGAAGCTCAAAGACCCTCTCAGTGAACAGACGCTGGTGGCTGTAGAAGGGAGATGTTGGAGCAAGTCTGTCTGCGGTCTCCTTGACCTCTAACAACAGAGCTCCGGTCCACCCTTCTCTGTTGTCCGAAACCGATTTCATAAGGCGATTCCACAGCAGGACTCTCTCCTTTTCGGGTAGCGAAACGATGGCGGTTGAGCTTAGATGCCCAAGCACCTTCTTGAGAGCCTGAAGTGGAAGACTGTGCAAGTGTTCCAGCAGTTCTGTCAGCCGAGCCAAATCCTTCTTCGCCATCGCCACTGCGAGCTTAGCATAGACGGAAGCTGCGGTCCAGTAGTCCGCCTTCGTCACGCCGTCGTGCCAGTTCTCGGGGATCCATGTTGTCTGCCAGACGGGTCGGTAGGAATGCGTCGAAACCTGATGCATCTTCGGAAGCAGCGCAAGCAAGACATTCCAGCCAACTCGTGGCTGCTTCCTGCAGAGGATCTCAACTGCAACCTTCCTTTGGGCGAATGGGGCTGCTGTCTGAGGAAACCATGGCAATAGAATAGTCACCAAGGAGGAGGCTGGGCGGTTTGCCGAACGCCCTCCTGGGTCACGCGATGCCAGTTCACCAAGAACGCCGACTGCTCTAGCGAAATAGTCTCGATTCCATGCAATTTCCTCCAATCCCCAGAGAAATCCTGTCATATAGTTTCTTCCGGCAAGGAGGTCTTCTCCCTCCTGCGCGAAGACACCATCAAAGGGGCACGGGGACATCTGAAGTGCCCTATCCACGATATCCAAGAACTCTGCTGGCGCAGCCTCGGCGATAAGAGGCAAGATATCGTTGAGGCTTGCCCATCTTTCCCAACCTGCCCCGCCAAGGATGCTCCTCACGGCCAACCTGGCCGTTCCTTCAGCTCTTCCCGTTGAACAAGACACAAGCGCTTGTGGATGGCTACCCAGGAGTGCTAGAGTCTCCGCAAGCCCTTTCCTCAACTGAGGGGAATGGGTAAGCATCTTGCCATAGACTGATGCAGCAAAACGCTTGCCTGGCGAAAGATCAAATTGGGGATCCCTCTCCGCGAAAACGCTCAGAGCAACTTCTGCCATCAAGGTCAGGCTAGTATCGAATATTCGTCCTCCCAGCGCCTGCCATAGGTCGTATCGCTTGGGGACGCTCCAAATGCCATTTCTGAGAGCTACCGGAGAGTCTGCTTCCTGAAGAACCTCTCGTATTCCAGAGATCCATGTTCCATAGTCGCTCCCGGCAAGCCTGCAGATTGTGCTAATATCGCCCTCGCGATTCTCATCCCAGGACCCAACAAGATCTGCAATCACAAGTTCTGAAGCATACGTGTGACGATTCCAATCGCGACTCACGACTGCAGGCACTTCTTCTGAAGGTTCTGATGGCCTTGCCAGAAGTTCCGGCGGAATTGTCTCGATATGCAGAGGCTGAAAACTGTCTCCCAAGCGCTCTTGCAGTGTCTCCTTATCTAGAGCACCGGCAGTCATGTTTACATGTTGCACTTCGCCGACAATCCGATCCCAGAGACTCTGAGCGCCATAATGCGAGCTCGGAGAGATAAGAGAATCAAGGAGCGATGCGACAACTCCTGGCCTGAAATCTAGATCATAACCGAGGAGATAGAAACATCTGAGAAAACGGAACACGTCATTGTCTGGAATCTCTGTGCCGTTGTTCGCCCTCTTGAGCTGGACTCGGAAGGCATCTAGCTTCTGTCGCTTCGTTTCATTGCTGAAGTTTGTCGAATTCACCTTCATCGCAAAGTCGTCGACATCATCGGAGGTTCTTGCCCATTCAAGCATTTCCCTGGTGTCGCTGACATCGGTCTTACTCAACGGGCCTGTAATGAGGGCAATAGCATCGCTATCTCTACTGAACAGTTTGGAGTTGTTGAAATCGTTCCAAGCAGCCTGAATCACCTCTCCAAAAGTCCTGTCACCTTTGGTGATAGCGATTGAATGCTTTATTTGGCCAAGCATTCTCTGGTGTCTTGTACCATCTGGGCTCTCAACAAATACGACCAGATCGTCAGTGTGGTATCCTGCGATTCTCGCCTGCAGTCGGATCTTCTTAATCGGCCAACGTTGAAGACCTGGAGCAAACCCATCTGTCAACATCAGGGCGGCATAGCACGCTTGAACCTGCGACTCAAAAAGAACTCCTCCACCGCCAGTTGAAAACGGATTGCTGAGTTGACTGCCAGCGTCGCTCATGAGTATCCTTTTGACGGCTCGTCAATCTGAGGAACGCGCAGCTCGCCCGAGAGAAGCTTGGGCAGTAGCGTGTCGCGCAAGGCGGCAAGAGTACCAGATTCGAGGCAATTGCCTCTGATGCGGTCAAAAACCGGCCTGATTGTGCAAATGTATTCTTGAATGATGCTGCTGGGTGGGCAGAGGACGCCCAGGCGGTCGATATTGTTCTTATTGATGTGTTGCTGCGCCCCACCCGTCTGCCATGATACAAGGCTGTCTATGTGTTCCCTGACCCAGAAGTAGATGAACTCACTTGGCAGTCTGTCCGAACCAAGAATGCCAACGATGGACTGGTTAGCACATGCGCTAATCTCCAACAGGCTCACCTTCCCCAGTGTGGCACCAGTGATTGCGACAATGGTGGTTCGCTCAGGCAGCTGTTTCGTGGCTGAACACTCCAGGCCTTTCTTCGTGATGAACTCGCTGGGCTGGGTGACGCGGAACTCGTTTGCCTTGCCCGAGTTGATCCATGGAATGGTGCCTCCTTCCCAGTATCCAAGTTCACCACGAGACGGGGTTCCGCCCAGCACGCTTGTGAGTTCCGCTCCTACTGTTGACCCGCGCCATGTCTTCGGGATCTCACCTAGGTCGGATTCCTGAAACGAGTCGGGGAAGAGGGCTGCGATGTCGGCGAGGAGGCCGGAGTCGCGGCCTTCGGCCTTAGCATGAACGGGGTCGAAGTCGACAAACCAGCTCTTGAAGAGTGCGCGTGCCATGGCTTCCAGCGTGTCACTCATCCGGCGATTCAGGTCGATCTTTGCGGAAAGGGAGAAGTATGTGTCACCTATGAACTGCTGCGTCGCTCGGTCAGGTATGGTCAATAGAAGCCTGTCGAAGTCACCTTTCTTGAAGTGTGGAATCAGCGTACCAACGGTGAGCCGGTCTATCTCTTCTTGGACCGCCTCAGACCGCAGGAGGGCAAGCAGGAACCTAGGATAGACTTTCTTGTCATCGGCGCGGATGGCAACCATGTCTTGGGCAATACAGAAGTCAACCGGGTCAGGCACCATGCATACCCGCCCCGGTGCTCCTTTAGTCACGAACAAAAGATCGCCAGACCGGGGGTGTCCCCGGAACCAATACAGATAGGTGTTGTTGTCAACGAAACGTACCTTCTCGTGACGTGGATAGAGGAAGTCGTTTCTGACGCAGTTGGTTGCGATTAGGGGCAAGCCACTCGCTGCGGTTGGACACGTACGTCCACGATTGTCGACAATGCCAGCAAGAAGGCTGGTAAAGGGCTGGCGTTCATTCGCCATACCCGAGCTCCCTTAGGTTCTTCCTGATCTCCTCGTCCAACTTGCCAGCCCCCTGCATCTGTTCATAGAGCTGTGTTGTGAGCCGACTCATCTTCTCGTTGAACGGTTCGCCGTCATCCTCGACTTCCCCTGCTCCTACATAGCGGCCAGGCGTCAAGACGTAGCCATTGGCTGCGATCTCCTCGATCGTAGCGCTCTTGCAGAAACCGGGAACATCCACGTACTCACCCGCTTTGGGGTCACCGCGCCAGGCATGATACGTCCCTGCAATGCGCTGGATGTCCTCGGGCTTCAGCTCCTTGTGCGTGCGGTCCACCATGCTGCCCAGCTTGCGTGCGTCGATGAACAGGATGTGTCCCCGACGGTCGTGGAAACGGTTGCTGCCCTTGAAACGAGTCAGAAACCACAGGCAGACGGGGATCTGGGTGGAGTAGAACAACTGCCCCGGCATCGCCACCATGCAGTCCACCACGTCAGCCTCGATGAGGTGACGGCGAATCTCGCCTTCCCCTGACGTGTTGCTGGACATGCTGCCGTTGGCGAGCAGAAACCCTGCTTCGCCGTGCGGCGCCAAGTGGTACACGAAATGCTGAATCCATGCGTAGTTGGCGTTACCCTGCGGGGGCATACCGTACTGCCAGCGCGGATCGGTCTTGAGACGGTCACCACCCCATGGACTCATGTTGAAGGGTGGATTAGCCAGGATGTAGTCTGCCTTAAGGTCGGGGTGCAGATCGTGGAGGAAGCTGTCCGCGTTCTGTGGGCCCAGATCCGCTTCGATGCCACGAATGGCCAGGTTCATGCGAGCAAGGCGCCAAGTTGTATAGTTGAGTTCCTGACCAAAAACGGCGATGTCATTTTTTCGTCCATGCGCTTCAATGAACTCTTCGCTCTGCACAAACATGCCGCCAGAGCCACAACACGGGTCATAGACGCGTCCCTTGTACGGCGCCAGCATCTCGACCAGCGTCCGGACGACGCAACGCGGAGTGTAGAACTCCCCGCCCTTTTTGCCCTCAGCACTGGCAAATTGTGCAAGGAAGTACTCATACACGCGGCCGAGGATATCCGTGGAGCCGCGCTCCGTGTCGTTCAGCCCGATACCGCTCATGAGGTCGATGAGGCGACCCAGACGCTCCTTGTCCACGCCGGGGCGGGCGTAATCCTTGGGCAGGACCCCCTTCAGTTTTTGGTTTTCATGTTCGATCGTGGCCATTGCATCGTCGATGACCTTACCGATGGTGGGCTGGTGCGCCACTGCCCGCAACTGGGACCAGCGCGCCTCCTCGGGAACCCAGAACACGTTGACCGCCATGTATTGGTCGCGGTCCTCTGTCGCATACCGCCGTTCGTCCGGCTCGGCGATGTAGCTGTCGTTGGCAGGATCGGTCATCTCACGTACCAGCTGGACATGCCGCTGCTCAAACCGGTCCGAGATATACTTGAGGAAAATGAGACCCAGGACGACGTGTTTGTATTCGCCGGAATCCATGCTGCCGCGCAGCTCGTCGGCCATCGCCCACAGCTTGGCCTCGAATCCCAGATTTGCCCCCGTCGTGCTGCCGTTGGTTGTTTTCGTCCGCGTCATACGCCGCTCCCTCTGCCACTGTTCGCATACCGACACGACTACAATATGATACTATGATACGTTGCAGATAAATGGCAAGCGATTTGGGGAAAATAGAGTGCTCGGCGGCAGTCGATCGCCTATCTGGTTGATTTCCGCGAGGCAGTCTGGTATGATTTGACGAGATGCAAATGAATCTGGATAAGGAGTAGTGAAACTTGAAACCAACGAGAGATGAAGCATACCAACTGTTGTGCAAGTACAACGATTCTCCTGCCCTTATTACCCACGGTC
>JGI24130J36418_10000575_pt1 | contig 12306 bp, 9 predicted proteins | sample BarGraNGADG00212_FD_36418 | JGI IMG/M metagenome (IMG submission 36418)
TCCCTGGGGTCGAAGGCCGGTCGGGTGGCAGGCGGCGGGTCGCTGGGCATCGCCCAAACCGTATGCCGTCCGCGTTCGCCGCGGACTAGGGTAGTTCTGAGCGGCCGATAGCGGCCCCGGACGATGAGGAGCAATGCGTGGATCTGTCGATCGCCAGCGAGACTCGCGGTGAGGTGACCGTTGTTCACGTCGGCGGCGAGATTGATGTCTACACGGCTCCGATGCTCCGCGAGCATCTCGATGAGCACATCTCCCAGGGTCGCCACCGTCTTGTGGTCGACCTCGAGCACGTCCCCTTCATGGACTCGACCGGTCTGGGCGTCCTGGTCGGGCGTCTCAAGCTGGTCCGGGTCAAGGACGGCACGCTGTCCCTCGTGTGTTCGAGCGACCGCATCCTGAAGGTCTTCTCGATCACAGGACTGGACAAGGTCTTTCAGATCTATGCCAGCCTTGATGATGCGCTGGCCGCGACCGCCTGAAGCTCGGGCGGTGACCGCCTGAAGCATGGCTGCCACCGCCTGAAGCCTGGCTGGACCGCCTGCCGCCCCTGAGCGGGACGCTCGTTCGCGCCCGACTCTTAGGGCCTCTACAATGACCGCCAACACACCTGCTGCGGCGGGTGTGAGCCGCGTCACGTGGGGACTCGCTGGTCACACACCAACCGATTCCGTCGGGCGCACGTTCGAATGCGATGTCCAACGTCCCCAGGAGGATCTGAATGCCAGGCCTTATCCATGCAGCCGGCGCTACACCACTGACCTTGGCAGGCACGAACCTCACTTTGGTGGTTGTTGTTGCCGTTATCGCCGTCGTGGCGTTGGTCATGGGCGTCATCTTTCGTCGCCAGGTTCTTGCCGCTGACCCCGGCACCGCAAAGATGCAAGAGATCGGCCAGGCGGTCGAGGAGGGTGCCCACGCCTATCTGGCCCGGCAGTTCAAGACACTGTCCGTGTTCGTGGTCATTGTCTTCTTCCTGCTGATGGCCCTTCCTGCGGACACTGCAGGGATCCGCTTCGGCCGTTCGGGCTTCTTCGTGCTCGGCGCCATCTTCTCCGCGGCCGTCGGCTACTTCGGGATGAGCCTCGCGGTCAAGGCCAACGTGCGGGTGGCGGCGGCCGCGAACGACTCCGGTCGCGACGTGGGCATGCGNATCGCCTTCCGCACCGGTGGCACGGTCGGCATGATGACCGTGGGGCTGGGCCTGCTGGGCGCCTCGTCGGTCGTGCTCCTGTACAAGGGCGACGCCCCCAAGGTGCTCGAGGGTTTCGGGTTCGGTGCAGCACTGCTGGCGATGTTCATGCGTGTTGGCGGGGGTATCTTCACCAAGGCCGCNGACGTCGGCGCCGACCTGGTGGGCAAGGTCGAGGCCGGTATCCCCGAGGACGACCCGCGCAACGCGGCGACGATCGCGGACAACGTCGGCGACAACGTCGGCGACTGCGCCGGCATGGCTGCCGACCTCTTCGAGTCGTATGCCGTCACGCTGGTCGCCGCACTCATCCTGGGCAAGGCCGCCTTCGGCGAGCAGGGCCTGGTGTTCCCCCTGATCATCCCCGCCATCGGNGCACTGACCGCGATCATGGGCGTCTNCATCACCAAGCCCCGCCCGGGCGAGAACGGCCTCGTGGCGATCAACCGAGGCTTCTTCATCTCGGCGGCAGTCTCGGCCGTGCTCTCGGCAGTTGCCGCCTATGTCTACCTGCCGGCCAAGTTCGCNGANCTCGTCAACGTNCCGAGCGCGATCAAGGCCTTGGACGGCCAGAAGATCGGCCTCCTGGCGCTGAATCCNCGCATCGCGGCGACGTTGGCTGTCTTCATCGGTATCGCGCTCGCGGCCGTCATCCTCATGCTCACCGGACACTTCACCGGCACGGACAAGCGCCCCACGATGGACGTTGCGCGGACGTCGCTGACCGGTGCGGCCACAGTCGTCCTGTCCGGCATCGGCGTCGGCCTCGAGTCCGCGGTCTACACCACGGTCATCATCGGTTCGGCTGTCTACCTCGCCTTCCTGCTGGGGGGTGGATCCATCTCGCTGGCGCTGTTCCTTGTCGCGCTCGCCGGCTGTGGCCTGCTGACCACGGTGGGCGTCATCGTGGCCATGGACACCTTTGGCCCGGTCTCGGACAACGCCCAGGGCATCGCGGAGATGTCCGGCGACGTCCACGGTGACGGAGTGCAGGTCCTGACCGAGCTCGACGCGGTCGGCAACACGACCAAGGCCATCACCAAGGGCATCGCGATCGCCACGGCCGTGCTGGCCGCCACCGCCCTCTTCGGGTCGTACACCGATGCATGGCAGACGGCCGTGAACGATATCGGCAACAAGCTCACCAGCCAGACACAGGTCGACGCGCTCCTCAAGTCGATGTCGGTTCGGTCGATGTTCGACCTGCAGATCGTCACCCCGAGCACGCTCGTGGGCTTGCTGATCGGAGCCTCGGTGGTCTTCCTGTTCTCCGGTCTGGCTATCAACGCCGTGACCAGAGCGGCTGGTGCCATCGTCTTCGAGGTGCGACGCCAGTTCCGCGAGCACCCCGGGATCATGGACTACACCGAGAAGCCCGAGTACGGCCGCGTCGTTGACATCTGCACGAAGGACTCGTTGCGCGAGCTCGCGACNCCAGGCCTGCTGGCCGCGCTCATGCCCGTCGTGGTGGGCTTCGGCCTGGGCATCGGCCCGCTCGCCGGGTTCCTGGCNGGGGCGATCGGCACTGGTGCCCTGATGGCCGTCTTCCTGGCCAATGCCGGAGGCTCGTGGGACAACGCCAAGAAGATCGTCGAGGACGGGGCCCACGGCGGCAAGGGCTCTGCCGCGCACGAGGCCACCATCATCGGCGACACCGTCGGTGACCCCTTCAAGGACACCGCCGGACCGGCGATCAACCCATTGATCAAGGTCATGAACCTCGTGTCGCTGCTGATTGCCCCCGCGATCGTCGCCCTCACGATCGGCGATGGCGCCAACAGCGCGATCCGGCTGGGCATCGCGCTGGTCGCCCTGATCATCGTGATCACGGCGGTCGTTGTCAGCCGCAGTCGCGAGATCGGGATCGGTGTCGACGCCGACCCCGAGCCGGCGGCATCTCCCGAGTCCGCGTCGGTGTGACAAGAGACTGACCCACCCGCCATACGAACACGTGGCCGGTCACCTCATCAGAGGTGACCGGCCACCGCTGTCTGCGCAACCGCGGGTGAGTCAGCCTCGCTCGCTCGTTGGCGGGTTTCTTGCCTGGACGGCTGACGTCGCGCCAAGGTGACCGATGCCGGCCACGCATGGCGACCGGGGTCAGCTGAACTGCCAGGAGCGCTTGGACAGGCCGTACCAGAAGCCGTCGATGACGCTGCGGTTCTGTAGCTCTCCGCTCTCGTATGCCGCACCGAGAGAGACGAACAGGGGTGCGAAGTGCTCGGTGCGAGGGTGGGCCTCGCGCGCCGCTGGCGCCTTGTTGAGGAAGTCGAGCGCCGAGTCGATGTCGCCCGCCTCGATGATCTCGCGAGCCCATGCGTCAAACTCCGCCGAAGCAGCGGGCGCTGGGGCGTCCGAGCCGGCGCTGGGATTGAACCAGCGCAGGTTGTGGGTGGTGAAGCCCGACCCAACGATCAGCGTGCCCTGCTCCCGCAGGGGCGCNATCTTGCGGCCGATCTCGAACAGCTTCCGTGGGTCGAGAGTTGGCATCGACATCTGCAGGACCGGGACGTCAGCCTCGGGAAACATCTCGACGAGCGGCACGTACGCACCATGGTCGAGGCCTCGGCTCTGGTCGTNGTGCACGGGGATGCCGGGTGCTTGCAGCAGACTGGTGACGTCAGCAGCCAGCGCGGGGGCGACCGGCGCGTCATACGTCACCTCGTAGTAGCGCTGGGGGAACCCCCAGAAGTCATAGATGAGCGGCACCTTTGTTGTCGCTGATAAGGAGAGCGGCGCTTCCTCCCAGTGGGCGGAGATCATCAGGATGCTCTGCGGCCTGGGCATATCGGCCGACCACGCGGCCAGCTCCCGGGTCCAGGTGCGGTCGTCGGCGAGGGGCGGGGCGCCGTGGCTGAGGTACAGCACCGGCATCCGGGAGCTGGCGCTTCCGTTGTGCGTGGTCATGCCTCCACGATAGTGCAAACAAGTTCAACATTCAACTACATTGTGCTATGACGTGACTCACCTCCCCACCGAGGTGGGTTCTTGAGAACTGGCCAGGAGGGGCTACGGTCTATGCGCATTGCCATGTCGGAGCAGCGACGAATCCGCTGCACGTGGTGATGGGAGAGCTGAGGGATGCAAACGTGGGCTCCACCTCTGAACAGAAGACCTCCGGGCGCAAGCTGGTCATCGTCGAGTCGCCGGCCAAGGCCAAGAAGATCGGCGAGTACCTCGGCAAGGGCTATGACGTCGACGCCAGCGTCGGTCACATCCGGGATCTGCCCAACCCCAGCGAGCTTCCGGCGGACATGAAGAAGGGTCCCTACGGCCGGTTCGCTGTCGATGTGGACAATGGGTTCGACGCCTACTACGTGATCGACCCGGACAAGCGCAAGAAGGTCGCCGAGCTCAGGCGCCTGCTCAAGGATGCCGACGAGCTCCTGCTGGCCACAGATGAGGACCGCGAGGGCGAGGCCATCGCCTGGCACCTGCTCGAGGTGCTCAAGCCCAAGGTGCCGGTCCGTCGCATGGTGTTCCACGAGATCACCAAAGAGGCAATCATCCGCGCTGCCAACGAGACTCGCGACCTCGACACCCGTCTGGTGGACGCTCAGGAGACCCGCCGCATCCTCGACCGCCTCTACGGATACGAGGTCTCGCCGGTGCTGTGGCGCAAGGTGCGGCAGGGTCTTTCGGCTGGCCGCGTACAGTCTGTCGCGACTCGCATCGTCGTCGAACGTGAGCGCGAGAGGATGGCGTTTCGTCGTGCGTCGTACTGGGACGTCGAGGGTGACTTCGCGCCCGATTCGGCTGCGGCACAGGCATTTACGGCCCGACTCAGCATGGTCGACGGCTCGCGTGTGGCCACAGGTCGGGACTTTGGCGACGACGGGGTTCTCAAGGGCGCCAACGTGGTCCAGCTCGACGAGGCCGCCGCCAACCTGATCGCCAATGCGGTGATGGACGATGCCAGCGTCAGGGTCACCGATGTCGCCGAGAAGCCCTACACCCGCCGCCCCTACGCGCCGTTCACGACCTCGACGCTTCAGCAGGAGGCGAGCCGCAAGCTGCGCCTGTCGAGCAAGAACGCCATGCGCGTGGCGCAGCGCCTGTACGAGAACGGCTACATCACCTATATGCGAACCGACTCGACCACGCTGTCGGAGGCCGCGCTGACCGCAGCCCGCAGCCAGGCTCGGGACATGTATGGCGCAGAGTATGTCCCGGACTCACCTCGCCGCTATGAGAAGAAGGTCAAGAACGCGCAGGAGGCCCACGAGGCGATCCGGCCGGCCGGAGACCGCTTCCGCACCCCCGCGCAGGTGGCCGGCGAGCTGCGCGGCGAGGAGTTCGCGCTCTACGAGCTGGTCTGGAAGCGCACCGTCGCCTCCCAGATGGCCGACGCCCGCGGCTCGACTGCCACGGTCAAGCTGGGAGCGACCCTGGCTGACGGCCGGGTGGTGGAGTTCTCCGCCAGCGGTACGGTCATCACGTTCCGCGGCTTCCTCGCGGCCTATGAAGAGGGCCGCGACGACGACGCCACCGCACGCGCCCAGGCTGCCGACGAGGAGCGTCGTCTGCCGAAGCTCTCCGTCGGGATCTCGCTCGACGTGCTCCGCGCCCAGGCGAGCGGACACGAGACGTCGCCTCCGGCCCGTTATACCGAGGCAACACTGGTGAAAGCCATGGAGGAGAAGGGGATTGGTCGCCCGTCGACCTACGCGTCCACCGTCGGCACGATTCAGGACCGCGGATACGTCAACAAGCGCGGCACGGCCCTGATCCCGACGTGGCTGGCATTCGCCGTGACGCGGTTGCTCGAGGAGCACTTCAGCAAGCTCGTTGACTACGACTTCACGGCGTCCATGGAAGAGGACCTCGACCGGATCGCCAACGGAGAGGAACAGCGCATCGACTGGCTGAGGCGCTTCTACTTCGGTGAGGAGTCCACGTCCGGCGAAGGACTGCGGCAGCTCGTGAACGACCTCGGAGAGATCGACGCGCGCGAGATCTCGACCATCCCCATCGGCGAGGGAATCGTCGTACGGGTGGGGCGCTACGGCCCCTACGTCGAGGAGACCTCCCCGGCGGGAGTTGACCAGGGCACGGGCGAGGTGGCGGATGGCGCCAACGGCCAGGTTCGTCGCGCCACCATCAAGGACGACATCGCCCCTGACGAGATGACGCCGGCCATGGCTCGCGAGCTGCTCGAGGCCGCCGCCGACGATGGCCGTGTCCTTGGCCAGGACCCCGAGACGGGGCGCGACATCGTGGCCAAAGCGGGTCGCTACGGCCCTTACGTCACGGAGGTGCTGCCGGAGGATGTCGCGGTGCTGAAGGGCAAGTCCAAGGTCAAGCCGCGCACGGCCAGCCTCTTCAAGGACATGGACCTCGCCTCCCTCGATATCGGCACTGCTCTGCAGCTGCTCACCCTTCCGCGTTCCCTCGGTAACGACGCGGCCGACGGCGAGGAGATCACGGCGCAGAACGGTCGCTACGGTCCCTACCTGAAGAAGGGCACCGACTCGCGCTCACTCCAGGCCGAGTCGCAGCTGTTCACGATCACCCTCGAGGAGGCGCTGGCGATCTACGCGCAGCCCAAGCAGCACGGGCGGGCGGCGGCAGCGCCGCTCAGGGAGCTGGGCAACGACCCCGTGTCAGGGCGGCCGATGGTGGTCAAGGAGGGCCGCTTCGGCGCCTATGTGACGGACGGTGAGACCAACGCGACCCTGCGCAAGGACGACCAGCCCGAGACCATCACGCCCGGGCGCGGCGCAGAGCTGTTGGCGGAGAAGCGTGCTCGCGGCCCGGTGACCCGAAAGCGCGCAACGAAGAAGTCCACAACGAAGAAGACTGCGGCCAAGAAGGCTGCAACCAAGAAGGCTGCAACCAAGAAGGCCACAGCGAAGAAAGCCGCCACCAAGAAGACCTGACCCTCCCGCTTGGGAGCCCCTGGCGGCAGTCAAAGTTCTGGGGTACCTGATCTGGTACCCTTGAAAGGTGCCTGGACTCAGCATCCTCTTCACCGATGAAGAGCTCGAGCGTATCCGCGAAGCGGCCGCTCGCGACGGGCTGTCCCTTAAGGCCTATGCCCACAATGTCGTGGTGGCTGTGGCTTCAACGGATCGCATTGGCGACATCGCGGCCGGGGTCGCGGCTCGATCCAAGGAGCTGAACGAACGCCTCGCACGGTGATGCCGTTGTACTACCTCACCGAGCGGGACGTGATGACCGTCTTGGCTGCCACAGGTCAGGAAGTCCAGGTCCGGGACTTCGGATTGCTGTCCTCGGCAGTTGCACGCCCACGCGCTTCGGCCTTCGGCGAGGAGGCGTACCCGGACCCTTGGGTGAAGGCCGCGGCACTGTTGCACTCCCTGACCCGTAACCACCCGTTCATGGATGGGAACAAGCGCGCTGGATGGAACTCCGCGTGGACTTTCATCGAGGTCAACGAGATTGGCCGACTGTCAGGGGACTTTGACGTGGACGCCGCAGAGCGGTTGGTTCTGGCTGTGTCATCCGACGTCTTGGATGACCTCACCCTCATCTCGACTGCGCTTCAGGGATTCTCAGGTTGACTGAGTAATGGACTTGACCCTCACCCCACGTGAGGCCACACGGTAGGGACATGACCGCGATGACGAAGGCAAACGGGCTTGGGCTCGCAGTACTGACGGTGGGCCAGGTGGCCGAGCAGTTCGACGTGACGGTGCGCACCTTGCACCACTACGACGAGATCGGCCTGCTGGTCCCGAGCGAGCGCACGTCGGCCGGCTACCGGCTTTACTCCGACAAAGACATCGCTCGCCTGCAGCACGTGGTGGTCTATCGGCGGCTCGGATTCGCCCTGGAGGAGATCGCTCTCCTTCTCGACGACGCCTCCGCCGACCTGGGCGAGCACCTTCGTCGTCAACGCGAAGCGGTCATGTCCCGGCTGGACGAGATGCGCGAGCTCGTGACGGCCATCGACCGAGCACTGGAGAAAGCGATGTCTGGCACACGCCTGACCAAGGAAGAGCAGAAAGAGCTGTTCGGCGATGGCTTCTCGGATGACTATGCCGAAGGGGCCGAGCAACGCTGGGGTGAGACCGAGGCCTGGAAGCAGTCGCAAAGTCGGACCTCGACGTACACCAAGGAGGACTGGGCGCAGGTCAAGGCCGAGATGGACGCCACCAACGCGGCCTTCGTGTCGGCAATGGCCGACGGCGAGCCGGCGACCAGCCAGCGAGCCATGGACGCCGCTGAGCAGCACCGCCTGCACATCCACAGCCGGTTCTACGACCTCACGCCCGAGTTCCACCGGGGCCTCGGCGACATGTATCTCGCGGACCCGCGGTTCACCAAGACCTACGACGACATCAGACCGGGGATGGCGCAGTACGTCCGGGACGCAATCCACGGAAACGCTGACCGAGCAGCCCGCGCAGCGGGGGGCCAGCCCTGACGAAGCGGTATGCCGTGCCCCTCACCCACAGGTGACGGGGACGGCATACCTCGCGGTGGGGCTCTGTGGGCGCTCTGCCATAGGCTCGGGCGCGTGACCACGCCGGAGCCTTCGCTGTCCTCGCGCGGTCTGTTCATCGCTCTCGAGGGCGGCGACGGAGCGGGCAAGTCGACCCAGGCCCGGCTCTTGCGTGCGTGGCTCGAGGAGCTTGGCCACACGGTCGTGGTGACCCGCGAGCCTGGCGGCACAGACTTCGGCCGCACCCTTCGCGAGCTCGTGCTGCACGGAGGGCACGTGGCACCGCGCGCCGAGGCCCTGCTGTTCGCCGCGGACCGGGCTCACCACGTCGAGACCCTGATCCGGCCGGCGTTGGGGCGCGGCGACGTGGTGATCACCGACCGCTACATGGACTCCTCGATCGCCTATCAGGGCGCAGGGCGCGACCTGGGAGTTGACGAGGTGCGAGAGCTCAACGTGTGGGCGACCGGCGGTCTCGTGCCTGCCCTCACCGTGCTCATCGACCTGTCGGCGGCGGTTGGTCGGGCCCGGCGAGGAGGGGTCCACGATCGCCTCGAGGCCGAGGCCGACGAGTTCCATGGCGCTGTCCGCGAGCACTTCCTGGCCCTCGCCGAAGCCGACCCCGACCGTTACCTCGTCGTCGACGGCGAGCGCTCCCCTGAGGAGATCCATGAGCTGGTCCGGGCCAGGGTCGCCACGTTGCTGGGGGTGACGAGGTGAGCGTCTGGGACGACGTCGTCGGGCAGGAGCCGGCCGTCGCCACGCTCAGCCGAGCGGTCAGCGACCCGAGTGCGATGACACATGCCTGGCTTCTGACCGGCCCACCGGGATCGGGCAGATCCGTTGCGGCCAAAGCGTTTGCGGCTGCGCTTCAATGCCCTGAAGGCGGCTGCGGCACGTGTCACGAGTGCCGCACGGCGCTGGAGGGCACACATGCCGATGTCGACGTCATCGCGACCGAGGGACTCACGCTCAAGGTGGACCTGGCACGCGACCTGGTGCAGCTGGCGGCGCGGCGTCCTTCCGTCGGACGCTGGCGCGTGATCGTCATCGAGGATGCCGACCGCCTGCACGAGCGAGCCGCCGACGCGTTGCTCAAGGCGCTCGAGGAACCGGTCGCGCGGACCGTCTGGATCCTGTGCGCCCCCTCNCTGGAGGACGTCATCATCACGATCCGCTCTCGCTCGCGGCATGTTCGGCTGCGCACCCCTCCGGTTGAGGCGGTCGCGGCGTTGCTGGTTCGTCGTGACGGTNTCGACCTGGCCATGGCCACCTTCGCCGCCCGGGCGGCCCAGTGTCACGTGGGGCTCGCNCGNCGGCTGGCTCGCGACGAGGGCGCCCGGATCAGACGACGGGACGTTATCGCGCTCGCTGGGAAGATCCGCACCGTCGGCGACGCGGTCGGCGCGGCAGCCGATCTGGAGGCCATCGCGAAGGAGGAGGCAGCGGCGTCCTCGACCGAGCGTGACGGCGCCGAGAGGACCCGGTTGCTGGAGACCCTGGGCGCCGACCTGAGTGCGCGCACCCAGCCACCGCACGTCCGCTCACAGGTCGCGGCGCTGGAGAAGGAGCAGAAGACCCGGGCGACCCGGTTCTCCCGGGATGTCATCGACCGGTCGCTGATCGACCTGCTCTCGATCTACCGCGATGCGCTGGTCCTGCACACCGGCGCCTCCATCGGGCTGGTCAACCAGGACATGGCCNAGCAGGTGCAGCAGCTGGCACGCGTCCTGTCGCCCGAGCGGCTACTTCTGGCCATGGACGCCATCGGCACGGCGCGCGAGCGCATCGATGCCAATGTCCACCCGCTGCTGGCTCTTGAGGCGATGGCGATCTCTCTGCAGCTGCCCCGCTGACGCCGAAGTCTCTTGCGACCTGACCCAGGATCTCGGGATACCGTCATACCCGTTGCAGATCGGAGACGGGAGTACGCAGGTGAGATCCATCGGGGCTGCCAACGTCCTGCGTTCGGCGCGCGCGCGGCGCCCGGTTCTGTGGCTGGCCGCCGCGATGGCGATGGCGGTGACGCTGACCGTCTCAGCATGCGCCATCTCTCCCAACGAGCCGAGTCAGGCCAAGACGCCGAGCCCCGCCCAGAAGAGCGCAGCGCAGGTGCCCCCGACCGGCGCGGAGACGCTGGCGAAGTTCTACACGCAGGACCTGGCGTGGTCGGACTGTGGTTCCAACCTGTGTGCCCAGCTGACGGTGCCGATCGACTACGCGCACCCTGGCGGCGACACCCTCAAGCTGGCCGTGCTCAAGGTTCCGGCCAAGAACCCCCCCAAGCGGATCGGCTCGCTCGTGGTGAATCCGGGCGGCCCGGGAGGGTCCGGCTACGACTACGCCAAGCATGCCGACGACGGCATCGTCACGAGTGCGGTCCGGGCGGCATACGACATCGTGGGCTTCGACCCCCGCGGCGTCGGTCGCTCGTCGCCGATCACCTGCCTGAACAACCGCGAGCTCGACAGCTTCCTCGGTGGCGACCCGACACCGGACAACAAGGTCGAAGAGCAACATCTCGCTGACGTTGCCAAGACCTTTGCCGACAAGTGCAGGGCCAACGGTGGACCTCTGCTCGGCCACGTCTCCACGATCGAGGCGGCAAAGGACATGGATGTCCTGCGGGCGGCGTTGGGCGAGACCAAGCTGGACTACCTGGGCAAGTCCTACGGGACCTTCCTCGGCGCGACGTATGCCGACCTGTTCCCCACCAAGGTCGGAAGGTTCGTCCTTGACGGAGCCATCGACCCCAATCTCAGCTCGAGCCAGGTCAACGAGGGCCAGGCCGTGGGGTTCGAGACCGAGACGAGGGCCTATGTTCAGGACTGCGTCCGAAGGGGTGGCTGCCCGCTGGGCGGCTCCCTCGACTCCGGTATGCAGAAGCTGCGCGACTTCCTCAANTCGCTGGACAGCCGGCCGCTGCCGCTGAACGACAAGTACGTCAAGGGGCTGACCGAGGGGTGGGGGTCGCTCGGGATCGCTGTCGCGATGTACGACCAGGGGCTCTGGAGCCAGCTGACCGACGCCCTTCGCAGTGCCCTCGGCGGCGACGCCGGCCCCTTGATGAATCTCGCTGACGCCTATGCCTACCGGAACAGCTCGGGCGCCTATGACGGCAACCTGATGCAGGTCATCTACGCGGTCAACTGCCTCGACCGGTCCGACTCCAGGGACCTGGCCCACTACGAGTCCGAGGCGAGCTCGTTGAGCGCCAAGGCCCCGACCTGGGGTCCGTTCCTGGCCTGGAGCACCGTGCCATGCGGCTACTGGCCGGTGCCGGCNAACAACGCCCCGAAGAAGATCACGGCGACGGGCAGCGGCCCCATCGTGGTCGTGGGGACCACGCGAGATCCCGCGACACCCTACATATGGGCCCAGGGTCTGGCCTCTGAGCTCGAGAACGGACATCTCATCACCTTCAACGGGGATGGACACACGGCGTACACGCGGTCCAACTCATGCGTCGACAACGCGGTCGACGCTTATCTGCTGGCAGGTACCGTGCCGCCGGCCGGCCTCAGGTGCTGACCCTGATCTGGACGTGCCCAGGACGTGCGGGCACAGGAACATGGCCGGTTCGAAGATCCACCAGATCATCCGTATACTCGTGCAGCGTGTCCACGGGCACCTGCCGCCTTAGCTCAGTCGGCTAGAGCGATTCACTCGTAATGAATAGGTCATCGGTTCGATTCCGATAGGCGGCTCC
>JGI24130J36418_10000579_pt1 | contig 12251 bp, 12 predicted proteins | sample BarGraNGADG00212_FD_36418 | JGI IMG/M metagenome (IMG submission 36418)
CGGTCCTCATCGTCAGTGTGGCTCCGCGGGCAGTGGATGGTGCAGCGACCGAGGCCGTTCTCAAGGCCGTTGCCAAGGCCTTTGACCTGCGCCGGGCCGATGTGGGCCTGGTGAGCGGGATGACATCCCGCACGAAGGTGGTTGAGCTGGTGGGTGATGAGCACGACCTGTTGACGCGACTGGCCCAGCTGCTGGGCAGTTGACCTCATCGGCGCGGAGGGGACGTGGGCCGCTTGCCCTGCGCCCGGGCTCCCTTCATGGGCTGCGCGTGCCATGTCCGCTCCTTGCCGACGCTCTGATTGCCTCAGCGCGCGGTGGTGGGGTCCGGGTCCACCTCATGCTCATGCTCGTGAGGGGTGTATGCGTCCGTCTCGGGGAGCTCCTCGGCACCACCGTGCAGCTGTCCGACCCAACCTTGCCCAACGTCGTCCTGGGCGGCCTCGATCGCCTCGTGCGCGGAGCCGTCGTGATGAGCAGCGGCCAGCTCGGCCGGAGTGACGGGGTCGACGCTGTCAGTGAAGTAGAAGCTCGAGACCTTGCCGCGCAGCCGCTCCATGAAGGCGCCGGGTCGGCGTACCCCGTTGGCGTCGACAGTGGCAGTCAGCTGCAAGGGCTTCTCGGACTGGTGCTGCACCAGCGCCCAGCGCTGGTGCTCGGGGAGAGCTTGGTGAACCTCGAAGAAGCTGCCTTCCGCGGTGCGGACGATGCGTCCGGTCTCGCGGCCATGCAGGACCAGGTCGCGGTCGTGGCGCTGCAGGCTCAGACAGATCCGTTTCGTGACCCAGTACGCCAGCGGCGGGACCACGATCAACAGGATCTGGAACGCCCGGGTGATGTCGTTGATGGACAGCCCCAGCTTGATGGCCATCAGGTCATTGCCAGCTGCAAAGAACAGGATGAGGTAGAAGCTGATGGCCATGACGCCGAGCCCGGTGCGGGTCGGGGCGTTTCGCGGGCGATCCAGCAGGTGGTGCTCGCGCTTGTCCCCAGTGACCCAGGACTCGATGAACGGGTAGGCCCCGGCGATGCCATACAGCAAAGGCATCACCACGAGAGAGGGGATGAAGACGTTCAGGCTGAGGGTGAACCCGAAGACGTGGAACTCGAAAAAGCCGGGGAACAGGCGCAGTGCACCATCGGCGAAGCCCATGTACCAGTCGGGTTGTGAGCCAGCGGTCACCGGTGATGGGTCATAGGGGCCGTACAGCCAGATCGGGTTGATCGTGACCAGGGCGGCCATCAGGGTGGTGATGCCGAACACGATGAAGAAGAAGCCTCCGGCCTTGGCCATGTAGACCGGCATCATCGGGTAGCCGACCACGTTGTCGTTCGTCTTGCCCGGGCCGGGGTACTGGGTGTGCTTGTGCACCGCCACGAGCACGATGTGGGCGGTGAACAGCCCGACGATGAGCGCCGGGAGCAGGAGCACGTGGGTCGTGTAGAGGCGCGGGATGATCGCCTCGCCGGGGAACGCGCCGCCAAAGATGAAGTAGGCGAGGTAGGAGCCCACGACGGGGACTGACTGCATGAAGCCCTCGGCGGCCCGCAGACCGGTGCCCGAGAGCAGGTCGTCCGGAAGGGAGTAGCCGGTGAAGCCCTCGTTGATGGCCAACAGGGACAAGATCGTGCCGATGACCCAGTTGATCTCGCGCGGCTTGCGNAAGGCTCCGGTGAAGAAGACCCGGAACATGTGCACCGTGATCGAGACGGTGAACATCAGCGCCGCCCAGTGGTGGATCTGGCGCATGATCAGTCCGCCGCGGACATCAAAGCTGATGTCGATGGTGGACCTGAACGCCTCGCTCATCGCGATGCCCTTGAGCGGCACGTAGGAGCCGTTGTAGATCACCTGGCCGGCGCTCGGGACGAACCAGAAGGTCAGGAACGTACCGGTCAGCAGCAGGATGACCAGCGAGAACATCGCGATCTCGCCGAGCATGAAGGACCAGTGGTCCGGGAAAACCTTCTTGAGCAGGTAGCTCACCGGCTTGGCGGCGCCGGTGCGGTCGTCCACCCAACCGGCCAGGCCGCCGCCCTTGCCTGGTTCAGGCTTCACGTCCTTGGCGTGCGGACCTGCGGCGCCCTTCGGGGTGGCGGTGTTGCTCATCCACGCTCCCAGAAGCTTGGGCCGACCGCTTCGCGGAACGCGGAGTCGGCCACGAGGTAGCCCTCGGCATCAACGGTGATCTTCAGCTGCGGCAAGGGCCGGTGCGCCGGGCCAAAGATGACCTTGCAGTCTTCGGTCACGTCGAAGGTCGACTGGTGACATGGGCACAACAGGTGGTGGGTCTGTTGCTCGTAGAGGCCGACGGGACATCCCACGTGGGTGCAGATCTTGGAGTAGGCGACGATCCCGTCGTGACCCCAGTCGCGCTCCTTGGCGATCTTGATGTCGTCAGGGTTCAGCCTCATGAGCAGGACCGCGGCCTTGCCCTTTTCCTCGAGGAAGTCGTGGGACTTGTCGATGCCCTCCGGCATGATGTGGAAGACCGATCCTATGGTGACATCCGAGGCCTTGATGGGGGTCAGCTCCGGGTCGCGCACCAGACGCATTCCCTTGCGCCAGAACGTGGTTGACAGATCGGCATGGGGGAGAGGTCCCAGGCTGCCGGCCAGCTGAAGACCCAGCGGGAGTGCGAAGAGGCCGAGGGCGCCCCCGAGCGTGTACTTGATCAGCGGGCGGCGAGCCAGCTGCGACGCGTCGCCACCAGCCATGATCGTCTCGACCGCCTCAGCACGGGCGTCGTCCGAGGACCGCTGCGGGTGCCGAGCCTCGGTGACCTCGTTGTCAGGCATCAGGGTCTTGGCCCAGTGGACCGCGCCGAGGCCGATGCACAGCAGGCTCAGGCCGAGTGATACTCCAAGGACGACGTTGGACAGGTTCGCCTGCCCGATGCCGGGAACGAACCGGTAGGTGTTCTGGTCGATCGCGAAGTAGGCAACGAGGAAGATGACGGTGGCCACCATCGAGATGCCGAACAACGCCGCGACCTGACGTTCCGCACGGTGGGCGGCATGCTCATCGAGGTCCGCTGAGCGGCTGACGTGCGGGGGAAGTCCGGGATTGGCAAAACGCTCTGGCAACCCGCCCCCGCCTTCGGTATGTCCCTGGTCGAGGCCCAGCGCGGTGCCCGGATCGCCACCGTCGGCCCCTGTGGGTTCCATGTCCTTCTCGGTCATCGTGAGATCGATCCCGTCGATTCGCAGCGCTCGGGTGTTGGGTCGTGGCGTCGAATGGTGTTGCCAGGGCTTCGCATCAGGTCACGCGGCCTTCGCGCCAAGCCAGACGGCGGCACCCACCATCAGGCCCAGGCCGAAGACCCAGATGAACATGCCCTCGGAGACAGGTCCGAGGTTGCCAAGGTTCATACCACCAGGGTTCTTGTTCTTGTCCAGCTCGTGCAGGTAGCTGATGATGTCGTTCTTGTCAGTGGGGGACAGGTTGGCGTCGTTGAAGACCGGCATCGACTGCGGTCCCGACACCATCGCCTCGTAGATGTGCGTGCCGGTGACGTTGCGCAGGCTCGGCGCGTACTTGCCACGAGTCAGCGCGCCACCCGAGCCGGCGAAGTTGTGGCACATCGCACAGTTGACCTTGAACAGCTCGTTGCCGTGAGCGATATTGCCATCGCCCTTGGTGTATTGGTCATCGGGAATCGCCGGGCCGGGGCTGAGCGAGGCGACGTACGCGGCCAGAGACGCGATCTGAACATCGGTAAACTTGATCTTCGTGCTGGACGCGGCCTGAACCCCCGGACCGGCGAGCGGCATACGGCCTGTGCCGACCTGGAAGTCAACGGCTGCAGCGCCCACACCGGCCAGGCTGGGGGCGTCCTTGCTGCCTTCGGCGTGCAGGCCATGACAGGTGGCGCAGTTGGCCAGGAACAGCATCTTGCCCGCGTTCACGTCATCAGCCGTGGCCGTCGCGGCTTGTGCAGGTTTGGGGGCCAAGAGGGAATACAACCCGCCTGTGGTCACGAGCCCCAACAACAACAGGAGCAGGATCGCAGCGGGATGTCGGCGCCGGGCGGCCAGTGCGTTCACAGGAGGTTCCTGTCTTCGGTGCGGACGTCGAGGGAGAAGGCGTGCATCACTTGAGCAGGTAGATCGTGGCGAACAGGGCAATCCACACGACATCGACGAAGTGCCAGTAGTAGGACGTGACAACGGCACCAGTGGCTTGCGCGTGAGTGTAGCGACGGGTCGTGAAGGTCCGCCCGATGATCAACAGGAAGGCGATCAAACCCCCGGTGACGTGCATCGCGTGGAAGCCTGTGGTGAGGTAGAAGACGGAGCCGTAGGCGTCGGCGGAGATGGTCACGCCGTGGCTGATCAGGTTGGCGTACTCGAAGACCTGCCGGCAACGAAGAGAGAGCCGAAGACGTAGGCCAGGACGTACCACTCGCGCATGCCCCACAGCCTGAGCTGGAGGAACGAGCCGGCGCGGGCAGGCTGACCGTGCTCGGCCTTGAAGACGCCGAGCTGACACCACACCGAGGAGATGACCAGCACAAGGGTGTTAACCGTTGCGAACGGAACATTGAGAAGGTCTGTCCTCTGGTGCCACAGGTCGGGGGACACCGAGCGGATCGTGAAGTACATCGCGAAGAGCCCCGCGAAGAACATCAGCTCGCTTGCCAGCCAGACGATGGTGCCGACCGAGACCATGTTGGGGCGGGTCACCGGGCCATGGCCGGGGATTGGCCCCAAGGGAGGGCCCGGGGCGCTTGAGTGAACTACTGCGGTGGTCGACACAGGCGCCATTATTGCCCTATTCGGGCTCCGATTGCATCAACAAACGAGCATGGGTATGGCCTTTCCCGCAAACAGGCACCGGTAGCATCAGGCTCATGACCGCTTCGCACGTGACGCCCGCTGCTGCTCCCGCCGACCCGGCCTCGCCGGGGACCGCCCACCAGTTGTCGGTATTGCTCTACAGCGACGACATCGCCACGCGTGACGCCGTGCGCATCGCGGTCGGTCGTCGGCCTGCGCGAGACGTCGAGGTGACCACCTGGCTCGAGTGCGCCACCGCCGCGGCCGTGATCGAGGCCGTGGAGACCGGAGAGTTCGATCTGCTGGTTCTGGATGGTGAGGCGGCGCCCGTCGGTGGTCTGGGCCTGTGCCGTCAGCTGAAGAGCGAGATCTTCAGCTGTCCGCCGGTGCTGGTCCTGACCGGACGACCGCAGGACGGCTGGCTGGCAGCCTGGTCACAGGCCGATCTGGCTGTGCCGCACCCGCTCGACCCCATCGCCGTCGCCGGCGCGGTTGCCGAGCTGGGTCGCACGGTCGACGCCTCGACGACCAGCGGCTAGACGATGACGACCGAGACGTCAGGCGGCGGCATGACCTGGCCGACGATCTTCACTGCGCTGCTGTCCGGACATCACCTTGGCGCCACCGAGTCCGGGTGGGCAATGAACCAGATCATGAGCGGCGAGGCGAGCGCGGTGCAGGTGGCCGGCTTTCTCATGGCCTTGCGCGCCAAGGGAGAGACCGTTGAGGAGATGCGCGGACTGGCCGACATGATGCTTGCGCACGCGAGCCGGATCGAGGTGGCCGGGACCACGCTGGACATCGTCGGCACTGGCGGAGATCGCGCGCACACGGTCAACATCTCGACCATGGCCTCGCTCGTTGCCGCCGCGAGTGGCGTGCGAGTCGTCAAGCACGGCAACCGGGCTGCGTCCTCGTCGTCGGGTTCCGCCGATGTTCTCGAGGCTCTCGGCATCAACCTGGCGCTGCATCCCTCGGACGTTGCCGCAGTCGTCGAGAAGGCAGGCATCACCTTTTGTTTTGCTCAGCAGTTCCATCCCGCGATGCGGCACGCAGCTTCAGCGCGTCGCGACCTGGGTATCGCCACGGCCTTCAACTTCCTGGGGCCACTCACCAACCCGGCTCAGCCGACGTATGCCGCCGTGGGTGTCGCGGATGCCAGGATGGCACCGCTGATGGCCGGGGTGTTTGCGGGGCGGGGCAAGGACGCTGCCGTCTTCCGTGGGGACGACGGCCTCGACGAGCTGACCATCTCCACGACTTCGACGATCTGGTGGGTGCGCCACGGCACGATTCGCGAGTACGTACTGGATCCCAGGTCGGTCGGACTCGAGCTGCAGCCTCTGGAGACGCTGCGGGGGGCCGACGCGGCGTACAACGCCCAGGTCGTTCGTGATGTGTTCGGTGGGGCGCTCGGGCCCATTCGGGATGCCGTGGTGCTCAATGCTGGTGTTGCCTTGGCGCTGACCACGCCAGATCGGGGAGAGCGTCCGGCTGACTTCGTTGCAGCGCTTCGGTCCGCGATGGACCGTGCCGCCGGCGCCATCGATGATGGTGGCGCAACGTCCGTGCTGCAGCGATGGATCTCCGCCACGAAGAGCTGACCGCAGGCCGCGCGAGGCTCAGGCGTCGTCAAGGCCAAGGCTGAAAGCAGCCTCGAGGTCATGCTTGGAATACGTCCGGAACGCGATGTGGGTCTGGCTGCCGAGGACCCCGCTGACCTTGTTGAGCTGGTCGGCGATCACGTCGGCGAACTCTTCGTGCTGACGGACGCGCACGATGGCGATGAGGTCGACGTCGCCGGTGACGGAGTAGACCTCGCTGACGCCGTTGATCTCGGCGATCGCGGCGGCGACCTCGGGAATGCGGTCGACCTCAGCGCTGATCAAGACGATGGCGGAAATCACGGTCCCACCCTAGCCCGCAGCACAGAACGTCGTGGGCACCACGGGCGTGGCAGGTGCCGCCGCCATCTCGGAAAGCGCCAGCGCCACGGAGGGCGGGCGGTGGCGGAGCCCCGGCCCCGTCGGTACGTCGAACCCCACGACATCGCGGTAGGCCGTGGCGTCGGGGTCCAGCGCTGCGCGGGCTGCGCCGGCCCCGTGCACAGGACAGGTCCACTCACCGTCGATGGCGACCAGACGGACGCCGGCGGACTCCAGCCAGCGCAGTATCTTCTCGGTCTCCTCCGCCGAGGCGGAGGGAGCCGGTCCCGGCACGGGCTCCACGTTCTCGGCGCTTGCCCCCAGCGCCTCGACATAGGGGTAAGGATCAGCGCCTGTGGGTGACACAGCGGTGCCCGCCAGCCTGCCGAACCGGACGCAGATGATCTCCCACCCACCCTGTAGGGCCGGCCGTGCCGCGACGATCTCGGCGCTGTTGGCCAGTGGCGCGATGCGTTGAGCCCGTGCTGCGGCTCGCACCAGGTGCAGCATCCGGTCACGGACCGCGCCGGCGTCCTCGTACCGTTCCTCACTCGAGAGGCCGCTCATCCGTTGGCACAGGGCTTGGACGACCCCGCGTGAGTCACCCGCAATCATCTGGGCGGCTTGCTCGACGACCACGGCGTAGTCCTCGACGCTCTCGTTGCCCATGCACGGGCCGCCACAGCGCCCCATCTCGGCGAGCGCACAGGCAACGGATCTACCGCTGGCCGGCAGCCGTTTGGTGCACTGGCGCAGCGGGAGCACTTCGTGAACAGCGGCAACGGCTGACTCAGCACCCAGGTGTGAGCTGAAGGGACCGAAGTATCGGGCGCCGTCAGCGATGACCTTGCGGACGATGCTCAGCCGCGGAAAGGGCTCGACGGTGAGCTTGACCCACGGTGCCCTCTCAGGGTTCTTGGAACGACGGTTGTAGCGCGGTTTGTGTTGAGCGATCAGGCGAAGCTCGCGGACCTGTGCCTCCAAGGTGGTCTCGCAGACAACCGGAGTCACGCAGGCGGCGACCCCGACCATCTCGGCCATCCTGGTGCGCTGTTCCGAGGCCGTGAAGTAGGTGCGGACCCGGCGCCGGATGTCTTNGGAGGTGCCCACGTAGAGGACGTGTCCTTGGCTGTCCTTGAACATGTACACGCCCGGCGCAGAGGGCAGGCCCTCGGCCATATGGCGNTTGCGGCGCTGGGCCGAGGTAACCCGCGAGGAGAACGTGCTGAGCTCTTCGAGAGTCACGACGCCGAGGCCACCCACTCGTGCGATCAGTCCATGAAGAACGTCGACCGTGGCGCGGGCATCGTGAAGGGCGCGGTGATCCGGGGTTGTCTCGGCGCCGAACAACCGCGCCAACGTGCCGAGCTTGCGGTTCGCGGCCTCGTCCTTGCTGACGAGCTGTCGGGCCAGATGGGCCGTGTCGACCACATGAAAGGGAGGCCAGCNGTGACCGGTGATCGCCGCAGCAGCCTTGAGGAAGGAGATGTCAAAGGGTGCGTTGTGAGCGACCAGCACGCTGTTGCCGGCGAACTCGAGGAAAGCGGGGAACACGCTGCCGATCCGTGGCGAGTCGGCGACCATCTGGTTGGTGATGCCGGTCAGGACCGAGATGAAGGCGGGAATCGGCTCGGCCGGGTTGACCAGAGTCTGGAACTCGCCGATCACCTGGCCGCCTCGGATCTTGACCGCGCCGACCTCGGTGATGTGTGCGCCGGCGGGACTGCCGCCCGTCGTCTCGAGGTCGACAACGACAAAGGTGACATCTGACAGAGGGGTGCCGAGCTCGTCGAGCGTGCCCTGGAATCCCTTCATGTCACAGGAGGTTAGGTGCTGCCGCTGACAAGCCCCGACAGGCGCGCTGCCGCGGCAGGTAACGGTGGTTCGGGAAAGCGGTCCGTTGGGCTGTCAGACCGTCGACCTAGCGTTCCTCACACGGTGCGGCACCCAGGCGGGTCCGCCCACGAGCTGGATCAGGAGGCCCAGTGATGATCGTCGACTGCAACACATGTCCGGTGCGCGGCCATCGGTGTGACGGCTGCGTGGTCTCGGTGCTGCTTGCGCCTGGGGCTGTTCAGCTCCCGCTCGACAAGGCGGAGCGCAGGGTGGTGTCGATGTTCGTCGGAGCCGGGATGGCCGGCGCTGATACCGCGGCCGGTCTGTTCGCGCGGCGCGAACCCATGCCGTCCGTGGAGCAGTGGGGTTCTGCCGACGCCGTCGGCTGAGTCGAGCGCCGACATGCCACGACCAGCGCCGAGGTGAAAGCACGAGCACACCGTCCCAACTACGATGGCGAGATGACCAAGGGCAGGCGTGTCGCTGCGATCGCGCTGTGCGTCGGCCTGACCTCCGTCGTCGCAGGACAGCTGAGTGGCAACCTTGACCTTGGCTTCGGCAACGGCCGTGTGCCACACGTCGTCCCCTTTGCGCTGCCCGGGAATGACATCGCCGGCCGGGCCGCGTCGTCGGTGCCGAAGGTGGACGAGCAGAGCGCCCGTATGGCGGCTGCCCAGGATCTCCTGTCGGCCCGGGCAACGGCCGTGAGACCCGGAACAAGAGCGCGTGGATGGCCACGGTGGACCTGCCCGCCGCGGCGTTTCGAGGACGTCAGTCCACGGTCTTCGACAACCTCCTCAAGCTACCGCTCGGTGAGTTCTCCTATGGCACCGTAGGGCTGGCTCCCCCGCTGGCCGAGGAGCGCGCCCAGCGGGTGGGGCCCAAGGCATGGGTGGTCAAGGTACCCGGGACGTACTCGCTGGTCGGATACGACCGAGCTCCACGCTCTTTCGACGTGACATACACGCTGGTGCAACGACCAGGCGGTTGGCGTATCGCGGATGACACCGACACTGACGGCGTCGTGGCCATGCAGATGTGGGACCTGCCACACATGAAGGTGATTGAGGGCCGGTCCGGCATCGTGATCGGCAATGCCCCCGAGGCGCGGATGCGNGACTACAGCGCGACCGTCGACTCGGCCGTTCGCAGGGTCACNGGGGTGTGGGGCAAGGACTGGAACGCTCACGTGGTGGTCGTGACACCGTCCACCACGAAGGAGTTCGCAAGTCTGCTCTTCCGTTCCTCCGACAAGGGGCTCGATCAGGTGGCAGCGATCACCCAGGGCGTGATCGACCCGAACCAGCGGGCACAGGGGGACCGTGTTGTCATCAATCCCAAGGCATTCACGGCCTTGCAGCCCATCGGACGGCGCGTGGTCATCACCCATGAGCTGACACATGTCGCAGCCCGTTCGTCAACCATCAGGTCGGTGCCGATCTGGTTGTCCGAAGGAATGGCGGACTACGTGGGGTACTCCGGTCTCGACCTTCCGCGGGCACGCGTGGCCGCCGATCTGCTCGTTCTCGTGCGTCAGGGCAAAGGCCCCAAGGCCCTGCCCACCGAGGCCGATTTCGATCCGGCGAAGACGACAATTGCGCCGTTCTACTCCGCCTCCTGGCTAGCGGTGTCTCATCTTGTCGACCTCTACGGCCAGGCAAAGGTTGTCGCGTTCTACCGTTCGATAGCCGGGGTAGGGAGCGCTGACACGGCGGTGGGGCTCGACCCAGACGCCACTGCCGCGCAGGCGTTCCCCGCCAGCTTTGGGGTCACCCAGGCGCAGTTCGTCACCGGCTGGGAGCACTACCTGACGACCCTTGCGCGCGGCTAGGGGATCAGTCGACGCGTGCTGGCGGGGCAGCGTCGCCGGGCGGTCACTCCCTGGGGCCGGCGTACAACGCCTCAACGTCGAGCGCATAGTCCTTCATCACGGCGTTGCGCTTGAGCTTCAGCGACGGAGTCAGATAGCCGTTGTCCTCGGTGAAGTCGCCGGAAAGGACTGTGAACTTGCGAATCGACTCTGCCTTGCTCACGGCTTTGTTGGCCCCGTCGACTGCTTTCTGGACCTCGGCGAGGACGACCTTGTTGGTGCGGGCTTCATCCATGGAGAGCCCCTTGAGACCGTTGTTCCTGGCCCAGGAGGGGAGCATCTCGGCGTCAAGGGTGAGCAGCGCGCCGATGAAGGGCTTCTGGTCGCCGACCACGATGCACTGTGACACCAGAGGATGAGCGCGCAGGCGGTCCTCAAGGCGCGCGGGGGCGACGTTNTTGCCTCCGGCGGTGATCAGGAGCTCCTTCTTGCGACCGGTGATCCGCAGGAACCCATCATTGTCCAGCTCTCCGATGTCGCCTGTACGGAACCACCCGTCCACGATGGCGTCGTTGGTCGCGTTCTCGTTGTTGCGGTAGGCCGAGAAGACGCTGCTGCCCTTGACCAGGATCTCGCCGTCGTCNGCGATCTGGATGGAGACCCCCGGCAGGGGCGGACCCACGGTGCCGATCTTGAACAGCTCAGGGGTGTTGAGAGTCGCNGGNGCCGTGGTCTCGGTCAGCCCGTAGCCTTCGAGCACGGTGAGCCCGATCCCTCGGTAGAAGTGGCCCAGACGGGTGCCCAGCGGGGCGCCACCCGAGAGGGCATAGGCGACCTTGCCGCCCATGGCAGCCCGCANCTTGCTGTAGACGAGCTTGTCGAACACTGCGTGCTTGGCGTTGAGCAGCGCACCCGGCTTGCCGTCATCGTGTGCGGTGCTCCAGGCGATGGCCGTCGCGGCTGCCGTCGTGAAGATCTTGCCCTTGCCCTCGGCAGCGGCCTTCTGCTCCGAGGAGTTGTAGATCTTCTCGAAGACGCGCGGCACCGACAGGATGAAGGTCGGGGAGAAGGTGCCGAAGTCAGCGAGCAGGTTCTTGATATCAGCGGTGTGCCCCATCCGAACCCCGGCCTGGACGCAGACAACTTGGACGAACCGTGCGAACACATGGGCAAGAGGCAGGAACAACAGCGTCGATGCGTCCGGCGCGGATACGACGGCCTTCATGCNCTCAACGCTGTTCTCGGCCAGGGCCATGAAGTTGTCGTGGGTGAGCTGGCAACCCTTGGGGCGGCCTGTCGTGCCCGACGTGTAGATGACCGTGGCGACGTCAGCNCGACTGACGTGACCGCGGCGGGTTTCAAGGGCCTCATCAGTGATCTGGTGACCAGCCGCCTTGAGCTCGTCGAGCCCTCCGTCGTCGATCTGCCAGACGTGACGAAGATCGGGCTGGTNGCCNTGGGCTGCGGCCAGCGTCCTGGCGTGCGTCGGCGTCTCCAGGATGACTGCGGCGCATCCCGAGTCACTGACGATCCAGCTGACCTGCTCGGCCGAGGACGTCTCATAGATCGGCACGGAGACCGCGCCGGCGGTCCACACGGCGAAATCAGCCAAGGTCCACTCGTATCGCGTCTTGCTCATGATCGCGACACGCTCCCCGAGACCGATCCCGGCAGCCATCAGACCTTTGGCGAGGGCGTGGACGTCAGCGAGGAACTCAGCGTTCGTGATGTCGACCCAGGCACCCGCCGACGGTGTGGAGAAGGCCACGTCGTGAGGTCGGATGCTGCCGTTGCGGACGGGGAGGTCCGACAGATTGCCCGCGACCCGTGGGGTCACGAGCGGGGGAGTCGTCATGTTCTTCACACCGTCTCCTTTGAGACTTGGTCACGCGATCACGCTAATG
>JGI24130J36418_10000580_pt1 | contig 12243 bp, 8 predicted proteins | sample BarGraNGADG00212_FD_36418 | JGI IMG/M metagenome (IMG submission 36418)
GTGAACGGTCCAGTTCCGGATAATGAAACAGCAATGACGCGAGGATGCCAACATCGAGCAACAGATCCGCCGACGCGGTCGAAACAGGACGGGAGCTCGGCAGTGGCTGCTGTTGAGTTCGAAGAGCTGGCGTGCCTGGCCGGATCGTGCCGGGCAGTTCGAATGCGGTGTTGAAGTCGCCCATCGCACGCCGGTGGCGAGAAGCCCGACCCCGACGACTACGACACCGACGCAGGCGATGCCTCGATGAAGGGCCGTCCCCGAAGGGACGGCGAGGGGCTGCTCGAGGGCCGGGACCGGGGCACGTGTGGCCACCGCCTCGATGAAGGGCCGTCCCCGAAGGGACGGCGAGTCCTGCTCGGAGTCTTTCGACGCTGGGGTGTCGAGCCTCGATGAAGGGCCGTCCCCGAAGGGACGGCGAGCAGCGCGTGCAGGAGTAGTCGTCGGGTGGGGTGAGGCCTCGATGAAGGGCCGTCCCCGAAGGGACGGCGAGTGTCGCGCCGCCAGTGGTCCCGCGATCTGGCCTTTGCGCCTCGATGAAGGGCCGTCCCCGAAGGGACGGCGAGCAAAAACCTGGGCCGCATCGGCGGGGCCGCCTACCTGCCTCGATGAAGGGCCGTCCCCGAAGGGACGGCGAGGAGAACCCGGGCACGGTCCAAACGGCCATTCAGCAGCCTCGATGAAGGGCCGTCCCCGAAGGGACGGCGAGCCTACGGATTGTCGACGGACGGCTCAGGTGTCACCAGGCCTCGATGAAGGGCCGTCCCCGAAGGGACGGCGAGCTCTGATCCATCCCCGAAGCCACCGAACTTGGTGACGCCTCGATGAAGGGCCGTCCCCGAAGGGACGGCGAGCCGATGCCGAGCGATGTGGACGCCCGTGACAGCAGGCCTCGATGAAGGGCCGTCCCCGAAGGGACGGCGAGCTGTTGCGACCCATGCGAGGGCCACAGCGAGGTCACGGCCTCGATGAAGGGCCGTCCCCGAAGGGACGGCGAGTATTCCAAGTAGATCAGGGCCCGGCGAATTGAGATGCCTCGATGAAGGGCCGTCCCCGAAGGGACGGCGAGCGGTCACGGCCTACGACTCGGCCACGGTCAGGGCGCCTCGATGAAGGGCCGTCCCCGAAGGGACGGCGAGCGAGAACTCCCGCGAGTTCCAGCACTGGCAGCGCTGCCTCGATGAAGGGCCGTCCCCCGAAGGGACGGCGAGTAGTGGCGGGATGCGGTCATACTCCGTGTCGCTCGCCTCGATGAAGGGCCGTCCCCGAAGGGACGGCGAGATGGTCCCGAAGCGGATGCTCTCCCAGTAGCCTCGCCTCGATGAAGGGCCGTCCCCGAAGGGACGGCGAGTTGCACCATGGCCTGCGGACGAAGCAGGAGACCAAGCCTCGATGAAGGGCCGTCCCCGAAGGGACGGCGAGGTGGTGGCCAACGGCCTGACGACCGCGCTGACCGAGCCTCGATGAAGGGCCGTCCCCGAAGGGACGGCGAGGAGTTGCGGGATGAGCCATGTGCGGACGTAGCCGCGGCCTCGATGAAGGGCCGTCCCCGAAGGGACGGCGAGGATTTCGCCGCCGCGCAGGAAGCCGAGTACGCCACGCCTCGATGAAGGGCCGTCCCCGAAGGGACGGCGAGGGTCAGCGTGGTGCTGGTCGGGGCGGTCTTGACGTAGCCTCGATGAAGGGCCGTCCCCGAAGGGACGGCGAGCCCTGGCCACTGCCCGCCGGATGGTGTGGGTGCCCTCGCCTCGATGAAGGGCCGTCCCCGAAGGGACGGCGAGTGGCGATCCGGCCGCCGTACTTGGCGACCTGCAGGGAGCCTCGATGAAGGGCCGTCCCCGAAGGGACGGCGAGCGGCGCACCACCTGGTAGGCGTCGGCGCTGATCGGGCCTCGATGAAGGGCCGTCCCCGAAGGGACGGCGAGTGCGGGCATGTACGGGTCGTCATGTCGACCTTGCACGCCTCGATGAAGGGCCGTCCCCGAAGGGACGGCGAGGTCATCGCCGCTGGCGTCGTCATGGCGGTCAAGGCACCTCGATGAAGGGCCGTCCCCGAAGGGACGGCGAGCTCAAGAAAGACATCGCGGACCTACGGCAGGTGCAGCCTCGATGAAGGGCCGTCCCCGAAGGGACGGCGAGTAGCGGTCGTCCCACATGACCCCCAGCGGTGGCGAGCCTCGATGAAGGGCCGTCCCCGAAGGGACGGCGAGTTGGATAAATCTGAACTGAGGTAGCGCATCGCACCCGAGCCTCGATGAAGGGCCGTCCCCGAAGGGACGGCGAGCTGAAGGTCATCAACGACCTCCTGGACTCCATTGCGCCTCGATGAAGGGCCGTCCCCGAAGGGACGGCGAGCCCCGAGGGCGAGCGCGAGCAGGGAGCGAGACAGGCCTCGATGAAGGGCCGTCCCCGAAGGGACGGCGAGAACCCCGAGCCCGAGGGCTGCGCAGCGCCTGCCGCAGCCTCGATGAAGGGCCGTCCCCGAAGGGACGGCGAGCTTGTCCTTTCCACCACTCGAAGTGCTTGCCGGGGCGGCCTCGATGAAGGGCCGTCCCCGAAGGGACGGCGAGTTCCCCAGTGCCGGCGCGATGGCGCCCCGGCTCGTGCCTCGATGAAGGGCCGTCCCCGAAGGGACGGCGAGGGACGACCGTCACAGGCGTTGCGACCACCGCGAAGTCGCCTCGATGAAGGGCCGTCCCCGAAGGGACGGCGAGCGGGCACTGCTCGGCTTCGGCGTGGGTGTCGTGTGCGGGCCTCGATGAAGGGCCGTCCCCGAAGGGACGGCGAGATCACGGAGGTGTCCGTCGCGGACCTCGTCAACCAGCCTCGATGAAGGGCCGTCCCCGAAGGGACGGCGAGTGGGTCACCAATTTACGCCAATTGACCTGCGGTGATGGCGCCCGAGGCGAAGTCTGTCGGTGAAGATCAGGCTGATGAGCAGTCACGGTGCGCCGATCTCCTCGTTCGGTGTCCTGACCTGCGAGGATGTCTGGCGAAGGCTCGAGGCGACCGACCGGGCTGCCAAAGAGTTCGCGTAGCAGCCACCGCTCAGAGCACCAGCGGACCCTGACCGGTGTAGCTCCGCTTGAGTCCAACGAACCCGATGCGGCGTGCGCCGCCTTGGGCGACCGGCCCGAGGTCACAGACCAGTACTGAGTCGGTCTCCAAATCGACTTGGGTCCGGATGCTGGCCTTCAGGCGGAGGAGTTTCGCTGGCTTCACGTCTACCAGGAATACGCTGTACTGGATCCTGTCCCCGTACGACCCGAGCGTGTTGGCGACACGGTTGCGTCGAGCATCGGAGGTGACGTCGTACGCAATCAGATACCGATGCACAGCGTCAGACGTCATCGGGTCGGAATTCCCCGATACGCTGGCTGTGTACCGTCGATCACGCCGAGTACCAGCCGCGCTTGGATCTCCATCGCGCGTCGCCAGGTCACCCGGTAACCGAACATCGGGTGCTGAAACTGGGTGGTCACCCTCCGCTCGTATGATGCGATCAGCGAAGCTCTGGCGTTATCGCGCAGCCTGCTGGTGCCTGTCACGTGGGAGAACGAGGTCGATCTAAGTTCGCGGTTGTTGAACGCGGCGATCACCACTGAATCAGCGATGGGGGCACGAAACTCTTCGCATAGGTCGAGAGCAAGTGCGGGCTTGTTCCGTTCGCTGGAGTGAAGGAATCCGGCGTGCGGGTCCAGTCCGCACGCCACAACCGCACGAATGACGTCGGCAAGCAGCAACCCATAGCAGTAGTTCAAGGCTGCATTGACCGGGTCTCGGGCCGGCCGACGCGTCCGGCCGGAGAACGAGATCCCTTCGACTTCACGAACCGCATTGGTCAGCATCGTCTGAAACTGGCCGAAGTAGCGCGCAGCCGCATCGCCTTCGACGCCGAACAGTTCGACCAGTGACGTCATGCGGGTTGCACGACGCTGGAGTTCCCGCAGTTCGTTCACGGTCGCCGCAGCGTCACCGTGTCGACGCAGGAGCGTGGCCTGATTACCAATCTTGGCGGCCACGAACTCGCGGGCCAGGCCGAGGTGACCATTCGCGGACGTAACATGCTGACGCACCCGCGGCCCACCGTTCGGCCCCGCCGCCGAGGCGGCATATCCGATGACTCGCCCCGTTCCGGAGCACCAAACGACCGGAATCCGCCGCCAGAGGAGCTCCCGTAACAGACCGCTGGACACATCCACGTTGCCATGGACGACCAGAGCCAGCACCCTCTCGATCGGAACGGTGCCCAGTTCCTCCCCGCCCTTGCCGACCAGCACCCTCCCGGCACGGATCGAGGCCCTGGCCCCGGGTGTAGCCAGGTGGAGGAACTGAGCGTCCGGGTCGGCGACCAGCACCCGGCGATGCACCTCGCCGAGGGAACGTTCATCGGGCAGGCAAACACCAGCATGCGAGCAGCGCAGGCAACGCCGATCATCCTCCAGTGGCTGAGGTGCTACCCCCGCGCTGAGCATCGTGCGTAACTCGTCCGTGTGACGACGGGCCAGCGCGCGCTGAGAGGGTCCGATCTGCACGGCCAGTCGTGACTGCTGCTCCGTGAAGTAGACGGCCGCACCCGCGACGTTCGTCCCGGACTCCTCCAACGCCGCGACCTGCAACGCCAGCTGCACCACCGTGGGCTCGGTCACCTCTGCCCGTCGCCGCACTGGCGTGGCCTTGTACTCCACGACAGTGGCCCGTCCGGTGTCGTCGAGCTCGACGACGTCGCATCGGCCGATGACGCCGAGCTCTGCGGAGGCGACTTCGACGGCCCGGAGGGTTCGTCGTCGGGATGCGGTGGGGTCGTCACTGACTCTGTGTGCCTGAGTGCCCACCGCCATCTGATGGGTATCGGTCGTCTCGCCCATGGCCTCCAGCCATGCCCGACGCGGGCAGAAAGCGTGGTGTGCGACGAGGCTGATCGGGATCGGCTCCGGCAGACCGTCGATGGCGTCGATCATCTGTCGGCGATCGGCAGCGGGACGCCGAGCATCGCGCGACGTTCCTCTGTGTTGTCGCTGCCGAACCGCTCGATTGGGAACCGGACGACGCCGACCACTCCGCGCGCGGCCAGCCAGCCGCCTGCGGCAACTCCGCGCGCGGGGTCGGTTGCCCACCGCCCGAGCGGACCTGTCCCTGCGGCGTCACGCAGCTGGCGGGCAACGAGCACTGATCGGAGACGGGCAGGGCTCCAGCTCGCCTTCCACACCGGCGCATAGAACCACTCGCTGCGGATGCGGCCCAGGTGTCCGCTGGTGAGCGCCGTCCCGTTGATCCGTGGGGCGATCGGGAACTGGGAGATCCCCCACAGTGCGCACCAGGCGAGGGCGTTGTCGGTCGGTCCGAGGTTCGCCATCCCGGTGGCGGTGCGGCTGTCGACCTTGCCTGAGCCGGCTTCGTCCACCGTTGAGGATCCCTTGATGCCGGTGACCACCAACCCGGCGTCGCGGGCGCTGACCGTGTGGGCCAGCGTCCGCAGCCGGGTGCCGACAAACTCGCTCCCCCGGTTCCGTGGCTGCATCTCCAGGCGGCTGGCACCGTGATCCTGCATGACCTTGCGCTGCCGATCGCGGCTCCAGTAGCACGGCTCGCCGAGCGCAGATATCTGCCGCAGGTCCAGCCAAGCCCTGGACTCGGTCAGCAGGTCGACTTCGCGATGTCTGGCGTCCTGAACTCTTTGCCACACTTCCTCATCGCCGAACCGGGCGAGCCGGGGGCTCATCAACCCACGCAAGGACTCAGACTCCCCAAGCTTGACGTCGCGAAGCACCCATGACGGCTCTACGGTGTGGTTGCGGGCGTGCTCGCGGACCACGTCGTCGACCATGTGGTCGGTGAGGCCCTCGCCGGTGATCCGGGCGCGTGGCTGCATGCCCGATGTCCAAGACAGTCGCACGTCAGGCACTTCGGCGTCCTGCAGGATCGCGCCGAGGCCGTAGAGGGCCATGTGCCACAGCAGCACCCGGACGTCCGCGCGGTGCATGACGAACTCGTTCATGACCCCTCCTCCGAGACCTGTCCGTCGGCGGCGCGTAGGACGGCCTCAAGGTAGGCGCACACCCACACTCCGTATCGCTGCTGGGTCGCCTCGACCAGGTCGTCCCAACCACCCAGGTCGAACAGGTGCCGAGCGGTGGCTTGCAGGGCGGCGGTGTCACCGGGCAGGAGTAGTCCCTCGGTGGTGTGCGGGAACCCTGATCGGCCGTGGCCGTGGCTGGTTCCGACCAGGCGCGCCACCAGCTGCGGGTCCTGACTGCCGGGAGCATGCAGGCCGTCCCAACACTCGGCGACGGAACGCTGTTCGTGCCGCCAGCGGCTGGGCAGGCCGCTGCGTCGTTCGTTGCGGCGAGCCTGCTCGGGGGTCGTGCCCCGTCGGCTCTTCGCCAGCACAGAGTCGTCCCTGGCCCCCAGCCGGGCCTGGAACCGGACGTCCTGTTTGCCGTCATCATGGTGGGCGCCCGCTGAAGCCAGTGCCTGGACCAACTCGGACCCCAAACCCAGGTGTTCCCCAAGGAGGGCTGCGCGCTCGGCTACCGCCTGCTGGTGGGCGCTCAGTGTGACCTTGGGACTCCCCGGGGTCCAGACCTGCCTGATGCCTTCATCGGCCGCGGCTCGCCGCCGGTCGATGAGCAGCACGCGGAGCAGTCGTCCGTCCGTGTCTTGGTGGACGATCAGTTCGCTGCGTGTCGATGGTTCGGACAGCAGGTCCGCGGCTGCCCGGACCATGCCCGACGCGGAAGGCCCGTGGGAGGGTCGGTTGAGCCAGTCGCGTAGGGCCGCACGTTGCTCGTCGTCCGGAAGCGGCTCGGCTGGCGGGATCAGGGCGTTCGCCAGAGCAGTCAGGTCGGTGCCGTCCGTCACCGAAACGCAGCCTTTTTCGAGCCGCAGCACGACCCCGCCGACCCGGGAGTTGTCCCACATCTCGGGGGGCAGGTCGGCCGGCGCCTGCAATACGTCGTCCGCGCAGGCACGCTCCGGCGCGGGCGCGTCCTCGTCGACAGGCATCACCACCGGGGGGCTGAATCCGGCACCGTCTCCGGAAGACGTGAACAGCGCGGTGGTGCTGTCGAGGACAATGATGTCGCCTGGGCGAAGACTTGGCTCCTCACCTGCCGCGCCGTCGCGGGCCGGACGCCAGCGCAACAGCTCGCAGTCCTCTCCCCGCACCTTGACGATCGCCGGCTGGCCAGCGTTGCCAATCTCGGGGGTCATTGAGTCTTCGTGCTGGCCGCGCAGGACCGCGAGAGCCGTGCGGTAGGGCACGGAGAACACCTCGTGACGGCGAGGGGGGAGGTCAACGATCAGCCGGATGGCGTCGGTGGTGTCAACCGGCATCCGGTCGCGCACGACGAACCCGACGGAAGTGTCCGCGGTGAAGTCCTCGGCAAGCCACAAGTCGAGCTCGGGCTCGGCCGCCAGGTCGTCACTGGTACGGGCCCAATGCCAGGCGTCCGCCAGCTCGGGGCGCTGGTAGAGGTCCCGGCGGATCGCAGCGGCCGGCGGCTGATGGCCGCGGAGCTGCCACGGGGCCAGGCCGGCCGGGTCAGCGGCACGGCCATGCAGCCAGGTCAGCGCCTCGCGCAGTTCGACAGCTCCGTATGGGCCGGACCGGGTCTGGTCCGAAATGGCGACGTCGGTATCGGCACCGTCTGCGGCGTCCCGGTCGGGAGTGGCCGTGTCAGGGACCGTCACGACCACCGGGGCGCTCTCGCGGACTCCACGACGGTTGAGGCGGCCGGCCCGCTGGGCTAGGGCCGAGCCGCTGGCCAGCTCGCTGACCATGGCGGCCAGATCCAGGTCGACCCCCACCTCCAGGCTCTGCGTCGAGACCAGCACGTCGACGTCCTGGTTGCCCGCGAGGTCGAGCAGGCCGGGGTGGGCGGCCCGGAGCCGGCGCAGGTCCAGTGGGCGCAGCTGGCCGCAGACCAGCACGACGCGCAGGGGACGGCCCGAGACCGTGCGGCGGCGCAGCTCGGCGGCGACGGCCACGGCCCGGCCCACGGTGTTGACGAAGCACCCGACCGTGCCGGAAACCCCGGCAGTGGGCGGTGCGGTGGTGAGCACGTCCACGACGGCATCGGCCATGGCGGGGACCGCGATGGAGGCGGGCCGGGTGTTTTCCCAGTCCTTGACGCCCAGCAGCCTGACTGGTTTGGGTCGGGTCAGGCGCATGGCCAGCAGCGGGTTGCCAAGGTCGGCTTCCTCGACGCCGACGACGACGGGAGTGCTGCCCATGACGGTGCCACTGACCGCCCGTGGCGGGGTCGCCGTGGCCTCAACGACCTGCATGGCGCTCAAGGCTGGGGCGTGTTCGGCGACGGAGACGAGCTGTGCGACGCGTCGCGCCGTGACCAGCAACTGGCGGGCCAGGTGCGCTTCGTCGACGACGACGACCGAGTCGATCGCCAGCATCCCAGCCTCGCGGGGCCAGGCCCTGGGCGAGGACCCGTAGCCGCGGAACAGCAACCGGCTACCCCACATCTCCGGGGTCGCGCACAGCACCGAGGTGGCCGTCGGATGGTCACGCCAGGTACGAGACGGTGGGGAGCCACCGCGTAACCGTCCCACCACCAGCGGTGACAGTCCCTCCACGGCGACCGCCTGCGACCGCCGCGCCGTGTCCGGCAGCCGCAGCGCCCACAGCAGGTCGGCGACCTCGTCCAGCACCGTTGAGGTGTCCCGGTCCGTCTGGCGCGCCAGGCGTTGGGCAAGGAACTGCGCGTACTCGTGCTGGTCATCGACGAGCACCCTACGGTCCACGACCATCGCCAGGCGCCGAGGCAGCCGTGGTGCTTGGCCCGCCGCGGCCAGTGCCTGGGCGAAGACGTGAATGTCGATGACCGACGTCTTGCCCGAGCCGGTCGGGGCGACCACCTGGGCGGGCCACCGCCCAGCCTCTAGCACCGCATCGAGCAGCCGCTCCTGCCAGGAGAACGGTTTGTGCCCGGAATGGAGCTCGCCGAAGAAGCCCGCGAAGTCCCCGCGGTCCAGGCTCAAGACTCGTTCCCCCCGGACGTGTCGTGCCGCCCGCTCGCACGCTCAAGAGTGGAGCCTTCCGGCACGTCGAGCGGAACCAGCAGTCCGCCACCGAGGTGCCGGCTCTGCCCGATCGCCTGCACCACCCCGTCGCCAGCAAGGTCGCCCAGCGACACGGTGGCCCGGTAGGGCCGGACGACGGCGTGCTCGTTGACGCGGTGCACGTAGTCCTGCACCGCGTTGGTGCGCAGGGGTTCGACCTGCAGGACCGACGCGCCCGCGTCGCCGACGGCACGGACCAACGCGCGGTAGCGCTCCTGACCCCTACCTCGGGGAGCCGGCAGCTGCGCCGTCGCCTGCCACACGAACGCCAGTGACAGCAGCGCGGCATGGGCGAAGGTCCAATCGGCGCCGGTGCCACGGGTGTCGGGCACCGCTGGTGGGCTGGTCTGCCACAATCTCACCGTTCCCGCGGGACGCTCCCGCCAGAAGTGTTCACCCGGCACGCTTACTGCCGGGCCGAGGACCCGTCGCAGCACGCCGCGGGGGCCACGGAAGCTTGCAAGGTCGCCGAGTACGTCGATCACGGCTTGGGCGTCGCCTGGCTCGGCTCCCAGGGGCAGCAGCATCGCCAGCGCCCCAGCTGCGCCGCCGGGCAGGTCTACCGGCTGGCTGGCGTCTAGGAAGTGCAGAGCGAGCCGGTTGGCTGGTCGCGGCACACCCGGCCCGTAAACGCCGGTCACCAGCGAGGGGGCACCGTCCCCTATCGCCGCGATCAACGAACGATGGGCGGCGACCGCCCAGCGAACCTTGTCCCGTTCCGGCACGGCTGCGTCCAGTGGCAGCAGCAGCACCGACGGCCAGGGCACGTCGCCCGCGGGGTCCTTCAGCGATGTGTAGCGCGCTAGTGCTACCCGCGATCGGGACGGGGACGGGGCAGAGGACTTCTCATCAGTCCCGAAGGAGTCCTGTCGGATGCTGGGGGGCTTCCCGGTCACCGCGCGATGGGCATCGATCAGCTCGTCCACCCGACCGGTCACCGGCAGCTCGACGTCCTCACCGCCGCCCGAGAACAACCCAGCGTCGACGTCAAGGGTGTGCGTAGGAAAACCGTCGTCGAAGGTGGTTGTCAGTCGGACCGGCGACTCCGACGTCCCCAGATACGGCACGTCGGGGCACACCGCGGCCAATGCCGCGATCACCTCCGGTGGTGGAAGCGTGGACCACGTCCAGGTGAAGGTGCCTTGGACCGCGACCGACGTGTCCGGGCTTTTCGGCAGCTTCTTGATCGACCACTTGGTCTTCGACTTCTTCAGGGTGCCGTCATCGCGGTAGGCCACGGCCGCGCCGTTATTGACCCGCATCGCGGGGATGCTGACGGCATCCGGCGGGTTCTCCTCCAGCCAGCGCAGCGCCGCCTCATCTGCCGCGCAGGGGCCAATCCCATCGCCACTCGACTGTGCTCGGGGCCCGAACCCCGCCGCGCACAGCAGAGCGGAGTGCAGCCGGGCGACCGACGGGATGCGTTCGACGCGACCGTCCGGGGTCGCGCCCCGATAGGTGCCCAGCGGCAGCTCGGCTGTGATCGAAAACGCCACGTCACTCTGTCCCGACTTCTGCGTCCTCTTCGACGGCACCGGAAACAATCGCAGGATTACCCGTAACACGGAGCACGACTCCGTCCCAGATGACACCCGCCACCCGCTCGGCGTGCCCCAAAGACGAGGCAAGCAACTCGTCGGCAGTTTCTATAGACAACGACGACAGTTCCAGATGCTGTCCGACGCGCTGGTCAAGCCGCACCCGGATGGGTCCTTGCTCAATCAGGTCACAGTTTGCGCGAAGCACCAGCTCGGCATCAGAGCGAGCCAAAGCATTCAACGCGAGGGCCCCCAGCAGGGCGCGGCACGCGGCGTCCCCCTCGGGACCTGAGCCGAACCGGACCTGCCGCAGGGCAGCGAAACTCAACACGTGCGACCGGATGATCCGGTGACAGGCGACACCCGCGAGGGCCTCCAACGTCGGCGGGATGCCGCCAAGACCCAGCCTCGACGCCGACACGAGTTTGTCGCCCTTGGCTTCCGCGGCCATCTTGAACAGCTTGTCTCTCAGCGTGTCGGTCAGCTCGGACTTCTGCTGCTCAGCCAGCTGCTTGAGGGCAGTCCCGGTAAGTTCAATCTTCATCCCGACCGGGTCGGTACGCGCACCCCCCTTGACCGTCCCGTGCGTGCTCTCGCAAAAGCCCACGATCTCCCCGACCAGCGTGCTGCGCCAACGCCCCTGCCGGGTCCTTCGACTGGCGTCCCAACTACCCAGGACCAGACTTATCGGGCTGGCGTCCAGCAGGGCACGGGCGTTTCCCGGATTCGCATCCCGTCCACGGTGCCAGCCCGGATATGACCGTCGAACACGCGGTGCGGCAAGTCGAGGTCGGAGTAGTCGGTGACGACCCCGTCCTGCTCGTAGGTAACCACCACTCGCGGCAGACGCGATAACAGCGGGTGGCCCTCGTTGATGGCCTGTGCCAGCGCCTGCTCACCTCGGTTCAGCTGACTCTGCTTAGAGTCGATGATCACCGCCTGGGACGGAACCCCGTCGAGGTACCGCTGCTCATACGCGTACGCGCCACCGTCCGCTCCACGTGCGGACCTGGGCAACGCGAACTTCGCAGGTGCCACAGACGCGTGCGGCCCAGCAGCCGGCACCAACTCGGTCACCGACGTCAGACAAGTCGCGCCACCAGGGGAGGAAGCTGCGAGCAGCAGATCAAGATCGAGGTCAGGCATTCTTTGGATTTCCCTTCACTGTGAATGAATTCAAGAAACCACCCCCCAGGGCCAAGGCCACCTCCACGGGTTCTCCGACTCTAGGAGCGTGGATCCGAACGGCCGAGTTGCCTCGCCGTGAGCTCATAAGGCCAATCTGAGTCGATGGACGTATTCGCTAGCCACAGCTTTGTGTCTGGACGTTCAGTTGGTCGAGCACTCCCCCGCGTTTGGGCGTTGTCATCGGTGCCGCCGTCGCACTGACGAGAGGTGGGACAGGAGTCCCTCAGACGGTCGAACTGGTCTCAGCGCTTTCCGTTCCAGGGATCCTCGCCGTACCGTGCGACGTACTCGCCTCGGGCCTTGCTCTGGGCTCGGTTCCCGGCCATGTCGATCATGGTCGTCAGGACAAGGGCGATGCCCGAGCAGACCGCCATGACGAGGAGCGTGCTCTGCGTGGCAGTACTGGTCATGGCCGAGGCAAAGGCCAGGCACACCGTCA
>JGI24130J36418_10000582_pt1 | contig 12234 bp, 15 predicted proteins | sample BarGraNGADG00212_FD_36418 | JGI IMG/M metagenome (IMG submission 36418)
GCCCCCCCTGTGATCTTGGTGTGAATAACTGACACAGTCCGTCTTCACAACTGACCGTGAGTCGCCACTGGTGGGCAGTGTGCCTGGGTNNGACCGGACCCCAATGAATGGTCCAACCGCTATACGAGTTGTTTTTGGTTTCTGATGGTCCATTCCNCGGCGAACTCGACCGGAGTCAAGTGCTGCGAAGTGAACTGTATGGCCGGTTCAAGTTGTAGTCGATCCGCCAGTCCTCGGTGAACACTTGGGCTTCGAGCAAAGAGTCAAACTGCATTCCGTTGAGGTGACCCGTCGCTGGCTCAAGGCGCTCCGGCGCCGCAGCCAGCGTCATCGCTTGAACTGGGAGCGCATGGTACGCCTCGCTCAACGATGGCTTCCACCTGCAGATATCCAGCACCCCTACCACCCTGAAGCACGCTTCTACGCTCGCACCTGAGGCAGGAGCCCAGTGCGGGAATTCCGCACGCTGGGATCTGTGCGGGGGGCTGGCCGTAACCGGACTCGTCCGGCCAAGGCCAGTCCCTACCGCGACCGGGGCGTTCTACCGCTCCCGGTTGCATCTCATCGCACGGCGCATCGACCAGCACTTGGTTCGGTGGGCCATGCAGAAGTTCAAGCGTCTGCGGGGGAGGACCATGCGGGCATGGGCCTGGCTGAGTGCTGCTCGTCGGCGCCAGCCCCGGCTCTTTGCTCACTGGCATCTCATCTCGCCCGCCCAAGGTCGGCCTGTGGGAGCCCGGTGAAGGGAGACCTTCACGCCGGGTTCTGAGAGAGCCGGGGGGTGAGATTCCCCCCGGCCACTCACCAGGCCCTGTTACGACGTCCCGTGTCAGCCCGTCAAATCACCTGAATCGCTTTCACAGGCTGGGTTCGAAGGCGCGGGTCTTCGCTGGTGGCAGCCGACGTCGATCACCGGCCAAATGAACACGAACGGATGCCGGTTTGAATTGCTTAACCCAAGGTCGGTCGGTGTGGCCCACTACCAGCCGAGCGCCCGTCCGAGCCCGTCGGCGGCNTCGCGGTCCCGAGCCTCGACTGCATGGGCGTAGACGGCCAACGTCACCGATGGGTTGGCATGCCCCAGTCGGGATGCGACCGTCTTCGGGTCGAGTCCTTGCGCCACCATCTGCGTTGCAGACAGATGGCGGAGGTCGTGGAACCGGAATTGCCAAGTCTCGACCCGGGGCGGGTCAGCGGCAAGGGCCTCGGACTCCATCGTCCTGCAGAGACGGTGAAAAGCGCGGGTGAGGCTATTCGGAGTCCGGGGGGCGAACCCGTCAGCCAACGTCGACCACACGAACGCATCGGCCGACAGTGGCACACAGGCAGTAGCCGCCTCGGACTCGGCCCGGGCCTTCCGGGCGGTCAACAGTGACACCGCTACCGGGTCAAGGGCGATAGCGCGGACCTGGTGAGTCTTCGGGTCTTTGACTCCCCACGTCGACTTCACCTGCCAAATGGATCGGCGCACGGTGACCCTCGAGCTGGGCCAGTCGATGTCCGACCACTGGACGCCGCAGATCTCACCACGTCGCATTCCGGTGAGCATGGCGAAAAGCAGGATCGGTCCGAGGTCTGGCGAGCTGCTCTCNGCTGCTCGAAAAACAAGGGCACGCGCCTGGTCGACCGTTGGCACGTGCATCTCCGGCTTCGACACTGTTTGGAGGTCGACATCGTCGGCCGGATTCTCCAGCGTCATCTTCCACTTTGTTGCCTGGTTGAGTGCAGCGCGAATAATGCGGTGGTGGTGGAGCAGGTTGGCCGGCGACATTCCGTCTTTGAGAAGCGAGTTGTAGTAGCGGTCCAGATCAAGCGTGCTGATTTTCGCCACCTCCCTATCGCCCAACGGTCCGGCCTTGATCCGAGTTGCCTTCGACCGATAGCCGTGGAGCGTGTTGGGCGATCGTCCGCGGGTCTCGCCGTGTTCGATCCATTCGTCGAGGAGCTGTGAGAGCGTCCGGATCTTTCGGGCTCGACCTTCTCCCCGTACTTCCCAGCGGCGATGTCGGCGACAAGTTGCGCCCGCTCCTTCTTCGCTTCGCGGATGCCCACACCCTCTTCGCGTCGCTGGCCAGGGTGCACGTACGTCTTCACTACCTGCCTGCCCGTAGCGGCGTTGTACGCTCGCAACTCGTAATGACCTGGCGACCTTTCCCTGATCCCGGCAGTCGGCTTGCGGTCCTTGGCGAGTCCCATATCTACAGACTAGGGCAAAGACTAGGGCAGAGTGAACCTTAGAGAGACAAAAGACCAGCGTAAGGGGCAGTAGCTCAGTGGTTAGAGCAGGGGACTCATAATCCCTCGGTCGCAGGTTCGATCCCTGCCTGCCCCACCAGTTCTGAGAGAACTCTTCTCAGGAGCCTTACGCGACCCTTTCGTCTCCCGGTCGCTGGGGGGTTCAACGACCCGGCTTGGGACTCGGGACCTTGCACTACCCCAACCGCCTGCAGTACCCGCACCAACCCTGGTGTTCACACGTCGATGTGCGGGACGCTGGGCCGGTTGGATTCCCTACAACCAAGATCACCGGGCTCTATGACCTCGGGCCGTTGAATCAATTATTGCGGAGCGATGGACAACCCCAGGTGTCGACGTCATGACCGTCGTAGCCGTTTCTGCACCCGCGGTGTCACTGGAGGGTGTGTCGAAACGGCACGGCGTGGGTAACGCGAGTGCTGCGGCGTTACAGGACATTTGCCTCAACAACGCGGCCGGCGAGCTCGGATGCATCGTCGGCGCTTCGGGTTGTGGAAAGACGACGCTTCTCAATTTGCTTGCCGGGCTGGACACGCCTTCGGCGGGGACTTTGCAGGTTTCAACCGGTTCGGCCGAAGACCAGCCAATCTTCGCCGGCTTTGCCCGCAAATTTCCCCATGAACTCTCGAGTGGGATGCGTCAGCGGGTGGCACTGGCTCGGGCACTTGCCCAGAATGCACAACTGCTCTTGATGGACGAACCATTCGACGCGCTGGATGCAATCTCCCGCGACCTCCTCCACGATGACTCGAGCGACTTTGGTTAGAGCGTGGCGTTACCGTGATGTTCGTAACTCACAATGTGCGTGAAGCGGCGCGACTCGGTGACCGGATTGTGTTGCTGACCAGCAGACCAGTCCGAGTGGCGGCCGTCTGCCCCATCGACCTGCCCCGTCCCCGTCGTATCTCCTCTGCCGAAATCACCGATCTGGCCGCCATGGTCACTGACGAACTCCGATCCGAGATGCGCCGCCATGCTCGCCAGCCTCGCCCGTCCGGATCCCGACACACCTCCCGGCACGCTCGATGACGACTGGGCCGGGCTCGACGCGCTCGAGATACCTCTGGCCATCGGAACTGTTAGCCGGCTCTAGCGTGTGTGGGACGCGACGTGGCCCAAGCTGAGCGCCATCGCCATCGCCATTGGCCTTGGCGCGGTGTTGGGCACCGCCGTCTCCCGGGTACCGGTTCTGCGGGCTGCCATCGGATCACTCATCACCGGCATGCAGGCCATGCCATCGGTTCTCTGGTTCCCGTTGGCGGTGATGGTATTCGGCCTCTCGTCGAAGGCGGTAGTTCTCATGATCGTATTGGGATCTGCGCCGGCAATCGTCAACGGATTCATCTCCGGCATCGATCAGGTGCCTCCGCGGCTTACCCGTGCCCGGCGAATTCTCGGAGCCCGGGGGTTCGCCCTGCAATGTCATGTCGTGTTGCCGGCTGCGCTCCCCGTCGTGCTCAGGAGCCTCAAGCAGGGTTGGGCCTTTGCCTGGCATGCGCTGATGGCGGGCGAGTTCTCATTCAGGTGGCAGGTCAGGTCGGGTTGGGTGGACGGACCGAGAACGCCCACACTGAGGGTTACTTTGCGGTGGTCGCGGCGCTGGTGATCGTGATCATCAGCGCCGGCATTGTCGTCAACACCGGTTTCAACAGGATCGACCTGGCGGTGCGACGTCGATACGGACTGATCGACGCCAGCGGCCGCTGAGCTCTACATCATCAGCGCTCACTTGTTGAAGGCTTGGGATCAGCCTGCCTGACGGCAGGGGTGATCTGCTACCACTAGCGTCTGGCGGATGGCACCCTTTCACCGTCTTCCGTTTACCATTGTCGCCATCCTGGCGGTTGGCCTGGCGGCATCAGGGTGTTCTTCCTTTTCGTCGTCACCGACACCGTCATCCAGTACCCCGGCGCCAGGGCGCATTGCCATTGAGGGTCCGATGACCGGACCTCAGTCGGCTACTGGCGCGGACATGTATCGCGGCGCTCAACTTGCGGCAGACCAGATCAACGCAGCCGGCGGGGTCGACGGGGTGAAGTTGCAGCTGGTGCGGGCCGACGATGCGGCGCTTCCGGGTACCGGGGTCACCGTGGCCAAGCACATGGTGCAACAAGGCGTGTTCGGCGTGGTGGGACCGTTCAACTCTGGAGTCGGAGTGGACAATCTCTCCATCTACCGCTCGGCCGGCACGGGGATCGTGCGTCTCACCAGTGCCCACCAGACCCAGGGTTTTGGAGTTACCACCCAGCCGATGGACGTCCAGGTGGCACCGGTGGAAGCAAAAGAGCTCACTGATCAACTCCATGCCACCCGGGTAGCCATCATCTACGACACCTCTGCCTATACGGCCAGCATCGCCACCCAGCTCGAGGGACTGTTGACGGTGGCCGGGCACGCCCCGATCACGGTTGCGCCGGTACATGAGAGCCAGACGAACTTCGACACTGTCCTGGCCACGATCAAGGAGGCACATCCCGACGTGCTGTATATCGCCGCCTACGGCACAGTGGCGGGCCAGATAGCCAAACAGGCAGCCCAACTCGGTGTGGGAGCCAGGTGTTTCGTGGACCTGGCTGCGCAGGGTCCCGACTTTGTCGCCGCCGCCACCGGCCCGGTGGCTCAAACATGCCTGAACAGCGGGGTGCCCTCCGCTCAGCAATTTACGGGGGCGACGGCCTACGTGTCCCAGTACCAGGCCGCTTTCCATGCCGCCCCAGGTACCTGGGGCACCTTTACCTATGACTCGGTGGAGCTGTTGGCGAAAGCGGTGACGGCGGCCGGCGGTTGGAAGCAAACTGCCACTCGCGCCGCGCTCTCCCATACTGTCAATATGACTGGCATCACGGGGGAGATCACCATCGATCCGGGCACCGGGAACCGGGTCGACGCCCCGGTGGTGGTGCTCGGAATCGACCCCGCTGGCAATTACGTCATCGATCCGGCGTGGGCCCAGGCCACTGGCTTCCCACTTCCCGCCAGCTCCGGTCAGTAAACCTGGTTCGATCTCGACCTGCTCCATCACCCATCGACCAACCGACGTACCATCCAGCCACGCCGTTGCCACAATCAGACAGGAGTCCGATGAATATCGAGGAGTTTTACAGTGCCGATGAGCGGCGCCGACAGTCAGCCGAGATCGAGCTGGGGACGAACTGGTATGACGCCACCGGAAACCGGTACGAGCTGAGTTGGGTGGAGGACACCGGCGAGTTGTACGCCATGCTCGAGATGGTTCCCGAGGCCGGTTCCTATACGCCGTTCGGGGATGTCGAAGTGGAGAACCTCTCGGTTGACGAAGTGGTCGTCACCATTGTCGGCTACGTCGCCACTCACGACGAGATGGAGAGGGTCCTTTCCGGGTGGCAGGCCGAAATGGCCAAACCGGCCGGGATCACCTGGGTGGCAGATCGCCTCCGTGAGCACGGCGTGCCCGGAACGGCACCAACCTCGGCGGCCTGACTCGGTTGGTGTACCGCCATACCGCCATACCGCCGTACGTCACCGACCCCCGGGCGGTTCAGCTGCCAGGAGCGGGCAGATCGAGCATGGTGGCCAGTAATTGGGTGGCCAAGTTGTTGGTTTCGAAGTCCGAATCGATCGGCAGGATATCCGAGTCCTTCAACAGGGCACCCAGCCGAGCCAAAATGAGGGCGAACCGGAAGCCGGCGAAGACTTCGTAGTACTCAATGTTCTCCATGTCGCGTCCCAGCAGCTTCGCGTAGCGGGTAATGGTGGCTTCCCGGCTCGGAAACCCCGCGGGTCGATCCAGGTTGATGGTCTCGGTGAACTGGCGGTCGAAGTAGAGCCACCACCCGAGATCCATCTCCGGTTGACCCAAGCAGGTCATCTCCCAATCGAGCACGGCCACACAACTGAAGTTGTCGAAGATCATGTTGCCGATGCGGCTGTCTCCCCACAGCAGCGCCATCGGGGCATCTTCGGTGGGGCGGTTGGCCTCCAACCACTCGAGGGTGGCCGACGCCACTGGGATTGGTCGTCCTTCGGAGGCCCACGCATAGAAGCCCCGGTAGTACGACAGCTGTTGGTCGAGCCCGGTCGAGCCCCGCCGGGGGTTGTCGAGGAATCCGAGCCCGAGGGCCTGCCAATCGGTGGCATGCACCTTGGCCATGGCGTCCAACCCACTCCACCACAGTCGTTCCTGCTCGGCAGGCGTTGCCTCCATTAACCATCCACCCGACGCATAGGGCGGATTGTCCGTCGGCACCTCCCCGTCGATGCACTCCATGACCGCGAATGGTGCTCCGAGGAGTGAGGTGTCCTCTTCGATGCCCAGTACCGATGGCATGGGAACATCGGTCTGCTCAGCCACGGTGCGCATCACCCGGCACTGTCCAACGAAGTCAGGGTCGAGAAAGACCGTATAACCGGTCGGGGCCACCCGGGCCACCAGGCGATGGTCGGTAGCTGCCACTCCCGGTTCATCCCAGGTGGCGTCGAACAGGATGGTCTCGCTCGAGAATCCATTGGTTGGTGGCGACTCGAGATTGCTGACCTGAACATTGGCGATCCCGGCGACATGGGCTTCCACCCATGCCGCCAAGGTGGCACCGGTCTCGGCTGGGTCACGGTGGGTGGTCTCAGGCATGCGGAAAGTATGGCCTGTCCGAAAGGGGAGCGTTCGCTCCAACCCCGGCACCGCCGACGGCGGCACACGCCAACGGTCGTCAGCGGGAACATCGGCCGGATTCAAACTCCAACCACCTCCACCACGTCTTCGAGGCCTTCGAAATCACCGACCCGGCGGGTATAGAGGCGACATCCGTTCGACAGCGCGGTGGCGGCAATGAGGAGACCCATCGCCCGGGTTGGGGACGAACCATCCCGCGACCTCACGAGCATGGCAATCCGTCCGTAGGCGGTAGCCACGCCGGCGTCTACCGGGAGGGGGTCATAGAGAGCCGCCAGTTTGGTCAGTCGACGAAGGCGCGTGGCCCGATCGGCGTCGTTGGACGCCACCAATACAGCGGTGTGCAGTTCGGCGAAGGTAATAGCCGTGACGAAGAGGTCGTCATCGCCAAGGGTGGGCGCTTCTCCCGAAACGATGACCGATGTATCCAGGATGGCGTTCATTGTGGGAGGACCCGGGGATCGACGACCGTCCGGTCGGCGACCTGATCGAGGTCGTCGAAGAAGGTGGGGTCGGCCTCCCCATCCCAGAGGTCGGCAATCTCCTCGATCCGGTGTGACCGGGATCGCAAGGCGGGAACCAGCCGGGCTGCGAGCCGGCCAGAAACAGTGACGTCGAAGGTCTCTCCCGTCTCCACCTCCCTCACAATTTCGCTGGCGTTCTGTCTGAGTTCACGAAGGCCGATTCTTCGGGACATGGACCTACGATTGCACAACTACTACACATGATCAGTCCCAAAGGGAGAGCACTGCGGCGGGCCGGGCGTTGTAGGGTCCCATGGGTTGGACGGCGGATTCGGATCGGGGGGCAGTGATGGAGGTGGTGGTCGACCTGGGTACGGCGGGAGTCGCCCTCCATCAACCCGACGACATGCAGCGGTTCGCGGTGCGGGCGGTATCCCCTCGAACCGATGATGGCGCCGCCGACGGACGGCCGACGACAGCTCTCGCCTCCCTGGCCGCCGTACTGCGAGAGCACGACATCGGCCGGGTGGATCCCGATGGGACAGTCTTCATCCCCCCTGACACGGTGAGGACCTTGGCGGCGCGAGCTGCGTCGAACGCAGGCGGCCAACTCCCGGCCGAGTGGGAGACCAACTTCGCGTCGATGCTCGAGTTCGCCGCCTCCAAGGGCTGGATTGCCAGCGACGGCGCCATGGCTGCGCATATCGAATGGAGTGATGCCTGATGCGGTTCTCTTACGCCGAGTCGATGATCGACCCCACCATGTATCTGCCGCTGGCCCGAGCCGTCGAAGACGCCGGCTACGACGCCATGGTGGTGCCGGACAGCATCTGCTACCCGAAGGTGTCCGATTCGACCTATCCGTTCTCGCCCGATCACACACGCGAGTTCTTGGAGGACAAACCGTTTATCGAACCGTTCTCGCTGATCCCGGCGATGGGGGCGGTGACCGAGCGGATCCGGTTCATCACCTTTGTACTGAAGCTCCCCATGCGCCACCCCTTGCTGGTGGCCAAGCAGGCCACCTCGGTGGCAGTGATGACCCAGAACCGATTGTCGCTGGGGGTGGGCACCAGCCCATGGCCGGAGGACTATCAGTTGTGTGGTGTGCCCTGGGAGGGACGCGGGCGCCGTATGGACGAGGCCGTCGCCATCGTGCGCGGCCTGTCAGCCGGTGGCTACTTCGAGTTCCACGGCGAGGCGTACGACCTGCCATCGGTGAAGATCTCCCCGACTCCGAGCGAGCCCATACCGATACTGGTGGGTGGCCACGCTCCCGCCGCACTGCGACGGGCGGCTCGAGCTGACGGATGGTTACACGGTGGGGGCGACCCGGCCGATCTGCCCGGGCTGCTCGAAAAGCTGGGTCGGATCCGCCAAGAGGAGGGCACCGCCGATCGACCCTTCGAGGTGCACGTGATCTCGATGGACGCCTTCTCTGTCGACGGAGTCCGTCGTCTCGAAGAGCAAGGGGTCACCGATGTGATCGTCGGCTTCCGGTGGCCGTACTCGGTCGGGCCCGACACCGAGACCCTGCAGACAAAGCTGGACAATCTTCGCCGATTTGCCGACCAGATGATCAGAAAGGTGGACCGATGACTACCGCCCGGGATCTGGGAAAAGCATCCATGGCGGCGGTGGAGGTTCACGATCGAGTGGGGTGGCTCGCCCTCTTCGCCGAGGACGCCGTCGTCCAGGATCCCATCGGCCCGTCGGTGTTCGACCCCGAGGGGAAGGGCCACCGTGGCCCCGAGGCCATCGCCGCCTTCTACGACAATGTGATTGCCGCCAATGAATCGATCAAGTTCAGCATTCGCCAGTCGTTTCTCTGTGGCGACGAAGTTGCCAATGTCGGGGTGATCCGGATCACCTTCGCCGGTGGCTCCGCGGTGGAGGNGGATGGGGTCTACACCTACCGCTGCTCGCCCAATGGGAAGATTGCCGCACTGCGGGCCTATTGGGAGGCCGACGCCGTCCGCTCGGTCACCTAGCGCCTCAGTCTCGAAGCCGGTCTCCGGGCTAGCTGGTGAACCCGTACTGCTGGTGGGGTCCCATCACCGCGCATTCGAACATCCCGTAGCCGACCTGCCCCTGGTAGGTGAACTTGGCCGCGTACTCGGTCAGGCCCCAGTCCATGTACGACGCGTCGGTGGCGGGGATCTGTTGTCCCTGGATCACCAGGTCGCCCTGGTACATTCCGTGTTTCCAATCAGGCTCGAGCCCATATCCCGTCCCCAGTAACAGGGGGAACGCCAGCAACGTCTCGACCTCGACTTCTGCCGTCTTCTTCCCTCGGGCGCCGAAGTAGGAAAGGGTGGCGCCGATGACCTTGCGGGTGCCGGGCTCAAAGCGGAGATCGTGCTCGGGGCGCCCCAGCCACTCGGGCTCCCGACCTGAGCCCACCGGGAAGGCTCGATGGGCGTCGCTCATGACGCGTTCTCCGTCCGGTCGTTCCTGGATGATGGTGACCAGCGCGTGATCCTCGAATCGGACCGGGGCATAGATCCAAAAGAACCCACCGGCGGTGTCGGTCACCCGAATTCCGGGGTGCTCCGACTCTCCTACCGGCCGTATTCCCCACGAGCGGTCACGCGATCCCCACCAGCGGTCGGGGGTGAGGGTGATCTCGCGGTCGCCGACCTTCAACACCCCGGTCCACGAGCCGGTTTGCGCGAATCGGGTGGAGTCGAACGTCACCCGGCTGAACTGACGATCGAAGTGGCGTGACTCGAGGAGCGCTTCGGAGAAACCCTCGTAGACAGCATCGAGTTCGATGCCATGCTCATTGGGCTCCACCACCACCCGTACCCGCTTCAGTCCCTCTTGGACCTCCACCCGGATTGGCCCCACCGAGGCGTCCATCCGGTCGCTTCCCAGGGTCCTCGACGAGCGGATCACCCGGTGGTCGTCCCCCCACAGCACCGAAACAAAGGCGTCGGCCACGCTGAGGTTCGGGTAGTGACCGACGCCGATGACCGCAAACAGCTCCTCGTCGGTGCCGTGGACGTCGCCGGTCCCGTGGATATTGAAGTAATAGCGATCGTAGAAGTTCCGGTCCGATGTCTGCACGAAGCGCATCGGCTCGGAAATCTGGTGCACCGGGTAGTCGTCAAGGGGAGAGAGCACAATCGGGAGCGTACTGGCCTCGGCGAAGCCGAGTTGGATCGGCCCGCACTCCCGGTTGTCCCTGCCGGTCCCCTCCTGGCTACGATCGGGACACCGGAGTAGAACCGGTTCCATCGAGGGAGGGTCCATGAAGTCGTACGATCGTCTGTTCATCGGGGGGGAATGGGTCGAACCGTCCTCGTCATCCACGTTCGACGTGGTGTCGCCCTCCAACGAGGAGCTGGTGGGCCGGGTTCCCGAGGCGCAGAACGCCGACATCGACCGGGCCGTGGCCATCGCCCGTGAAGCCTTCGACCATGGCCCCTGGCCCCGCATGACGCCCGCTGAGCGGGCAGTTGTCCTGTCCAAGGCGGCTGAAGCCATTCGCAACGACATGCAAGGCATCTCCGAGCTGATCTCCAACGAGATGGGCTCGCCGGTGGCATGGGGCACCTTGGCCCAGGTGTTTGCCCCGACCATGATCATGGATTACTACGCCGGGCTTGGGTCCACCTTCGCCTTCGACACAGTGAAGGACGGACTTCTCGGTCCGGTGATGGTGGCCAAGGAGCCGGTCGGTGTGGTGGCGGCCATCACCCCGTGGAACGTGCCGCTGTTTCTGGCCGCGGCCAAACTGTCCCCGGCGTTNCTGGCNGGTTGCACGGTGGTATTCAAACCGGCACCCGAGACCCCGCTCGACGCCAANGTGTTGGCCGAGATTCTGGCCGAGGCCGGNCTGCCCAAGGGCGTCCTGAGTGTGGTGCCGGCCGGTCGGGAAGTCGGCGAGTATCTGGTGAATCATCCCGGGGTGGACAAGGTGTCCTTCACCGGCTCCTCGGTTGCCGGACGCAAGATCGGCGCCGCCTGCGGGGCCAACCTCAAGCGGGTCAGCCTCGAACTCGGTGGGAAATCGGCCGCCATCCTGCTGGACGACGTGGACCTCGATGTCACGTTGCCCCTGATGATGCCCAATGCCATCATGAACAACGGCGAAGCCTGCATCTCCCTCACCCGTATCCTCGCACCCCGTGACCGATATGCCGAGGTGAGTGAAGCGCTGGTCGAGCAGGTCCGAGCCATGAAGGTGGGGGACGCTCTCGATCCCACCACCGAGGTCGGTCCGCTGGTGGCCGAACGCCAGCGCGAGCGGGTGGAGAGCTACATCCGCATCGGACAGGAAGAGGGAGCGAAGATCGCCGTCGGCGGCGGTCGTCCCGAGGGATTCGACAAGGGATGGTTCGTTGAGCCAACCGTCTTNGTCGATGTNGACAACTCCATGCGNATCGCCCAGGAGGAGATCTTCGGNCCGGTCCTGTCGGTCATCCCCTATGACGACGAGGCTGACGCCGTGCGGATCGCCAANGACTCCGACTANGGCCTGTGCGGAGCGGTCTATAGCCGCGACAATGACCGTGGTCTCGGTGTGGCCCGACAGGTTCGCACCGGCACCTACATGGTGAACTCCAACGTCCCCATCGACTTCTCGTCCCCCTTCGGTGGTTACAAGGCATCAGGGGTGGGTCGTGAGTTCGGTGAGGACGGCCTCGAGTTGTTCCTCGAGAAGAAGACCATCACCCTTCCGGCGGGCTATCACCCGTCAGTCTGATCGGGACGGAATCGGCGGTGCCGATGGTGGGGGGAACCGAGCCGGGGACGGATGGTGAAGGCGTGCTTGAATGTGGCGCCATGGTGATCCTCACGTGAACGAACCGGCTCGGACCAGGGCCCCGGGCCCCATATCAACATGGCCGATGTGGGTCC
>JGI24130J36418_10000583_pt1 | contig 12230 bp, 10 predicted proteins | sample BarGraNGADG00212_FD_36418 | JGI IMG/M metagenome (IMG submission 36418)
TGCCAGGTGTCCTCGAAGGCGAGCAGCTGGGCGTCGCTCTTGCGCCCCGACTCGTCCTTGAAGATGACGTTGTAGTCGCGGTTCGAGTTGAACGGCGGGTCGAGATACACGAGGTCGACCGACGCGTCCGGGATGTAGCGCCGGAGGATGTCGAGATTGTCGCCGTAGTACAAGACGTTGGTCTGCACGCTCGAAGGGTAGCCTTTCGTGGTCGCCCGTTGCTAGTCCAACGACGCGACGATGACGCGGTGGCCGCTCTCCCTTTTCGGCGAGACTCGGTCATCGAATCTCCAGCCACCTGCCGATTGCTTCCATCTCCCCACGCAGAGTGTCAAGTCATGACCCAGTGGACGAACTGCCACGTGCGCAACGGCTGCTGACCTCGCGTGCGTCGCCGCGCTGTACCGCGCTAATCATCAGTCCAGTCGAAGCGGCCTGGCACGCGTGTAGCCATCTTCCAAGCCGCGGCGTCGCGCAGGAATGCATTGAACGCCGAGATGCGTGCGCGACGCTCCTCATCGCTGTCAGACCTCCACGCAAACGGGTCTAGTCCGAGAGCAGCAATGACGCGAGTCGACAACAGGTGCTCACCGTTCAACGCGAACCTCGGACGGGCGCCGTAGCGCCTCGCTGTCTGCCATATTGGCTGGCAATTAGAAGCCCAGTCAGGGGTCGCAACAAAGCTCCAAGGGCTATCGAGTGCAGTGACGACGGCGTCGAGCTTGTCGAGATCGGTCTGCTTGAGACCCGCTCCTGTCCTTTTGACCTCGCCTGGGACAAGTGCGCCGTCGTCGAAAAGGAGAAGTAGATCAACTTCGGCGATCACCGCACCCTGCTGGTTCAGCAGCTCGACGCCTGGATGCATGCCGTAAAGACGGCTCGACCCCTGCGAAAACGGCCGATACAGGGCCGCAAACCAGCGCATGGCGAGAAGATGCGGAAGTGCATCGAATTCGGCGGCGCGCACAATGGGTTCGCTGACCCGGTAGTGGAATTCAAGGTTCTCGGTCCCGAACGCAGATGCGGCCGTCCGGCCGCATCCACGACAAACGATCGGACTCCCGAACTCGTCGATCGCCCGCCAGGAGGTCAATCCGCAATCGCCGCACAGAAACTCGGTGCCTTTGATGAGGACACCCGCCTTTTCCGCCCAGCGGACCCAAAGATCCGCGGCATTCCGGTCGTCGCCGAGATCACGGCGGAAGTCACGGAAGGCTGCATCGTATTGCTCGTTTTCGAACGGCCTCAGGGGGTGCTCTTCCAACTCCGATTCGATGACCTCGACTGTCGACGCTTCTCGTATTGAGGCCCCGGCTTTGATGTCGCGAAGTCTCTGCCGAAACCAGCTCATCGCCCGCCTTTCGGACAGCCGATTGAGTTCGTCCAGAATCGGTCGAACTGCGAGGTAGTCGACGCAGCTCAGGCCGCCCATACGGCGAATCAACGCCTCGGCGGCCTTGCCAGGAGTGCTCCGCCTGAGGGTGAAGCCACGATCCCGAACGGCCCCCTCCAGAACAAGCCACCCACATGGCCACTCGATCACGTTCGTCTCGTCGGGCCTGCGTAGGTCGAATTCGAAGCCAAATGGCCCGATCCCGTTCGCGCCCATCTGCCTCCGGAGAGATCGAACGTCAGGGAGCGGACGGTCCGCCAAATTGAACGACGCGGTGAGTTGGAACCAACCGAACTGGTTCGGTCTGGCCCCGAGGAGTTGGCGGTCAGCTGAGGACCAAAGCGGGACCGTCGCTCTCCCGTCGCGGAAGACGCCGATCTCACTGCTCGGACTTACGAACGGGGCAGGCACTTGGAGCAAGTTCTCGACCGATTCCACAGACCATGTGCCGCCCGCCAGGTCCCTAAGGACATCGTGTGCGACCGTGGCGCTGGTGAGCACGGGCCTCGCCGTTGCGAACAGAGGGGAGTTGATGGCGCCTTGTGCCAATAGCTCGGCCAGATAGTCGGGCGTACTACTCGTTCGCGGAACCGCGAGCGGTAGGCCGGGCGGCAGACCGTGAGCGGCTCTCAAGTTCCAGAGAAGACAAGCATCGGCGACCGAGCCGGGCTCGTAGACCACAACGATGTTGGGGCCCGTCCGCGCGGCAATTTCTCCGCGGGACGGGGGGCGCCATTCTCCCGATATAGGTGGGAACCATCGTGCTGGCTGCGGTGCCAGCAGCCAGGAAGACGCCCGCACGGGTCGATCACGCTTGGGTTCCTGGTTTCGCCTTAGGAGGTCCGACGCAGACGGCGCGTCGACCGTCTCGAACTCCAGATTGAGCAGGTCTTCGAAGCGAAGGCCTGGTATGAAGTTACCAGCCTCCAACAGCGCAGGCGTCGGCGTTGCCGGCCACGCGCCCAAGGTCGCGAGATAGGCAACGTACCAAGGATCGGTCGAGCCTGGCAACGCGACCACGACATGGGTTCGCTTGTCTTGACTGAGGTCTGACAAAGCGATCGCCAGAAGCGGCTCGACTCGAGGCGGAAGGCCCTTGATGTTGTCCGAGGCGCTCCCAACAACCACGGACAGGCCTCGGCGCGCCACTTCGAGGTCGGACTCGGTAACGGTCCGTAAGTACGCGGAATCGGCAGAGCCATTGCTGGGATCAACCGGGACCAGAAATGTCGCTGCGCCACCCCAAATCTGACAGGCGTATTCAATGGCGGCCCTCGCGTCGCCGATGTCCGTTCGGTCAACGAGCATCGCATATCGACGGGGGCTCACCCGCCGGGTGAGGGTCCGAGTCTCATCAAGCCGGCTGTCATCGAGGAGACAGTCATCCGTCCAAACCAACCGAACGCCTCCTCGGTGGACCGGCCTGGGGCCGGAAGCTAGCTTACAGATATCACGTTACCGCGCTGCCGCAACCTCTGAGGTCAGGCTCTAGACGAGAAGCTCGCCCCTCCACTGGGCCAATTCCTGCACGCCGCGGACGTAATCAGGGAACGTCCTCGCCCAGTCGTCGGCGCCTCGCTGGCCGTAGAACCTGGCCAGATCTCGGACCGCGTCCCTAGCTAGGGCGAGCGCGTCGGACGGCTGGGTGAGAGTGCCGGACCTGAGGGGGCCACCGGCTTGTTTCCGGTCGAAAGGCACTCCAGGCGTGAGTCGAGGCAATCCAGGGAAGAAGAGCGCCTTGTCGCCCCACCCGGTGAACGTAAGAGCAGCGGCCGCAGGCAACAGGTTAGCGTTCGACTCGGCACGGGAGATCGCAAACGGCGCGAGCAAGCACTGGAGTGCATCCGAGGCAAGTAGCGAGGCATTGATGAGCCAGTCCGGCTGACCGGGGCTATTCCACCCAGGAGGCTGTGCGCAGAACCTTACGTCGAGTTGTCCGGTGCGCGTCAAAGACAGCCTGTTCGGGAGGTGGTCCGGGTGGAACAACAGCTCGGCCGCGGATCGATCCGGCTCGGCACATGAACGGAAAGACTGTCTGAACAGACTTGTCGCTGCGCCAGCAAGAACATCGTCGAGATGATCCGAGGGAGGGATGTCGACGGGTCTAAGCGGATCGACCGCTACCACGACGGTTAGCCTCGATTGGCCGTCGCCTGGCCCTGTCCAATGTCCGGCGCGCCCAGCCACCGAGTCACGCCTCTTCGCTGCCTCATCACCCGAAGCGCCTTCCCGAGCCAGTAGGCGCTCAAAAGCGGATCGGTTTGGGGCGACGCATTGATCCCCAACCCGAACGAGCAACCCCTTTTCACGATGCAGTACAGCCCGTGTCGTGGACGGCGCCACGACGACAATCAGAAAGAAGAGATCCGGTCCGGCCGAAATGACGTTCGTTTCGATGGCGGGCGCGGGATCGAGATAGGTAAAGATCTGACTGCTAAGGCTACCCAAGGGTTCTGGCGCCTTGAAGCCGTCCGCACGATGGGGAGACTTGGTTCTCTTGTCCTCATCTACGCCGACGATAATCGTCCCGCCGTCCGTGTTGGCCATGGCGGCCACGGTCTGGCTCACGTCGCCGGTGAGGTCTCGCTTGTAGTCCAGAACCTCTCCCTCATGCAGGCCCAACGCGACGAAATCTCGCAAGTCGTCCGAGGTTCCACCGAGCAGGTCACGGGGGTTCTGGATTGTCATTCTTGCCTCTTACTCGGCTGACTCGCGCCGTTCAACTCATCTCCGCTACCCTTGCCGCCATTTCCCCTTTGACGAGTCGAATTCGTAACGGTTGGCATCGTTAGCGGAGATGTCCTCAAGGGCGTTCAGCGCCAAACCGAGCATCTTCGGGTCGGCCGTGATTACTTGCGCTGAGATCTCGCGGCGCTTCTCGGTCTCGGGGTCGATCTCCCGTAGTTTGAACTTGAACACTGTTGGAGTTCCGCCGCGAGGATGCATGAAGCGGCTTTTGAGAACATCGTAAAGGGCTGCCTTGGCCAGGTCCCACGGAGCCGATGCCACGAACTGCAGACCAATGGCAATGATGACGGCCGGAGGCGGCAGTTCCTGGTATTGGAGCAGCCACCCCGCGCTGACATTGAACTGGACTCGGAGATCCGCAATCGCGCCCTCGAATACGTCGTCAGCGAAGTTCTCGGAATCCACGATGAGCTGAAGCACGGGAAGGTCGCTCGTCGGGTCAGCCCGCACGGCTTGTGTCGCGTACCCGACGGAGTATCCGAATCGATCGCCGAACCGCTCAAGGTCGCTTTCGTCGACCTCGTGCTCCACCCACAGACCCAGCGCGCCCGAATCCGTGCGCCTCAGCTCGGCCTTGGTGCAGAGCGCTCTGATTGTGACCTGCTCGTCGTGGTTGACGTCGAGTTCGACCGGTCCAGCTTCCGCGTGCTCGGCAAGGGACCGGATGTCTTCCTCCGTGAGCTGCCGCCGGCGGCCAGGGATCGTGTCGCTCGTCGCTATGTAAGCGCCAATGGTGCGGATGGCCATCGAATCCACCCTCTAGGTTGTTCGTTCTCTGCTACGGCCACATTGTCGGTGCCGGGCCGCGCATCTTCAAGCTTTGCTCGATGTCCCGTCTGCAAGTCCCTGGCCCTTGACTTCATTCAGGCGGATGGGCCCGGATACATGCTTATGGCAGCCGAGGGATCCGTCTGTCTCCATGCGCCCCACCGAGAGCATCAATGCGCTAGGACTTAGCGCGTCGACGTAGACTTCGAGTGTGCCAGAACCATCTGCCGTCTACTTCCCGCTCCGAGGCAACGCTGGAAGCCTGGTCGCAGGCCAGGGCATCGCCTCGGTCCGGCGTCGAATGATGCTCGCTTGTCTTCTGCACGACCGAGTCATGATTGAGGGAGGAACTTGGCGGGCGTCGACTGGTCCATCGGGCGGTTGGACCTTTTGGGAACCCCCAACCACAGAACGACCGGCTCGTTGGCAATCGCCGCGACGCCGCGGCAGGGCTCAAGGTGGCAACCTCTACTTCCAGGTCCGCGCAAGCGACGCGCTGGCGGACGCCCCCTTCCACCGCATTGTCGAGTCCACTACGACATTGGCGTGGGAGGCGACTTTCGAGCCATTTAAGGACGAGCTGCCCAAGGGAGCATCCAAGTGGCTGTCGTTCGGCCATCTACCCGACCCTCAGGAGGTCAGCGACATTGCCGCCAGCTGGGCAAGGATCGACGACCTAGACCCGCGGCTGCAGCAGCTGTGGCCCAACAGCTTCATCCGAGACCTGTTCGTCAAGACCACTGATCTGGACCTCGCGCTGTCAGCGGGACTCGCGGCCGCGATATCTGTAGATTCCGCCCATGGGCCGGTCGTCGCCGCTCGGATGCGAGCCGGCGAGGCTGAACCTGTGCTCGGACAACGAGCCCTACACCTGTACCTGCCTATGGGCTTCACTTGGGCCGACATCGCGGAACTTCGGCGACACAAAGCCCTGACCGAATACCGCGCAGTCCTCCGCGATGTAGAGACCCTGGCCATGGACAAAGCGGTGCCATTGCATGACTTGGACGGGGCAATTCGCGAGGCCTATGCCGATAGAGTTGCCAAAGCCGAGGCGCGGCGTCCAACCGCCTGGGCGAAAGTGGCGATCGGCGCGATCGGTATGGTCGCAGGTGTTGTCGGCGAGCTAGCAGTCCCCGGCACGCCCGGGGTCGGGGCCGTTGCGGGCGCCGCCGCGCACCTGACAGCGACCGAGGCAGCGGACCGGGCTGCCCGGCCGCGCTGGCTCTCTTTGGACGCCCGGCTGAGACGGCCGCGGCCTTGACAAACGCCTTCTTCGGCCGGTTGGACTGGAATATCGAGTCGACTCAACCTAGCTTGTTATCTCGGCCTCAAGTCCTCTCGACCCGACCAGTCAAACGCGCCCTCAAAGCGGGAGAGCCGATGTCATTGGGGCCTGACATTGCCGCAGGACTTCATCAACCCACGTCTGGTACCAGAACCATTCGTTGTCCACCCAGACACCAAACCCACATGCTGGGTTCTTTCCGTCGAGACGCCTCCACAACTGCGTGTGCTGGTACGGCCCGAAGAACGGGAACCCGGCAGCGTGCGCTGCCGCGATCACGGCCTTAACCCGAAACTTCGGTTTCTCCGTGTCCTTTATTAGCCACCTCTCTGGCTCGACGCCCTCGGACCCAGGGTCGCCTGGCTTGATGAATTCCACAGCGCGGTCGGCTTGGCCTTTGTGATTAGCAGTCCGTCGAATGAAAAGAAGGCGGTAGGCAAAGCGAGGGTCGTCATACTCCGCCTGGGTCATCGAGCCCTCGAACTTCTCGATGTAACGGGCTATCCCGGCGGGGAGTCTGGCAGTCACCGGTGTGTCTATCGGCTTGATGTCCCGGAAGTGAAGCGCCATGGCGACCGTGTCGTCTAGGCCGTACTTGCTCCCGAAGAGCGTAGTAAGCCAGTACTCGAAGTTGAGCGCGCATGCGAGGTAGCGGCCACTCATGTGGTCGTCTAGATGTGGCGGTCGGTGGTGCTCGATTTCATTCCGCAGACCGATGAGGAAGCCCAAGTTGAGGGCAGTCCCCCGGTCGAGAGGGCATTCGGGCGCCTTAATGCAGTCGGCTAGGCTCCACCACTTGTATCCCCCTTGTGGCATCCGCACATACGTACGCTGCGACCGCAGATCGTGGTCGAGATAGCGCACATCGACTCCCTCGCGCGAGTAGTACGAGTGGAGCAGGTAGGCCCACGCAATCATCATCAAAACGATGAACGACTCGGACTTGAACTTGACGAGAGGGTTGTTGTAGGTCTGAACCGCGGTGAGCGCGGCCTCCCTAGACTTGGCCAAGAGCGCGTGACGGACTGGACCCATACCAAATTCCCCCGAAGCCAGTGTCGCCGACATGGGCGCCACCCAAGCCTACGACTCCCACGTGCTCCAGCACTGATCTCATTCGAGGAGCCGAGGTCGCGAAGCCCGGGTGCCTCTGCCGCACTCCCGATCACAGGCCAATCGGCCCGACCAGATCAGCTGCGCCGAAGTGGGCGAGCCAGCGCCAGCGATCGCCGGATCGATCCGGCCGTGCGGTTCGCATACTGACCCGTTTCCTCCACCAATTCCTCCGGTATGCGGACCTCGGATGCCGGCACCCTGTAGGTGGGCCGGATACCCAGAGGGTTGCTCGGGCCACTGGCGAGTGGACGCTTCCTGCTGGCCGTGGGCTGGATCATCACGATCGCCCTGACGTTGATGTCCTTGACGCTCGTCTGGACGACGATCTTCCCGATTGGATAGCCGACGGGTCCGGGGAGGCGACCTCTGGCGAGGACACCTGGCGATCTGCGCGACTCAGGCTAAGTTGTGACGCGGCGACACTCGACGCCAGTCCGGCGGCTAGAGCGGGCGGCGATATCGCCGCCGCCGTCTGGTAGCTTGGATCGCGCCGCTGACGGAATCCGTTGCGACGATGCTGATCGACCCGTCGGCCTCCAGTGTCGCGAGCCTCATTTCGTCGACTGAGTCGAGCCCGTGCTCGCGGAGAGCCGCTTCGACGTCGATGAGATCCAGGCCCTGCCGGACCAGCTCGGGCAACAGCCACGCTCCATCGCGCCCCACAACCGAAGGACCGTATTCCAGAAGCCGACGGACGAACGGACTGCGCACGCGCAAGATGGCGACGCCTCGATTGAGCACGAACAGCGTGGCGACGACGATGAGGCCACCGGTGAGCGAGTTGTCCGGCCCAGTGATCGCTGGCTGAAGCGCATTTGCCGCGAGCAATACAAGCGCGAGATCGAAGAGCGTGAACTGGCCGATCTCGCGCTTGCCGAACAGGCGCAGGGCGCCGAAGAAGACGACATAGATGAGAGTCGACCGGATGACGAGGTCGATTGCCGGCGTTCCGAGCATCCACATTTGGCGAATCCCCTGATGTCAGCGGCTGGGAAGGCGAGGATTAGGCTTAATGAACCCACGATGCATAGCCACCCCACGATCGTCAAGCCGGAGGCGGGCTGCCGCTCATCCTGATCTCCTGTCGATCCCCCACCAAATCCCCCACCCAAGCAATCCGCGGTTGCGAGTGCCTCTCCAAATTGGTCTTGGGTTCTTAGCGCGCGTTTAGGCCGCGGCGTCGCCCGAGTTCGACATTCCTCTTGGTGACGGTGCCATGCTGGTCGCGGTCGTCGGGCGGTCGCCACTCCAGGCGGTGGCCCAGAGGGCCGGAGTGGACCGCATGCATGTGCCGCGCTCACGATCGATTCGGACCGACCTCGTGATCGCGCGCCCGTCGTGAGCTCCGACCTCAAGCCGGGCGACCGGCTCGACGGTTTCCGCATCGTCGAGGTTCTCGGGCACGGCGCATCGAGTGAGGTGGCTCTGGCGCTGGATCCGGACGATCGGCGAGTGGTCCTGAAGCTGCCGCGCGATGCCGTCATGGCGTCGCCTTCGACGTTCGACCGGTTCCGCCGCGAGCTGGAGATAGCCCGCCGGCTCGACCACCCGGGCATCCAGCGATCGATCGACTACAAGCTCGGCCGAACCCGACCTTACCTCGTCATGGAATACGTCGAGGGTGAAACGCTGGGTGAGATGCTCTACCGCGAAACGCGTCTGCCGGTCGATCGGGCGATCGACTTCGCCAGCCAGCTGACGGAAGCGATGGCGCATGCCCACGAACGCGGCGTGGTCCATCGCGACCTCAAGCCGCAGAACATCCTGGTTACCGCGGGCGATCGGCTGGTGGTGACGGATTTCGGCGTCTCGCTGCTCGCGGGAGCCAAGCGGCTGACCTGGCAGTGGGCGGGCGACAGGCTCGGCACTCCCGACTACATGGCGCCGGAGCAGGTCCAGGGCAAGCGCGGCGACGCCCGGTCGGACATCTACGCGCTGGGAGTGCTGCTGTTCGAGATGCTGACGGGCAGCGTGCCGTGGCGCGGCGAGACCACGTTCGAGGTCATGAACCTCCACCTGACGGCGGCGGTTCCGGCCATGCGAGATCGCGGGGTAGATGTGCCGCCGGCGATCGAGGGCATCGTGCGCCGCTGCCTGCGCAAGCGAGCCGACGAGCGGTACCAGGACGCGACGGCTCTTCTGCACGACCTCCAGAGCTGGCGGGACCTGGACCCGTCGCAGTTCACATTCCCCGAGGAAGACCCGCTGCCGTCGACGGAATCGCACCTCTTGCTTCTCGTCGTGGGGCTGAGTCTGGGCTTTCTCGCGTTCAGCGTCCTGTTCATCGCCGTGGCGTATCTGCTGACGCATCACTAGCGACCCGGATTCGTTCGAGCGTCGATGATCCGCCGATAAGCCCGCGCCAAGCCCACGCGCCGACACTGGGGCGATGGATGACGTTGCTCTTGAAGCGATCGTTCGGGCGGTCAGGACCCGGCGGAAGCTCAGTCAGCGGCAGTTGGCCGGCATGGCCGGAATAGCTCACGCCACGATCTCTTTGGTCGAACGCGGTCACGGCAGCCGGCTGTCGTTGGAGACGATCAAGCGGATCGCGGCCGCGCTCGAGATTCGCGTGGAGTTGACAGCCCGCTGGCGAGGCGGCAACCTCGACCGACTGCTGAGCCGGCGCCACTCGATGCTCGCCGAGAGCTTCGCCCGATTCCTGGGGTCGAGACCGGGATGGGTGGTCGAGCCCGAGGTTTCATTTGCGATCTATGGGGAACGTGGCGTTGTCGACCAGCTGGCGTGGCACGCAGGCGAGGCGCACGTGCTGATCGTCGAACTGAAGACGGCGTTCGTGGACGTCAACGAGATGCTCGGGACGCTCGATCGCAAGCGTCGATTGGCGGCAACGATAGCCGGGACACGCGGCTGGAAGCCGAAGCTCGTGAGCGTCTGGCTCATCGTGTCCGACACCCATACGAACCGGCGCCACGCTCGAGACCATGGCGTGCTGCTGAGCGCGCGGTTTCCATTCAACGGCAGGCAACTCCGGTCGTTCTTGTCGAAGCCCGAGACGCCGACGTCCGGCCTGGCATTTTGGCCAAGTGCTAATCCCCGTAGCACTGGGCCGAATAGAAGCCGGGATGATATGCCGTCTTCCGCTCGACGGATGCCATCGAGGGCGAGGTCGAGCGTGGTTCCGCTCCCGCTGCGAGGCGAAACCCGAACTTGAACCGTGAACCCAGGTGCTGATCTGTCCTGCTGCTACCCGGGTTAGCGGATGGCGAGATTGGGGGCGACGCGACGGAGCGGGGCGAGTGCCCGCGGGCGTGGGATAGCGACAACCACCTCCGGCGCTCCCTCGGGGCGCTCCGCTACACTGGATCTCGTGCGGGCGTGGCGCCGCGGGAGGATCGCCGCGGCCCAAATCCGCGAGTGAGAGGTCCGTCGTGTCGGCAACAGAACCAACCGAGCGAACACAGCGCAACCGCATCGAGCGCTTCGATCCCACGGCCATCGAGCCGCGCTGGCAGCGGCGCTGGGCCGAGCTCGGGCTCTACGACACGGACCTCGCCGACGACTCGCGGCCCAAGTTCTACCTGCTGACCATGTACCCGTACCCATCGGGCGACATCCACATCGGCCACTGGTACGTGGCGGCGCCGACGGACGCGATGGCGCGCTTCCACCGGATGCACGGCGAGAACGTCTTCCTGCCGATCGGCTTCGACGCGTTCGGGTTGCCCGCCGAGAATGCCGCGATCAAGAACAAGATCCACCCCCGCACCTGGACGATGTCGAATATCGACAACATGCGGCGCCAGCTGCGATTGATGGGCGCGACCTTCGCCTGGAAGAGCGAGGTCGTGACCTGCGAGCCCGACTACTACCGCTGGAACCAGTGGATGTTCCTGCGCTTCCTCGAGGCGGGCCTGGCCTACCGCGCCAGCTCCCCGGTCGACTGGTGCCCGAACGACGGCACGCTGGCGCGCGAGCAGGTCGAAGGCACGGACCGCCACTGCTGGCGCTGCGGGGCGCGCGTCGAGAAGCGCCTGCTCGACCAGTGGTACCTGCGGACGACCAAGTACGCCGACGAACTACTCGACTTCACCGGCATCGACTGGCCGGAGCCGATCAAGATCATGCAGACCAACTGGATCGGCCGGTCCGAGGGCGCCGAAGTCGTCTTCACGACCGCAGCCGATGAGCACCAATCGGGCTGCGACGAGCTGCGCGTCTTCACCACGCGTCCCGACACGCTCTACGGCGCAACGTTCATGGTCCTGGCGCCCGAGCACGCTCTCGTGCCGAAGCTGACGCACCCGGATCGAAAAGCCGAAGTCGAGGCCTACATCACGGCAGCCGGTCGGGAGACCGAGATCGAACGGATGTCGACCGAGCGCGAGAAGACGGGCGTATTCACCGGCTCGTACGCCGCGAACCCGGTCAACGGTGAGAACATCCCGATCTGGATCGCCGACTACGTCCTGGCCGGCTACGGCACGGGCGCGATCATGGCCGTGCCCGCCCACGACGAACGCGACTTTGCCTTCGCCCGCAAGTTCGGCCTGCCGATCCGACGGGTCGTCGCCGCCCCGGACGTTTCGGACGCGGAGGTCGCCGCCGAGATGGAGGTCGCCTTCGCCTCCCACGGCGAGGACGAGCGGCTCGTCAACTCGGGGCCGCATTCCGGCAAGCCCGCGCGGGACGGTTTCCGCGACATCGTGGCCATGCTCGAATCCCAGGGCAAGGGCAACGCCACGATCAACTACCGCCTCCGCGACTGGCTGATCAGCCGCCAGCGCTATTGGGGCACGCCGATCCCCGTGGTCTATTGCGACACCGACGGCATCGTGCCGGTCCCCGACGACCAGCTGCCGGTTCGGCTGCCGGACACGGTCGACTACGCCGGGAGCGGCAACAACCCGCTGAAGTCGGACGCATCGTTCGTGAACACGACCTGCCCGAAGTGCG
>JGI24130J36418_10000585_pt1 | contig 12221 bp, 11 predicted proteins | sample BarGraNGADG00212_FD_36418 | JGI IMG/M metagenome (IMG submission 36418)
GGGCAAGGGTCAAAGCGACATAGTGCCATTGCGCCATACCTCCATAATGCCATAGCGACATATCGCTATCGGTTGCGCCCGCTGCGGGGTCCGTTGTCTGTACGCAGAAAGTCTCCCTTGTCTTCCTGGTCCTCGTCGAAGTATGAGAGCGGGCAGGAAGGGAATCGACGAGGGTCGAGTTTCTGGCTGCTCGTCGAGGGGTCTCGACAGCGGGCGCAACCTCTGAAAGCAGGGGTACTAGCACAAGGCAAGCCGTCTGAGATCTCTTCCCAGGGCCTCTTTTGCGCCTTGTCCCTTCTCCTCGAGGTCTCTTTTGTCGTCCTTATGCACGTTTATGGGGGTAAACATGACAAGCGGACCAGGGAGATCGCACTCCTCCGGGGTCTTCCTGGAAGATACCATATTCGCACATGAACGCATTGACAAATTGCAGAAGGGCGCAAAAAGTGGGGTAACTTTTCCGAGCAAGCGTAAATAATCAGTAGAGACTCTAAGTGAGAAAACCTGCACAAGTCTATATACACTATCGGTATGCCCCTTGTGCGTTTGTGTTTCCACTAGCATAAATGTTATTTTGTGCTAGTCGGATTTATTCGTGCCTGGAAACGCAGTCTAGAAGCGGCGTCCAGAAGGGGCTGTGGATAACTCGTTTTTGGTTATACATCTCCTCGAACGTCGACCCTGGAGGAAGTCGAAGCTCCTCGACGATCCGCGAGCGATCTCTCTCGAATGTGGCTCTATTTGGAAGTCTGACCTATGGAACTATGTCCTCCGCGTCGAGATTGCTGCTATGAGGCTGGAATCGCGTCAGATTGGCAAGGGGAAGAGACAGATCAGGGAATCCTCTCTCCTGTCTCAGACTTCTCGACCTTATACGTCGAGGACACCTGGGAGGAGACAGGGGTCTTCTCCTGGTCCGCTCTGTCCAGGAAGGTCTCGAGTGCTGTCAGCAGTAGCTTGTTGAAGCTGATCTTGTGGTCGAAGGCATATCTCCGCGCCCGCTCCCATAGAATCGTCGGCATTCGAGATCCATAATGCTTCCCCTCGTCGTCTGCTCTCACAAAGTCCAGCATCTTCTTCATGCAAACCTCCCTTGCAGTTCCTTATACAGCAACTCGAAGGCGGGCGCAGCAGGGCCTTCTGAGACGAGCTTTCCCTCTGCTGTCGCTTCCCGGACCCTGGTCGACGCGGGAATGACGGTCTCCATAACCCAGGAGCCATAGGCAAGGCGCACGTCTGCCATGACTTTCTGTGCATAGGCAAAGCGCGTCGAGACATTCGAGAAGACGATCCCCGCGACCTTCAGCTTCTGATCTGCCCGGAGATCCGTATTCAGTTCGTGCATGGTCGAGAAGAGATCCGACAAGCCCCGGACGCTAAACTTGGAAGCGTCGACCGGGACCAGGACATACTCACAACCGAGGAGAGCATTTAGCGTCAGGACTGCCAGGTTGGGAGGACAGTCGATGATCGTCCAGCCGTCAGTATGTGTGCTGAGATACGTCCTGAGCTTGTAGAATCTCCCTGGTCCTCCAGCTTCGACCTCGTAAACTGCAAGAGACACGTCGGCCCCGAGGAGGGAGATATTTGGTTCGACCTGGAGAGGTGTCAGTTCAGGAAGTCGAGACTCTCCCTTCTCCGTCTTCTCGAAGAGCAGCCGGACGTTGGCAGTCTCCGGGAGGTTGTCGGTGAAGCAGCTCGTCAGAGATCCTTGCGGGTCGAGGTCGATCACCGTCGTCGGTCTGTCCCTGGAGCTGAGACGAGCCAGGGCATGAGCGATCGTTGTCTTCCCGACTCCTCCCTTCTGATTGGCAATACAAACGCTTGGCATGAGAGCCTCCCTTGTCTCCTCGACCATAGTCTAATCAGTTCACTCCGTCAAGAGCTAATGGACTATGAACTAATGGACTAATAGACTGTGAGCTAATGGACTAAGGACTAAGGACTAATGGACTAGGGAGAGTGAGTCCAGGGAGGGAGTCGAAGTCGGGAAAAGAAGAAGCCCCCGCCTTGCCGAGCAGGGGCCGTATCTGAAACCTCCACACTCACACTTTCGTACGCTGGTATTATAGCACAAATGAGAGAGACTAGCAAGCAGGAGTCCAGGGGTCCGTGTTATCCACAGAAAGGGAACCCTTTTCCTGCCTTGCAAAGCTAAAGAAACAGACTATACTATAACCGCTGGAATTGGAGGTCGACGTGAACCTGGAAGAACACAAATTTTTTACTGTGGACGAGATCGCAGCAATCCTGAGATGCGACTCCCTCATGCTTTATAATGAGATCCACAGAGGAAAACTCAAGGCATACCGCGTCGGTCGTCTCTTCCGCGTCCTGGACTCAGACTTTCACGAATACTTGGACGAGCGAATATTACAGGTCTCCGTCGACATCACAGCGGAGAAGAAGAAGCGCAGAGCGAAGAAGTAGAAGCAAGCACAAAGCCCCCTACCCAGGAGCCGCAACAGTCGGAGGTATGATGAGTAAAGAGTATACTGGCAATCCTGTTTTCGAGTTTCTTCAGTCACGCGGACTGAGTGTCATGCAGGTCCTCAAAGTTACGGATCTCGACACGTCCGCTATCTATCAAAGTCTCGAGGGAGTCTATCCCTCCATTCCTCCTCGCGTCATGCAGGAGCTGGTCTCCCTGGGCGCAAACGAGGACAAGTTACAGACAGCCTACAGGAAATATCGCGAGAATCAGCGTCGACAGATCATGAGGAATCTCGAGCCACTAGCTGAAGGCATAAAATGAAGAAGCCCGCCTTGCCGTCGCGCCCCCTACCCAGGAGTCACAGTCGAAGTCGGGCTGTTCTGTTGCTGTTTCAGTATAGCAGCATGGGACAAAATTGTCAATTCATAGTCCCGGAGCGGGCGACATGAAGCTCGAGGGGAAGTTCGTCCAGGTCCCTCATTCCCTCTACAAAGATCCGAGACTGTCCTCCGATGAGAAGCTCGTCTGGTCCGCGTTGATGATCTATGCCGACGACGAAGGGCTGTGCTGGCCGAAGATAACGACGCTGGCAGAAGACACAGGTCTTTGCGAGCGGACCGTCCGCATAGCAATCAAGGGCCTCAAGATCAAGGGACGCAAAGCAATCAAGGGCCTCGAAGAACACGGCTGGCTCAAGGTGAGGGTCCGCAAGGGAGTCTCTTCCCTCTATCGCCTGGTCGTCCCGGAGGCCTCTCCTCGAAACAAGAGCGGAGACATTTCTGTCGCTCTTCCGAATGAAGTCTCCATGCTCTCTTCAGGTACTAGTGCGGTGTCACACACCGGACTACAAGAGAAGAAAGGTAGTGTTTATGCTGCCTCAGGTGATGAGTGCGGTGTCACACACCTAACTAGTGCGGTGTCACACACCGACGAACTATACTCATTGAACTATACCCAAAAGATCAATCGAGAGACTTCCTCGAAAATGACCAGGACAAAGCAAAGCCAAAGCCCGGACTTTTCCGGTTCGTTCAATGAAGAGTCTGGTCGTTTCGTCCTGGGCGCAGCCCTCCGGCAGAAATTCGAGGAAGACTATCCGGACGCGGACTTCGACAAGAGCTTGCGGTTGTACGAATCCAACTACCTCTCTCAAAAGGACCGCAAGCCGATCGTCAATATCCCGTCCTATCTGCGAAGCTGTTTCGAGAAGCACGCTGTCAGGAAGGCGGGCGCACTCATACACTTCGACGACGGCTCGACCGGGCGCGTCAAAGTCTATACCGACGAGGAGCTGGACCAGCGCGAGCAGAGAGAAAAGGCTCGACTGTCGAGTCCTGTCAGCAAGGCCATTGAAGACCTGGCTGCGAAATGGAGGTCCTCATGAGCGACGAAGAACAGGTCGAAGTCAAACCTTCCTATGATGATAACGCGGAACGGTCCCTCCTGGGCTGTTGGCTCGACGATGATCCGAAAAGCTCCAGTTTCCTCCAGACGAAGACAAAGCCGGAGGACTTCTATCGGACTGAACACGTCGATATTGCAAACGCTGTCGAGGCTGTTGTCTCCTCCGGCAAGCGAGCGGATCCTGTCACGGTTGGAGCGGAACTGACAAAGCAGCACAAGCTCGACTCTTCCGGAGGTATTGCCTATCTTCAGAAGCTCGTCGAGCTTCACTTCACAAGCGGGAACGCTCCCTACTATGCGGACATTATCAAGGGAATGGCGCAGAGACGCGCTATCTCTCGCGTTACGAGGGACGTATACGAGCAGAGCTTCGACCCGGCAATTCCTCTCTCTTCCCTGCGAGATCTCCTTTCTCAGTCACTCGTCGACGGAGGAGAGACAAGAAGCCGGACTATGTTCGACCTCTGCCAGGAGGAGGTGTCCAGAGTATCGGACAGAGACAAGTTGAAGAGGGAGCGGGAATCCTGGCCCCGGTCCACAGTCAAGGTCCTCGACGAGATTATCGACGGATTCCGTCCTGGGAGGTTGGGGATCCTGGCAGCCGCGCCCGCTATCGGAAAGTCCTCGCTTGCTGCATGGATCGTCCTCAAGAACGCAGCCCGCAGCCGACACATTCCCTGCGCGTTTATCTCGCTCGAGATGCCGGAGGGAGAGGTTGTGCAAAGGCTGGTCTGCGGAGAGTCCGGGGTCGAGAATGGGGAGATCGACCGCTCGAACGTGAGCGAGGAGACGTTGAAAGCATATCTGGAAGCCGCGAATACGCTCTCGACTCTCCCTGTCCATGTCTTCGACTCGACCAGGTGTCGCGCTGTCGAGGACGACGTTCTGAACGCTGTCCAGCAAGCAGCGGTCGTCGACGGTTGCAAGCTGATTGTCGTCGATTATCTTCAGCTGATCCAGTCCAACAAAGGGAATCTGACCAGAGCGGAGGAGCTGTCGCGCCTTGCAGCTCGTCTCAAGGTGACGGCTGTCCGCTTGAACGTCTATATTCTCGCGCTGTCTCAGGTCTCCAGGGAGGCAGTCAAGCAGGGGTCTGTGCTGAAGATGCAGGACCTCAAAGATTCCTCAGGACTCGAGCAAGCAGCCGACGACGTGCTTCTCTTGTCTGAATTGGAAGGCTCGACAGACGAGCGCGGAGTCCTGGGCTGCGTCGTCGACAAGCACAGGTCCGGCAAGAAAGGGAGTTGTCGGCTCGACTTCGACAAGAAGCGTCAGAGATGGGCTTCCCTGGGCGGTGCGCCTGCTGTCGAAGGTGGCGCATGAGTAGACGCATTGATTGGGAAGGGATCAAAGGGGACTACATGAGAGCGGGAAACGAGGAGACGCTCAAGTCCCTGTCCTCAAAGCATGGAGTCTTTCTTGTCGCTTTGTCTCGTCATGCGGAGAACGAACACTGGGAGGAACTTCAGGCTCGCTGGAGAGCCTACATGGGAAGGCCTCAGAAGACGGACATTCTGAAGCGAATGCGGGAGGATTGGGACAGGACGTGCGCGGAGGCAGATGCGAAATTGGAAGCACTCCGCAAGCGGGAGCGGGAGGCAGAGCATGAAGACAGCAAGTGAGGACGTGCAAATGAGGGTCGAGAAGCCGTCGAGGTCTGCCTATCGTCCAGACATACACCCGGTCCTCGCTTCATACTTCGCAGAGCAGGGTCTCACAGACGCAGAGATCTCGTCGAGGTTACACATCAGCAGGAAGACCCTCTACTCCTGGAGGAAGGGACACCCGGAGCTGGAGGAGGCATTGCGGGCCTCAAAGGAGCGAGCCGACGCGCTTGTCGAGAGAGCATTGTTTCTGAAGGCCCTCCAGGGAGACGTGTCCGCTTGCATCTTCTACCTCTCGAATCGATCTCCCTCTCGCTGGAAGAGAAACGGACAGCTCGACGTGCAGATCACCGGGTCTGTGGAAAAGAGAGCAATGACGCTCGAAGAGGTTGTCAAGACCTATTCCGACGCATATGAGGCGACAAGCCACAGAATCGAAGAGCAGATCTCCGCGCACGTTGGAGAGGAAAGGACAGACTCGAACGTCGCCGGGGTATTTTCTGAAGCGATCCGCACTACTCTCGAGGAATGAATGCAGACTACACACCATAAAAGGGAGGAGGACATGAAGCAGCCGAACAAGCAGCAGATCCCAGGAGGGGAACGGTGCTATTGGGTCGACGAGTCTGAGGGGATCCCCGGCTGGCCTACGGACTGTCCCTTCTGGAAGACGCGAGAGAGTAGCGACGTGACAAAGGAAGACACAGAGTCCTGCGTCTATTTTGGCTTTACATGGTCCTCGACGATCAAGTTCCCTCCTCCCAGGTGTCCAGCCTGTCGAGCTGCGTTTCCTCAGGGAGCGTCCATAGAGGTTAGAGCAAAGGGAGGCAAGCAATGAAGCGAGCTATTAGACAGATGACGTGCGCCGGGTGTCGACTGAACAGGAACGGACGCTGCCAGGACCGGGCAGTCTATGGTCCAGAGGGAGGAGATCTCCTCGTCGGGCCTGGTCCTCGTCGCTGTTATGAGCAGATAGGGACCCTGGCAGAAGGTCTGAGCCTGTATTTGCTGGACCATGAGGGACAAGGGGTCAAAGCCTAAAGCCTGAAGCCTGAAGCGACATAGCGACAAGGCAAGCTGTCTGAGATCTCTTCCTAGAGCATCTATTCGCATGGTCTTTTCTCTCAGAGGTCTCTTTTGTCGCTTCTACACCCGGAAGGTCGACGAAGTGGATCCGGGAGATCGCACTCCTCCGGGGTCTTCCTGGAAGATACCATATTCGCACATGAACGCATTGACAAATTGCAGAAGGGCGCAAAAAGTGGGGTAACTTTTCCGAGCAAGCGTAAATAATCAGTAGAGACTCTAAGTGAGAAAACCTGCACAAGTCTATATACACTATCGGTATGCCCCTTGTGCGTTTGTGTTTCCACTAGCATAAATGTTATTTTGTGCTAGTCGGATTTATTCGTGCCTGGAAACGCAGTCTAGAAGCGGCGTCCAGAAGGGGCTGTGGATAACTCGTTTTTGGTTATACATCTCCTCGAACGTCGACCCTGGAGGAAGTCGAAGCTCCTCGACGATCCGCGAGCGATCTCTCTCGAATGTGGCTCTATTTGGAAGTCTGACCTATGGAACTATGTCCTCCGCGTCGAGATTGCTGCTATGAGGCTGGAATCGCGTCAGATTGGCAAGGGGAAGAGACAGATCAGGGAATCCTCTCTCCTGTCTCAGACTTCTCGACCTTATACGTCGAGGACACCTGGGAGGAGACAGGGGTCTTCTCCTGGTCCGCTCTGTCCAGGAAGGTCTCGAGTGCTGTCAGCAGTAGCTTGTTGAAGCTGATCTTGTGGTCGAAGGCATATCTCCGCGCCCGCTCCCATAGAATCGTCGGCATTCGAGATCCATAATGCTTCCCCTCGTCGTCTGCTCTCACAAAGTCCAGCATCTTCTTCATGCAAACCTCCCTTGCAGTTCCTTATACAGCAACTCGAAGGCGGGCGCAGCAGGGCCTTCTGAGACGAGCTTTCCCTCTGCTGTCGCTTCCCGGACCCTGGTCGACGCGGGAATGACGGTCTCCATAACCCAGGAGCCATAGGCAAGGCGCACGTCTGCCATGACTTTCTGTGCATAGGCAAAGCGCGTCGAGACATTCGAGAAGACGATCCCCGCGACCTTCAGCTTCTGATCTGCCCGGAGATCCGTATTCAGTTCGTGCATGGTCGAGAAGAGATCCGACAAGCCCCGGACGCTAAACTTGGAAGCGTCGACCGGGACCAGGACATACTCACAACCGAGGAGAGCATTTAGCGTCAGGACTGCCAGGTTGGGAGGACAGTCGATGATCGTCCAGCCGTCAGTATGTGTGCTGAGATACGTCCTGAGCTTGTAGAATCTCCCTGGTCCTCCAGCTTCGACCTCGTAAACTGCAAGAGACACGTCGGCCCCGAGGAGGGAGATATTTGGTTCGACCTGGAGAGGTGTCAGTTCAGGAAGTCGAGACTCTCCCTTCTCCGTCTTCTCGAAGAGCAGCCGGACGTTGGCAGTCTCCGGGAGGTTGTCGGTGAAGCAGCTCGTCAGAGATCCTTGCGGGTCGAGGTCGATCACCGTCGTCGGTCTGTCCCTGGAGCTGAGACGAGCCAGGGCATGAGCGATCGTTGTCTTCCCGACTCCTCCCTTCTGATTGGCAATACAAACGCTTGGCATGAGAGCCTCCCTTGTCTCCTCGACCATAGTCTAATCAGTTCACTCCGTCAAGAGCTAATGGACTATGAACTAATGGACTAATAGACTGTGAGCTAATGGACTAAGGACTAAGGACTAATGGACTAGGGAGAGTGAGTCCAGGGAGGGAGTCGAAGTCGGGAAAAGAAGAAGCCCCCGCCTTGCCGAGCAGGGGCCGTATCTGAAACCTCCACACTCACACTTTCGTACGCTGGTATTATAGCACAAATGAGAGAGACTAGCAAGCAGGAGTCCAGGGGTCCGTGTTATCCACAGAAAGGGAACCCTTTTCCTGCCTTGCAAAGCTAAAGAAACAGACTATACTATAACCGCTGGAATTGGAGGTCGACGTGAACCTGGAAGAACACAAATTTTTTACTGTGGACGAGATCGCAGCAATCCTGAGATGCGACTCCCTCATGCTTTATAATGAGATCCACAGAGGAAAACTCAAGGCATACCGCGTCGGTCGTCTCTTCCGCGTCCTGGACTCAGACTTTCACGAATACTTGGACGAGCGAATATTACAGGTCTCCGTCGACATCACAGCGGAGAAGAAGAAGCGCAGAGCGAAGAAGTAGAAGCAAGCACAAAGCCCCCTACCCAGGAGCCGCAACAGTCGGAGGTATGATGAGTAAAGAGTATACTGGCAATCCTGTTTTCGAGTTTCTTCAGTCACGCGGACTGAGTGTCATGCAGGTCCTCAAAGTTACGGATCTCGACACGTCCGCTATCTATCAAAGTCTCGAGGGAGTCTATCCCTCCATTCCTCCTCGCGTCATGCAGGAGCTGGTCTCCCTGGGCGCAAACGAGGACAAGTTACAGACAGCCTACAGGAAATATCGCGAGAATCAGCGTCGACAGATCATGAGGAATCTCGAGCCACTAGCTGAAGGCATAAAATGAAGAAGCCCGCCTTGCCGTCGCGCCCCCTACCCAGGAGTCACAGTCGAAGTCGGGCTGTTCTGTTGCTGTTTCAGTATAGCAGCATGGGACAAAATTGTCAATTCATAGTCCCGGAGCGGGCGACATGAAGCTCGAGGGGAAGTTCGTCCAGGTCCCTCATTCCCTCTACAAAGATCCGAGACTGTCCTCCGATGAGAAGCTCGTCTGGTCCGCGTTGATGATCTATGCCGACGACGAAGGGCTGTGCTGGCCGAAGATAACGACGCTGGCAGAAGACACAGGTCTTTGCGAGCGGACCGTCCGCATAGCAATCAAGGGCCTCAAGATCAAGGGACGCAAAGCAATCAAGGGCCTCGAAGAACACGGCTGGCTCAAGGTGAGGGTCCGCAAGGGAGTCTCTTCCCTCTATCGCCTGGTCGTCCCGGAGGCCTCTCCTCGAAACAAGAGCGGAGACATTTCTGTCGCTCTTCCGAATGAAGTCTCCATGCTCTCTTCAGGTACTAGTGCGGTGTCACACACCGGACTACAAGAGAAGAAAGGTAGTGTTTATGCTGCCTCAGGTGATGAGTGCGGTGTCACACACCTAACTAGTGCGGTGTCACACACCGACGAACTATACTCATTGAACTATACCCAAAAGATCAATCGAGAGACTTCCTCGAAAATGACCAGGACAAAGCAAAGCCAAAGCCCGGACTTTTCCGGTTCGTTCAATGAAGAGTCTGGTCGTTTCGTCCTGGGCGCAGCCCTCCGGCAGAAATTCGAGGAAGACTATCCGGACGCGGACTTCGACAAGAGCTTGCGGTTGTACGAATCCAACTACCTCTCTCAAAAGGACCGCAAGCCGATCGTCAATATCCCGTCCTATCTGCGAAGCTGTTTCGAGAAGCACGCTGTCAGGAAGGCGGGCGCACTCATACACTTCGACGACGGCTCGACCGGGCGCGTCAAAGTCTATACCGACGAGGAGCTGGACCAGCGCGAGCAGAGAGAAAAGGCTCGACTGTCGAGTCCTGTCAGCAAGGCCATTGAAGACCTGGCTGCGAAATGGAGGTCCTCATGAGCGACGAAGAACAGGTCGAAGTCAAACCTTCCTATGATGATAACGCGGAACGGTCCCTCCTGGGCTGTTGGCTCGACGATGATCCGAAAAGCTCCAGTTTCCTCCAGACGAAGACAAAGCCGGAGGACTTCTATCGGACTGAACACGTCGATATTGCAAACGCTGTCGAGGCTGTTGTCTCCTCCGGCAAGCGAGCGGATCCTGTCACGGTTGGAGCGGAACTGACAAAGCAGCACAAGCTCGACTCTTCCGGAGGTATTGCCTATCTTCAGAAGCTCGTCGAGCTTCACTTCACAAGCGGGAACGCTCCCTACTATGCGGACATTATCAAGGGAATGGCGCAGAGACGCGCTATCTCTCGCGTTACGAGGGACGTATACGAGCAGAGCTTCGACCCGGCAATTCCTCTCTCTTCCCTGCGAGATCTCCTTTCTCAGTCACTCGTCGACGGAGGAGAGACAAGAAGCCGGACTATGTTCGACCTCTGCCAGGAGGAGGTGTCCAGAGTATCGGACAGAGACAAGTTGAAGAGGGAGCGGGAATCCTGGCCCCGGTCCACAGTCAAGGTCCTCGACGAGATTATCGACGGATTCCGTCCTGGGAGGTTGGGGATCCTGGCAGCCGCGCCCGCTATCGGAAAGTCCTCGCTTGCTGCATGGATCGTCCTCAAGAACGCAGCCCGCAGCCGACACATTCCCTGCGCGTTTATCTCGCTCGAGATGCCGGAGGGAGAGGTTGTGCAAAGGCTGGTCTGCGGAGAGTCCGGGGTCGAGAATGGGGAGATCGACCGCTCGAACGTGAGCGAGGAGACGTTGAAAGCATATCTGGAAGCCGCGAATACGCTCTCGACTCTCCCTGTCCATGTCTTCGACTCGACCAGGTGTCGCGCTGTCGAGGACGACGTTCTGAACGCTGTCCAGCAAGCAGCGGTCGTCGACGGTTGCAAGCTGATTGTCGTCGATTATCTTCAGCTGATCCAGTCCAACAAAGGGAATCTGACCAGAGCGGAGGAGCTGTCGCGCCTTGCAGCTCGTCTCAAGGTGACGGCTGTCCGCTTGAACGTCTATATTCTCGCGCTGTCTCAGGTCTCCAGGGAGGCAGTCAAGCAGGGGTCTGTGCTGAAGATGCAGGACCTCAAAGATTCCTCAGGACTCGAGCAAGCAGCCGACGACGTGCTTCTCTTGTCTGAATTGGAAGGCTCGACAGACGAGCGCGGAGTCCTGGGCTGCGTCGTCGACAAGCACAGGTCCGGCAAGAAAGGGAGTTGTCGGCTCGACTTCGACAAGAAGCGTCAGAGATGGGCTTCCCTGGGCGGTGCGCCTGCTGTCGAAGGTGGCGCATGAGTAGACGCATTGATTGGGAAGGGATCAAAGGGGACTACATGAGAGCGGGAAACGAGGAGACGCTCAAGTCCCTGTCCTCAAAGCATGGAGTCTTTCTTGTCGCTTTGTCTCGTCATGCGGAGAACGAACACTGGGAGGAACTTCAGGCTCGCTGGAGAGCCTACATGGGAAGGCCTCAGAAGACGGACATTCTGAAGCGAATGCGGGAGGATTGGGACAGGACGTGCGCGGAGGCAGATGCGAAATTGGAAGCACTCCGCAAGCGGGAGCGGGAGGCAGAGCATGAAGACAGCAAGTGAGGACGTGCAAATGAGGGTCGAGAAGCCGTCGAGGTCTGCCTATCGTCCAGACATACACCCGGTCCTCGCTTCATACTTCGCAGAGCAGGGTCTCACAGACGCAGAGATCTCGTCGAGGTTACACATCAGCAGGAAGACCCTCTACTCCTGGAGGAAGGGACACCCGGAGCTGGAGGAGGCATTGCGGGCCTCAAAGGAGCGAGCCGACGCGCTTGTCGAGAGAGCATTGTTTCTGAAGGCCCTCCAGGGAGACGTGTCCGCTTGCATCTTCTACCTCTCGAATCGATCTCCCTCTCGCTGGAAGAGAAACGGACAGCTCGACGTGCAGATCACCGGGTCTGTGGAAAAGAGAGCAATGACGCTCGAAGAGGTTGTCAAGACCTATTCCGACGCATATGAGGCGACAAGCCACAGAATCGAAGAGCAGATCTCCGCGCACGTTGGAGAGGAAAGGACAGACTCGAACGTCGCCGGGGTATTTTCTGAAGCGATCCGCACTACTCT
>JGI24130J36418_10000587_pt1 | contig 12212 bp, 13 predicted proteins | sample BarGraNGADG00212_FD_36418 | JGI IMG/M metagenome (IMG submission 36418)
CGAGCTACGCCTGATCGCCGTGCTCCCACACTTCCCCGACCAGGACGGGCGCATCTCCAAGCCGCCGAATCTGGTTGCGCGCGATCGGGCGATCGCAACACTGCGACTAGCGGCACCGGGGCGGGTGGCGTTCTACGGGCTGGAGAACCCGGACGGCATCCCCGTCTACGTGCACGCCAAGGTCTGCGTCATCGACGACCAGTGGGCGTCTGTCGGGTCCGACAACTTCAACCGAAGGTCCTGGACCCACGACTCCGAGGTGACCGCCGCCGTCTCCGACCCCGGATACGCGCGGGAGCTGCGGCTCAGCCTCGCGGGCGAGCACCTCGATCGTTCCGGGGCGATGGACGACCTGCACGACGCGTCCGAGACGTTCACTGCCTTCGCCGACTGCGCCGCAAAACTGCAGCGCTGGTATGACGGCGGGTGCGAGGGCGCCCGTCCGCCGGGCCGGCTGCGACCCGTCAACGACGCTCGGGCCACGAGATTCACCCGAACTTGGGCCACGGCGCTCTACCATCTCGTCTACGACCCCGATGGGCGGCCCGTCAACCTCAGGATGCGCCACACCTTCTGAGAGCTGCGGCCCTAGACGCGGGCAGACTTTGCCCGCGCGAAGCTGTAGACGCCGTATGCGGCGATCCCGAGAGCCACGGCGGTCAGGAGCCAAGGGCCGACCGGTTGCTGGCGCAGCGAGCGCAGCGCCCCGTCGAGTCCTGTGGCCTTGCTCGCTGAGTTCTGCAGTGCCGCAGCCACGAACAGCACCCCGACGACAGCCAGTGCGACGCCCTTGGCCATGTAGCCGACCACCCCGGCGCGGGTGGCAAGGGTGCCGGGATGCGTGTTGAGGTCCTGGAGGAACTTCTTGGTCCAGCCCTTGACCACGTGATATCCACCCACCCCGATGACGACCAGGCCGATGAGCGAGACCAGCAGTCGTCCACCGGCGTGTTGGAGCAGGGTGGCGGTGAAGTCCGCGCTCTGCGCCTTGCTGCTGCTGGGTTGCCCGTTGGCAAAGCTGAAGCTGGTCCACGCGAGCAGCAGGTAGACGACCGCCTTGGCCATGCCCTTTGCCTTGCCCCCCATCTCGATGACGCACTGCCAGTGCGTGCCGCCAAAGCGTTGGCGAGCTGCCACAGCCCGAGGGCGAGGAACCCCAGCACGGCGACCCAGAGTGTCAACCGTCCCAGGCTGCTCCCTGCCAAGGTCTGCAGCGCGCCGGACTGGTCCGCCGGCTGGCCGCTCGCCATCCAGGCGATCTGTAGGGCGATCCAGGCGATCAGGAGGTGCAGAACACCGCTAGCGGCATAGCCAACCCGCGCCCCGATCTGCACAGCGGGCTGGCCCTCAACGTTCTTGGCCGCTCTGGTGACGTCACCGGGTTGCGCCATCGGGCTCTCCTTTCAAAAGAGAGAGCCTACCGGCGCCAAGGGTGAACCACGTTGATCTCCTTGGCGTCCGCTGGACTGCCCTGCACGGTATCTTGCACAAGGCCCTTTCCGAGCCGAGACGTACCATGAGGAAGGATACCTGACATGCTTCTTGTCCCCCGGATCTGGCTCGCCGCACCGGACCGAAGTGGCGCGAATCGGTGCGCAACGTGCTCCTTCGGGCGCTGGTTCCCGCTTTCGCGCTGTGGTTGGGGATCGCAGCGTTCGGACAGCTGCTGATTGGACCGCTCGTCGGGTGGAACCTCTCCGAGAGCGCCCTCAACCGGTCGCTTCAGGACACCCGCAGCCAGACATGGGACTCGGTCACCGCTGTCTGGTCCCACGTCGGCAATACCGAGATCATCATCGGCGTCTGCGCTGTCGCAGTCGTCGTGCTGTGGTGGCGCACGAGACGCTGGTGGTTCGCCGTCATCCCTGCCATCGCCATCAGCCTCCAGGCGGCCGTCTTCGTCGCCGCGACACTGGTTACCGGGCGCCCCCGCCCTGACGTTCCACATCTGGACCCGGCCCCACCGACGTCGAGCTACCCCAGCGGTCATGTCGGCGCAAGCGTCGCGCTCTACGTCTCCTTCGCCATCATGGCGACCACGATCGAGCGGACCTGGCTGCGCCGGTCTGTGATCGGGGTCTGCTCGCTCATTCCCTTCCTCGTCGCCTACGCGCGGATGTACCGGGGGATGCACCATCTCAGTGACGTCATCATCGGGGCCGTCAACGGCCTGGTATGCGCCGCACTCGCTGCCCACTGCCTGTACCGCCCCCAGCGCTCCGCGAGCACGGACCCTCCCGGATAGAGGCCGGCATGGCCGGCCCTCCAAGCGCTGAGCCCGCGCTCAGATGCCGCACCCGGCGAGAGTGACCCAGGACAACAGTGAGCCCCGGCCGGCTTCCGGTCAGGGCTCATCGGTCCTCGGCTCCCCAAGGCTCGGGGATGTCTCAGCTGACGCCGGGACAGCTCTTGATGGCGTCGCCCAAAGCGGAGGCCTCGTCCGGCGTCATCTCGACGACCAAGCGCCCGCCGCCCTCGATCGGCATGCGCAGAACGATGCCACGGCCCTCCTTGGTGACCTCGAGCGGCCCGTCTCCGGTCCTCGGCTTCATCGCCGCCATTGGGTATCCCTCTTCCGTTGTTCTGCGTGGAGACCTTGTTGTGCGCACCCTCTTGCCCACCATTATCGCGCGAACGTCCCCCAGTACGAAATCTGGATCAGGCAGAGTGTGCGCTGTGCGCGCAAGCACCGCATTGTCCGACTCCAAGGGCGACCACGTGACGTCCAGCGGCGACACGGGTGAAGCGGATTCNCGGCACCATGCCCACACCTATCCGGAGCTCTGCTGTTCAATACAGCTGCNGCCGCACTGCTGCCGTTGGTCGGGGAGATCGTCGGCAGCTTCCCCCACGCAGACGCCAAGACAAGGAGCTGACCCCCCGTGGCAGAGCATGAGAGCACCCCCGAGGCACAGAGCCCGACCTTGCCGGCCGGGGCCGTCCTGCTGGACCTTGCTGACGGTGTGGCAACAGTGACCCTGAACCGGCCCGAGGCGATGAACGCGCTGGACATCGCCACCAAGGACCTTCTTCTCGCGGCCTTGAAGCAGGTGGCGCAGGACCCGGCTGTCCGCTGTGTCGTCCTGACGGGCAACGGGCGGGCTTTCTGCGTCGGCCAGGACCTCAGAGAGCACATTGCCCTGCTCTCCAACCAGGACGAGTCGTTGTGGTCCACGGTTCCTGAGCACTACAACCCCATCGTCGAGCTGCTCTCGACCATGAACAAGCCGGTCATCGCCGCGATCAACGGAGTGGCCGCCGGCGCAGGCGCGTCCTTCGCGTTNGCCGCCGATCTACGCATCATCGCTGACACCGGCAGCTTCAACACGGCGTTTGCCGGGATCGCGCTGTCCTGTGACTCCGGGGCTAGCTGGACGCTGCCGCGACTGATCGGCACTGCCAGGGCCAAGGAGCTTCTGATGTTCCCGCGCACCATCCCGGCGACCGAGGCGCTCGAGCTCGGCATGGTCAGCCGCGTGGTCAGGCCGCAGGAGCTCGCCACCGTGGTCGGCGAGGTTGCCCGGACCCTTGCCGCGGGCCCGACATTGGCCTACGGGTCCATCCGGCGTGCCATCGCATTCTCCGCAGGTCACCCGCTGAGCGAGTCCCTGGCTCAGGAGGCCGACCTGATGGCTGTTACCGGCAGCAGCCAAGACCACGCTGCGGCTGTGGCGGCGTTCATCGCCAAGGCGAAGCCGACCTTCCGGGGCCTGTGACGAGGAACGTGCGCAGCGGCGGGCAGGCGGGCCTGTTCAGGGGGCCCGACGCACCAGCGTGTAACCATCGACGGAATCTACGAGGAGGTACGTCTTGCCGGGGTGCAAGGACTCGGCATACCGCACTGGATCATCCATCCCCAGGATCTGGCCCGTGTCGGCGATCAGGACGAACTGTGGCACCACCGGTGCGGCCGTACCGACGAAGAACACCCGGGTTCGGTGTGTCAGCTGGCCAATGAGACCGAGGTCGGTCTCGACCGTTGCGCCGTCGGGAATCTTGGACAGGACCCGCTCGGCGCCTTGGGCACGNGGGCTCGGTTGGTACGTCGCGGGATCCACCAGANCCTTGAAGGGATACCGAGTGCACAGAAAGAGCCCCACGAGCAGGGCCAGGGTAGGGGCGGCACGGGCATACCTGCCCAGCCAGCTGTCGCGTCGGGCCCGCACCACACCATCGACCAGGGCAGCGAACACGATCGGCATCAACACCAGGTCGTAGTGGAAGGACTGTCCCCAGAAGTTCTCGTTGGCCGAGAGGAAGCGCCACCCCAGAGTCGGCAGCACCATGAGGAGCAGCGGCGACTGCGGGGCCATGAAGGCAGTGACCCCCAACAACAACAGCACCGTGGTTGACCGGGGCTCGGATGTCACCACGTCAAGAGGCAGGCTGAGAACGCGGTGCAGCAGAGTGCCGCCTGCCCCCGGCTGTGAGGCAAGGTCCGACAGTCGGGAGTCACTGCCCGTGCTGGCGAAATGGGGGATCAGAACCTTCATCGTGAGCCCGAACGAGNCCAGTCCGAAGACGGCAAGGCCCGAACCCCATCGGCGTGCGCCGACCAGGACAAGAACCAGCCCGAGTGCGGCCACCGTCAGCCCGAGGTCCTCNTTCACCAGGACGAGCGGGGCCGCCCAGGCAACCACCAAGGACCAACGACGAGCGAGGAAGGCCTCGAGCGCGAACGCAAGCAAGGGGACGGCAAGGGAGACCTCATGGACGTCGAAGTCCACCGCCGCCTGGATGCCGTAGGACATTCCGAAAGCCAGGCCAACCGCAACGCCGGACCAACGGCCCAGGTGTCGAATCGCCGCCCGGGTCATGGGNACAACACCAAGTGCGATGACCACTGCCTGTCCCACGAGAAGGGTCAGGGGGTTCGGTAACAGCCGGTAGAAGGGGGCGTAGACCGCGATGGCGGGGTTCCAGTGGTCGCCCAAGAAGTTGTGGCCCGCCCCTTCGAGGTCGACGATCGGCGCCTGCAGGTGGGCATAGTGCCGGATCGCCTGCTCGAAGATCCCCAGGTCGAACGACCGAACCGCCATCCGCTCGAAGCGGGCCACCGAGATCGTTGCGTAGAGGCCGGCGAACACCAGCGCCATCACCCAGGGCAGCGCGCGCTCCCAGGCTGAGCGCACGGGAGCCCCGGTGATGGTGCCGGCATCCTCATCGGCAGTGCGGATCATGCGCCGCCCCTGTGGCATCCGGCCAGATGATCGTTCACGAGCCCGCAAGCCTGCATCGTGGCATACATCGTGGTGGGGCCAACGAAGACAAAACCGTTGCGTTTCAACGTCTTTGCTAGCGCAACGGACTCCGCAGAAGTCGCCGGGACTTCCGCTGAGGTGCGCGGTTGGTGATGCCCGACCGGCGCAAAGGACCACAGCAGCTGATCGAGCCCTCCGTCGTCACGGAGCCTGACCACAGCCCGGGCGTTGGTCAGGGCAGCCTTGATCTTGAGCCGGTTGCGGATGATGCCCGGGTCGGCCAGAAGGCGTTCACAGTCAGCCTCACCGAAGGCTGCGACGGTCTCAGCCTCGAACCCGGCAAAGGCAGCCCGAAAGCCCTCACGTTTGCGCAGGATGGTGAGCCAGGACAGCCCCGACTGGAACGCCTCGAGCGTCAGGCGCTCGTAGAGCTGGGTCTCGCCATGGACGGCGACGCCCCACTCTTCGTCGTGNTAGGCCATGTAGTCGGGNNTGCCCANGGCCCAGCCACAGCGGGCCACACCACCAGGGTCGACCACGAGGCACTCAGCGCTCAAGGCTGCTCCCGCGCGCCCCCCGAGGCAGCCTCCGTCTCGAGCTCTCGAAGGCGTGCCCCCAGCGCGTCGATCACCTCATCGACCTGGTCCATGCGGTATCCACGCAGCGCCTGGTCGAAGTGCAGCGCCGCGATGTCGTCGGCGGACAGCGACCCGGTCGGGACGCCCGGGAACGCATGGCTGGACACGGGCTCGGCCATCGAACCCCCGATCCTGCCCATGACGGCAGCGACGGTCAGGCCGATGAGCAGGACCACAATGAACAACAGGAACACGATCACGAGATGATCGTGTCATGCCTTACGACGTCCCGCCCGGTCGCGACCTCCGTCTGGGCGGCCGCACGTTCGCCCCGGGCGAGACTGGGCTNCTGGCCATCATCAACCGCACCCCCGACTCCTTCTACGACGAGGGGCGGTATCTCGACGACGAGGTCGCGCTCTCGGCCGTGGCTCGCGCGGTGGCCGATGGCGCCGACGGCGTCGACGTCGGCGGGGTCAAGGCCGGCCCCGGACCGGAGGTCAGCGCCGCAGAGGAGCTGAGCAGGGTCGTCTCGTTCGTCGCGGCGATCCGCGCGGCCCACCCCGACCTCGTGATCAGCGTCGACACCTGGCGGGCCAGCGTCGCCGATGCCGTCTGTGAGGCCGGCGCGGATCTGATCAACGATGCCTGGGCGGGCCACGACCCGGAGCTGTCGGTGGTGGCGGGGAGCCATGGTGTGGGCTACCTGTGCGCCCACACCGGAGGCCATCCGCCGCGCACCGACCCGCACCGGGTCCGCTATCACGACGTTGTCGCCGAGACGGTCGCTGACCTGACCCGTCAGGTCGACTCAGCCCTGGCGGCCGGAGTTCGCCCGGACGGCCTGTTGATCGATGCTGCCCAGGACTTCGGCAAGAACACCTATCACTCCCTGCAGGTCACTGGTCAGGTCAGCGCCCTGATCGNGACGGGTTGGCCTGTCCTTCTCGCGGTTTCCAACAAGAAGTTCATCGCAGAGACCCTGGGCCTGGACGGCCGAAAGTCAGACCGCGTCACGGGAACGCTGGCCATCACCGCCATCGCGGTCTGGGAAGGCGTGCGGATGGTGCGCGTGCACGATGTGGCGCAGACCCGACAGGTGCTGGACATGGTTGCGGGGCTTCGTACCGGCATACCGGCGCTGGCTCGGCGAGCCCTCGCCTGATCGGCGCAGGTCTCGCCTGATCGGCGCAGGTCTCGACATGGCGCAAGCGCGTCATTCATAGCGCACCANCGNAGGTGCNCGATCAATGACGGACCTGCGCTATGTGTGCCAGGAGGCGCGCTAACCGGCGTCCGACTCCTCGATGTGTGGCTGGATCAGAGAGGAGCTGAGCATGGCGACCAGCTCGGGGACGTCCTCCTCTGCCAGGCGCAGCGTGGCACGGCAGATGTCGTCCTGCCAGATCGAGAGCACCACCCGGCCGGCGTCCGGATGCGACGACACCCGTAGCCTCCGCCCCGCCGTATCGCGTCCGAGCAAGGTGCTGCCCAGTCTCGGGATCGGCGAGATGGTCATCTCGTCATTATGCGTCCGGCGTCGACTCGCTCACCAGGGATTGGCGAAGATCACAGCACGCCAACGCGCTATTCGGGGCGCTTGGCAGCGATGTCGTGGTCCCCGCTGACGATGATGTTCACCGCCTCGTCCACGTCATCGGTCACGTGCAACAAGTCGATGTCGGCCGCGTTGATGGTCCCTGTGACCACGGCGCTCTGACGCAGCCACTGGAGCAGGCCACCCCAGTACGCCGTGCCCAGGAGCACCAGTGGAAAGGACGTCACCTTGCGCGTCTGCACCAGCGTCACTGCCTCGAAGAGCTCGTCCAGGGTTCCGAAGCCACCCGGCATGACGATGAACCCCTGCGCATACTTCACGAACATGGTCTTGCGGGCGAAGAAGTAGCGGAAGTTGACGCCGAGGTCCACATAGCGGTTCAGGCCCTGCTCGAACGGCAGCTCGATGCCGAGGCCGACCGACGTGCCACCCGCCTCGAGGGCACCCTTGTTGGCGGCCTCCATCGAGCCCGGCCCGCCGCCGGTGATGACCGCATAGCCGGCGGCTACCAGCGCCTTGCCGACCGCAACACCCATGACGTAGTTGGGGTCCTCCGGCTTGGTGCGCGCAGATCCGAACACGCTGACGGCTGGGCCCAGCTCGGCCAGCGCACCGAATCCCTCGACAAACTCGCTCTGGATCCGCATCACCCTCCACGGGTCGGCGTGCAGCCAGTCCGGTGGCCCTGCGTTGTCCAGCAGCCGCTGGTCCGTCGTGGTGGGCGGCACCTGGCTTCGCCGCAACGTGACAGGTCCGGTGTGGTAGTCGTAGCTCTTCTCGGTCACGGCACCAACCTATGCCTGACGATCAGGCGAGCCAGCGCAACAGTGCTGCCTCGGCGTCGATCACCTGTTGCGCCGGGCAGTGCTCCTGAGCGTGGTGAGCCCAGTTGGGGTCGCCCGGGCCAAAATTCACGGCCGGGATCGACAGCCCTGAGAACAGGGCCACGTCGGTCCAGCCCTCCTTGGCNCGAACCGGAACGCCAAGCGCCTCCACAAAGGCCATGGCCGCAGGAAGGTGCAGCCCCGGCCGCGCGCCGGCGGCAGCATCGGTCACCTCCAAGGCATATCCCTCGAAAAGCTCGCGCACGTGGGACAGAGCCTGGGCGATCGACATGTTGGGGGCGAAGCGATAGTTGATCGTGACCACGCACTCGTCGGGGANGACATTGCCGGCGATCCCACCCCGAATGCCGACAGCGTTCAGCGCCTCGTGGTAATCGAGCCCGTCCACCCCGATGGTCTGGGGCTCATAGGCCACCAACCGGCCCAGGATGGTTGCCGCCTCGTGGATCGCGTTGTGGCCGTTCCACGGCCGCGCCGAGTGCGCCGCCTTTCCGCTGGCCGTGACTTCGAACCGAAGCGTCCCTTTGCAGCCGCCTTCGACGGCGCCGTTGGTCGGTTCGAGCAGCACCGCGAAGTCAGCCTGAAGCAGCTCCGGGTTGTTGCGTCCAACCCGGGCCAGGCCGTTGCGCTCGTTCTCGACCTCTTCACAGTCGTAGAAGACGTACGTGATGTCGCGCGACGGCTCGGCCAGTTCGGCAGCCAGGCGCAGCTGCACCGCCACCCCGCCCTTCATGTCACACGTGCCCCGACCGACCAGACTGTCACCCTCACGTCGGGTCGGGAGGTTCGGTGGGTCGGTCAGCGGGACGGTATCGACGTGACCGGCCAGCACGACGCGCTCGTGACGCCCGAGGTTCGTGCGAGCGACGATGGTATGCCCGTCGCGGGTCACCTCGAGGTGGCTCAGAGGGCGAAGAACGGTCTCGATGGCATCCGCGATCTGCTTCTCNTTGCCACTCACCGACTCGATGTCGCACAAGGCACAGGTCACGGTAACGACATCGGCGCCCAGATCAAGGCGTTGCGTAGAGGACATGACAGGAAGAGTATCCGGCGGCGGCTCAGCGCCCTCGGTCCCTCACCTAGGCTTGACCCATGAGCGAGCGCAACGCATGGGGGTACGGGCTGGCCACGGTGACGGCCGGCGGGCAGGTGCTCGACACCTGGTTCCCTGAGCCGGCCCTGGGCCCGGCCGAGGCCGAGGAGCCCTATGGCCCCCCGGCTGAGCTCGCCGCTGCCGCCAAGGATGACCCTCGCCGGGATGTGCGCACCCAGGTGGTCCATGTCGCGATCGACCTTGACGCCGCGCCCGCCGACCCCTCGGATGCCTACCTGCGCCTGCACCTTCTCTCCCACCGCCTGGTCAAGCCGAACACCATCAACCTCGACGGCCTCTTCGGGGTCCTCAACACCGTCGTGTGGACGAGCGAGGGCCCGTGCCCCGTCGAGGACTTCGAGCGCATCCGGATGCGTCTGCGTCACAGCGGCGCCGTTCAGGTCTTCAGCGTCGACAAGTTCCCCCGAATGACCGACTACGTGGTGCCGAGCGGGGTGCGCATCGCTGATGCCGACAGGGTGCGCCTGGGCGCCCACCTGGCCGAGGGCACCACTGTGATGCACGAGGGCTTCGTCAACTTCAACGCCGGGACCCTGGGCACCTCCATGGTCGAGGGCCGGATCGTGGCGGGCGTGGTGGTGGGCGACGGCACAGACATAGGCGGCGGCGCCTCGATCATGGGGACTCTTTCAGGCGGCGGCACAGATCGCATCAGCATCGGCGAGCACTGCCTGTTGGGCGCCGAGTCGGGAATCGGCATCTCCCTCGGTGACGACTGCGTCGTCGAGGCGGGTCTCTACGTGACCGCCGGCACCAAGGTCACCTTGCAGGACGGTCGGATCGTGAAGGCCAGGGAGCTGTCAGGAAGCTCGGGCATACTGTTCATCCGAAACTCGGTCACCGGCACGGTCGAGGCACGTTCGCGTATCGGTCAAGGCATCACNTTGAACTCCTCCCTCCATGCCAACAACTGAGGCACTGATCCCCCACATGGCCATTGGTTACGGTCGACGTCGACGTCGATGGGTCGGACGACTCCTGCTGCTGGTCATCGTCGCGGTCGTGGGCGGTGCCGGCTACGTCGGCTACAGCACATTCACTGCGAANTTCGGGCAGCCGTCCTGTCGTGCCACGGCACTGGGACAAAGCGTTACCTTCTCGCCCGAACAGAGCGCCAACGCCGCCACCATCACCGCCATCGCCCTCAAACGCGGCCTGCCGGCACGGGCGGCAACGATCGCCAACGCGACGGCCATCCAGGAGTCAAAGCTGCGCAACATCCGGTTCGGCGACCGCGACTCGCTCGGCCTGTTCCAGCAGCGCCCGAGCCAGGGCTGGGGCACGGTCGAGCAGATCTTGAACCCCGTCTTCGCGACCAACAGCTTCTACGACGCCTTGATCAAGATCGACGGCTATCAGGGCATGGAGATCACCAAGGTCGCCCAGAAGGTCCAGCGCAGCGGTTCTCCCTCGGCGTACGCGGACCATGAGCAGGAGGGGCGGATCCTCGCCTCGACCCTGGCCGGTCACTCCCCGGGAGGGTTCGGTTGCCGACTGGACGCCGCGACGGTCAGCACTCCGGCGTCGAACCTGGCCGCTCGCCTCACGGCAGAGCTGGGCATCCCCGCCTCTGTCGAACACACCATCGTCCGGGCGAGCGCTTCCAACACGCAGCAGGCGTGGGCAGCGGGCTCCTGGGCGGTCGCGCACGCCGAAGCAGATGGCATCACCTCGGTCACCGTCGGCAACCGCGCCTGGACCCGAACACGCGGGGCCGATGGATGGTCGTGGCACGACGCCGCCAAGGCGATTGCACCGACCTCTGTGACGATCACCAGACTCTGAGCGCTGCCGCGAACCCGGTTTGCCCGGCTCAGTCTGGCCTCGCGCCGGATCGGGCGCGGTGGCGGCCTGAACCGGGCAAGGCTGCCAGGGGCAGAACCTACACGCGGCCGGTGATCGCCTCGTACTTGCGTTCGGTGGCCCCGACGTAGACCTGACGGGGGCGGCCGATCTTGGTCTCGGGGTCCTCGATCATCTCGCGCCACTGCGCGATCCAGCCCGGCAGACGGCCCAGGGCGAACAGGACGGTGAACATCTTGGGCGGGAAACCCATCGCCTTGTAGATCAGACCCGTGTAGAAGTCCACATTCGGATACAGCTTGCGCTCGATGAAGTACTCATCCGAGAGCGCGACCGCCTCAAGCTTCAAGGCGATGTCCAACAGCTCATCGCGGTGACCCAGCTTCTGCAACAGCTCATCAGCGGTCGACTTCACGATCGCCGCACGCGGGTCGTAGTTCTTGTACACCCGATGGCCGAACCCCATCAGCTTGACGCCCGCATCCTTGTTCTTGACCTTACGCACAAACTCATCGACGTCACCACCATCGGCCTTGATCTTGTCCAGCATCTCCAGCACCGACTGGTTGGCCCCACCATGCAACGGCCCGAACAGGGCGTTGATCCCGGCCGAGACCGACGCGAACAAGTTGGCGTGCGCCGAACCCACCATCCGCACCGTCGAGGTCGAACAGTTCTGCTCATGGTCGGCGTGCAGGATCAACAGCTGGTCCAGCGCCTTGACCATCACCGGGTCCAGGTCGTACGGCTCGGCCGGCAGCCCAAAGGTCATCCGCAGGAAGTTCTCCACCATCGAGAGGGTGTTGTCCGGGTACAACAACGGCTGACCGATGCTCTTCTTGTACGCATACGCCGCGATCGTCGGNAGCTTGGCCATCAGGCGGACCGTGGAGATCTCCACCTGATCGGCGTCAAAGGGATCCAGGCTGTCCTGGTAGAACGTCGACAGGGCCGAGACCGCGCTGGAGAGCACCGGCATCGGGTGCGCGTCGACCGGGAAACCGCCGAAGAAACCCTTGAGGTCCTCATGCAGCAACGTGTGCCGGCGGATCGTGGAGTCAAAAGCCGCCAGCTGCGGGGCCGTCGGNAGCTCACCATAGATCAACAGGT
>JGI24130J36418_10000599_pt1 | contig 12097 bp, 12 predicted proteins | sample BarGraNGADG00212_FD_36418 | JGI IMG/M metagenome (IMG submission 36418)
GAGCTGCAGTCCCGCAAGGTCGAGGAGACGACCACCGCCGTCGAGGCGATGGCCGCGACGATCAACAGCGTCTCGGACCAGGCCATCGAGACCTCGAAGATNAGCCAGGACGCNGCGCGNCAGGCCGACCACGGCCGNGCCGCCACCGACGAGGCCTGCACGAAGATCGGCGAGGTCCAGCAGTCCATCGAGACGCTTGCCGCTTCCATCGAGCTCCTGGGCCGCCGCAGCGACGAGATCGGCAAGATCGTCGATGTGATCACCTCGATCGCCGACCAGACGAACCTGCTGTCCCTCAACGCCGCCATCGAGGCCGCGCGTGCGGGCGAGTCCGGCCGAGGGTTCGCGGTCGTCGCCGAAGAGGTCCGCAAGCTGGCCGAGGGCTCGGGCAAGGCCGCCGAGCAGATCGGCGAGCTCATCAAGGAAGTCCAGCACGAGACCGCGAAGTCGGTCCGGCTCATGGAGATCAGCCAGCGCGAGATGGCGATGGGCACCGACGTCGTCAGCAGGACCGGTACTGCGCTCATCGAGATCGACGAGGCGGTGCGCCGCACGGCGGAGCTCGCAGACCGCATCTCGTCCGCGATGGCCGACCAGCGCGACCGCGCGGCCGCCGTCGACCGCGCCATGCACGACATCGCGTCGGTCGTGGAGGAGAACGCCGCGGCGGTCGAGGAGACCGCGGCCGCCGCCGAGCAGCAGACGGCGTGCATGGAGGAGATCTCGTCCTCCGCGGCCGACCTCGCGGACATGTCCCACCAGTTGGAGGAGTCGGTCCGCCAGCTGCGCCTGGCGGGAGATGTGGCGTGAACGACCCGGGCAACCAGTACGTGCTCTTCCGCGCTGGGAGCGAGGAGTACGGCCTCCCGATCTCGCGCGTGAGCAGCATCATCCGGTTCGAGACGGTCACACCTGTCCCGCGCGCACCGCGCGGGGTGCTCGGCGTCATCGACCTGCGCGGCCGCGTCATCCCGATCGTGGACCTGGGCCGCAAGCTGTTCGGGACCCAGTTCGAGGCGCTGTCGCGCAGCCGGATCATCGTCACCGAGGGGACCGACGGTCCTGTCGGGCTCGCGGTCGACGGAGCCAGTGAGGTCGCGACATTCTCTCCTGACGACCTCATGCCAGCGCCCGCGGGCGCGGTGGCTCCCGAGATCTCCGACGCGTTCGAGGCGGTCGTCCACCTCGGGACGCGTCTCATAATCCTGCTCGATCTTGATCGATCCTGCCGAAGGCCGAATACGAGCTTTCCGGGACCGAACCGCCGGAGGTGGAGGGCTAGATGTCGAGGACGATCCTGGTCGTCGATGACGCGGCGTTCATGCGAATGATGATCCGCGACATCCTCGCGAAAGAGGGCTACCGCATCGAAGAGGCCGTCAACGGCCGCGATGCGGTGGAGAAGTACGACCAGGTCGCTCCCGACCTGGTCACGCTCGACATCACCATGCCCGAGATGAACGGCATCGATGCACTCAAGGCGATCCGTGAGAAGGACCCGAACGCCAGGGTGCTCATGGTCAGTGCCATGGGCCAGCAGCAGATGATCGTCGAAGCGCTCGAGTCGGGCGCCATGGACTTCCTCGTGAAGCCCTTCCAGCCCACCAAGGTGCTCGAGACGGTCAAGAAGTGTCTCGCCGCCGACTCCCGCTGATCGGCCGGTCTCACACATGAACCCGATGCGAGTCCTTGTCGTCGATGATTCAGCGCTCGTGCGTCAGATCGTCACGCGCATACTCTCCGAAACGCCCCGGATCGAGGTCATCGGGTTCGCCCGCAACGGCGTCGAGGCGGTCTCGATGGTCCGGGAGTTCCATCCCGACGTCGTCACCCTCGACATCCAGATGCCGGAGATGGACGGCATCGAGGCGCTGAAGCACATCGTGCGCGACTCGAACGCGCGGGTGGTCATGCTGTCCTCGCTCGACGACCCCGAGACGACCTATCGCGCACTCGAGGCCGGCGCGGTGGAGTTCATCGCCAAGCCGCACGAGGGCATGGCGAGCTCGATGGAACGGCTGTCCACCGATCTGGTGCGCGCGGTGCGGACCGCATACGCGATCTCCCCGGACAAGCGCGTCTCCACCAACACGTCCGCGTCCGCCGCTCCGGAGCAACCGAAGAAGCCGCAGCCGGAACCGGCCCAGAGCGATCCGCGCCAGCTCGTCTGCATCGCGTCTTCCACCGGCGGCCCGCTGGCTCTCGAGCGCGTCTTCGCCGGTCTTCGCACCGACACTCCTACCGCGTATCTGGTCGTACAGCACCTTCCGGCCGGTTTCGCGGGCTCGTTCGCCGCGCGCCTCGGCCGCGTGGCCGGCTTCACGGTCCTCGAGGCCGCCGACGGGATGCGGCTGCGGTCAGGGTTCGGCTACGTGGCTCCGTGGGGCACCCACATGGAGGTGACCGGCGCTCCGGGCGCCGCTACGCTGATCCGGCTCGTCGACGGGCCCACGCTGCACGGGCTCAAGCCCTCGGCCGATCCTCTGTTCGAGACCGCCGCCGACTGCTACGGTCCCGCCGTGACCGCCGTGGTGCTCACGGGGATGGGCTCGGACGGCGCGCTCGGCATGGTCGCGGTGCGCGCCGCCGGAGGGGCCACGATCGCCCAGGACGAGGACACCTCGGTCGTCTGGGGGATGCCCGGGGCAGCGGTCAAACTGGGCGCCGCACTGTATGTCGTGCCGATCGACCGGGTGGCCGTGGAGATCCGGCGCACCCTGAGGGGGGCGGAGGCCGCATCGTGAGCGACGGCATGGACATGGGGGTCTACCGGGAGGCGTTCCTCTCGGAGAGCACCGAGTACCTGCAGAGCATCGTCGACGCGCTCCTCACCCTGGAATCCGATCCCGAAGATCTCGAGCCGGTCGAGGCGGTGTTCCGCGCCGCCCACAGCCTCAAGGGCATGTCGGCGACGATGGGGTACGAGCGCACCGCCGCTCTGACCCACACCATGGAAAGCCTGATGGACACCGTCCGGAAGCGCGAGCAGCCGGTCACCGGTGACCTGATCGACCTCGTGTTGCGCGCCACCGACACGCTGCGCGAGCTCATCAACGACGAGGCCTCCGGGGGATGCGAGATCGACCCGGAGCTGATGGTCCAGGANCTCAAGGAGCACACCGACGTCGCGCGTCAGGCCGCCGCGGCGGCGGCTGCCGCGCCGATCGAACCCGCGGTTGCGGCCCCGACGGGTGGCGTCACGCTCAAGGTGACGATCGATCCGTCGTGCCAGCTCGCATCGGTGCGCGCGTACATGGTCATCAAGCGGCTGCGGCAGCTCGGTGAGGTCGTCGGGACCCAGCCGTCAGAGAGCGACATCGACGAGGGGCAGTTCGACGGCACGTTCACGATCACGGTGGCGACCGACCGCNCCGGCGAGAAGCTCGTCGACGCGGTACTGCAGATCACCGACGTCACGGCGGCCGAGGTCGTGGGATCGACAGAGACTGTGCAGTCTGTCACGGAGGCTTCCGCACCGCCCGCGTCCGCCGACGAGCTCGAGGCCGATGCGAACCCCACCACACCCACAGAGACGCAGGAGGCGGGGGAGGCCCTCGACCGAGACGCGGCCTTCGGGCGCGCAGCCAAGGCCGTCCCGAAGCTGGTCGACACGCAGACCGTGCGCATAGCGCTGGCTCACCTGGACACGATGGTCGACGTGATGGGCGAGCTCGTCATCGCGCGCAGCCGCCTCGAGAACATCTCCGAGCGGCTGGACATGCGCGAGCTCACCGACGCGGTCGGTGAGGTCCACCGGATCTCTGCNGACCTGCAGCGCGAGGTCATGGCGACCCGGATGGTCCCGGTCGGCAACATCTTCAACCGCTTCCCGCGGATGGTGCGCGACCTCGCGCGCGATCTGGGCAAGGACGTCGCGTTCGAGGTCGACGGGCTCGACATCGAACTCGACCGCACCGTTCTCGATGAGATCGTAGAGCCGCTCGTCCACCTGCTCCGCAACTCGCTGGACCACGGTCTCGAACCGGCCGAGCAGCGCGTCGCTGCCGGCAAGCCGGAACGCGGCCTTGTGCGCCTCTCGGCCGCGCGCGAGCGCGACCGCGCACTCGTGACGGTGGCGGACGACGGGCGCGGCATGGATCCCGAGCGGATCTGGTCGGCCGCGTGCGAGCGCGGCCTCGTGACCCCGGCACAGCGCGCGGACTTCAACGACGATGAGATCCTGCTGCTCACCTGCACGCCGGGCTTCTCCACCGCGGCACAGGCGACCAAGGTCTCGGGCCGCGGCGTCGGGATGGATGTCGTCCGCGCCAAGGTCGAGCAGCTCGGCGGTGCCCTCACGATACGTTCGCGCGTGGGGGCGGGCACCGAGTTCGTGCTCGCGCTGCCGCTGACGCTCGCGATCATCCAGGCGCTTCTCGTGCGCAGCTCGGGGCAGATCTACGCGATCCCGCTCGGCGCGGTCACCGAGGTCCTGGCGTACGACGATCTCCCGATAGAGACGGTCGACGGGCANCCGGTGCTCACCCTTCGGGACAAGCGCGTGGTGCCCCTGGACACGCTCGACGCGGTCGTCGGAGTCTCGGAGGGGCAGGCCTCGCCGGTCCGGAGCCGCAACGTCGTCCTGCTCGAATGGGGCGACGCGGCTCGCGGGATCGGCGTGGACGCGCTCGTGGGACGGCAGGAGATCGTCATCAAGCCGCTGGCCGGCATGTTCGCGGGCGTGGCGGGTCTTTCCGGCGCGACGGTGCTGGGAGACGGGAGCGTCGCTCTCATCCTCGACCCGCGCGCGCTTTTCACGACGGGGGAGGGTTCCTGGTGAGGCTGGACAGTCTCTCTGAGATGCAGGTCGACGCGCTTCGCGAGTGCGGCAGTATCGGGGCCGGGCACGCGGCGACCGCGCTGTCGCAGCTCGTCGGGCATCCCATCTCCATCGACGTGCCGACGCTCGAAGTCGTGGGCATCGGCGACGTGCCGGAACTCTTCGGCGGACCCGAGGTGCTCGTGGCTGCCGTGCACGTCCGCCTGCTGGGCGACTTGGGCGGCAGCATGCTGTTCATGGCCGAGCGCAAGTCCGCGCTCGCACTGGTCGACCTGATGCGGTCCCGCGCGGTGGGGTCCGTGCGCACCTACGGCGCCGACGAGGAGGCTCTCGTCACGCACGTCGCCTCGATCCTCATGTCGGCCTACCTGGCGGCGATCGGCCGGCTCGCGGATGTCAGCATGCTCCCGGCGCGCCCGTCGTCGGCCCTGGACATGGCCGGCGCCCTCATGGAGGCGGTCACCTCCGCGGCCGCCATGCATGCGGACGTTGCGTTGTTTCTGCGCACCCGGTTCCACGACGCGGACACCTCGGTGGACGCCTACNTGTTCTTCCTGCCCGACCCCGACTCGCTCGAGGTTCTCCTCGGGCGATTGGGTGTGGCGTGATAGGAAACCGGTTGGAGGCCGCGACCTTCGACGGCGGCGCCGATCCGAACCACATCATCGTGGGAGTCGGAGAGATCGCCTGCGCGGAAGATCCGCAGGTCCTNATCACGCAGGCGCTCGGCTCGTGCATCGGGCTGACGCTGTGGGACCCGCGGCTGCGGCTCGGAGGCATGGCCCACGTCATGCTGCCGGCCTCCCCGGGTGGCGACTTCACGGGCNGTCGCCACCGGTTCGCCGATCTCGCGGTCCCGGAGCTCGTGGAACAGATGGTCGACGCGGGCGCCGGGCGCCACCGCCTCATCGCGAAGATCGCGGGCGGCGCTTCGATGTTCAAAGGCGAGTCGGGCATGGACTCGATCGGCGGGCGCAACGCCGCCGCGGTCCTGGAACAGCTCGAGAAGTGCGGCCTGCTCGTGCGAGCTGCCGACACCGGCGGCTCGCATGCGCGTACCATCGAACTACACTTGGANACGGGCATCCTGCTCGTGCGAAGCTACTCCTACGGGATGCGTGAGATCTAGGCACGACGTGACCACATGGAAGCCGGGGGGACCTCGCGTGGACGAGAGCAAGGACGCACCGCAGGATCACGAGCGGNCGCNCCGGCGCCTCAACGTCGCCCTAGCAGGCGGCGACCTGCGCGCGGCCGCGATGCTGCGCCTGCTCGTGGAAGTGGACAGCATCACGGTGGCCGCCCTCGCGGAGCCGCGCTCCGGCGCCGCGGCCGCCGTCGCCGCTCGCGAGATCGGCGTCTACACCTGCTCGGACGTCGCCGACCTCTCGCTTGTCGAGGGGCTCGACGTCATCATCGACCTCACCGACGACCCGGAGCTTCGCGCGCGCCTGGTCGCGTACCGCCCGGCCGCGGTCGAGATCGTCGGCGCTCGTGGCGCCGACCTCATCCGAGACCTGCTCATGGCCAAGAAGCGCGGGGAGGAGCAGGAGAAGCTGCTGTCCGAGCTGAAGNTCGCCTACGACAAGATCCGGGGGCACGAGCAGAAGCTGCAGGTGGGCACCCAGGCGCTCGAGAAGGCGAATGAGGAACTCGAGACCCGTCTGTCCGAGATCTTCTTCACGCACGAGTTCTTCAAGGCGCTGACGTCGTTCACCTCGGTCGACGATGTCACCTCGCTGGTGGTCGACGGGGCGAANGGGATACTCGGCGCCGAGATATCCTCCGTGTACCTGCTCGACACGTCGCACTGGGTGCTGAGGTTCGCGACGGCACAGGGCCGCCCCCGCGAGTACTTCGTGGACGAGGTGCCGGTGGACACGACGATCCTGGGGCGCGCACACCGCGACGGCCTCGCCGTCGAGACCGACGCGCACGCGATCCCGGGCTCGATCGAGTGGACCCGGGAGCCCGATGACGTCAAGAGTCATGCGGCAGTGTCGCTGCGCAGCGGCGAGCACGTCGTCGGCGTGCTCGTGATCGGGTCGGCGACGCCTCGAGATCTCACGGCCGCCGAGCTCGACCGCCTGCAGGTCATCGGCAACCAGAGCTCGCTCGCGCTCCAGAACGCGCTGCTGCACGGCGAGCTCGAGCGCCTCTCGGTCACCGATCGCCTCACCGAGCTGTACAACCACGGCTACTTCCAGCAGCGCCTGGAGGAGGAGATCGGCCGCGCCGAGCGGTTCGGCCACGTGCTGTCCCTGATCATGATCGACATCGACGATTTCAAGCTCTTCAACGATACGTACGGGCACCCGCGCGGTGACCGCGTACTGCGTTCGGTATCCGACGCGATCACCAGCACGCTTCGGGACATCGACTTCGCAGCCCGCTACGGGGGGAGGAGTTCGTGGTCGTGCTTCCCGAGACCGACGTCGCAGGCGCCGCATCCGTGGCGGAACGCATCCGTTCGGAGGTAGAGAAGCTCTCCTTCGCGTCCATCGGGGTCGATCCGGCGGTCCGCAAGACGATCTCCGTGGGTGTGGCCACTTTCCCGGCACATGCGCACGCCGGCGCGCCGCTCATCGTTGCGGCCGACCAGGCGATGTATGCTGCGAAGAGGAATGGAAAGAATACAGTCATGGTGGCCGGCTGACCGACGAACGGTCTTCGGCACCCTACTTGCACTACTGAGCATCGTGCGGCGATGAGGGCCCGCAGTTGATGCGGAAGCGTGGAAGCGATGGGACTCGATAGAGCTCTACATGGCCTGCCCGACGATCGCGCGACCGAGCACATGGTCCGCGAGGTCCTTCAGCTGTTGTCGCACCATTCCGATCAGTGGCTGTGCGCCGCCGACGTGTCGCGGCGCGTCGAGGCCCCGGAACCGCGGATCGCCATGATACTATCCAAGCTTGCCGACGGATTCGTCCTGCTGGGTGATGGAGACCGCTACCGCTACGTGCACGATCCCGTCGTGGACCTGGACGTGAAGCGCTTCCTGACGCGGTCCGAGGTGCACTCCAACCTGGCTCAGAACAATCTCGCCCGGTTCCGCGACCGCTACGGGCAGCGCTNACGCTCCACGAGCGTGCTCGCGTCGCGGGTCGAGCGACGATCGAGAGGGCGCGTGTGAGACCTATCCACACAGGTGACCGTGGCGCAGCGGTCGAGGACGTCCAGCGCAGGCTGGTCGCGCTCGGAGCGGATCTCGGCCCATCCGGTGTGGACGGCGTCTTCCTCGGAGCCACGTGCGCGGCCGTGCTCGCCTTCCAAGCGGAGCACCGTCTCGACGAGGATGGCGAGGTCGGCCCCCTGACGTGGGCGGCGCTGGTCGATGCGACCTTCACTCTCGGAGACCGCCTCCTGTACCTGCGCTACCCCTACCTGCACGGCCATGACGTCCGCGCCGTGCAGTCGGCGCTCAGCGCTCTCGGCTTCGCGACCGGCGAGGTGGATGGCATCTTCGGTTCGTTCACGGAGCGCGCGGTGCATGACTTCCAGGAGAACACCGCGATCGCAGCCGACGGCATCGTGGGCCCGGAGACGGTCCGCGCCCTCGATGGCCTGCGGCACGCATGGGCCGGCAGGTCGGCAACGCCTCCGTCGGAGCTGCGCGCCTCTCCGGTGCGGGCGGCTGCAGTGCTGAGGGGAGTCCGCGTCGTGCTCGTGTGCGAACCGGAGACAGAGCTCGTGGCGTCGCGCCTTGCGAACCTCGCCCAGGCAGCCGAGCCGGCTGCCACCGTGCGGGTGGCCACATCGTCCGACGTCGGGGAAGCGGACCTCGTCGTCGTGATGACCGCGAACGCGGAGGCTTGCAACGGGGACGTCGATTGTGGATCGCGTGGAGACGCGATGGCCGCCGCGCTCGCCGGCGCGGTGCGTGCTTCGTTGGCGGACGGCGCTCCCACGGTCGTGCGCCTCGCGGACGCGTCCCTCGACGACCATTCGGTGCAGGCGTTGGCCGGATCCTTGCTCGACGGACTGTGCCTGGGACTGACCCGGGACTGACCGCGAGTGTTACCATGACCGGGTTTGTGTCCCGTCGGGCGGTACTTCGCCGATGAGGGAGTGATCGATCATCAGGAAGTCCATATGCGNCGTTGCGGCACTCCTAGCATGCTTGGTGATCCTGCCGGCAGGGACCGCCTTCGCCGCGAAGACGAGCGCTGCCACCAAGGCGAAGATGGCCCAGGCCGTGCGGATCCANGCACAGGTCGACTCGCTGGATCTTCAGGCCGAGGCGGCCACCGAGAACTACAACGAGGCCAAGATCTCGTATGACGACCTCCACGGGAAGGTCCTGAAGATCCAGGCTGACATCGCCAAGATCGACGCGAGGACGAATGTCCTGCAGGACTCTCTCGCCGCCCGCGCCGATGCCATGTACCGCAATGGGCCGTTGGGGCTGCTCGACGTCCTGCTGGGCAGCGCGAGCTTCGACGATTTCGCCGCCATGTGGGACTTCCTGAACCAGCAGAACCAGGAGGAGGCGCTCACGGTCGCGGAGCTCGGGACGCTGCGGACCAGCAAGGTCGACGCCGAGGCNCAGCTCAAGCCCGCTCAGGACGCGGCGAAGCAGGTTTACGACAAGATGGTGACACACCGCCGCGAGGTNCTTGCGGCTCAGGCGAAGGCCAAGTCTCTCCTTAAGGGCGTCGAGAAGGAAGTCGCGGCACTCAAAGCGGCCGACAACGCTCGTCGCGCCAAGGACGCGAAGAAGGCGAAGGGCAGCAGCAAGGGGACCGGCTGGAACTGGGGCGACCCGGCGCGTGCACCACGCAGCGGGATCGTGAGCATCGCGCTGAAGTACCTCGGCCGGCCCTACGTGTGGGCTGCCTCGGGACCCCGCTCGTTCGACTGCTCCGGGTTCACCCGGTTCGTCTACGCGCAGGTGGGTGTGAGCCTGCCGCACTCGTCACGGATGCAGATCAACTACGGCGCGCGNGTGAGCCGCGCCAACCTGAAGCCCGGTGACCTGCTCTTCTTCTACAGCCCGATCCACCANGTCGCGATCTATCTCGGGAACGGGAAGATGGTGCACGCACCGCACACCGGTGACGTGGTCAGCATCGATCCGGTCTACTGGCAGTACTTCGTCGGAGCTTGCAGGCCGTAGGGAGGGATGAACGGGTGGCTCGCTCGGTGCTGACTCCGCTGAAGCGCGCCGACTTCCGTTCGCTCTGGATCGCCCAGACCGTCTCCATCGTCGGGGACAAGNTCAACCAGGTCGGTCTGAGCATCATGGTCTTCCAGCTGACCGGCTCGCTCACCCAGATGGGCATCGTCTTCGCCATCACGTTCCTGCCTGCGGCGCTCTTCGGACTGATCGCGGGCCCGCTGGTGGACCGGTGGGACCGCCGACGGACGATGATCTCGGCCGACCTGCTCCGCGCCGGCTTCGTGTCCGGCATGGCGGTGGTCGCGGTCACAGCGATGCCGGTCGGCTGGAAGATCACCCTCGTGTACCTACTGGCGTTCGTGAGCTCCACGGTGGCTCTGTTCTTCGAGCCGTCCCGGATGGCGCTCATCCCTGCGGTCGTGTCCCAGGACGAGCTGATGGCTGCGAACTCTCTGGACATGACCACGTCGTCCATCTCGGAGCTGCTCGGNATCGGCTTCGGTGGCGCGCTGGTCGCCACGATCGGCTACGGCACCGCCTTCTGGGTCGACGCCATCACCTTCCTGATCTCGGCTGGCTTCGTGCTTGCGGTCGGNCACCGCGCGCTCGCACGGGCGCTGCCGAAGCTCAGCCTGTCGGTGATCAGGGACGACCTGCGGGCCGGGCTCGAGAGGATCAGGAACGACGGCGTGCTTCGCGGGGTGGTGATGACCTATGCGGCGATCGCTTTGGGGGGCGGCGCCACGATGACCTTGAGCGTGCTGCTCGCCCTCGATGTATACACCGGCAACGCCCTGCCGCCGGCGTTGCGCCTCACGGTCGTCGATCTCGCCACCACCGNCGGGGTGCTCGTCGGTGCGGTGGCGATCGGCATGTCCGGACCCACCGGCGCCGGGCGCAAGTACCTGCGCGGGATCATCGCCTTCGGCGTGCTGTTCCTGCCGTTCATGTTCATCCACGACCTGTGGACCGCCGCGGTCGTGCTGTTCCTGGCAGGCATAGCGAACCAGTACTTCGGCATCCCGATGATCACGCTCCTGCAAACCTACACGGAGCCGGAGACTCGCGGCCGCGTCTTCGCCGTAAGGACCACGATCTCGCGCATAGCCACCGTGATCGGACTCGCCGGAGCCGGGCTCGCTGCCCAGATGTACGGGGTGCTGCCGATGATGGTGGCGCTCGGCGTGTTCTTCCTCCTCGTCGGCGTGCTCGGCTACTCGATGCCGCGGCTGCGGCAGGCCTGATCTCGCCGCTCCGCGCGTACGAATGCCTCACACGCCGCGNACCTCCACCCGTGGTCTCGCGGTACGATGTCCGCGGCGCTGCGAGTGGAACGGCGCCGGGGTGAAGGCCACACGGACGGTGAGGGGCGGACCAGCCATGGCGAGGATCGACGCTTTGCTCGCGATGATGTCGGAGAGGGACGCGTCCGACCTGCATCTGAAGGCCGGCAGCCCTCCCGCGATCCGCGTCGACGGCCGGCTCTCCATACTTCGGGACCAGCCGGTCCTGGGAGCTGACGAGATGGTCGCCATCGCCCTCGAGATGTTCGAGGACCGGCACCTCCCGGTGTTCGAGAGTGGCGACGACGTCGACTTCGCGTACGCTGCCCCGGGCGTCGGGCGCTTCCGCGTCAACGTCTTCCGGCAGCGGGGCACCGTCTCGCTGACCGCGCGGCGCGTCTCCTCGAAGCGCCTCAACTTCAGCGAGTTGGGCCTGCCTCCCGTGGTGGAGCAGCTCGCGAACGAGAAGCGCGGCCTCGTGCTGGTGACCGGCACCGCGGGCTCGGGTAAGACGACGACTCTCGCGACGATGATCGACTACATAAACCGGACGCGGGACGGGCACATCATCACGGTCGAGGACCCGATCGAGGTCGTGCACGAGGACATCGGCTGCGTCATCGAGCAGCGAGAGATCGGGATCGACACATCGAGCTACGACGAGGCCCTGCGGCACGTCGTGCGGCAGGACCCGAACATCATCTTCATCGGCGAGATGCGCGACGCCGAGACGGTGTTCACGGCGCTGACAGCAGCGGAGATCGGCAACCTGGTCCTCTCGACCCTTCACACCATCGACGCGACCGAGACGATCAACCGCGTCATCGACTTCTACCCGCCGTACCAGCAGCGGCAGGCCCGCATCATGCTCGCCGCCACGCTGCGCGGGATCATCTCGATGCGGCTGCTGCC
>JGI24130J36418_10000600_pt1 | contig 12069 bp, 10 predicted proteins | sample BarGraNGADG00212_FD_36418 | JGI IMG/M metagenome (IMG submission 36418)
CCCCTACAGTTGTCTCGCGGCCGGCTTCGCGCGGTTTCGGTGCGCGGCCTGCGGCTTCGACCGGCTGGTTCCCTTCTTGTGCAAGGCAAGAGCGTGTTGTCCGAGCTGCGGCCCTTCGACGAAGCTCAGGGCCGTCCCGAGCGAGGTCGAGGGACGGGGGGCGGCGCATGGCGGAACGCGCCGCGCACCTGGTGGACCACGTCTTCCCCGCGGACTGGTCCGCCAGTGGGTCCTGACGCTGCCCCACCGGCTGCGCTATCGTCTCGCGTGGGATCAACGACCTGTGCCGCGCGGTGGCCCTTCGACGATGCGCAGGGCCATCCCGAGCAAGGTCGAGGGATGGTCGGAGTCGGCGTGCGGACGGTCCTCGGCTTCCTGCGGCACGTGGCCCGCGCAGCCGGGGTGGTTGGACGGACGCGGCGGGGCCGTGGTCCTTCGACGTCGCGCAGGACCATCCCGAGCGAAGTCGAGGGATGGCCATCGTTTCCTGTTCGATCCCGTCGAGCTGCTGGAGCGCCTCGCCGTCCTAACCCTTCGACGAGCTCTGGCGAGGCCTCGGCGAAGCGCGCGTGCCTGTGGCGCGCGAAGGCGGGCCGCGCCCCGGTCGGGCGCCGCCCCTCGACGTTGCTCGGGGTGCCCTGAGCCGGGTCGAAGGGCGCCGCTTTTCGCGACCCGCTCCTTCGACGAGGACATGGGTGTCTCGGCCTTCGACCCGTGCGCCTGACCGGTGCCCAGGGTGTCGACTCGCCGGAGGTATGCCCGCCCGTCGTCCGGCGCGCCCCGCGCAGCGACTTCTTCCTTGATACGTCGGCGGAACCGGCGATAATCAGCCCTGTGCTTGGGCGGTGGGGCGGCTCCTCCAGACGGCGTCCACGCTGTCTCCCAAGAAACTGCATAAGAAGCCTAAGGAATCGCGGGTGTGAGGATCTCGCCGGTGTCGCGGTTGACGAGGCTGAATCCGAGGGTGGCGGCGCGCTGGCGGAGGCGACGCAGCACCCGCGCGCGCTGCTGGATGTCGTAGGCGTCGGCCCCGGGGTCCCGATAGACGAGCTCCCCCTTCAGGGCGCGATAGACGAGCGCGGCGAGCGTGCGAGCGGTCGCGGTGATGGCCTGCGGTTTGCCGATGCGGGCGGCGAGCCGCCGGTAGAAGGCCCCGAGCGCGGTCTGCGTGCGCCCGAGGCTCATCGCGGCCATCCGCAAGACGACGGCGGCGCGATTCGCGGACGGTGGCGTCCGCGAACTGAGGAGGCGGCCGCCGGAGATCTTGTTCTTGGGCGCGAGGCTGAGCCAGGAGGTGAAGTGCTTCTCGGTGGGCCAGCGGGTCATGTCGAGGCCAATCTCCGAGATCAGCTTGAGGGCGGTGTACGGCGCGACGCCATCGATCTGCGTCAGGTCGACGCCACCCGTGAGCTGAAAGAGCGGCGTGCGAATCTCGAACCGGGGTTGATGGTCATGCGGCTTCTTGGTCACGCGCGGATCGGGCAAGGGCGTCACCGGGGGCGGCCGCTGCGCGGTCAGGGTCTGGACGTGGGCGTCGATGGCGCGATCGCAGGCGGCGAGCTGAGCCTGACACGCGTCAAAGAGTTCCAGATTCTGTTGCAGGACAAAGAGGTGTTCCGGACGATAGTGGCCGGTCAGCGCGGCGACGATGTCGGCGGTGGAGGCCCGGACGCGAGCGTCACGATGCGCCGCGAGGTGCTGGGGGTCGCGTTGGCCGGCCACGATGTCGCGCAGGATCCGGAGCCCGGTGACTCCGGTGATGTCGCTCACGACGAGCGGGAGTTGTAGATTCATCTGCACGAGGGCCTTCTGCATGCGCTGGGTGTCGGTCCCCGCGCTTTCGACGAGCGTCTGCCGGTGGCGCATGTAGGCGCGCAGCGCGACGATGGCGTCCGTCGGACGAAAGCTCCCCCGGAGGAGACCGACGCTGTGCAGTTCGCGGATCCACTCGCAGTCGGACACATCGCTCTTGCGGCCGGGGACGTTCTTGAAATGCCGCGCGTTCACGAGCAGGACCTCGAAGCCCCGCGCGTCGAGGATCTCGTAGATCGGGATCCAGTACACGCCAGTGGCCTCCATCGCGACACTCGTCACGCGACAGGCGGCGAGCCAGTCGGCCAGACGCAGGAGGTCACTCGTGAACGTCGGGAACGACTGGACGGGATGGGGATCGCGATCAGGGGGGACCGCCACAAAATGTTCGCCCGACCCGCAGTCGATCCCCGCCACATGCGGGTTGAGGCGGTCGAACACGGTGGGTGAGACGCGAGGCTTGCCCAGGGAGCGACGGCGATTCGGTTGCATCGGATGTGCCTCCATACCGCGTGAAGCATCCGAGAACAGGGAGGCGGTGTCGAACACATTCTCCCAAACGGGATCACGGGCGGGTCACCGCTCGTGTCACCAATGATGCGACCGCCACTCCCCGGGCCACGCTGATAGACGGGCTCCCCAGCACCACTGACCGGTCGGCCTCGGTTCCCGGATACTCTGTGAGTGTATGGGCGAATCACCGAGAACGTCCCGCGGGGCCCCCAGTTTCTGACAGGATGCGGCGCGATGGCATCGCGTGCACCGCTGATACCCGGGAGCCGAACAGGTAGACCGCCAGCACGCCGCAGGCGCGGCACTGCTTCTCCAACGTTGACAGCCTGCTCATGTGATCTCTCCGCCCCGCCGTCCGTGTGGACCTGCAACAGCTTTGTCCTAGTGTGCCCCGCAGCACGCCTGGCGCCAACAAGTGGCGCCAGGCATTGAAAACTGAGCGACACGCGCTCAGTTTTCATGGTAGGCTGTGTGCGTGATCAAGAGAACGGACCACCTGCACGCACTCGGGATCCTGCTGCGTCAGTTCCCGATCGTGGCGATCCTCGGGCCCAGGCAGGTGGGCAAGACCACGCTCGCCCGCCAGGTGCTGGCCTCGTGGCGTGGGCCGACGACGATCTTCGACTTGGAGAACGCCGAGGATCTTGGGCTGTTAGCCGATCCCTTGCTCACGCTGCGTCCGCTGAAAGGCCTCGTCGTGATAGACGAGGTGCAGCGCCGACCCGAGCTCTTCCCGAGCCTGCGCGTGCTCGCCGACCAATCCAGGGGGGCCCGCCGGTTTCTGGTGCTGGGGAGCGCGTCTCCGGACCTGCTGCGTCAGACGTCCGAGACGCTGGCGGGACGAGTCGCCCACTACGAACTCGAGGGATTTTCTCTGGCCGAAGTGGGCAAGTCGCAGTGGGATGCCCTGTGGCGCCGCGGCGGCTTTCCCCGGTCGTTTCTGGCTCGCTCGGAGCGGGGAAGCCTACGCTGGCGGCGCGAACTGATTCGCACATACCTGGAACGCGACGTCCCCTCGCTCGGTCTGCGCCTGCCGGCCCCGACCTTGCGGAGGTTCTGGATGATGCTCGCGCACTACCACGGTCAGATTTGGAACGCGTCGGAGTTCGCCCGGGCGTTCGGCGTGGCGCACACGACGGTCCAACGATACCTGGATGTGCTCACCGAGACCTTCATGGTTCGCCAGTTGCCGAGTTGGCACGAGAACATCGGGAAGCGGCAGGTGAAGGCGCCGAAGGTGTACATCAGGGATAGCGGGCTCCTGCACGCCCTCCTCGGATTGAGCACGAGCCGCGAGATCGCGTCGCACCCGAAGGTCGGCGCGTCATGGGAAGGGTTCGCCGCCAATGCAGTGGTATCCCGGCTCGGGGCGCGGCCCGAGGAGTGCTTCTTCTGGGCGACTCATTCGGGTGCCGAACTCGACCTGCTGGTCGTGCGCGGGGAGCTCCGGCTGGGATTCGAGTTCAAACGGACCACCACTCCGGCGTTGACCCGCTCGATGCACATTGCCGCCGAGGACCTCGGTCTTCACCGTCTTTCGGTCGTCCACGCAGGCACGCGAGCATTCGACCTGGCGACCAACATTCGCGCCGTCCCGATCGGCCGGATCCTCGACGACGTTGCTCCCCTCCGCTGACGAGCACCGCGTTGAGTGATTATCGCACTCCCGGAGTGNTCATTGCCCCCTGGACGGCACCAGGAGCCGTCACCATCCCCTCTTCCGTCAAATCCGGCGAAAGATGTCGATGGCGATGGCTGCGCAGGCTTGTGAGACTCGCTGCCAGTCATGCCATTTCGGCGCGAGCCTCCGGTATTCGGTCAGGTTCGTCTCGTCGAGATCGTACGGAGCTGGACGTACCAACTGCACTTGCAGTTGCTGGAGGGCAGACTCCCCGCTCGGCTGAGGATAGAGTGCGTCGAGATTCACCAATGCCGCAAGAACCCCATCCGGGCCCACACGTTCTGCCAGAGCCACGAAATCCAGATAGTCGCGGGTGGCATTGCGCTTCAGGATCAACACGGCCTTGATGCGCAGCAACTCCGCCTCGGTCGGCACGACGAGACCGATGTCGCCGATGTTGACCTGACGAGTCTCGAGCGGCCGATCGCGGATCAGTTGCCGAACCCCCGTCTCGATGCCGTCGAGACTGCCAAGGATCAATACCGGTCGTTTCACTCTCGCTGTTCGCCACCCGGCGACCGATTCCAGTTGCGCCAACACCTCATCGAAACGGTCGCGGAGGTCCGGAAGGACGTGATCGGCATCATAGGAGACTCGATGTCCCGCGAAGATGGCCGCCGCGGTCCCGCCCACCAGCGTCGCGCCAGGCAGGACCACCTGAAGGTGCGCCGCAGCCGACAGCACGTGTTCCCACTCAGGCCAGGTATGTGCGGACATAGAAATCCCAGAAGTAGTACCGCTGCTCGGTGATGTCAGTCAGATGCGCGGCGCACACCCGAAGGACTCGTTCGCGCACGCGCAATTGACTGTCGGCCGCGTCGCGCAGTTGCTTCCAATCGTCCATCCGGCCGCGTGCAATCACGTCGTCAACGGCAGCGAGCGTCCACTCGGAATGGGTCAGGTGCCGGTGCTGCATGCCTACAGATTATACGGACTTGGATGGGATAATCACTCCCAGAGTTGTTCCTCCCTCCCTCAATCGGTTGACGGCCTGTCCTGGATCCGCCGTGCTCGGGGATCAGGTCGTGGAAGCCAAGCGGCCAGAGCTCGACCACCCTCGCATGTCATACTGGAACCAGACCAGATCTGGTTCGATGTGAGGATCCATGACTGTTCAGGCAGTGCCGATGCCGCGGGTCACGTACAGGTGGGATGCGCCGATGCGATAGTGCCCCTCGGGGTACGGGCTCATGAGGTGGGCCGCGCTGACCTCGATGCCCAGGAGGCCCACCCGGATCTGGCCGCCATGCCAGTTGACCGGCGAGCGTCAGGGGAAGCCGGACACGCGCGTGGAGCACGACTCGCGTATGATGGAATGCGGACGAGAGGACGACGTCGCCGTTCGCGCCCTGCAGAACACCCATGACCTGGCTTCCATTGCTGGCCGTCGGGGCCGCCACCCTGATTCTCAACCTCCCCTTCGGCTTCTGGCGCGCCGGAGTCAGGAAGTTCTCGCTCCGGTGGTTCCTGGCCGTTCATGCGCCGGTGCCGCTGATCGTCGTCTTGCGCCTCGCGGCCGGCCTCGGGTGGCGCCTGAGCACGTTCCCGGTGCTCGTCGGCGCGTTCTTTGGCGGCCAACTGCTGGGGGGACGCATTCGCGCGGCCATGAAGCGCGCCTGACGGCAAACGTACACAAGGAGAGGGATCGACCACGCTGCGGCTGGAGACGGCGCGCGACCTGCTCGTTGATATCTGCAGAGGCTTGGCGCATTTTGGCCCGCGCCAACGAACCGAGACGGTGCGGGTCCCTCTTCAGCGCGCCGGCAGCCTTGACGCGTCCCACCCGCCGCCGAGCGCCTTGACCAGGAGGACGCTGGCCGTCAGGCGGCGCGCGAGGATGTTCGCCGCGGTCCTGCGGTTGCTCAGGACCGTGTTCTGCGCGGAGATCACCTCGAGATAGGTGGCGATGCCGCCCTTGTAGCGGTTGGTGGAGAGAGCGAGCGACCGTTCCGACGCGGCCAGCGCCGCCTGCTGGACGGTCGCTTCCTCGTCGAGGACGCGCAGCGTGGCCAGGTAGTCCTCGACCTCGCGGAATGCCGCGAGCGTGGTCTCGCGGTACAACGCCACGGCGCGTTCGTAGCCCGCCTTCGCCTGGTCCGACACGGCCCGGCGCCGCCCTCCATCGAACAGGACCATCACGGCGGCAGGAGCGGCGGTCCAGAACCCGCTGACACCGCGGAGCAGATCGAGCAGCGCCGCGCTCTCGAACCCGGTCGTGCCCGTCAGCGTCAACGCCGGAAAGAACGCGGCAGCTGCCACGCCGATCTGTGCGTTGGCCGCGGCCACGCGCCGTTCCGCCGCCGCGATATCCGGGCGGCGCTCGAGCAGGTCCGCTGGCAGCCCGGTGGGAATCGGCGGCGGCTCGCCAGCCAGCGGCTGCACCGGCAGATTGACGGTGGACGCCGGTTCACCGATCAGGGCCGCGATGGCGTGCTCCACCTGCGCGCGGCGCGCCTCGATGTCGATCACCTGCGCGCGAGTCGCTTCGAGCTGCGCTTCCGCCTGCGCGACGTCGATGGCGGACGCCACGCCGCCCTTGTAGCGGTTGCGCGTCAATTCCAGCGCTCTCTCATAGGCTGCCACGCTCGATTGAAGAATCTCCCGCTCCGCATCGAGCGCGCGAACCGCGAAGTAGTCGGCGGCAAGCTCCGCATGAAGACTCAGGCGCACGACTTCCAGGTCGGCAGCGCAGGCCTGCGCGGACGCGCGGCTGGCCGCCACGGCGTACCGCACTCGCCCCCAGACGTCCAGCTCGTACGACGCGTCGAACCGCAGCAGGTAGTCGGTGTAATGCGTCGCCGCCGTCGGGTCGCTGAGCGGCCGGTTCTCGGACTGGTTGTTGTCGATGACGGCCGCAGTTCCCGAGACCTGGGGAACCTTCGACGCGCGGGCGTAGCGGACGAGGGCACGCGCCTGATCGAACTGCGCCTGGGCTGCGCGCAACGTGTTGTTGGAGACCTCGATCCGCTCCTCCAGCCCGTTCAGCGGCGGGTCATTGAAGATCTCCCACCACGCGCCCCGCACGGCCTCGTCGTTGGGCTGCGCCGGTTTCCAGGCGCCGGCCTCCTTGAACGATGGGGGCACGGGCGCCTGTGGCCGCACGTACTTCGGCCCGGTGGCGCACCCGCCCGCACCGAGAAGACCGATGACGAGGACGACCCACCAGTTCACCGCGCCCGTCCTGTTCCGGGCGCAGCGCCCGTATCCGTGCCCGATCCCCCGGTGTTCTGAAACACGCGAACGAGTTGCTTGTCCACGAGCGAGTCGGGCGGGCTCACCACCACGATCGTGTCTGCGCCGATGCCGTCGAGGACCTCGACCTCGGTCCCGAAATCGCGGCCGAGGGTGACCGGCGTCATCACCACCGTCGAATCGCGCTGAACGACCGCCACCCTGACGCCATCGCCACGGAAGATCACGGCGTTCACCGGCAGCACCCAGGTCGACGCAGCCGTGGGCAGCTTGAAGGAAACCTGCACGAAGGCACCCGGCAGCAGTTCTCCCGTGGCGTTGTCGACCTCCAGTTCGGCTAGCAGCGTCCGCGAGGCCACGTCAATGGCCTCAGACGTGCGCACGAGCACCGCGCCATACCGCCGGCCCGGGTACTCCGCCAGAGTCAGGTCGGCCGCCAGGCCCTTGCGGGCCACGCGCGAGAAGCGCTGCGGCAGGTTGACGAAGACACGGAGCCGGCCGGTCGAGGCAATGTGAAACAGTTCCCGGGCGGCGCCGCCAGACGCGCCCGGATCGATCAACGCGCCGACATCCGTGTTGCGGACCGTGACCACGCCGTCGATGGGCGCATAGATCCGCGTGAACGCCTGCAGCTGGTCGAATCGCTGCACGTTGTGCCGGGCCGACTCCACCGAGGCTTTCCTGGCCTCGAGCGCGCCCGCCGCGTTGTCGGCGTCCTGCTGGGTTACCGACTCGGTCTTGACCAGCTCACGGTAGCGGTCGGCGGTCACCTGCGCCAGCCGGAGGTTGGCCTCGGCCGTGGCGAGATCGGCCCGCGCCTGCTGCAGCTGCTGCTCGAGCTCGGGCGCGTCGATTTCGGCCAGCAACTGGCCCGCCTTCACCCGCGTGCCCATGTCCACCAGCCGCCGCCGGAGGTAACCGTTGATGCGCGCGTAGATCGGCGCGTCGGCAAACGCCTGGAGATTGCCGGGCAGCACGACTCGCTCCTCGGGCGCTCCCGCCTTCGGCCTGATCACCGCCACGGTCGGCGTATTGAGCTCACGCGTCTCGCTCGTCAGCGTGGTCATCGCTCCCGCGCGGCTGGCGATGCCCCACCACGCCAGGCAGCCGGCCGCCGCGGCGAGGCCGAGAACGAACAGGACACCTCGCGACACCGCTCCAGCCACGCCGCTCCACCGCTCCTCACGCCGCATTGCCTGCCCTCCCGTTTCTTCCTCCGTGCAGCAGCGCGAACACCGCCGGGACGAAGAAGAGCGTGGCCACCGTGGCCAGCGCAAGCCCGCCCATCACGGTCCGGCCGAGCGGCGCGTTCTGCTCGCCGCCTTCACCGAAGCCCAGGGCCATCGGGATCATCCCGATGATCATCGCCAGCGCCGTCATCAGCACCGGCCGGAACCGCGAGCTCCCGGCATCGAGCGCGGCGGCCACCGGATCGCGCCCGCGCTCCATCTCGTCCTTCGCGAAGCTCACCACCAGGATGCTGTTGGCCGTTGCGACGCCGACGCACATGATCGCGCCCGTCAGCGCCGGCACGCTGACCGTCGTCCCCCAGGCGAAGAGCGTCCAGACGATACCCGCCAGCGCGGCCGGCAGGGCCGAGATGATGATGAACGGGTCGAGCCACGACTGGAAGTTCACGACGATCAGCAGGTAGACCAGCACGATCGCCAGGGCGAGGCCGGCCAGCAGTCCCTTGAACGACGAGTTCATCGTCTCGATCTGCCCGCGCGCGATGATCTGTGACCCGCGCGGCAGTTGCGTGCGGGCCGCGTCGAGGATCGGGGCGATGTCACGCGCGACGCCGCCGAGATCCCGTCCCTGCACGGCGCCGTAGATGTCGACGACCGGCTGCACGTTGTAGTGCGACACGACCGCCGTCCCGGCGCCCCGCTGGATCGAGGTCAACCCCTGCAGCACCTGCGGCCGCGCGCCGCTCGCTCCCGCAATCGGGATGTTCCCGAGCGCCTGCAGCGAGTCAATCTGATACTGCGGCGCCTGGGTCGAGACGGAATAGCTGACGCCCGTGCCCGGGTTCAGCCAGAACGTGGGCGTCGTCTGGCCGCTGCCGCTCAGCGAAATCAGCAGGTTGGTCGCGACATCGCGCTGCGTGAATCCCGTCTCGGCAGCCAGCGTCCGGTCCGACGTGAGATGCAGCTGCGGCTGGTTGAAGGCCTGGTGCACGCGGAGATCGACCAGGCCCGGCACCTGCGCGAGCTTGTCCCGAAGCGCCGCGGCAAACCGGCGGTTGGCGTCGAGGTCGCGGCCCACCACCTGCACGTCGATCGGGGCGGGCAGCCCGAAGCTGAGGATCTGGCTGACGATATCGGCCGGGATGAACGTGAACTGTACGCCGGGGAACCGCCGGACGAGATCGAGTCGCAGCGAGCGGACGTACTCCGCCGTCGGGCGATGCCCGTCGGCCAGCGAGACGAGGATGTCCGCATCGGACGGGCCGATGGGCGCCGAGTTGGTGTACGCGAGGTTCAGGCCGCTGTACGGCAGGCCGATGTTGTCGATCACGCTCGCAATTTCCCGCGCGGAGATCACCGACCGCAGTTCCTGCTCGACCAGGTCGCAGAGCATCGCGGTCTCCTCGATCCGGGTGCCGGTCGGTGCGCGGAGATGCAGCTTGAACTGTCCGCTGTCTACCGACGGGAAGAAGTCCTGTCCAACCCAGGGCAGCAAGCCGAGCGAGGCCACGCAGCCGACGAGGAAGATGGCGCTGAACGCGCCCTTCCGCGCCACGCAGCGTTCCAGCCACCGCCGGTACGCCGAGCGCAGCCGCCCGAACTGCCCATCGACCCACGACTGGGCCCGGCCAAACACGCCCCGCGCGCCGCGCGACACCCGGTCCGCATGGCTCTCGAGCATGTATTTCGCCATCGTGGGCACCAGCGTCCGCGAGAGGGCGTACGACGCGAGCATCGCGAACACCACCGCTTCCGCCATCGGCACGAACAGGTAGCGGCCGACACCGGTGAGGAAGAACATCGGCACGAACACGATGCAGATGCAGATCGTCGAGACAAATGTCGGGATCGTGATCTGCTCCGCCCCGTCGAGGATGGCGCCCTCGAGCGACTTGCCCTGCTCGAGATTCCAGTTGATGTTCTCGATCGCGACGATGCCGTTGTCCACGAGGATGCCCACGGCGAGGGCGAGACCGCCGAGCGTCATGATGTTGATCGTCTCGCCCAGCGCGCTGAAGATGATGATCGACGCCAGGATCGACAGCGGGATCGAGACGGCCACGATCACCGTGCTGCGCCAGCTCCCGAGGAGCACCAGCACCAGCAGCGCGGTCAGGCCCGCGGCCATCACCGCCTCGCGGATCACCCCGTCGATCGACGCGCGGACGAACAGCGACTGGTCGGCCAGTTCGTGGATCTCGAGTTCCGGCGGAAGGCCGGCCTTGATTCTCGGCAGCGCCTCCTTGACGCGCTCGATGATATCGAGGGTCGAGGCGTTGCCCGTCTTGAGAACCGACATCATCGCCGCGCGCTGCGCGTTCACGCGGACGATGTTCGTCTGCGGGGGAAAGCCGTTGCGCACGTAGGCGACATCGCGAATGTAGATCGGGGTCCGGCCCTCCATCTTGATCGGCAGGTCGTTCAACTCCGCCACCGTCCTCGTGCTGGCGTTGATATCCACGTCGTATTCCGTCGACCCGATCTTCGACGTGCCGGCCGGCAGGACCAGATTTTGCGCGCCAATCGCGTTGACGACGTCGAGCGGCGCCAGGCCTTTGGCCTGCAGCGCGGCGAGGTTCAGATCGACCTGAATCTGCGGCTGCTTGCCGCCATACGGCTGAGGGATCGACGCGCCCTGCACCGTCGCCAGCTGCGTTCGGAGGAAATTCGCTCCAAGATCGTACAGCTGCTGCTCCGAGAGCTTCTGCCCGGACAGCGCGAGCTGGAGCACCGGGACGGTGGACGCGTTGTAGCTGAGCACGAATGGCGGGTTGGTGCCGGGCGGCATCTGCCGGAGCGCGGACTGCGAGATCGCCGTCACCTGCGCGATGGCCATCTCGATCTTGACGTTCGGCTGGAAGAAGATCTTGACGATCGAAATACCGCGGAGCGTCTGCGACTCGATGTGCTCGATGTCGTTGACGGTCGTCGTCACGCTCCGCTCGAACACCGACACGATCCGGTTCGACAGCTCTTCCGACCCCAGCCCGCCGTAACTCCAGATCACCCCGACAACCGGGATGTTGATATTGGGAAAGATGTCCGTCGGCGTCCGGAGGATGGCGATCGGTCCGACCAGCAGGATGGTCAGCGCCAGGACCACGAAGGTGTAGGGCCGATTCAGGGCAACGCGAACGATCCACATGACAGACTGAGCACCTTGGGGCGTGTGGAGTGTATCACGTGGCGCCCGATATCCCGCGATGAGTGATTGTTCCCTATCTCTCCTGCAACAGATCCGTCACCTGCTGCGGGAGCGTCGTCGTCAATTCCGGATAGGTTTCGATGATTCTGGAAATATCAGCAAGATCCTTGTGCCTCTTGCTTCTTCGGCGTGAGTGATCCATGTAGGCCCACACCTTGCCTTGCAATACATTGTCCAAGGATGAGGAAACTCCTCGATTGTCATGCTCTGCACTCGAGCGGCATTGGCCACAACCCCAATGTTGTCAGCCGGGAATTCAGGAATTCCTTTCCAGTCATCGCAGTGCCCTCGCCCTCAGGAAATCACTCCCTGGGTTACGCCGGCGAATGATTATACTCCCAAACCCTGGCACCACAGGATCGGGGCATTGCGTGAGGGCGCACGTCAGCAGAGTGAGGCGATGGCTCTGCGCCAAGAATCTCATGCTTGTATTACAGGCGAGAACGCTGTAATATATAAAACATGAAACATTCCTC